>Ga0228698_1000773_pt1 | contig 19667 bp, 16 predicted proteins | sample McNCre117_Aug_MG_FD_178015 | JGI IMG/M metagenome (GOLD analysis project Ga0228698, IMG submission 178015) | Freshwater microbial communities from McNutts Creek, Athens, Georgia, United States - 1-17_Aug_MG | ecosystem: Environmental > Aquatic > Freshwater > Creek | place: USA: Georgia...
GGGGGTTTGGGGTGGGGGTGGGGGCAGATAAGGGTATCTCTGGCGCAGCGTGCGGGCCAGCGTCGCGGCCCATCAACGGCTTCAGCTCGCCCAGGATTTCATCATAGACAAACAACTTTTTCGCCATGGCGCGCTGATAGCTCAGCATGTCAATCAGCAAGCCCATCGCCCCCAGGCTATTGCCAATTTTTTCAAAAGTTGCTGTTTGGCCGGCGTCGCCGGGACGCGGATTCAGCAAAAGCTGCTCCACGCTGCTGCGCATGCGCAAAGCTGCTGTGGACGGTTGATCAAGACCCAATACGGAGAACACTCCGCGCATCTGCGCCAATCGGCCCGGAACGCCGTTAAGCGGCGCTGGATCGGCTGGGTTGCGAAAATATTGGTCCAGGGCAGTCTCTACTTCACCCAATGACGCGCGCAGCTCATCGACTACGCTGCCCATGGTCTGGCGTTCACTGACGCGCCGATACAAATCCTCCATCCAGGCTTCCAGCGGCTCGGGCTCGGCCCCCATTCGCACGTTGGCCAAACGCTGGGCCAAACGGGAACTGCGTTCTGCCAAATGGGTATCCGTGGGATCGAGGTCTTCGTAAGACGCTTCCAAATACAAAATAGACGTCGCCACCTCCATCGCCACGGGCGCCGATGGCGCATTGCCAGACCGAATGGAGGCATCTACGGTCATCTGCAGGGCCTGGGCAAATGCGGCATGCTCGGGGTGAAGTTTGACAATTGCCTCGGCAACGGCAGCAAACTGCTCGCCCACCAGTTTCAGGCGATTGGTATCTCCGCCCGCCAACGCCGACCACGTTTCAGCCGCGGCAGCAATGCGCTTGCGGGCCAACGTCAGTTGGGGCGGATCAAAACGACCAAACTGCTCCAGCGCATAGTTCACCAACGGGCCATGGGCATAGCCATAAGCTTCACGCACCGCTTGCAGCACCACCGGAACCGGCTGCCCCTCTGGGATACGGGCTTGCAAGCAATAAAACAACAAGTCCTGTGCCAGGCGATCACCAGGGGACGGCTCGCCCTTCGCCAAACTGGCATATTGCTGCAGCACCCGCGACGCCGTGCGTCGCGTGTAAATATCCGTGGGCAAAAAACCATGGCCAAGCGCCTCAAAATAGGCGGCCGCAATCGCCCAAAATGTTGCGGGCTTGGGCGCACTCTGGGCCGTCGCCAAACCCATGGCAACACGCCCAACCATCATGGCCGACTTCGGATCGGCACCCTTGACCACATTCAGCACCGACCGGTCAAGCAGGGTACGAACCTCGGCAGAATACGGGAGCGCAGCCACGCTGCCAGGCAGCTGCACCGGCAACCAACGCCAGGCCACAGGCCATAAGTCAGCGGGATGTATGCGTTCGGCTTTGGCCAACTCCAAGACGGCGCGGTATTGTGGAAAAAGCGCCACTGGCGACGCGTTTTTCCCTTTCAACACGCCCTCCAGAAACTCGGTCAGCGCGATACCGGCACGGTCCATCGTGCCGGCGGACGCTTCGCTGCACGACTCCGGGTGTTGGACATAGCTCTGCACGACCGATTCCATAGCCCGCAAAACCAGAGCGGGGGTAGGCAAGCCAACCATTTCCAACGCACCGACAGCCTGATGCAAGTGCTGGCGGGCGGCGCGCAACTGCCCCGCATCCATCTCGCTCAGATCCGATCCGCGCGCCAGCTCCGCCTCCCGCACAAAACGACGCACCGCTTTATTGGAAAAATCGAGCGACTTTCGCAACTCCTCGAGCACCCAGGCAAGTGGGCCCAAGTCATTCATCAGCAACTCGCTGTCTGCGGGGGCTTCCTGGTTCAATGACATGGATTGCTTCTTCCCGTTTATAAAATGTGAATGGTCCTACCTGCCCACTTGCGCACAACCGGCTCAGCCGATCTTGAATCGCGACACCGACTGCCGCAACTCTTCTGCCATGCGTGACAACTCACGCACCTGGCCTGCGGTAACCCGGGTACCCTCGCCGGTTTGCTCGGTCACAGCGAAGATGTGCTGGATGTTGTCGGCAACAACATTTGCCAGACCTGCCTCACGCGAAGCAGCGTTCGAAATCTGTTCAATCAAGTCGGCCACGCGGCGAGAAACACGGTCAATTTCTGACAACGCAGTACCCGCGTTGTCCGACAGTTTGGCCCCCTCAACCACACCTTGTGTCGAGCGCTCCATTGCCCCGATGGCGTCCTGCGTATCGGTTTGAATGGCCTTTACCAACGAGGCAATCTGGCGTGTAGCGTCGGCCGAGCGCTCGGCCAGTCGCTGCACTTCTTCCGCCACAACCGAGAAGCCGCGGCCGGCTTCACCTGCCGAGGCGGCCTGGATTGCGGCATTCAATGCCAGCACGTTGGTTTGCTCGGTAATATCGGAAATCAGCTCGGTAATTTCACCGATCTCTTGGGAAGATTCGCCCAGGCGCTTAATGCGCTTGGACGTTTCCTGGATCTGGTCACGGATAGAGTTCATACCGCCGATCGTGTTTTGCACTGCGTGCAAACCGGTTTCTGCCGCTTGCAAAGACTGGCGTGCCACGCGGGCCGATTCCTGGGCCTGCACCGACACTTCATTGATACGTCCGGCCATTTCCACAACCGAGCGCCCGGTTTCCCGAATTTCATGCAACTGCTCATTCGAAGCCGCCAATAGCTCAGTGGATGTGGCATCCACATCGGCGGTGGTCTGGGCCACGCGGGACGCCGTATTTTGTACGTTGGCAACCAGCGAACGCAATTCCTCGACGGTGTAATTCACCGAGTCGGCAATCGCCCCCGTGATGTCCTCGGTCACTGTGGCTTCCTGCGTTAAATCGCCTTCCGCCACGGTTTGCAATTCATTCATCAAGCGCAGAATCGCTGCCTGATTGGCATCGTTAACGCGCTTGGCCTCCTGCTCTTGCTTCTCGGCTTCCTGCCGTTGTGCTTCCGCCAGCACCTGGCGGCGCCGACTGTCCTGCAACTGGGCATACGACAAGCCACCCGCAGACAACAAGGCAAGAAGGGCGGCCAGAATCAGCACCGCCAACGAAGGCCCACCAATCCCGGTGCGACCGGACAGCCGACCTTGCAACTCCTCAAGGTCGCGCCGCAGCGGCTCACTGTCGGCGATGATGGTGGCCTGTGCCTCACGTGCAGAAACCAAACCCTGCAGATTGGCCAAAATGGAGCCCGCCTTAACGCGCATTTCCTCGTACAGGGCAATCATGGACTCCACCTGCTCGCGGGTCGCCGCATCTTTAGGGGCTGATAAATGCAAGTCGGGGTTGCCATTCAGCAAGCCTTGAGAAATGTCTTTGAAGGTGTTCAGGTCTTTGCCCAAAAGAAACACCGCCTCCGGACTGACGCCCTCACTGGTCAGGAATTCGTTCGAAGATTTACCAATGCGCTGCGTCAGCATCACCAGTTGACCAACAGCAGAAATTTCCAACGCTGGCGCGTTTTGCTGCAACTTCATAGATGAAATGGTCTCAGCGATTTCCAGCAAATCGGAAGATTGCCGGTTAATCAGGCGCAGCGCAGATCCAATTTGCGTCAGGATTTGCTGTTGCGACATGATCACGCCCGCACTCTTTTCAGCACGCGTTACCAGCGGCACCACTTTTTCGAGGTCGGGCTTAAACAAGGCCTCGAGGGGCGTCAAGCGCAAAGTGTCATCGCCGCTTTGCAAACCCCGCACCGTCTTACCCAAAGTACCCGCACTGTCTGCAACATCGGGAAACGACTGGGTGCTACCGGTCAATGCCTGCGACGCCGATTTCGCCAAGCGCTGGGACTCCATCAGCACCTGCCCGGTGGCGCCCAGCTGCTGGGCCACCCGATCGGACTGGTTCAATGCATAAACTGTCACGCCACCCAGCAACAACAAAGATGTACCAAGCAGCAGGCCCAAAACCCGTTGGTGCTGCTCCACTGTGCGCACCCCCAGCCCTGGAATTCGCACCAAATCAGCTGCATTGGCAGCATCCGAAGTTTCTGCGCTGGTGTCGCCGCCATTCTTGGACTTGGGCGTGGCTTTGTCTTTTGCTTTTGCTTTTGACTGGGACTTGGATTTGGACGGGACACCATCCATGGCGACAGTGGAACGCACGCCAGTGTCTGCCAAAGCCCGATCCGCAGGCCCCTGGGCACTTTCCGCGGCATTTTCTGCAAAGCGCGACTCGGTCTCAACGGTGCGCTCTCCCCGCTTGGAAAACAAATTCTTGAGTCGATCGGTAACGGACATAGTGGGCACCTGGTTTGAACTAAGCACTGATATTTAAAAACCGGGGCAGCTGCGCCAATGCGCGCAGGTTGATTTCCTGCCAATGGCCACCCTCGGCGTCGGTAAAGCAATTGCCAAAATACGGGGGGGCATCCGCCGCCGGTTGCGCCGCGGTATGAAACGCATCGCTGCCGCGAAGACCGGCCAAACTGTCGACCACCAACGCGCAATTCACTTCAAGCAACTCATTCAACGTCACGACGCTCGCATCTGCGGGTGGAACACGGGTTGCAGCCACACCGGCGGCGCCTTGTTCGGAGTCAAGAAAGGCAGCCAGACTGACCACGCCCAGCAGGCTGCCCCGAACATTCATCACACCCCGAAACCATTCTTTAACGTAGGGCACTGCCTGCACTTGGCTCAGCGGAAAAATTTCACCCGACTGCCCCAGCGGAAACAGAAAATTTTTACCAGCGGAACGTACCGCTAACCAAGCCACCGAGAGTCCTTCAGACTGAGCGGCCTGCAAGCGGTTTGCCAGCCGCGTCTGGAGTTCCCTTAAAGCTTCGCGATTGGCCATCGTGCTGCGTTACCCTAAAGCTTTGATCTTGGACAGCAGCAGAGCGCCATCAACCGGCTTGGTTATGTAGTCCCGGGCACCCTGGCGCATACCCCACACCCGGTCTGTTTCGAGATTTTTGCTGGTACAAATAAAGATGGGAATCTGGCTGTACTCGGGCGTTCGATTAATAGCCCGGGTCAGCTGAAAACCGTTTTGACCTGGCATCACCACGTCCATCAAGATCAGGTCGGGGCGGTCTTCAGCCAAACGCTTGAAAGCCTCATCGGCATTTTCGGCACTGCGCACCAAGATACCGTTTTTCCGCAACAGCTCCGACAGGAACATGGTTTCGGTCTTGGAATCGTCGACAATTAGAACCTTCTGAATCGGCATTAAATTTCTCCCTGCGTAACGCTGGCCGAACCAAAGTGCTGAACCGCTTGTAAAAGCTGATCTTTGGTAAATGGTTTGGTGAGGTAATCCTGGGCGCCCGCCATGCGGCCACGCGCTTTGTCGAACACACCGTCCTTCGATGACAGCATCACCACCGGGACAGAAGAGAATTTTTCGTTTCTTTTAATAATGGAACAGGTTTGATAACCATCCAATCGCGGCATCAAAATGTCGCAAAATATCAGGTCGGGTTGAAAATCATTTACCTTGGACAAGGCATCAAATCCATCTTCTGCCAGCAAAACTTGATGCCCTCCTTGCTTGAGGAATATCTCTGCGCTGCGTCGAATCGTATTGCTATCGTCCACCACGAGAACTTTAAAACCAATAATTTCCGTGCTCACAAGACTTTGCTCCTATGCTGAACAGTCGCGCCAAAAGTTAAATTATTTATGGTTAGTGTGCACGCATCCGGGTTGGGGTTCTGGTACTGACCTTGGCACGGGTCATATTCCTAGAACTGAACCATTTCAAAATCATCTTTGCGGGCACCACATTCCGGGCAGGTCCAATTCATTGGAACGTCTTCCCATTTTGTGCCGGGCTGAATTCCATGATCGGGGGCCCCGAGGGCTTCGTCATAAATCCAACCACAGATCAGGCACATCCAAGTTTTATAGTCAGTCACAGCTTAAGGGGCCTTCGAATAGAATGCAATCATTGTATCGGCGCCCCGCCGGAGTTCTCTGTCGGAAACCAGCCAATTTATCGGGCTACCCTACCGGCCCACTGCCCTCATGACCGCCCACAACACCCCCGATTCCGAAGACACCAATGGCGCTGACCTGCCGGCCGCTTGCGTGCTGGTTTTCAATGCCAACGACCCCAGCGGCGCTGCCGGTATGGCTGCCGATTTAATGACCATTGCATCCGTCGGTGCACATGCATTGCCGGTGATGACCGGAACCTACATTCGAGACACCTCAGAGGTGCTAGACCATTTTGCGCTCGATGATGACGCTGTTACGGAGCAAGCCCGCGCGATCCTCGAAGATGTGCCAGTGCAAGCCATCAAAGTAGGCTTTGTCGGCAGTCCGGAAAACCTGAGTGCGGTCGCAGAACTGGCCTCCGATTACGCCGATGTGCCTTTGCTGGCGTATATGCCGGACCTGTCCTGGTGGGAAGAAGACCAGATTGAAAGCTACCAAGATGCGTGTTGTGAATTATTGTTACCACAAGCAACGGTGTTGGTAGGCAACCACAGCACACTGGCGCGCTGGCTGTTGCCCGACTGGTCCGCCGACCGCGCACCCACCGCGCGCGACATCGCCATTGCAGCGAATGCGTTCGGCGTTGCCTACACGGTGGTGACCGGCATTGCGGCGCCCGACCAATATATTGAAACCCAGCTGTGCTCCCCCACCGCGGTGTTGTGCTCACACAAATACGAACGCATCGAAGCCATTTTCTCGGGCGCTGGCGAAACCCTTTCAGCGGCAATTACGGCCTTGATTGCCAGCGAATCCGAGCTGAGCGAAGGCGTTGGCGAGGCCTTGAGCTATCTCGACCGTTGCCTGGACAGCGGCTTTCGCCCTGGTATGGGCCACGTCATTCCAGACCGATTGTTCTGGGCACAACCCGACGATGACGCGGAGGATGACGCCGAAGGCCCTGAGTCAAGTTTCGAAATTGCGCCCAACGATACCCGCCACTGACCCCACCGATATGTCCCCCGATCAAAATCAAATCCTGTTCGATCGCGCCCGCTGCGTAATTCCCGGCGGCGTTAACTCCCCCGTGCGGGCGTTCAAAGCCGTGGGTGGCACGCCACGTTTTGTGCAACGCGCCCAGGGCGCCTACTTCTGGGATGCAAACGACAAACGCTATATTGATTACATAGGCTCTTGGGGTCCAATGATATTGGGCCACGGCCACCCCGTGGTGGTCGAAGCCGTACAAAAAGCGCTGCTAGATGGCTTTTCTTTCGGTGCACCGACTGCACGGGAAGTCGAATTGGCCGAAGCCATTATCGAACGTGTGCCCAGCGTAGAAATGCTGCGCCTGGTGAGCTCGGGGACCGAAGCGGGCATGAGCGCTATTCGTGTCGCACGCGGCGCCACCGGTCGCAAAAAGATCCTTAAATTTGAAGGCTGTTACCACGGCCATGCGGATGCCCTTTTGGTCAAGGCAGGCTCCGGACTGGCCACCTTCGGCAACCCCACCAGCGCGGGTGTACCGCCCGAGGTGGTGCAAGACACCTTGGTGCTCGAATACAACAATGTGCAGCAACTCGAAGAGGCCTTTGCACTGCATGGCAAAGCCATTGCCTGCCTGATGATTGAGCCGATCGCGGGCAATATGAACTTTGTACGCGCCAGTGTGCCCTTCATGCGCCGTTGCCGTGAACTCTGCACCGAATATGGCAGCGTCTTGATTCTGGACGAAGTCATGACGGGCCTGCGTGTAGCACGTGGCAGCGCACAAAGCGTATATGCGCGCGATATTCCCGGCTTCGAACCCGACATGACCGTGCTTGGCAAAGTCATTGGCGGCGGCATGCCGCTCGCAGCCTTTGGTGGCAAACGCAGCCTGATGGAACAGCTGGCCCCGCTCGGCCCGGTTTATCAGGCTGGAACGCTATCGGGCAATCCGGTGGCTACCGCCTGCGGTCTGGCGACCCTGCAAGAAATTGGCAAAGCCGGTTTCTATGACGACCTGGCGCGCAAAAGCCGCCTCCTGATTGATGGCCTGTGCCAAGCGGCGCAGGCAGCCGGCGTACCGTTCTGTGGGGACAGCGAAGGCGGTATGTGGGGCTTCTTCTTATTCGATCAGTTGCCGCAAAACTATGCCAAGGTCATGACCACCGACAATGCGCGTTTCAATACGTTGTTTCATGGCCTGCTGGACCGTGGCGTCTACATCGCGCCTGCGCTGTACGAAGCAGGTTTCATGAGTGCCGCGCACACCGAGGCCGACATTGCCGAGACGGTGGCGGCAGCGGCGGAGATTTTCCGCGCGCTGTAAGCGTTTTAACGTCCCCCGCAGGGCTCAGTGGCGGAAGTGGCGCACACCACTGAACACCATTGCAACGCCACGTTCGTTGGCAGCAGCAATTACTTCATCGTCGCGCATGGAACCGCCCGGCTGAATCACGCAGGTGGCACCGGCGTCCACTACGACATCGAGGCCATCGCGGAACGGGAAGAAGGCGTCGCTGGCCACTGCCGTACCGTGCAAGGACAAACCGGCGTGACCGGCCTTGATGCTGGCAATTCGGGCCGAATCCAGGCGGCTCATCTGGCCGGCACCGACGCCCATGGTCATGCCATTGGCACAGAACACAATTGCATTGGACTTCACAAATTTCGCGACATTCCATGCGAACAACAAGTCTTCAAGCTCCTGCGCCGTCGGTTGTTTGGTCGTAACCACCTTTAAGTCCGCCAGCGTCAGCACGTGGTTATCGGCCGTTTGCAGCAAAATGCCCGAGCCCACACGTTTCACATCCATCGCATTGCGGCCATTGGCCCATGCGCCCTCGCCGCCCGGTGGCAGGTCAATTTGCAATACCCGTACATTGGCTTTGGCAGCAAATACAGCCAAGGCTTCAGGGGTATAGCTGGGCGCAATCAGAACTTCCACAAACTGCTTGGAAATTTGCGTTGCAGCCGCCTGGTCTACGGCGCTGTTCAGCGCAATGATGCCGCCAAACGCCGAAGTCGGGTCGGTCTTGAATGCCTTGCTATAGGCGTTGAGGGCATTGTCAGCAATTGCCACACCACACGGATTGGCATGCTTGACGATGACACAAGCCGGCTGATTGAAGCTGCGCACACATTCCCAGGCCGCATCGGCGTCGGCAATATTGTTGTAGCTCAGTTCCTTGCCTTGCAATTGCTTGGCCGTTACCAGGGAACCTGGCGCTGGGTACAGATCGCGGTACCAAGCGGCTTGTTGGTGTGAATTCTCTCCGTAACGCAGGTCTTGCAGCTTTACAAAGCGGCCGTTTGACTGGCCCGGGAACTGCGACAAAACAGGCGCCTTGGCCGAGTCGGTTTCAGCAGAAAACTGCACAGCAGACAAATAATCGCTGATGGCGCCGTCGTATTGGCTGATGCGGTTGAACGCTGCAACGCTCAAAGCGAACTTGGTTGCTTGACTGACCACACCCTGGGCCTGCAATTCGGCGATCACGCCGGCATACTGCGAGGCGTCGGTCAATACGGCAACATCTTTCCAGTTTTTTGCGGCGCTGCGCACCATGGCTGGGCCACCGATATCGATATTTTCAATCGCATCTTCGAGGGTGCAACCTGGCTTGGCCACGGTGGCCTCGAAAGGATACAGATTCACCACCAACAAATCGATGGTGTCAATTTGATGCTCGGCCAAGGCCGCCATATGAGCGGGTACATCACGACGCGCCAACAAGCCTCCGTGCACGCGGGGGTGCAGCGTCTTGACACGGCCGTCCAGCATTTCCGGGAACCCGGTCATGGTGGCCACTTCGGTCACTGGCAGGCCGGCATCGGCCAGCAGCTTGGCAGTCCCACCGGTGGAGAGTAGCTTGATCCCTTGGGCATTGAGCGCCTGGGCCAGTTCGAGGATGCCGGTTTTGTCAGAAACAGAAAGTAATGCGTTCATGGTTCGGGGTTTGGTTTTCTAAGTTCTAAATAATCGGGAGATACACCAGATAAACAGTGCGCCTACTTCAGCAACTGGTGCTCAACCAGCTTCTTGCGCAAGGTGTTTCGGTTCAGTCCAAGCCAATCTGCAGCCTTGGACTGGTTGTCGCCAGCGCGTGCCATTACCACCTCCAGCAGCGGCTTCTCAACGATTTTCAACAGCATGTCGTGCAGACCATTGGGTTCAATGCCATCCAAGTCCTGGAAATAGCCTTCCAGACTTTCACGCACGCACTCTTCTATTTGTTTTTTACTCATAATTTCCCGCTCATTTATGCGTTTTCGTATGTTGCTTCAGACACGCTGCGCACTGGCAAGCGGTCCATGGTCTGGTTTAATGCGTCCAGATAATCGGCCACCGCCTGCAGTTGCTCAGGGCAACTTTCAATCGCATTGTTGGCATCCCGAAAGGCCTCACCACCCGGCAAGTGACGCAAGTACCAGCCCAGATGTTTGCGTGCCGAGCGCACGCCAATAAACTCACCATAAAGCGCGTAGTGATCTTGCAAATGCTCTAACAACAGCTTTTTCACTTCGCTTACCAGAGGGGGCGCTAACGGGGTTCCGTGCGCTAAATAGTGCGCCGTCTCCCGAAATATCCACGGATTACCCTGGGCCGCACGCCCCAGCATTACCGCATCGGCTCCGGTGCGCTGCAGCACCTCACGGGCTTTTTGTGGGGTATCGATATCGCCGTTCGCCACCACCGGGATAGCCAACGCGGATTTCACTTCTGCAATGGTGTCGTATTCGGCCCGGCCGGTGTAGCCCTGGGCCCGGCTGCGACCATGAATGGTCACCATCGCGACACCGGCTTGCTCGGCGGCCCGTGCCAGCAACAGTGCGTTATTTTCTTGCGCACTCCAACCCGTGCGCATCTTCAACGTGACGGGCACATTGTGTGGCGCACAGGCCGCCACAACCGCAGAAACGATATCCAGCGCCAACGGCACGTCGCGCATCAACGCAGAACCGGCCCACTTGTTACACACCTTCTTGGCCGGACAGCCCATATTGATATCGATGATCTGGGCACCGCGGTCCAGGTTGTAGCGGGCGGCGTCGGCCATCATCTGCGCATCGGTGCCAGCAATTTGCACGGCAATCGGACCACTCTCACCGGCGTGGTCGGCACGCCGGGAGGTTTTGAGCGACTTCATCAAATCGGGCCGCGACGTGACCATTTCGCTCACGGCGTACCCTGCCCCCAGGCGCTTGCACAATTGACGAAAAGGCCGGTCAGTCACACCCGCCATGGGTGCGACAAACAAAGCGTTCGGCAAGGTGTACTGACCAATTTGCATGGGGACCCGGATGCGCTGCTTCAGGAACTGAACAGGAAATTCATCACGTCACCGTCGCGCACTACATATTCTTTGCCTTCGGCGCGCATCTTGCCTGCATCTTTCGCACCCTGCTCACCCCTGTACTGAATGAAGTCATCAAAAGCAATGGTTTGGGCGCGGATATAGCCTTTTTCAAAGTCGGTGTGAATCACGCCGGCCGCCTGTGGTCCGGTATCACCCACCCGAATGGTCCACGCCCGCACTTCCTTCACGCCCGCCGTGAAATAGGTTTGCAAGCCCAGCAAACCAAACGCGGAACGAATCAGGCGGTTCAGGCCCGGCTCGGTTTGCCCCAGTTCCTCAAGGAACATCTGGCGGTCTTCATCGCTCATTTCGGACATATCGGCTTCCAATTTGGCACAAATCGCCACTACAGGGGCCTTCTGCTCTGCCGCGTAAGCCTTCAAACGGTCCAACAGCGGGTTGTTTTCAAAGCCATCTTCGGCGACGTTGGCCACAAACATGGCGGGCTTGGCGGTAATCAGGAAAAACTGCTTGAGCTGCACCAACTCTTCCGGGCTGAAGTCGATGGTTCGCACTGGCTTACCCTGGTTTAACGCCACCAGGCATTGGTCCAGCAAGGCCACTTGCTTGATCGCTTCTTTGTCACCTGCGCGGGCTGGCTTGGAGACGCGTGCGTGGGCCTTCTCCACGGCAGACAAATCCGCCAAGCACAACTCGGTCTGAATGACCTCGATATCGGAAATCGGATCGACCCGTCCGGCCACGTGCACCACGTTGTCATCTTCAAAGCAACGCACCACGTTCACAATGGCATCGGTTTCACGAATATGGGCCAAAAACTTGTTCCCCAGGCCTTCGCCGGTGCTGGCACCGGCTACCAGACCGGCGATATCGACAAACTCGACAATGGCCGGAACAATGCGCTCAGGATTGATAATCTGGGCGAGTTGCTGCAAACGCGGATCGGGGACTTCCACCACACCGACATTCGGCTCAATGGTGCAAAACGGATAGTTTTCTGCAGCAATACCGGCCTTGGTCAAGGCGTTGAACAGGGTCGATTTACCAACGTTGGGCAGGCCTACGATGCCGCACTTCAAACTCATGAGAAATTCCTTTTAAATCATTGGCCCGACTGCATCGCATATGAATTTGCCCGGGGAGAGTGATACCGATTGTACTGAGTGCGAAACGAAGTACGTCAGTGCCTGCTGTTATTTTGAGCACAACGCAACACCGCCAAAACCGCTAAGCAGAAAAAAGCCGCTGACCCTTGCGAATCAGCGGCTTTTAGCATTGTGGTGGTGATAGGTGGATTTGAACCACCGACATCAGCATTATGAATGCTGCGCTCTAACCAACTGAGCTATATCACCGAAGACCGAGATTGTAGCAAAGTTTTTTGGGGCGAATCAACTGCTCTGGGCAATTTCAACGATTTTTAAAAACCGCTGCACGTTTATTTACGAAAGCGTCCATGCCCTCTTTCTGGTCCTCGGTGGAGAACAGTGCATGGAACATGCGGCGCTCAAACCGCATGCCATCATTGAGTGTGCCTTCAAAAGCCTGGTTAACTGCTTCTTTGGCAGCCATGGTGGCCAATTGCGAGAAACTGCAAATTTGCAAGGCGGTGGCGAGTACATCGTCCATCAAATTGTCCTGGGGCACTACCCGACTGACCAGACCGGCCCGTTCTGCCTCTACAGCGTCCATCATTCGGCCGGTCAGCGCCAACTCCATGGCTTTGGACTTGCCCACCGCGCGGGGTAAGCGTTGGGTACCGCCGGCACCCGGAATAATGCCCAGCTTGATTTCAGGCTGGCCAAAGCGCGCATTGTCGGCGGCAATGATGAAATCGCACATCATGGCCAACTCGCAACCCCCACCTAACGCAAAACCACTGACTGCAGCAATAACCGGCTTGCGAATGGTGCGCAAAGTTTCCCAGTTGCGGGTGATAAAGTCGCCGCCAAAAGTATCGGCAAACTTGTAATTGGCCATCGCGGTGATATCGGCTCCCGCAGCAAAGGCCTTTTCACTACCGGTAATCACCACGCAACCGATAGCCGGATCCGCATCCCAGGCTTGCAGTGCCTGGCCCAACTCGGTCATGAGTTGGTCATTGAGCGCATTCAGGGCCTTGGGGCGGTTCAAGGTGATAACACCGACTTTCTCGGCTTCCACTCGGGTCAGAATACATTCGTAGGTCATGGTGTCTCCGGGCTTTGTAACATTGAATGTGCGAACTTTAAGCCACTAGCCCAGCCACTGGCTTACAAGCACCGTGTCGCGTACGGTCAGACGCACGGTGCTGCGACTGGGCAGCAAACGCAAATGCAGTGTATGCATTCGACGGTCACGCGCCACCATGACCTCAAGGCTGCGGGCCTCGCCACAATAAAGCTTGAGTTCGTCCAGGGTTTGCAAACGCCAAAAATCCCCCGTCTTGGAAGCACTTGAACGCACGGCCAGCCACTCATCTCCGGCGGCAAAGCCAGCCTTTTCGGCCGGACTCCCGCGCAGCACTTGCTGCACTGTTAAACCATTGCTCTCCTTCACGCGCAGCCCGAGTTGCTGGGCCAGCGCATCGGGTTCTTCATGGTAGGTGAGGCCGTGGCGCTCAAGAAGCACCTTGAGTGGCAAATCGCGGATGCCATGCACCCAGTTTTTAAGCTCTTTGGCAAAGGAACGACCGGCGCGTTGTTGCAACACATCGCGTACCTGCTGCTCGGTCATTGGGCCACCAGCACAGATCTCCCAAAGGTCGCGCATCACGGCATCGAGCGTGGTTTTGCCTTCTTCGCGCAACGTCAAGTCCAGGCACAAAGCTACCAGAGCCCCTTTGGTGTAATAGCTGATGGTGGCGTTGGCAGTGTTCTCGTCAGGGCGGTAGTATTTGATCCAGGCGTCAAAGCTGGCCTGGGCCACGCTTTGCACCTTGCGCCCCGGCGCCTGCATTACCTGATTGATCGTCTTTCCCAGCAAACGAAGGTAGGTGGCGTCGTCAATCAGGCCAGCGCGGCGCAACAATAGATCATCGTAGTAACTGGTAAAGCCTTCAAAAAACCACAGCAACTCGGTGTAGTTTTCTTGCGTGTAGTCATACCGTGCAAATTCGGCGGGCCGCAGGCGCTTGACGTTCCAAGTGTGGAAATACTCGTGGCTAATCAAGCCCAGCAAGGTCGTATATCCCTCGGATGCCTTGGTGTTTTTGTGGCCTGCTGCCGGTTTGCGCGGTAGGTCTTTGCGAGGACATATCAGTGCAGTCGAATTGCCATGTTCAAGCCCACCATAGCCGTCGTGCACGGCGTTCAGCATGAAGACATAGCTGGAAAACGGCGGCATGCCGACCCCACCTTCACCCGCTTTGCCATGCCAAAACAGCATTTCCTGCTCACAAATGGTTTGGGTATCGCGCAACAAACGCTCACCATCGAAACTTTCGGCGGCGCCCGCCACAACAAAACGATGGGGCACCCCACGCACAGAAAACTCACCACTCCAGAAAGGACCCATTTCTACCGGGCAATCGACCAGGGTGTCGTAATCGGGTGCGCGGTAAAGACCAAAGCCACGGCGGCTGATTTTTACAGGAGAAAGACCGGTGGCCACCTGCCATGTCGGTAGATCGTCAGGCGCCGCAATGTCTATGGTGTGGGGCTGATCAAGCTGCCCTTCTGTTTGCAAAAACAAGCTGGTGCCATTGAAAAAGCCGCGACCGGCGTCCAACCAGGCCGTGCGCACCGAATTGTCAAAGGCATACACGGCGTAATGCAGTTCCAGCGGCTGCGAGGGATCGCAATCGACACGCCAGCTTGTTTTGTCGCTTTGCAGTACCTGGCACGCCCTGCCTTTCTGCTGGGCAACCATGCCCTGCACATGCTTGGCAAATTCACGCACCAAATAACTGCCAGGTATCCAAACCGGCAAACGCAACACCTGCGTCGCCGCAGGCTTGGCTATGTGTAAACGAATGTGGTACAGGTGCCGCTGCGGCTCCGTCAGGGTCACCTGATAATGAATGCCGCCAACGGCTTGGCGATCCTGATGGCGTTCAGCGGATTTCATAGGCAAGTGATTTACAACGTCGCGTCAGTGAGGTGCTTCTCAATTTGCTTGGCGTCAATCGCGCCTGGAACCCGGGTACCGTCGATAAAAAACAGCGTGGGAGTACCACTGATCTTGTAGTTGCGCCCTAGCTCCACATTGCGCTGCAACACACTGGTATCACACATGGGGACGGTGCCCGGCAACGACTGCTCACGCACCATCCAGTCTTGCCAGGTTTGCCCGCGATCTTTGGCACACCAAATGGTTTTGGATTTCTCTAACGAATCAGGTCCCAAGATAGGGTACAGAAACATATATACCGTGACATTGTTGATGGTTTGCAGCTCTTTTTCGAAGCGTTTGCAATAACCACAGTTAGGGTCTTCAAACACCACCATCTTGCGCTCGCCATTGCCACGCACAATGGTAAATGCGTCTTTGAAGGGGAGCTTGTCAAACTTCACCGCCGTGAGTTTGTTCACCCGCTGCTCTGTCAAATTCACGTGCTCTTTCGTGGAGTAGACATTGCCCACCACCAGGTAGTCGCCACTGGCATCGGTGTAATAAATTTCCGACCCGTTCACGCGCAACTCGTACAGCCCTGCTGGGCCCTTGCGAATTTCGTCAATGGCCTTGAGTTCAGGAAAGCGCTGGGCAATATTTTTGCGAATAACCGCTTCCTGCGCAAAGGCTGCCCCGCTGAGCACCAAGGTGGTGACTGCAGCCAGAGTAGCCAAAACCCGCTTTATGTGTGGCATGAAATATTTCCGAAGTTATTGAGGTATTGAGGTATTGAGGTATTAAGGTATTGAGTTATTGATTTATTTGTGTGCCCATGGCACGCCCGGCGACCCATTGCTTCAGGCGCGGGCTTTTATCAAAACCACGCATTCCCATATTTCGCATGGTCTGCCAGATCGGATGCACTGGCTGGAATATCGCATGCAAGGCGTTACCCGAGCCACCAACCACCGCGTAATCGGCCTTGCGCGCGCGCTCGTAGGCCCGTAACAACCGGCGATCGCCGACACTGCGCCAGTAGGGACGCTGGGCCAAAATGCGCACCAGTTCAGCGACATCGCCAAGGCCCAGGTTCAGGCCCTGACCGGCCAGGGGATGCACATTGTGGGCGGCATCTCCGGCGAGCAACCAGCTGCATTCCGTGCCATCGGCACATCGCAAGACGCCACTCCAGTTACGGGCTTGCGCGGCCTGCAGAGGCCAGCTTTTGCTATCCGTGATGCGCTCGAATACACCCAGGCATCCTTGCGTGGCCGACAACAACGCTTCGCAAAAGGGAGCCGACTGCATGGCTTGCAGCACCTGTACGCGCTCGGGACTGGCCGACCACACCACCGCACACGCGCGACCAGCAGGTCCGTCCAACGGCAGCAGTGCCACAATTTCTCCACCGATAAACCACTGACGTGCAATCTGACCGTGCGGCATCGTGCATTGCACCCGTGTCGCCAATGCCGACTGCGCATAGGGCGTGGCATCGAAATCCACACCAAATTCGGCGCGCGTGCTACTGGCCCGCCCTTCACAGACGACGGTCAATGCAGCCGTTTGCGGCGAACCCACAACATCGATAAGGGGCTGAAAGCGCACAGCATCCGCCAGTCGCGTTTCCAATGCGGGGACATCAACAATCCAATTCAGTGCCGGCACACCCTGCCCTGCAGCGTCAAAGTGCACTGCGCCTTCCGCGTCGCCCCGTACATGCATGCCTAGCACAGGGGTTGCATGGTTTTCATCAGGCCAGCAACGCACACCTTCCAGTAACGCGCGCGATGCGGGGCTGAGCGCATACGCGCGGACATCCGAATGGGCTGGCGCCGTCGGATAGGCATCTTGTGCGTCCACCAGGGCGACTTTGAGGCGCAGTCCGGCGAGTTGCAGCGCCAATGTGCGCCCCACGATTCCCGCCCCGCGAATACAGACATCATATGTTTTGGCCATCCTTGCATTGTAGGAGCGAGAGCACATCGTCGCCAGAACAAGCCTTGATGGAAACCGGTAAACCCAGGGCAATTTCGAAGATTGCGGACCGAGCTGGGCTGGAACAATCCAAATAAATAAATAGTTGGAGACCGATATGCCCTATTCGAATCGCAAGTTAGTGATCATTGTGTGTGCGGTGGTCATCTACGCCCTGAAGGTTGCCCCGGCGAAAGCCGAGGAGCCCGCCAAGCCTCCCGTGCACAGCTTGGGCTATTTTGTGGCTGCCAGCCTGGGCCTGGTGCGTACACCGCTGGACGTCGACATGACAAAAAGTCCCCAAATGAGCCTGTCATTGCTGGGCGGCTACCCCTCTGGGAGTGGTTTGGGCGTAGAGGGTGGCCGGCTCGCCCTGCGCAGGATGAGCCCAGGTACCGGAAATGATTATCCCGGGAACAGCACAAGCACGGGCATTGACACGCGCACGACCAGCAAGTGATCAATCGTCCGATTCACGCACCATTCGGCCGTTGAGCGATTGCAATGGACGGGCATTTTCGCCAATCATGGTGCGAAATGCCTTAATCTGATCTGCACTGAAATAAATAGGGTTCTTTAATACCAACCAACGCACTGCCTCGGAACAGGGCGGCGTAGTGAGGGACCCATCGTAGGCGTAATAGGCACGATTGGAAGGTAGCAGCGCGGTCAGATTTAACGTCAGCTGATCCACCGTAATTGTTTCTCCGGCCCGCGGCAAATGCGCAAACAGGGGCGCTGCAGCCGGATTCGGTTTACCGGTTTGAATGAGCGCCGCAACCACGGCCAAACCGCCATTGGCATTGCGGTGCACAAAATGTATTTCCATCGGGGCACGCTTGCCGCTGAGCGCTTCTTCGCTTGGCGAATGAAAGTGGAACTGCAGCAGGGTGTAGTTGTCCTCACCCCACTGCAGCGTTTGCCCGGCAGGCACATTCACTTGTACCGTGTGGCCATTATTTACCAGCACGGCAGGCGAATCGGCAGCGTAGCCGAACTGCAATGGTGCCATGTGCGTAGGCATGGCGTTGTGAATATCAATAGGGCTCTGGTTCATGCCTTTGCCACAGGCCTCAAAAGCAGGATCCAACTCGGCCCAGTGCGCAGGGCCGTCTTCATCGGCGCTGTAGTTCCAATGGGGGGGATGACCTGCGGCGCTGGCACCCCAGCAACAAAACGCGAGACTGCACCCTAAAACGATTGCCTTGAAGCTAAAGAATTGCATATGGGCCTTACGTACAGTGAATCAGTATTTACTGACTCAGGATGCCGCATGCCATCGGTTCATTCACGACCCAATTGAATCAATCAGGTGCAATGAATCGCGAAAAATACAAATACAAATACAAATACAAACCAACAATGGCACTTGCATTTCCATACAGCGTGACGGAAACCAGGAGGGTGCAGTCATTCCGTGGCCCATTGAGACCTTCAAATGAACTCGTGTGCTAACCATGTCGCAGGCATGCCAAAAATGAGGCCAATGAAGACAGCCGTGGGTCAGCAGACATCACTTTATGACGGACTATTTGAACAAACAGGTATTGAAGGCAGTCACGCAGTGTGAGACGTCCCAGGTCGTTTCATACCGCCAATATTACCGATTGTGCTGAACCGGCTCTGAGCAAAGGTCACTACTAAATTTTGGAGGCCAAGCGAACGGACGTTTACGCTGTCTGCACCAGATCTGTCTGAAAGAAATGCACAACCCGCGAAACACCGTAACCGCCATCGTTTATCAATTTCTGCAAATGGCGTGACCTCGATCATTGAAGCAAGGACGCCTACCACGAACGAAGGCAATCTGCTCCCGGCCTTGCCGCAGGGCCTATGCAACTACCCAGAGTCAGCGTCTATGTAATTGTTCCGAACCGGTCCCCGATATCAAGGATTTTTATGCAGACCTGACGCATCCCAGGACCACGTTAACTGCACCTGCTCATAATGGAAATGAAGACGGCGAACAGCACGATATACACGCAGCGGCGAACCCACATAGTCAGCCATGCTTGACACATGGAAATACCGGCATTTACATCTGAGAGACTTGTGTCCAATACTTAAATACAAGTAAAGTAATTCCCGATGTAGCTGAATCGACTACCAGATTTTTATGGTAAGACCCGGCGCACACAGCCCAAAGTTATCTTCTTCGCTTGTCACAGTATAGAATACGATCGTAAGTCGCGACCCAGCTCTTACAAACGGCTGTAACACTACGTTACACAAATTAGTTGAATTCACTTAGTCAAGGGTATTTAACTTTGATACGGTCAATGAGTCGGCAGTTTTTGCATCGTCTTCGTCGGTATCTGTCAGTAAAAATTCTGTGCAAATTTCTATGAATTGATGTGTGCAACTGACGGCTAGCAATGAACTACACTAAACTCAATTAGTCGTCGGAAATTTGAATCGGGTTTTTACGAAAAGTATAATGAACCGCAAAAAATTGCTATTTGCAGCTGAGGTATTTC
>Ga0228698_1000774_pt1 | contig 19586 bp, 14 predicted proteins | sample McNCre117_Aug_MG_FD_178015 | JGI IMG/M metagenome (GOLD analysis project Ga0228698, IMG submission 178015) | Freshwater microbial communities from McNutts Creek, Athens, Georgia, United States - 1-17_Aug_MG | ecosystem: Environmental > Aquatic > Freshwater > Creek | place: USA: Georgia...
TCCCAGGACGGCAGAACATAGCTGAAAGCCCAGGCAATCGAGCCCCCCAAAAGCGTATCGGCAACCCGCTCGAGCACGGCAAAAACCGGACTGGCGCCAACATTCACCAAGTGCGCCTGCACCAGGCCCAGGACCGTGGCCGCAATCGCCGTGATCAGATAGCGCCGCACCGCCAAAGCATGCGCAATGGCTTGCGCAAACGTGAGCAAGAGGAGCAACACAAACATCGGGGCGTGCATTGCCAGTATGAGCCCCGCCAGCAAACAACCAATCAGGGTGCCAGCGACACGGCTGTTGCGGCGCTCCAGTGTTTGCGCCAGGCTGCCGCGCAGCACCACCACAATAGTGAGCAAAATCCAGTAGTCGTGGGTTCCCCAGGGCAGCACCAAACTCATGCCGTAGGCAAAGCCAATCGCCAGTGCCGCACGCACCGCATGCCGGAAGGGTGGTGCATCCCAACGCAAAATAGACACAAATGGGCGCCACGACCAGGCAGTGGTGCTGACGAACATTTGCCAGTTGCGGCGGATGAGCGCAATATCAGGCTGCGCCGTTCCCCGGGCCATGGCCGACAATCGCAGCGCTTCGTCGCTTAAATTACCGATGCGGTTGGCCAGGCCACGCGCCAGCATGTGGCCTGCATCCAGCGCATCGGCCTCTGCGGCGTCCCAGTGCAAAGCCTCCAACTGTGGGCGCCGGTTGGTCACCGGGGCCGGCACCTGCCCCAGCAAATAGGCATCGGCCAGGGCCTCCATGTCATGTGCAAGCGCGCACAGAATGCTGTTGAGCCCTTGCATGGACTGAAAATTTCCTGGCGTTGCATTGAGCCCGTCCATATCCAGGCTGCAGGCCATCAGGTGATCGCGCATTTCCAAAACCAGCATCAGGCTGGCGGCCAGGCGCTGACGGGCGGCCGAATTGGGCGACTCCAGTATCAGGTCGCGCGAGGCTTGGAGCAAGTCGGTCAGCGCAGCCTGCTCGCGCAACAAGGTCCCAATCAGGGGCGCCTGCGCACGGCGGTCGGCAGCGGCGTCCAATACGAATTGCTCGGCCTGGGAGCGCATTAACTTGGCCAGCGCCATCAGGGTATCGGCCAGCATTTGCGTGCGGTAACGGCGGTTCAGCAGCGCATTCACGACCGGCGCATAAAGAAGATAAAGCACGGCGCCCAATGCAAAGTGGCGCGTACTCGCCAAGGCCCCGGCCACGCCAGCGGATGCCGGTACCGCCATAGAGAACACCATGGCAAACATGACAGACACAACGATGGGCAAACCCCGCTTGCCCCAGGCACCGGCCAAAAATGCCAGGAAAGTGGCGGGCACCAGCAGCAGCCCCAGCAGCGCCGGCTGGCTGTGCAGTACCTGTACTGCAAAAAACAGGGGCACGCCCAGCACAGCCGCTGGCAGCAAATGCCAGAACTTTCCTTTGATCGGTGCGGCTTGATCGGGTGGGATACACACTATCACGCCAATGGTTGCGGCGCCCGCTGCATCGGCGCCCAACAGCAGGTGCACCAACCCAGAGATTAAAAACATGCCGGTCGCTGCGGCCAGCCCGTTGCTGACGTAGAAACTCAGCAGGACACGCATCAGATTCCGGGATTGATGCACAAGCTTGGGATGAAGTGTCATGGCCACGAATAAAAAGTCGGCGACTGCAACGGCACGCCAGGACGCTTAATTTTGACAGCAATGGCCGCGCTGCGCACCGGTTTTGCGTTTGTCGCCATACTTCAGGCATGCGCAAATTCACACCCCATAACGCCACTTTTGGCATTTTTCTGGCATTCGCCCTGCTGCCCCTTTCCGGCCTGGGCACCGATATCTACCTGCCATCCTTGCCAACCATGGTGCAACATTTCGGGGTGCCTGCCGCCAAGGTGCAGCTGAGCATCACGCTCTTCCTCGTAGGCTATGGTGGCGGACAGCTGTTTGCCGGCAGCCTGATGGACAGCTTTGGCCGCTACCGGATTGGGCTTGTGGCACTGTTTCTGTTTGGTTTGACCAGCCTTGTCATTGCCTTGGCTGGCGATATGGATGTGATTAATGCAATGCGACTTTTGCAGGGTCTCTTCGGCGCCTGTGTCGTGGTCGCCAAGCGCTCGTTTTTCGTCGACATATTCACTGGCAAGCAGTTAAAGCACTACCTGAGCTTGTTTACCGTGGCGTGGTCGTTGGGACCGATTGTGGGCCCATTTGTAGGCGGCTATTTTCAGGCGTGGTTTGGCTGGCAGGCCAATTTTATTTTTCTCGCAGCCTATTCCTGGATTTTCCTGGCGCTGGAGTTGTGGGGCGGTGGCGAGAGCTTGCAGCATTTTCATCGCTTCCATGTCGGTGACATTGCCCGCCGCTACGCCGATATGCTGACCCATCGCACCTTTATGGGCTATTTGCTGATTGTCAGCCTTGCCTACAGCACCATCTTGCTCTTCAGCCTTTCTGCGCCATTTATCGTTGAACACACCTTGCAACACACACCGATTGCCACCGGCTACGCCGCACTGTTAATGGGCTTTGCCTGGATGGCCGGAGGACTGACTGCACGCACCCAACTGCATCGCCCGTTGCGGCAGAAACACGCCGCAGCCGCCGTTGCAATACTTGTGATGTCGGGCGCCATGGCGCTGACCTATTCGTGGGTTGGCAATCTGCCGAGCTTGCTGGCGTTCGCATTTTGTATTCACGCTGCGGCCGGACTGGCCTTCAATATCTATTTTGCCGAGTGCCTCTCCATGTTCCCCCAAAACGCGGCGCTGTCTGGTGGACTGACTGGCGGACTGGTTTTTCTGCTGACATCGGTCTTCAGTTATGCAGTGGTATCGCTCACCACCCTCGGTAACCAGCGTCAACTCGCCTGCGGCTATCTGGCCTTTGGCGTGCTGATTGCCAGCATGTGGTTACTGGACAGGAAGCACAGCATCAGGCAGTGACTTTGCTTCGTCAGCCCGACTGGGGTCGGGCTTCGAAAACGCGCTGCAGTACGCAAAATACAAAAAGCAAGGCACCAATCACGATGCGCGTCCACCATGAGCTGAGTGAGCCATCGAACATGATGAGGGACTGAATTATTCCGAGCGTCAGCACACCAAACAGGGTTCCAGCCACATAGCCTATTCCGCCGCTTAACAATGTGCCGCCAATAACCACTGCGGCAATTGCATCCAGTTCCAGGCCAACCGCATGCAGCCCATACCCCGATAGCATGTAAAAAGTGAACACTACCCCTCCCAAGGCTGAGCAAAATCCACTCAGGGTATAGACCAAAACCATGGTGCGCGGGACCGGCAAGCCCATTAAGGTAGCCGAATGTTGGTTACCACCCATCGCGTACACCGTGCGACCAAACTCGGTGAAGTGGGCCACAAAGACCGCCGCAATCAGAACGAGCAATGCCAAGACTGCGCTGAGCGACACCGCGGCTGCGTCGGACCCCAGGGAAATCCGCATTTGTGCCAGGTCGGTGTAGGTTGGATCGGTGATGCTGATCGAATCAATACTGATCAGGTAGCACAGACCGCGTGCCAGGAACATGCCGGCCAGCGTCACGATAAATGGCTGGAGCCGAAAGCGCTGTATCAACCATCCCATGAGCGCGCCGAACGCAATCCCCATGAACAGAACCACCGGTATGGCAAAGGCAATAGACCAGTGCTGTCGCTCGACCAGCTCGGCCAATACCATCGTGCTGAGCGCCACCACCGATCCGACCGACAGATCAATCCCACCGGTCAAGATGACAAACGTCATGCCGGTCGCAACAATCACCAGAAAAGCATTGTCGATCAGCAAGTTGAGAAATGCCTGCACTGAGAAGAAACCGGTATAGGACACCGATCCAAATACCGCCATGACAGAAAACAGGCCCATATTGGCGGCCAGCGGCAGATAACGTGATTGCCACTTCATAGCGGACTCCTGCGAACAAAGACCCATGTGTGCAGGGTGCGACGGAACTCGGCGGATTGCATCAGCATCACGACAAAGACCACCGAGGCCTTCACCACCAAATTGATCTCGGGTGGCACCCCAATCGAATAGATAGTGGAAGTCAAGGCCTGAATAATCAGTGCGCCTATCAAGCTGCCAGCCAAACTAAAGCGGCCACCGGTTAACAGCGTGCCGCCCAGCGTGACCGCAAGAATAGCGTCCAGCTCCATCAGATTCCCTGCATTGTTGCCGTCGGCACTCTTCACGTTCGAGCTAATGATCAAGCCAGCAATGCCTGCGGTCAGTCCGCAAAATGCATAAACACAAACACTGATTAGGCGTTGCTTTACGCCGGCCAGGCGGGCTGCACTCGGATTAATGCCAATTGCCTGGATAAACAGTCCAAGGGCGGTGTGGCTTACCGCGCAGTACAGCAGGACGTAAACGGCAAGCGCTATGAACAAGGCGAACGGCAGTCCCCACAAATATCCGTTGCCCATATAGAAGTAAGGTGCGTAATACACCGTCACAATTTGGCCTCCGGTTACCAGCTGCGCAATGCCACGGCCCGCGACCATCAGAATCAATGTGGCGATGATGGGCTGCAAACCAATTTTTGCAACGAGCAGGCCATTCCACAAACCACAGACTACGGCAACCAGGAGGGCGCAGCCAATCGCCAATGGCATTGGGTAGCGGCTGACATAGCTTGGCACGCCGTCGTGAATGACCAGTGTTCCACCAATCATCAGTGCCGCTACGGATGCACTGATAGCAACCACCGCGCCGACCGATATATCGATGCCACGGGTTGCGATGACCAGTGTCATGCCCAGACTCACCAACATCAGGGGTGCGGCACGGTTCAGGATGTCGATGACACTGCCGTACAAATGCCCATCACGCCACTGAAGCTTCCAAAATCCGGGGTTCAATGTCGCATTAACGACCAAGATCAGGAGCAACGTCAGCACCGGCCACAAGAGAGGATGGTTGCGTATGCGGCGCATCATGCAGTCCCCGCAATCAGGGCGTATACCGCGTGGTCGTCACTGCCCGCCGGCAGTTCGCCGACCTTGGCGCGGTCGCGCAACACCACAATGCGATTGGACACGCGAACCACCTCTTCCATTTCAGAGGATATAAATAGCACTGCCATACCTTGGTCGGCGAGCGCGAGAATTTCATTCATGATTTCCTGCTTCGCGGCAATGTCTACGCCGCGTGTGGGTTCGTCCAGAATCAACAAACAAGGCGTGGTCGCTAGCCAGCGCGCCAGCACCGCCTTCTGCTGGTTCCCCCCGGAAAGTTGTCCAATCGGAGTTTCAACGCTCGCCGTTTTGATTCCAAGCGTCTTGACGTAATGCGCTGCCAACTCAGTCTGGCGGGCCTTGGACAGCGCCGGCCAAAGGCCTTGTCGCGCTTGCAAAGCCAGTGCAATATTTTCCCGAACCGACAATTCGGCAATGATGCCGTCGGCCTTGCGGTCTTCCGGACACAGTCCTATTCCCAAACGTATAGCTTTCGCAGGCGAGTCAATTTGCACCTTTTCACCACGCAAATGCACGCTGCCGGAATCGCTGCGATCCAGGCCAAAAATCAGCCGTGCCAGCTCGGTTCGCCCAGAGCCCAAAAGCCCCCCCAAACCGACCACTTCACCGGCGTGGATTGAGAGTTGCAATGGTTTGACATGGCCACGCCGGGCAATGCCGTCGAGCTGCAAAAGCGCGTTCGCTTGGGCTCCGACGGAATTCGGAGGTCGTGCCACAGCACCCGCTGTGGCATCCATTTCTCGACCGACCATTGCCGATATGAGTGCACTGTGTCCCAGTTGGGCTGCCGGGTATTCCCCCACCAACTCACCATTGCGAAGCACGGTAATGCGGTCGCACAAGGCATAGACCTGGTCCAAAAAATGGGTTACAAAAAGTATTGCCAGCCCATCGTCCCGTAGCTGCCGGAGCACAGCGAACAGGCGCTCCACCTCGTCGTCATCGAGACTTGAGGTAGGCTCATCCAGAATCAATACTTTGGCAGAGATGCTAAGTCCGCGCGCAATCGCAACCATCTGTTGCACTGCGACCGAATACCGGTCCAGCGGCTGGCCAACGTCGATATCCAGGTTGAGTCGCTTCAGCAGATCCCGCGCATCGGCTTGCATGCGCGACCAATCGATGGACCACAACTTTGCGGCTCCGTGGCGCGGATAACGGCCTGCATAAATATTTTCGGCGACCGACAAATTCGCACACAGATTAACCTCCTGGTAGACCGTACTGATCCCCAGATTCTGGGCCGCTATGGGTGTCTCGGCATGAATGGCCTGGCCGCTCAGTCGAAACTCGCCCGCATCGGCCGGGTGCACGCCGGTGAGTACTTTGATGAGCGTAGATTTACCTGCACCGTTCTGGCCCATCAGGGCGTGTACTTCGCCAGAAAATAGACGCAAATTGACGCCACGCAAAGCGTGCGTTCCACCAAATTGCTTGGCGATTCCGGACAGTTCAAGTACCGGAATCTCGGGAGGTTTTTGGGACATAACGTGCGCAAAAAGACCACAGCCGAAGCTGTGGTTCAACACTGACGACTGGAGCTACAAAATGGCTTAGTACTTGCGATTAGGAAATTCGCGCGCTGCGATTTCTTTCGGGAAAATACTTTCTTGCGTAACGATGCGGCGTGGCAGCGTCTTTCCCGCAACAATATCTTTGACAGCAGCCATCAGTTGTGGCCCGAGCAAGGGACTGCACTCTACGCTGACGTCCATCTTGCCTGCCATCATGGCTTCAAACGCACCCTTGACACCGTCCATGGAAATAATGGTGATGTCTTTGGAGGGGCGCAGACCGGCTTCTTCAATCGCCTGGATTGCACCAATCGCCATATCGTCATTGTGCGCATAGAGCACATTGATTTTCTTGCCTTCGGCCTTGAGAAACGCTTCCATGACTTCCTTGCCTTTGGCCCGGGTGAAGTCACCGGTTTGCGAGCGAATGATCTTGATGCGCGGCTCGGCTTTGATGATTTCCTCGAATCCCTTCTTACGGTCAATTGCCGGCGCCGATCCGACGGTTCCCTGGAGTTCCACGACATTGATATCGCCCGTCGTTCCCTTCACATTTTCCAGCAACCAACGGCCTGCTTTGCGCCCCTCTTCCAAGAAGTCAGAGCCCATGAATGTGACGTACAACGAGGTGTCTTTGGAGTCCACCGCACGGTCGGTCAGGATGACGGGAATCTTGGCCGCCTTGATTTCTTTCAACACGGTGTCCCAACCCGACTCAACCACGGGAGCGAACGCAATCACGTCTACCTTTTGGGCAATAAAGGAGCGCAATGCCTTGATTTGATTTTCTTGCTTTTGCTGGGCATCGGAAAATTTGAGCTCAATGCCTTCCTTCGCTGCGGTGTCTTTAATCGACATCGTATTGGCCGTGCGCCATTCACTTTCTGCGCCGATCTGGCTAAACCCCAAAACAATTTTTTTCTCGGCGAAAACAGTCATTGGCAAGCCAATGGCCATGCTCGCAAGGGCAATCGATTTAATGGCCGCTCTGCGGTTTTGTGTCATTTAATTTTCTCCTCGAATAGTAGTAATTGAAAGGGTTTCGCCCACGCGAACCCGCGTTCATGCAACCCCACTTAGGCCCACCTAAGCCCCGATTGACGCCGAGTTATGCCAAATGAAGTGGCCGAATAGTAAGCAAGTGACCCATATCATTCAAATATTGTTTTGCGTATTTGAGATACCGAAAGGAATATTGGCGTTAACACCCTGTCCGGGTCCCATTTATGCGCATATAAGACTGAAAAATAAATGATAAAAGCGGCGATACTGAATAATAAATTGATTGCAATTCAAGTATTGGCCAACCAAATAAATTTATTGTTTGTGATCGGTTTAGGTTGTTAGTATCCCGGGCCGTAAAACACAAAATGAATGGGCGGCAAAACATGACAAACGGATTGATACACACCGTCTACTGGTTGCGACATGCCGGCCAGCGTCTGGGCTTGGTCCCCAGTTTGGGAGGCGGTGTAGCTGCATGGACATTGGAGCGCCCCGATGGCGCATTGGATTTGCTGCGTCCGTGGGATGGTAAAAATACCGACCGCTATAGCCTTGCATCGTTCCCCATGGTGCCATGGTCGAACCGCATCGGCGGCGGCGGATTCACACAGAATGGAAACCATTATCCGATTGCACTGAATCGCACTGGAGAGCCTTACCCCATTCACGGTGACGGCTGGCTGCAACTGTGGACTTTGCGGCAACCGGCAGCGGACGCCCTGGAAATGGCGCTGGAATCGGATTGCTTTGATGGCAACCCCTACCAATACAGCGCACTGCAACGCTTCGTATTGCGCGACAACGGCATGGACCAGACCCTCTCCGTCACACACCGTGGCAAGCAGGCCCTTCCCTATGGGTTGGGTCAGCATCCATGGTTTATGCGCACCCCACAAACCCGCTTGCAGGCCAACGTAAAAGGTGTCTGGCTCAGCGGCAAAGACCCCATGCCGTTGGCACATAGCCCGCGTTTTCCTCCCAGCTGGGATTTGCCCAATGGGCTCAACGTGAACGGAACGCTGGTGGACAACGCCTTCACGGGTTGGAACGGAAGTGCCCAAATTCATTGGCCAGAACATCAGCTACAGCTGGAAATGCGCGTGCCGGAATTGCTGGAGCGCAGCACCCCAGACGGCTTTTGTTTGCTCTACCGACCACCGCAGGGCCCGGCGTTTTGCTTTGAGCCAGTGAGCCATCCGATTGATGCATTCAACTTGGCAGACCAACCTGGCGTGCGCGTTTTACAGCCCGGCGAAACCTTGACACTGCATGTGGAATGGCGGCTTGGCCGGCTGTATTAATGGGTCAAAGCCCGCTGCACAAACAGCGCATACAAGTAACGATGCCGAACGTACATTAAGCCTCCACAAGGGCGTGAAGCCATCACTCCACGCCCAAGCACACTTTCAGCAAAGCGATACGGCGAATCAACTTTGACTTGGACATGCCGGTGGTCGGCTACGGCCCGTTTGCGATGCACGGCTGGGACGAAATTGAGTAAGCCATTGCCGATTTTAGTCGCGGTCATTTTAGAAAAATTGCGCCATGGTAGCGGCACGTAGCAAGGCTTTGCAAGCGCCGCTTAGTTGAGCACAGGAGAACAATCCCACCCCAGGTACAGGGAATGAAGCATGCCTGCGGCGCAGCAGTTCTGCAGCAATTTGCGTGATGCGCAGCACCATCCAAGCCTTAGAAAAAACACAAGTCATTGTTTTTATTGAAGAAATTCCAAAACTCTGATTGGCACGGGATTCGCACTACGGTGCATACATCAACCCCACCCAATCGCAAAAGGAATTGCAATGACCCAAGCCTCTACCGCACTCGCAGATCGCCCCCGCGTGAACTCCGCCGTACCGTTCGTTGCGCGCCTGCTGTCCCGGGAGCCGGCGCACATCATTAAGGATGACGCCGAGGCATTGGCCGTCGCTCGCCGACTGTCAGCCGCATTTCAAAAGGAGTCGGCCTTGCGCGATCGCGAAGGCCTATTGCCATTAACCGAACTGGACACCTACTCCCAAAGTGGCTTGTGGGGCATCACAGTGCCCCAGGCCTATGGCGGCGCCGGGGTGTCGTATGCAACCTTGGCGGAAGTCATCCGTACCATTGCACAAGGCGATTCGAGCATTGCCCAAATTACCCAAAACCATTTGGCACTGGTGGCCCATATTGACCTGGATGCCACGCCGGAACAAAAGAAAGAATTGTTCGGATTGGTGCTGAAAGGCGTTCGCTTCGGCAATGCCTTCTCGGAAAAAAACAGCAAAAACGCCGCTGCCTTCGAAACCACCTTTGTCATTGACGGTGACACCGCAGTCGTCAATGGCCAGAAGTTCTACACCACAGGCGCATTGCTGGCGCACATTGTTCCCATCGTCACGGTATCGGCCGAAGGCAAAGGCTTCCTGGCGTTCGCCGATCGCGAAGCCGATGGTCTGACGGTCCATAACGACTGGTCCAGCTTTGGCCAACGTACCACGGCATCGGGATCCATCACCATCCAGAACGTGCGCGTTCCCGTGAGCCGCCTGGTTCCGGTCGCAGCGTTTGACCGCCCCACGCCAGCAGGTGCCATATCGCAAATTATTCAGGCCGCCATCGATGGCGGTATTGCCGCAGCAGCGATTGCAGACACGATTGAGTTTGTGCGCACCCAAAGCCGCCCCTGGATTGACAGCGGAAAAGAACACGCGTCGGAAGACCCCTTCACGATCTCGGCGATTGGCGACCTGAAGCTGCGCCTGCACGCTGCCGAGGCCTTGCTTGACCGCGCCGGCAAAGCCATTGACATCGCACTGAGTGACTCCACCGAAACGAATGTGAATCTGGCCACAGTTGCGACATCCGAAGCCAAGGTGCTGACCACCGAGGTCGCCATCAACGCGACCAATAAGTTGTTTGAGCTGGCAGGCACACGCTCTACGTTGAGCACGCACAACCTCGACCGCCACTGGCGCAATGCCCGTGTGCATACGCTGCATGACCCGGTCCGCTGGAAGTTTTACCACTTGGGCAACTACTATCTGAATGGCGTGTCGGCACCGCGCCATCCCTGGAATTGATCGGCTCATCGGACATGGCTAAAAAAATTCGCTTCAACGCATTCGAAATGAATTGCGTTGGCCACCAGTCGCCAGGACTGTGGTCGCATCCGCGCGATCGCTCCTGGCAATACAAAGACCTGGTCTATTGGACTGATCTGGCAAAAGTGCTCGAGAAGGGGGTATTCGACGGCATTTTCATTGCCGACGTGATTGGTTATTACGACGTCTACAAGGGCAGCAATTACCACGCCATTCAACAGGGTGCCCAGATTCCGGTCAATGACCCGATCCAGTTGGCGGCACCGATTGCTTTGGTGACCGAACACCTGGGCATCGGTATCACGGCATCGACGTCGTTCGAACACCCCTATACGTTTGCACGCCGCATTGCAACGGCAGACCATCACACCAAGGGCCGGGTCGGCTGGAACATTGTCACGTCCTACCTGGAGAGTGGTGCAAAAAACATCAGCGAGGGCGGGCTGCGCCGCCATGACAATCGCTACGAAGTTGCCAACGAATACCTGGAAGTGCTGTACAAGCTGCTCGAAGGCAGCTGGGAGAACGGTGCCGTCGTCAGAGACCGCGCCAACAAGGTATTTGCGCACCCGGAAAAAGTCCATGAAATTGGTCACAAGGGCAAGTACTTTGAGGTACCGGGCTACCACCTCAGCGAACCTTCACCGCAACGCACGCCAGTTCTATACCAGGCGGGTGCATCCAGCGCCGGCAAAGACTTTGCCGCACGCCACGCCGAGTGCGTGTTTGTCGCCGCCCCCAGCATAGCGCTGCTGAAGTCCTATGTCAGCGACATCCGCCGACAAGCCGCCGCCGCGGGACGCGACCCAGCCAAGGTGCTGACCTACACACTGGTCACCGTCATCGTTGATGAAACGGACGCCAAGGCGCAGGCCAAGTTTGAGGAGTACAAGCGATACGTTTCCTATGACGGCGCTCTGGTTTTCATGTCCGGATGGACCGGCATCGATTTTGGCCAATACGCCCCCACCGACTTGGTGCGGCGTGTAGAAACCAACGCCATCGCCTCGGCGGTGGAGCATCTGGCAGGCGGTGATCGCTCCTGGACGATTGAGGAACTAGCGACCTGGGGCGGCATCGGCGGACTGGGGCCGGTGTTTGTTGGATCGGCAGCGACCGTTGCCGACATCCTCCAGTCATGGGCGGACGAGACCGATGTGGACGGCTTTAATCTGGCCTACGCGATAGCCCATGAGACGTTTGAAGATGTCGTCACCTATTTGGTCCCGGAACTTCAGCGAAGGGGCGTTTACCCCACCGAATACACACCCGGAACCCTGCGCGAAAAGCTGTTTGGCCGAGGGCCTCACTTACCCGCAGAACACCCTGGCGCCGCCTACCGCGACATTGAAAGCATCAAGCGCGCGCGCCAGAACACAACCCGCACAAGCCATACCCCAACCTAAAGGAAACCACCATGCCTGAATTTAATCGCCGCCAACTGATACAAGCTGCCGCTGCCCTCTCGCTGCCACTGGGCAGCCGACTGGCTCTCGCCGCCGATGAAGTACCGTCGCTCAAAGGCAAACGTATCGCCATTAGCGCGACCGGTACCGACCACTATTTCGACCTCAAGGCATTTCAAGGCCAGATTGACGAGGTCAAACGCCTGGGCGGTACACCGATTACGCTAGACGCGGGTCGCAATGACAAAAACCTGGTGACACAACTGCAAAACGTCATCACACAAAAGCCCGACGCGGTGATTCAGACCTTGGGCACCTTGTCGGTAATTGACCCCTGGCTTAAGCGCATCAAAGGCGCAGGCATTCCGCTCTTCACCATTGACGTGCCGTCGGTCAACAGTATTAACAACACGACCTCCGACAACGTCGCCACCGGGCGCGCACTGGCCGAGCAACTCGTCAAAGATACCGGCGGAAAAGGCAATATCCTGGTCTTTAACGGCTTCTACGGGGTACCGGTGTGTGCCATCCGTTATGACGAGTTGAAGCGGGTGCTGCACGCTCATCCGGAGCTGAAGATTTTGCAGCCCGAACTGCGCGACGTTATTCCGAATACGGTGCAGGACGCCCACGCGCAAATCGCAGCCCTGCTGAACAAATACCCGCAAGGCCAGATTTCTGCCATTTGGTCGGCCTGGGACATCCCGCAACTCGGTGCCACCCAGGCCCTGATAGACGCCCAGCGCACCGAGGTAAAAACCTACGGGGTCGATGGCACGCCGGAAGTGCTAAACCTGATCAGTCAAGCCAACTCCCCCATTGGTGCGGTGGTTGCGCAACAACCGGCACTAATCGGCAAAACAGCGGTACAAAACGTCGCCCGCTATCTGGCTGGCAAGCGTGACCTGCCGAAGGAGACCTACGTCGCGACACTGCTGACAACCAAATCCAATCTCGGCGAAGTACAAAAACTCCGGGGAGATGCATGACGACAGCTGCCGTCGCGTTGGAGCTGCGTGGGATATCAAAAAACTTTGGTGTCACACGTGCGCTCGACCAAGCGAACCTCACCGCCCACTATGGCTCCGTCCATGGACTGGTCGGCGAGAACGGCGCGGGCAAATCCACCTTGATCAAGGTGCTGGCAGGTATCCACACGCCCGACTCGGGTACGGTAAGGGTGGGCGGTGTACTGCATGCGGGTTTGACGCCACGGCAGATAGAAAAGGCGGGCCTGTATTTCATCCACCAGGAACGCCTGCTTCCCGCCAGCTTCACCGTTGGTGAGGCCCTGTTTTTGGGGCACGAACTGCACCGGGGGCCCTTCGTATTGCGGTCTACCCAAGAGCGCGAGGCACGGCGGCTGTTGAAGGCGAACTTCGACCTCGAATTACCTGAGGGCGTGCTCATTCGTGACCTGAGCAGCGCTGAGCAGCAGGTAGTTCAGATCACACGCGCCCTGCTGGGCAAACCACGCGTGCTGGTTTTCGACGAGCCCACCGTGGCTTTGGTGCAGCATGAAGTGACGCAACTTCAGGGCATTGTTCGGCGCCTGCGTGGCAGTGGTATCGCCATCGTTTATATCTCGCACTATCTGCACGAGATTGAAGCGCTATGCGATACCGTGACCGTGCTGCGCAATGGCCGCAACGTGGCCCAAGTCGACCCGCGCAAGGTACCGCCCGAAGCCATCGCCGAGTTGATGGTAAACCGCGCAGTCAGCGACATGTACCCCAAATCGCACGTAGCACCCGGTGACAGCGTATTGCGCGTACGCGGGCTGACCAAAGCCGGCGCCTACGAGAACATTGCACTTGACCTGCGCCAGGGTGAAATTCTGGGGTTGACCGGTTTGGTGGGCTCGGGTGTCAAAGAACTGGTCCGCAGCCTATTCGGGCTGACGCCCGTCACCAGCGGCAGCATTGAAATCAAGGGCCGCAGCCAGCCGTTGCGTACCCTGGCCCCCCACCGGCTACTCCGCGCTGGGCTTGCATTGTTGCCCGAAGAGCGGCGGCGCCAGGGTGTCGCGCTGGATTTGTCTGTGCTGGAAAACACCACGCTCGCAGGCCTCTCACGCTGGCGGCGCTGGGGCCTACTGTCGCGTCGCAAGGAACTGCAGGAGACCCTGCACCAAATGACCCAACTCGGCATCAAAACGGCCGGCGCCGACGCCCCGGTGCGGACCCTGAGTGGGGGCAACCAACAAAAAGTGGCGCTCGCCAAGTGGCTCTCGCGCCATTCCGATATCTATCTGTTGGACGAGCCCAGTGTCGGCATCGATATTGGTGCCAAGGTAGAAATATACCGCCTCATTGGCCAGCTGGTGGAACAAGGCGCGGCGGTTCTGCTGGTGTCCTCCGATCTGCCTGAACTACTCGGCTTGAGCGACCGTATCCTGGTCATGCACCGCGGCCACATTGCAGGCGACTTTGTACCGTCCGCAACCAACGCGGACCAACTACTCGCATGCGCCACCGGCGCTGCGGTGCAGCAGGACACGCCGCTGGGCCACGCACTTCCGCCACACGACTAAACCCATGCACACGCTGCCGCCCCCATTCAAACAACGTATTGCGCTGCTGTTTCTGCGCCGTGGTGCCCCTCTGGCCTTTCTGCTCATATTGGCGGTGTTCGCCCTGACCGCCCCCAACTTTCTCTCGATTGGCAATCTGGCCAATGTGTTCGCGCAGTCGGCCATCCTGGGGGTACTGGCGTTTGGCCTGACCATCGTGATTATTGGCGGTGGCTCGAATGTGGTGACTGGCGGCCTGGACTTGTCACTGGCCTCCAATCTGGGGCTCTGCGCGGCGGTTTACGCCAGCCTGAACAATGCCGGGTATGGCGCCACCACCAGCATCGCAGCCACTGTTCTCACGGGTATGGCGGTTGGAGCGGTCAACGGCGCCGTCGTCGTGTGGCTCGGACTCCCGCCCCTGCTGGCGACACTGGCCAGCCTGAATCTCATCAACGGACTGGAGTTGGTGCTCACCGAGAACACGGTATTACCGACCAGCTCGGTATTATTGGATCTTCTGAGTGGGGGCAACTGGCTTGGCGTACCGGCTCTTGCATGGATATTTACTGGTACCGGTTTGCTCTTGGCGCTGCTGCTGCAACACTCCCGCTTTGGGTTGCGCCTGTATGCCGTTGGGGAATATGCCGAGGCGGCCCGGGCCGCTGGCATTCCGGTGCGCAGCTATGTATTTTTCAGCTACATCCTGAGCGGTATCTGCGGCGCACTGGCCGCATTTTTGTCCGCGGCGTGGTTTAGCGGCAGCACCACCGGCTCGGGCGAATTATTGCTGTCGGTGGTTGCAATTGCCTTTTTAGGCGTCGTGTTCTCGCCGCGCGTGTTGCCAAGTATTACCGGAACCATCTTCGCCACCTTGCTGGTGGGTTTCCTGATGAATGGTTTCCAGCTCCTGAATATTTCGAGCTTTTGGGTTAACGGCATACAGGGCGCACTGATATTGCTGGTGGTGGCCGCCTCCAGCATGCTGCGCGCGTCCAAATAACACCATGAAACTGATTACCTGCCTCGCCCCAATCCTGCGCCTGTCTGTCCCGCTGCTGTTTGTGGCATTGTCGATCTTCTTTGCCGCTACGGCGCCGGGCTTTCTCAGCACCGGCAACTTGCTGAGCGTGTTGGTCAACAACTTCGTCTTGCTGGGCATCTGTGCAACCAGCATGACGCTGGCAGTGGCAGCTGGGGGAATTGATCTATCGGTGGGAACGGCGCTAGACATTGCGTCCCTGAGCTTTGTTGCCCTGCTGAATGCGGGCGCTGGCTTTGCAATCGCCAGCCTGGGCGCCCTGCTGACGGCTGCATTGGTGGGTGTGTTTAACGCGGTACTTATTGCGGGGCTCGGAATTTCTCCATTCCTTGCCACACTCGGTACCTTGTTTATCGGAACCAGCATGCAACAACTCCTGTCCAGTGGTGGACAGCCAATTTATATTGCCGATCAGGCCCGACCGGGACTGTCCAATATCTCACTATTCGGTTTGCCATTTCCCCTGTTTTGGGTTGCTGGCGTCGCGCTGGTATACGGCGTTTTGCTGGCGCGCGCCCGGCTCGGTCGGGAGCTGCTTGCCACTGGCCAACAACCCGTCTTTGCTCACTACACCGGTCTCCCCATCCGGCGCCTCACTGCCACGGTCTCGATTGCCTGTTCGGCTGCAGTTGGCCTCGCGGGAATTCTGCTCTCCTCAAGCGTCAACGGCTATGTTCCACTCTCGGGCAATGGTTTCCTGATTCAGGCCATTGGGGCCGTCTTTATTGGCACTACATTCAGTCGCCAAGGGCGCGCCAGTGTCGCCAATACCCTGCTCGGCGTGCTATTCCTGAACCTGATAGGAAATGGCCTGCTGCTGATTGGCTGGAATTTCTATTGGCAACAGGTGGCCACCGGTGCGCTCATCTTCGGGGTATTGATCGTCAGCTTTGGCGGGCGCAAGTTACACGGATTCAGCGCAAAGCCGTAATGGCGCGCAACTTAATCAGTCGGCCGCGCAATACGTTGCGACTCAAACCCAGCACCTTGGCAGTTTGTACCTGGTTATGCTGGCAATAAGAGAACGCCTCTCGCACCACCATGTCTTCAATGTGTTCGTACAGGTTTTCATGCCCTTCATCGAAGAGCTGATGGAGCAGATCCGTCAGCTGTCCGATTGTGCGGGAGGCATGATCGCCTTGGCGCCCCGAATAGTTATCGGCTTTTGAATTCACCCGGGAGGGACTCTGGAGCCCCAAAGTCGAAAGCTGCAAGTGCTCGGCAGACAAGACCTTGCCGGAGCAAATCAGCAACGCATGGTGGATCGTATTTTCCAGCTCCCGGATATTGCCAGGCCAGTTGTGCGCCAACATCTTGCGCTCGGCACTCGCATCAAAGCTCTCCGCACCGTAGCCAAGCCGATTGCGATAGTCCAGCAAAAAGTGGCGCGCCAACGGCAAGATGTCACCCGGGCGTTCGCGCAGCGTAGGCAAGTTGAGGGTTGCCACGTGCAAGCGGTAGTACAAGTCCTCGCGAAAATGGCCAGCAGCCACGGCATCCTGCAAGCGTACATTGGTGGCCGCGACCAAACGAACATCAATCGATATGCTGCGGTTAGACCCCAGTCGGACCACTTCGCGCTCTTGCAGCACCCGCAGCAGTTTGACCTGAAGCGACATCGGTAGGTCGCCAATCTCGTCAAGAAACAAGGTGCCCCCATTTGCGGCTTCAAACCAACCTTGTTTGCTGGACAGCGCGCCCGTGAATGCGCCTTTCTCGTGGCCGAATAGCTCACTCTCCACCAAATTGGCAGAGAACGCACCACAGTTGACCGCAACAAACGGCCCCTTGTTGCGCTTGCTTAGGGTGTGCACGTGGCGTGCGATGAGCTCTTTACCCGTCCCGGTTTCGCCAATGATCAGTACCGTGGCATCGCTCGGCGCGACCATCTCAATCCGATCGAGTATGGCTATCGAGTTAGGGTCTTGGAAGACTTGGGCTGTGGCCCGGACCGATTTGGTCAGGCTACGTGCTTCCGGCAGCGTCAACAACGGCGCGGGTTGCACCAGCTTGTCCATGGACGAAGAAAAGTTCGAGTAATTAACCATTTCGAAGGTTCAGCAGGCGCAGTGACAGATGCGCAGTGATCGGTGTGACGGGTGTGCCAATGAACGCCACATTGTCATGACTCACAAACGCAATCGCTAGCTTTGATTTCATATATCCATATGCGCCAACAAAACGGTTTGCTGCGTTTGCAGCAAACCATCCGCAACGTGCCTAAAGCCCAGCACCACAACTGCTGCAAAAAATCTGCAAGTGATTGATTTATAAGAATTTTTATGGTGGCACGCATTTCGCAAAAGAGGATCCCACAGCATGGCTTCCATGCCACCCTAAGGAGTCCTTCTCATGACCAACAGCACTGCTACAGAACCCTTGCAACAGGCCACACGGGGCGTGGCCGACGGAGCAGTTTCTTATGAACAGATCGCAAAACGGTTTCGCCCTGTCTTCAAAAAAATCGCCGACAGCGCTTTGGAACGCGAAACCAATCGCACCCTCCCCTATGAACCCATTGCCGGCCTGAAGACAGCCGGCTTTGGCGCGGTACGCGTACCGATAGCCTATGGCGGCAGCGGCGCCTCGATCCCACAACTCTTTCAGCTACTCATCGAATTGGCCGAAGCCGACTCCAATGTCGTGCAAGCGCTGCGGGGCCACTTCGCCTTCGTTGAAGACCGGCTTAATGCCCCAGCCAGTGCGCAGAAAGATGTATGGCTGAAACGCTTCGTCAAAGGCGAGTTGGTCGGCAACGCATGGACCGAAGTTGGCTCGGTGGAGATTGGTGACGTGATTACCAAAATTTCCGAAAAAAATGGCAAGTGGGTCGCCAATGGATCCAAGTTTTACAGCACCGGTAGTATCTTCTCCGACTGGATTGACCTCTATGCCCGCCGCGCAGACAACAACGCCGACGTCATTGCAGCAGTCAATACCCACCAGCCGGGCGTCAAACAATCAGATGACTGGGACGGTTTTGGTCAGCGCACCACCGGCAGCGGCACCTCGGTCTACGAGAACGCTGTAGTGGAAGCGGAAAACATTTTCCCGTTTGAGACGCGCTTCAAATACCAGACCGCGTTCTATCAATTGTTTCACCTCGCGACCCTGGCCGGCATTGGCCGTGCCGTAGAGCGTGATATTGCACACCAAGTCCGGGAACGCAAACGCATTTACAGCAATGGCAATGCGCCCCACGTCAGCCAGGACGCCCAAATCCAACAAGTGGTAGGCCAAATATCGGCTTTGGTTTATGCGGCAGAAGCCACGGCATTGCGCGCCGCTACCACTGCACAACGCGCTTTTGACACACGCTTTGGCGGCGATGCCGAGGCCGAGAAGCAAGCCAATATCGATACCGAAATTGAATCCGCCAAGGGCCAGATTGTGGTGTCTGAGTTGATCCTCCGCGTCGGCACCGATCTGTTCAATGCACTTGGCGCTTCAGCCGCCAACCGCAGTCAGGCGCTCGATCGCCACTGGCGCAACGCCCGCACGGTGGCTTCTCATAACCCGATTGTTTACAAGTCACGCATCGTTGGTGACTGGCAAATCAACGGTACCGAGCCACCCTATGTGTGGCAGATCGGCAGCGGCCCCGGCCGCAAGGCTTAAGTCCCAACGAATCACCTGGAGAGACCCAACGTGACAAGGAAAATCAAAGTAGTGGCCTTGGCGGGAGGCTTGCAAAAGCCATCCAGAACCTTGGCACTCGTCGAGGAAATACTGGTGGCTTTGGGTAGTGCGGTGCCCATTAGTGTGCAGCTGCTCAACTTGGCCGACATCGCGCCCCAACTCTCCGGCGTGGTGCGACGGGACCGGCTGCCGGCATCGGTCGAGGCGGATGTCCGCGCCATTGAAACAGCGGACTTCTTACTGGTCGCGAGCCCGGTCTACCGGGCCTCTTACACCGGCTTGTTTAAGCACTTGTTTGATCTGGTGCACCACGAATCCCTGATCGGGGTGCCCGTGCTGCTCGCAGCCACCGGCGGCAGCGAGCGTCATGCGCTGGTGATAGATCACCAGCTGCGGCCCTTATT
>Ga0228698_1000775_pt1 | contig 19566 bp, 16 predicted proteins | sample McNCre117_Aug_MG_FD_178015 | JGI IMG/M metagenome (GOLD analysis project Ga0228698, IMG submission 178015) | Freshwater microbial communities from McNutts Creek, Athens, Georgia, United States - 1-17_Aug_MG | ecosystem: Environmental > Aquatic > Freshwater > Creek | place: USA: Georgia...
TTCGCCGAACTGGTGTTCCCGCTGCTGCCGGGCAAGCAGGCGGTCACGCTGCGCAACCAGTCGCTGACCGGCGGCGCCTTCGACGTGCGCGCCACCGACCAGACCGAACCGAGGAAAGCGGCATGAACGTGATCGACATGAATGGAGGTTTGCCAGAGATTGAATCTTATTCAATCAACTCGGCTCCATTCAATCGGACCCGGCCAGCATCCTTACTTGATTTGCGAATTAGAAACCCCATAAATATCAGCTCGAATTTCGCTCCAACCGGTTGAAAGTCATTGCATATCCCGAAACAACCGTAGCTCTTTGATGTTCAATCCAATTCCCTCCATTCCAGTCCGATTGGTACTCGAAGCCACACGCGAACAAGGCCGAGCGGCCGGCGCTGACGGACGCGCCGGCATGGGCTACCATGCCGGCCAGCCCTAGCGCCCCGGACAATCCCGCCCGGGGGCCTCTCATCCAGCGCCCCAACTGATCCGCACCATGGCCTATACCCACCTCGTGACCGTCCCGGAACTGCAAGCCCTAGCCGCCACCGACACGGCGCACCTGGTGTTCGACTGCAGCTTCGACCTGATGCGGCCCGACGCCGCGCGCGCGATGTTCGCCGAGAAGCACATTCCGGGCGCCGTGCCGGCCGACCTCGACGCACACTTGAGCGCGCATGGCAGCGCCGAGGCTCGAAGCGGCGGCCGCCATCCGCTGCCGAGCCGCGAGCGGCTGCGCGACTGGCTGCGCGGCATCGGCCTGCGCCCGGACATGCAGGCCGTGGTCTATGACCGCAACGGCAACAACTTCTGTGGCCGGCTCTGGTGGCTGCTCAAGTGGGCCGGGCACGACGCGGTCGCGATCCTCGACGGCGGCCTGCAGGCCTGGGAGCGGACCGGCGCGCCGCTGGAGGCCGGCGCCAGCGCGGCGGACCACCAGGCCGGCGACTTCGAACTCGGCCCCCCGCTGGTCGGTCTGGTCAGCGGCGACGAGATGTTCGCGCTGCACGCTCAGCCGGGCCAGGGCGTGATCGATTCGCGCGCGGGGGCACGCTTTCGTGGCGAGGTCGAGCCGCTCGACCCGCTGGCCGGCCATATTCCGGGCGCGCTCAACCGCCCGTTCAGCGACAACCTCGACGCCGACGGCCGCTTCAAGCCGGCGCAACAACTGCGCGCGGAATTCGATGCGCTGCTGGGCGATCGCGACCCGCAGCGCCTGGTCGTCTACTGTGGCAGCGGCGTCAGCGCGGTGCCGAACCTGGTCGCGCTGGAGCTGGCCGGCTACACCGGCGCGCGGCTGTACGCGGGCAGCTGGAGCGAATGGAGCCGCACGCCGGGACGGCCCGTGGCAACCGGGGTGTAACGGGTTTCAAACCGAATCAAATGCCTTGAGCACCTCGTCGCGCGTCAGTGTCGGCACGAAGGTCTCGATGAAGCCGAAGGCATAGCCCGGCAGCCAGAGTTCGCGCCTCATGCCCAGGCGCGTGACGTTGACCTGGAACAGATGGCCGGCGTCGATCGCGCGCAGATGCCGGTCGCGCTCCTCGTCGATCGCGATCGAGGCCACGATGCCCACGCCCATCTCCAGCTCGACATAGGTCTTGATCACGTCGGCGTCCATCGCGGTCAGCACCACGTCGGGCTGCAGCCCGGCGGCGGCGAAGGCCGCGTCGATGTGCGAGCGCCCGGTGTAGCCGACCTCGTAGGTGATGATCGGGTAGTCTGCCAGATCCTTGAGCGTGAGCTGGCGGCCGAGCGCGAGCAGCGCATGGCCCGGCGGCAGCACGACGCTGTGGCTCCAGCGGTAGCACGGCAGCGTCACGAGCTGGTCGTAGCCCGCGAGCGCCTCGGTCGCGATGCCGATGTCGGCCTCGCCCGAAATCAACATCCCGGCCACCTGCTTCGGACTGCCCTGGTGCAGGTGCAGCGTCACGCGCGGCCAGCGCTGGCGGAAGTCGCGCACCGCGTGCGGCAGCGCGTAGCGCGCCTGCGAGTGCGTGGCCGCGATCGACAGCCTGCCCTCCTCGCGCCCCTGCAGTTCCTGGCCGGCGCGGCGCAGGCTGTCGGCATCGAGCAGCACGCGCTCGACGATCGGCAGCAGCGCCTGGCCGGCGCTGGTCAGCCCGAGCAGGCGCTTGCCCGAACGCACGAACAGCTCGACGCCGAGTTCCTCCTCCAGCTCGCGCACCTGGCGGCTGACGCCGGGCTGCGAGGTGTGCAGGGTGGCGGCGACCTCGGTCAGGTTGAAACGACAGCGCACCGCCTCGCGCACGGATCTGAGTTGCTGGAAATTCATTTCTTGGTATAGATCTGGTCGAAGCTCGCGCCATCGGCGAAATGCGCTGCCGTCGCCTTGGTCCAGCCGCCGAACGCCTGGTCGATCGTGAACAGCTTGAGCTTGGGGAAGGTCTTGGCGTACTTGGCCTGCACCTTGGGAGAAATCGGCCGGTAGAAGTTCTTGGCGGCGATTTCCTGGCCCTCGTCGCTGTAGAGGTATTCGAGATAGGCCTCGGCCACCTGGCGCGTGCCCTTGCGGTCCACATTCTTGTCCACCACGGTCACGGCCGGCTCGGCCAGCACGCTCAAGCTAGGATAGACGACATCGAAGCGGGCCGAGAATTCCTTGTCCAGCAGATAGGCCTCGTTCTCCCAGGCCAGCAGCACGTCGCCCTGGTTGCGCTGCGCGAAGGTGATGGTCGAGCCACGCGCGCCGGTGTCGAGCACCGGCACATTCTCGTACAGCTTGCGCACGAATTCGCGCGCCTTGTCATCGCCACCGTACTGGCGCCTGGCGAATTCCCAGGCCGCCAGGTAGTTCCAGCGCGCGCCGCCCGAGGTCTTGGGATTCGGCGTGATGACCTTGATCCCGGGCTTGAGCAGGTCGTCCCAGTCCTTGATGCCCTTGGGGTTGCCCTCGCGCACCACCAGCACGATGGTCGAGGTATAGGGCGAGCTGTTGTGCGGCAGGCGCTTTTGCCAGTCCTGCGGGATCAGCCGGCCGTTGGCGTGCAAGGCGTCGGTGTCGCCGGCCAGCGCCAGCGTCGCGACATCGGCATCCAGTCCGTCGATGATCGAGCGCGCCTGCTTGCCCGAGCCGCCGTGCGACTGCTTGATCGCCACGTCCTGGCCGGACTTGGCCTTCCAGTGCTTCGCGAAGGCGGCGTTGAACTCGACATAGAGTTCGCGTGTCGGGTCGTACGACACGTTGAGCAGCTCGACCTTGCCCTGGGCCAAGGCCGCCCCGAGGCCTGCGACGGCCAGCGCGGCGGCGGCCAGGGTGTTGCGTATCCAGATGCGGCGTGCTCGCATGACAGTCTTCCTTCGGATCGGGTGGTGGTGGGCCCGATCATCGAAGCAACGCCATCAAACTGGAACCAATAAAAACTCAGTTACAAATTACAAAACCAACTAAAGCCAGGGTGCGACTCAGACCCGCTCGAAGATGCCGGCCGCGCCCTGCCCCATGCCGACGCACATCGTGACCATGCCGTAGCGCTTGCCGTGGCGCCGCAGCGCATGGACCACGGTGGCCGCGCGCAGCGCGCCGGTGGCACCTAGCGGGTGGCCGAGCGCGATCGCGCCGCCGAGCGGGTTGACCCGGGCCGGATCGAGCCCGAGCGTCTCGATCACGGCCAGCGACTGCGCCGCGAAGGCCTCGTTGAGTTCGATCCAGTCCAGCTCGTCCTGGCCGATGCCGGCACGCCGCAGCGCCAGCGGCACCGCCTCGACCGGGCCGATACCCATCAGGTGCGGCGGCACGCCCCGGCTGGCATGGGCCACGAAGCGCGCCAGCGGTCGCAGCCCGAAGCGCGTCAGCGCCGCCTCGCTGGCCAGGATCAGCGCGGCTGCGCCATCGCTGGTCTGCGAGCTGTTGCCCGCCGTCACGCTGCCGCGCGCGGCGAACACCGGCCGCAGCCGGGCCAGGCCGTCGAGCGTGGTGTCGGGGCGCGGGCCCTCGTCGAGCGCGACCATGCGCTCACGGGTCATGACCTCGGCGCGCTCCAGGTCGAGCGTGCGCTCGGTCACGGTCAGCGGCGTGATCTCGTCGCTGAACTCGCCGGCCTGCTGCGCCGCGACCGCGCGCTGGTGCGACTGCAGCGCGAACGCATCCTGCGCCGCGCGGCCGATCTTCCATTGCCGCGCGACCTGCTCGGCCGTCAGGCCCATGCCGTAGGCCAGGCCGTAGCGCTCGATGTCGTCGGTGTCCTCGAACAGCGCGGGCGACAGGCTCGGGTGATGCCCCATCATCGGCACCAGGCTCATGCTCTCGGTGCCGGCGGCGATCAGCACGTCGGCCTCGCCGACGCGGATGCGGTCGGCCGCCATCGCGATGGCCGCCAAGCCCGAGGCACAGAAGCGATTGACCGTGATGCCGCCGACGCTCCTGGGCAGGCCCGCGAGCACGGCGCCGATGCGCGCGACATTGAGCCCCTGTTGCGCCTCGGGCAGCGCGCAGCCGCAGATCACGTCCTCGATCGCGGCCGGATCAAGTCCCGGGGCTTGCGCCAGCGCGGCGCGCAGCGTATGGGCCAGCAGCTCGTCCGGGCGCAGCTGGCGCAACGCCCCCTTGTGCGACCGGCCGATCGGGGTGCGCGTGGCGGCGACGATGTAGGCATCCTGAATCGGTTTCATCTGGGGTTCCCGTGCAGATCGGATCGGTGCTCAGTTGCGCAGCGGCTTGCCGCTGTCGAGCAGGGCCAGGATGCGCTCTTGCGTCTTGGGCTCGACCAGCAAGGCACAGAAGGCGCGCCGCTCCAGCGCCATCAGGTAGGACTCGCTGACGCGCGTGCCGGCATCGACATCGCCGCCGCAGACCACCCATGCGATCTGGCTCGCGATGCGGAAATCATGCCGGCTGATGAAGCCGCCATCGCGCATGTTGACCAGCTGGCCGAGGATCGTGGCCCGGGCATCACGTCCGGCGACGGCGAACAGGCGCTGCAGTGGCGGCCGGTAGCCGGCCTGGAACAGCGCACGCGCCTCGCCCAGCGCCACCTGCAGCAGCTCGTCCTGGTGCGGCACGATCACGTCACTGTCCTGCAGGTAGCCGAGCGCGCGCGCTTCATGTGCGCTGGTACTGACCCGGGCCATTGCGGCGGCCGTGAAGCCCGCGCTCAGGAACGGCAGCAGATCCGGGTCGGTCGAGCGCGCCGCATGCTCGGCGGCCCGGCGTGCGATATAAGTCAGGCCGCCGGCGCCGGGAACCAGACCGACGCCGACCTCGACCAGGCCGATATAGCTCTCCAGGTGCGCGACGCGGCGCGCGCAGTGCAGCAGCAACTCGCAGCCGCCGCCGAGCGCCAGGCCACGGACCGCGGCCACCACCGGCACCAGCGCATAGCGCAGGCGCAGCATCAGCTGCTGCATCTGGAGCTCGGCGGCCTCGACGGCGGCAACGCCGTGCTGCATGAAGGCCGGCAACAGCGCCTGCAAGTCGGCGCCGGCGCTGAACGGCTCGTCGGCCGACCAGAGCACCAGCCCCTGGTAGTCGCGCTCGGCCAGCTCGACCGCCGCCAGCAGACCCTGGCAGACCTCGGGACTCAGCACATGCATCTTGGTCTTGAGGCTGGCGATCAGCAGCTCGTCGTCCAGGGTCCAGACGCGCAGGTTCCGGTCCTCTGACAGGGTGCGGCCGGCCGTGCGCGGGTCGGGACCGGCCTCGCCGAGCAGCCGCTCGGGAAAGCGCTGGCGCACGCCGGCGGGCAGCACGCGCCGGGGCTCGAACGTGCCCGTGGACGGGTTCCACGAGCCCTGCGCGGTGTGCACGCCCCCGACCTGCGCCACCGGCCCCTCGAACACCCAGTCCGGCAGCGGCGCACGGCTCAGGGCCAGGCCGGCGTCGATGTCCTGCTGCACCCAGCGCGCGACATCGAGCCAGCCGGCCTCCTGCCAAAGCTCGAACGGCCCCTGTTTCATGCCAAAGCCCCAGCGCATGGCCAGATCGACATCGCGCGCGGTTTCGGCGATCGTGCCCAGGTGCACGGCCGCGTAGTGGAAGCTGTTGCGCAGCACGGCCCACAGGAAGCGCCCCTGCGGCCCCTCGCTGTCGCGCAGCAGCCGCAGCCGCTCTGGGGCCGGCTTCTTCAGCATGCGGCCATAGACCGCATCGGCCTGACAGTCGGCCGGCACATAGTCCTGGCGCGCGGCATCGAAGCGCAGGATATCGCGCCCGGCCTTCCTGAAGAAGCCGGCCCGGGTCTTCTGGCCCAGGTGCCCCAGATCGAGCAGGGTCTGCAGCACGGCCGGCATCGCGAAGCTGGCGTGAAACAGATCAGTCGCCGGGCCGAGCTGGGTCTGCATGGTCCGGATCACATGCGCCAGCGTGTCGAGCCCCACCACGTCGGCGGTGCGGAACGTGCCCGAGCTGGCGCGCCCCAGGCGCTTGCCGGTCAGCTCATCGACCACTTCCGGGCTGAGGCCGAAACGCTCGGCCTCCTGCATCGTCGCCAGCAGACCGGCGACGCCGAGGCGGTTCGCGATGAAGTTCGGCGTGTCGCGCGCGCGCACCACGCCCTTGCCGAGCGTGCTGGTCGCGAAGGTTTCGAGCTGGTCGAGCACCTCGGGCGCGGTCGCCGGCGTCGGAATCAGCTCCAGCAGCCTCATGTAGCGCGGCGGGTTGAAGAAGTGCACGCCGCAGAAGCGCACGCGCAGTGCCTCCGGAAGCGCCTCGGACAAGGCCGTGACCGACAGGCCCGAGGTGTTGGAGGCCAGGATCGCGTGCGGCGCCAGCTGCGGCGCGATGCGGCGGTACAGCGCGTGCTTCCAGTCCAGCCGTTCGGCGATCGCCTCGATCACGAGGTCGCACTCGCCGAGCCGGTCCAGGTCATCGTCGTAATTGGCCACGCCGATCAGCTCGGCGTCGGCGGCCACGCCCAGCGGCGCCGGCTTGGCCTGGCGCAGCTGCTCGATCGCGCGCCGCACGATGCCGTTCTTGTCGGCGCCAGCGGCGTCGGGCAGGTCGAACAGCACGACCGGCACGCGCACGTTGACCAGGTGCGCGGCGATCTGCGCGCCCATCACGCCTGCGCCGAGCACCGCGACCTTGCGGATCAGGAATCTTTGCATGGGTGTCCGTCCCGTGTCGTGCGCCCGCTGGCCTAGGCCAGCGCGGCGTCGGTGTCCATCAGCACGCGGCTGCCGGCGCGCGCGCGTCGCAGCAGCGTGGCGGTCTCGGGCAGCAGGCGCGCGAAGTAGAAGCGCGCGGTCTGCAGCTTGGCGGCGTAGAAGGGGTCGGTGCTGCCGGCAGCGATCGCGCGCAGCGCGGTCTGCGCCATGCGGGCCCACAGATAGCCGAACACCAGATGGCCGGCGACGCGCAGGTAATCCACGCTCGCGGCGCCAACCTCGTCGGCGTCCTGCGCGGCCTTGAAGCCCAGCTCCAGCGTCAGCTTGTTCAGCTGCTCGCCCAGGGCCGCCAGCGGGGTGATGAACTCGGACATCCGCTCGTTGACACCCTCCTCCTCGACCAGGACCGCGACCAGGCGGCCGAACTTCTTGAGCGTCGCGCCCTGGTTCGCCAGCACCTTGCGTCCGAGCAGGTCGAGCGCCTGGACCGCGTTCGTGCCCTCGTAGATCATGTTGATGCGGGCATCGCGCACGAACTGCTCCATGCCCCATTCCCGGATGTAGCCGTGACCACCGAACACCTGCAGGCAGGCATTGGTGGCCTCGAAACCGTTGTCGGTCAGGAAGGCCTTGACGACCGGCGTCAGCAGCGCGACCAGCTCGGCGCTGTCCTGGCGCACCTGCGCGTCGGGGTGCTGAGCCTGCCGGTCGAGCAGCAGCGCGCAGTACAGCGCCAGCGCGCGGCCGCCCTCGGCATAGGCCCGGGCCGTCAGCAGCAGCCGGCGCACATCCGGGTGGACCATGATCGGATCGGCCGGCCGGTCCGGGGCCTTGGCGCCGGTCAGGCTGCGCATCTGCACACGCTCCCTGGCATAGGCCAGCGCGTTCTGGAACGCGACCTCGGTCAGCCCGAGCGACTGGTTGCCGACGCCCAGGCGCGCCGTGTTCATCATCACGAACATCGCCTGCAGGCCCTGGTGCGGTGCGCCGACCAGGGTACCGACGGCACCGTCGAGCAGCATCTGGCAGGTCGCGTTGGCGTGGATGCCCATCTTGTGCTCGATGCCGCCGCAGAGGATTGCATTGCGCGCGCCCAGGCTGCCGTCCGGGTTGACCAGGAACTTGGGCACCAGGAACAGGCTGATGCCCTTGCTGCCCGCCGGTGCGTCGGGCAGGCGCGCCAGCACCAGGTGCACGATGTTGGCGGCCAGGTCGTGCTCGCCGGCGCTGATGAAGATCTTTTGACCGCTGAGCCGGTAGCCGCCGTCGGGCTGCGGCTCGGCGCGCGTGCGCAACAGGCCGAGATCGGTGCCGCAATGCGGCTCGGTCAGGCACATGGTGCCGGTCCACTCGCCGCTGACCAGCCGGGGCAGGTAGTGCGCCTTCTGCCCGGGCGTGCCGTGCGCGCTCAGGCATTCGTAGGCACCGTGCGACAGGCCCGGGTACATGGTCCAGGCCTGGTTGGCGGCATTGAGCATCTCGTACAGGCACTGGTTCACGACAAACGGCAGGCCCTGGCCGCCGTATTCGGGGTCACACGCCAGCGCCGGCCAGCCACCCGCGACGTACTGGTCATAGGCGGCCTTGAAGCCCGTCGGCGTGCTCACTGCCCCTGAGTCCGGGTCGAGCCGGCAGCCCTCGGCATCGCCACCGGAATTCAGCGGCAGGATCACCTCGGCCGCGAACCGTCCGCCCTGTTCGAGCACTGCATCGATGGTGGCGGCATCGGTCCCGGCATGGGCCGGCATGCACCTGAATTCGTCTTCCACGCGCAGCAACTCGTGCAGCACGAACTGCATGTCACGCAAGGGCGGATGGTAGATCGGCATGCGAGTCCTCCAAACAGGCGGGAACAGGAGGACAGTCTAGCGTCAAGTCGGCCGGAACGCGCACCCAGGATGGCGCAGCGAAGCAATGATGCGCACCGGCCGCACCGGCAAGCCGGGCGATCGGTGCGAGGTCAGGCGCTCAATGCGCGCCGCCGCCAGCGGGCGAGAACGGCGGCCGCGTCCACCAGATCAGCGCGATCAGGCTCAGCATCAGCAGCGCGCTGGCCAGGAAGACATCGTTGGTCGCCAGCAGGAAGGCCTGCGAGGTCAGCTCGCGGTTCAGGTAGGCCAGCGCCTGCTCGGTGCTCATCCCGAGCGCCTGCAGCTGCCCGAGGTAGGACTGCGCGGCCGGGTCCTGGCGCGTGACATGCTCGGTCAGCAGCGCATGGTGGTGGATGCCGCGATGCTCCCAGAGCGAGGTCACGACCGCCGTGCCGAAGCTCGACCCCAGGTTGCGCATGAAGTTCGACACACCCGAGGCACCCGCCATCTCGTGCGGGCTCAGGCCCGACAGGTTGATCGTGATCAGCGGCAGGAAGAAGCAGCTGATGCCGACACCCATCGCCAGCCGCGTCAGCGCCACGCTCCAGTAATCGACGTCGGGCGTGAAGGTCGTGCTCCAGAACGAGACCGCTGCGAAGACCAGGAAGCCGAAGGTCGCGACCGCGCGCGCGTCCATGCGGTGCAGGTTGGCGCCGACGATCGGCCCCATGATCACCGCGAACACGCCACCGAAGGCCACCGTCTTGCCGGCCCACAGCGGCGTGTAGCCCTGGTAGCTCTGCAGCCACAGCGGCAGCACGACCACCGTACCGAAGAAGGCGACCGAGCCGAGCATCAGGCTCAGCACGCCAATCGTGAAGTTGCGGCGCTGGAACAGCCTCAGATTGACGACCGGGTGCGGATCGTGCCACTCCCAGACCACGAAATACAGCAGCGCGGCGCCCGAGACACAGGCCAGCGCAACCACGGTCGGCGAGCTGAACCAGTCAAGCTCGTTGCCCTTGTCGAGCAGGATCTGCAACGAGCCGATGCCGATCACCAGCAGGCCCAGGCCGACATAATCGACCGGCTGCTTGCGCCGGGGCGTCTCGCGCCCGGCCAGCAGCTTCCAGGCGAACAGGCTGACCAGCACGCCCATCGGCAGGTTGATCAGGAAGATCCAGTGCCAGGAGAAGTTCTCGGTCAGCCAGCCGCCGGTCAGCGGGCCGGCGATCGGTGCGACCACGGTCGTCATCGACCACAGCCCCATCGCCAGGCCGCGCTTGGCCGGCGGATAGATCGAGGTGATCAGCGCCTGCGACAGCGGAATCATCGAGGCGCCAAAAATGCCCTGCAGGATGCGCGCGGCCAGCAGCATCGGAAAGTTCGGCGCGATGCCGCACAACACCGAAGCGAGCGTGAACAGCAAGGTGCCGGCCGTGAACATCCGCACCTGGCCGAAGCGCCCGGCCAGCCAGCCGGTCAGCGGCAGCATGATGGCCTCGGCCACGGCGTAGGACGTGATGACCCAGGTGCCCTGGGTGGTGCTGACGCCGAGGTCGCCCGCGATCGTCGGCACCGAGACGTTGGCGATCGACAGGTCGAGGATGTTCATGAACGAAGCCAGCCCGAGCGCGATCGTCGCCAGGACCAGCTGCCCCCCCTTGAGGGGCTGATGCGTGGTCTGCATCGGGCTTTTAGCGGTTGGCGCGGATCACGCGCTCGATCAGGGCATCGGCCTCGGCCGCCTGGCTGGCATAGACCTCGGTCTGGAACGCCGGGCCCTGGCGCGGCGTTCCGGCCAGGATCTCGCCTTCGCTGCGACTGGTATCGACCGTCGCATGCATCGACAGGCCGAGCCGCAGCGGATGCTGCTTGAGGTCATCGGGTTCGAGCGCGATGCGCACCGGCAGACGCTGGACCACCTTGATCCAGTTGCCCGAGGCGTTCTGTGCCGGCAGGACCGAGAACACCGAGCCCGTGCCCGAGGCGATGCCGGCGATGCTGCCCCGGTATTCGACGCTGCTGCCGTAGAGGTCGGACTCCAGCCGCACCGGCTGGCCGATGCGCATGGCGCCAAGCTCGCTTTCCTTGAAATTGGCCTCGACCCAGAGCTGGTCGTCGGCCACGACCGACAGCAGCGGCGTGCCGGCCGCGATGCGCGCGCCGACCTGGACCGAGCGCTTGGCCACATGGCCCCGCACCGGCGCGACGATGCGCGTGCGCGCCAGCGCCAGATGGGCATCGCGCAGCTTGGCCGCTGCGGCCTGGACGCGCGGATGCGTATCGAGCGTGGTGTGATCGACCAGACCCTCGGTGCCGGCCTGCTGGCTGCGTGCCTGCGCCACCGTCGAGCGCGCCTGCTCCAGCGCCGAGCTGGCGGCGTCGCGGCTGGCGCGGCTGGCATCGAGCGCGGTGCGCGCGGTCTGCAGGGCCTCGCCCGAAATGAAGTTCTGGCGGAACAGCGATTCGCGCCGCGCGAACTCGTCGCCGGCACGCCGCAGCTCGGCCTGGGCCCGCTCAAGCTCGTGCTGGCTGCGCTGCACGTCGGCGCTGCGCGCGGCCACGCCAGCGCGCGCCTGGCTGTCGCCGGCATAGAGTCCGCGCACGGCGCGCACGGTATCGGCCAGCGCGGCCTCGGCAGCCTGCAGCTGGACCCTGGCATCGGCATCGTCGAGCTGGACCAGCGGCGCTCCGGCCTCGACCAGATCCGTATCGTCGGCCAGAATCGCCGTCACCGTGCCCGGCTGCTGCGCCGAGACCTGCACCAGATTGCCGGCCACGTAGGCGTTGTCGGTACCGACGTGGCGGCGCCCCCACAACAGCCAGTAGGCACTCGCCAGAACGGCGGCAATGATGAGCAGTGCGGTCACGCCCAGCAGCGCCCGCTTGCGCTGCCCGGGCTGGGGCGACGATGATTCCATAGTGTGATTTCAGGCCGTGGAGTAGGAGGAAAAGCCGCCCATTATCGGCTCCCGGGATAGGCAGCTAGGATTCTCCCCTCCCAGACTCGGGCGGATCAGGCCGACTCGCCGAAGTGCAGGTTGCCGTGGCGCAGCGCCTGCTGCGTGGCGGCGCGCACCTCGGCCCGGCTCAGGCTGCTGGCCGCTTCGCTGGCGCGCTGCTCCAGCCCCTGCTCGCCGAAGCGCAGCACACCGGCAGCAACCGCCTGGCGGGTTTCTGCCTCGACGGCGCTGCGGCTCAGCGTCGAGGACCGCGACAGCGCCGGACCGGTGTAGTTCTCGCCGAACGCGGCATCGGCGGCGAAGGCGCTGCCGGTGCTGGCGGCGGCGATGGCGAACAGGGCGGATGCGAGGAATCGGGTATTCATGACGGGCTCCAGAAAAAACAAGCGATTGAAAAAATTGTGGGCATGGCGGGCAGCCCCGTCTTGTCCCCAGCTCGGTGAGTCGTCGCGCTGCGCGGCAAGCCATCGATGGAATCAACTGTATGGCGGCTCAAGCCTAGGAAAAACCTCCTGCCGATCAATGGCAAATTTCAGAAATTGAAATAATGACCGCCTGTTGAAAAAAATTATTTCAGCCACACCTCATTCATCGACGGTGCCGGTCCGACTTATGATGGGAAGCCAGTCCGCTGCGTCAGGCGGGTGTGGTGGTGGATCAAACAGCCGGATGCTTCAAGGGAGAGCGCACATGGGGGGACATCAAGAATCATCGGTCCAGGAGGCCAGCCAGACGCTGACGCCCCCGGAGCTGCTGCTGCAGAACTGGCGACGCACGGTCGATCCGTTCGGGATGTTCTCGTCCCAGCTCGGGGCGCAGATGGCGTGGCTGATGCATCCGCAGCAACTGCTGCGCGAAGCCCGCGAAGCCGGCCAGGACCTGATCGCGCTGCACGGACACGGCGTGATGCGCCTGCTTGGCGCCTCAAGTCAGGACGTGATCCGGCCCAAGGAGGAAGACGGGCGCTTCTCCGATCCGGTCTGGCTCGAATCCCCGGGCTTCGACCTGCTCAAGGAATGGTTCCTGACCATCGACCACCGGCTGCGCAACATGTATTACAGCGCCCCCGGGCTGTCCACGCACGAACAGCGCCGCGCCCATTTCTGGCTGCACAACGGGCTCAACCTGCTGGCGCCGACCAACTTCTTCTGGACCAACCCGCAGGCCATCCAGCACAGCGTCGAGACCAAGGGCGAAAGCCTGAAGGCCGGCTGGAGCAACTTCCTGCGCGACCTGCGGGCCGGCAACATCCTGATGGTCGAGCCCGATGCCTTTCGCGTCGGCCAGGATCTTGGCACCACGGCCGGCCAGGTCGTGTTCCGCAACCGCCTGCTGGAGCTGATCCACTACCAGCCGACCACCGAGCAGGTGCGCGCGATGCCGATCGTGATCTGCACGCCCTGGATCAACAAGTACTACATCCTGGACCTGACGGCCAGGAAGAGCCTGGTCAAGCACCTGACCGACCAGGGGTTTTCGGTCTTCATCACGAGCTGGAAGAACCCGGACGCCGAGATGCGCGACGTCGGCTTCGACGACTACCTGCGCGAGGGCGTGGCCGAGGCAGTGCGCGTCGCGCGCGAGTTCTGCGGCGTGCCCCAGGTCCACCTCGCGGGCTACTGCATCGGCGGCACCCTGGTCGCGACCTACATGGCCTGGGCCAACAAGCATTTCGAGGCCGACCAGATGCCGGTGGCGCACTGGACGCTGCTGACCACGCTGACCGACTTCTCCAGCCCGGGCGAGATCGATGTCTTCATCGACGAGGAGACCGTGGACACCCTGGACCAGATGATGGACAAGAAGGGCTACCTCGACGGCAGCGAGATGGCGGCCTCGTTCCGGCTGCTGCGCTCCAACAGCCTGATCTGGCACTACTGGGTGCACAGCTACCTGCTCGGCGAGCCGTTGCCGGCCTTCGACGTGCTGTTCTGGAACATGGACACCACCCGCATGCCGCAGGCGATGCACTCGTTCTACCTGCGCGAGATGTACCTCAAGAACAACCTCGTCAAGCGCAACGCGCTGACGATCGCGGGCGAGGCCATCGACCTGGACCGCATCGTCCAGCCGCTGTACGCCGTCACCGCCGAAGACGACCACATCGCGCCGTGGCAGGAATGCTACAAGATCCGCAAGTCGATCAACGTCGCGGCGCCGGTGCGCTTCGTGCTGTCAACCTCGGGCCATATCCTGGGCATCGTCAATCCGCCGGTGAGTCCCCCTAAGCGCGCCTACTGGTGCGCCGAGCCCGAGCGCAATGACAGCTCCGAGCAATGGCTTGGCAATGCCGAGAAGCAACCCGGCAGCTGGTGGACCGACTGGACCAACTGGCTGCACCAGAAAACCGGCGACTGGATCAGCGCCTACCCGACAGCCAGCGCGGACTTTCCGGCCCTGGGCGCCGCCCCGGGCCAGTACGCGCTGGAGCGCTAGGGTTCAGGCGAGGCCGTTGCGGCGCGCGAGTTCGACAAACAAGGCCGACTGATCGAGTTCGGCGCCGCCATGCGCGACCGCATCGGCATAGAGGCGCTCGAACAGGCCCGTGACCGGGGCATCGAAGCCGAGTTCGGCGGCGGTCGTCAGCGCATTGCGCATGTCCTTGAGCTGGACCGACATCGAGCCGCGCTTGGCGAAATCACGCCTGACCATGCGCTCGCCGTGCACCTGCAGGATGCGGCTGTCGGCGAAGCCGCCCGTGATCGCCTCGCGCACCCGGGCCGGATCGGCCCCCCCCTGCTGGCACAGCAGCAGGGCCTCGGCGACCGCGCCGATCGTGATGCCGACGATCATCTGGTTGGTGACCTTGGCCAGCTGGCCCGCGCCGTGCGGCCCGACGTGCGTCGCGCGCCCGAGCGGCGCGAACACCGGCTGCGCGCGCGCGAAATCCTCGGCCATGCCGCCGGCCATGATCGCCAGCGTGCCCTGCTCGGCCCCGAGCGTGCCGCCCGAGACCGGCGCGTCGAGCTGAGCCAGCCCCAGCTCCTGCAGGCGGCGTGCATGCTCGCGCGCCTGCGACGGCAGGATCGACGACATGTCGAGCAGCAGCGCGCCCGGCTTCATGGCGCGCGCCGCGCCCTGCCCGAACAGCACGTCGGCCACGGCCGCGCCATCGGTCAGCAACGTCAGCACCACGTCGGCACCGGCCACCGCTGCGGCCGGACTGTCGGCGACCGTGGCGCCATCGGCCAGCAGCCGCTCGGCCTTGCTGCGGTCCCGGTTCCACACGCGAACCCGGTGGCCAGCCGCGCACAGGCGCCGCGCCATCGGGTAGCCCATCATGCCGATGCCGAGCACCGCCACCTCCAGGCTGGCGGCCGACGGCGGCTTCAAGTCCTGCCCCTCCATCCCGACTCCTCTCAGGCGACCAGGCCGAGCGCCGCGATGCCGGCCTTGGCGATCTGAGCGTCCTCGCTGGACTTGACGCCGCTGACGCCGACGGCGCCAATGCACTCGCCATCCTTCATGACCGGCACGCCACCTTCGAGCAGGCCCTGCACGGCAGGCGCGCTCAGGAAGGAGGTGCGGCCGCCGTTGATCACATCCTCATAGACCTTGGATTCGCGGCGACCCAGCGCTGCGGTATGCGCCTTGGCGGGCGCGATGTGGGCCGAAATGGCCGGCGCGCCGTCGAGGCGCTGCAGCCACAGCAGGTGGCCGCCGTCATCGACGATGGCAATGGTCACGGCCCAGTGGTTCTTGAGCGCTTCGGCTTCGGCGGCAGCGGCGATGGCCTTGACGTCGGCAAGTTCGAGTACGGCTTTGGTCTTCATGTGGTGTATAGCTTGATTGCCGGGCCTTCAGAGCCCCGGACAGGATGATGATGCGGCGGCCTCGTCGGCAGCGCGCGCTCGGCGGGAAAGGGCGCGGAATCCAGCCCGCTGCGGCCCTGCTACCGCCTGGCGCGGATCATGCCAGAAGGCCGGAAATCATGCAGCCGGCCAGTCTTCTATCAGGAAGGCGCGGAAATCGTTGACATTGGTCAGGGTCGGGCCGGTCACGACCGAGGCGCCGAGCGCCTCGAAGAAGCCGTGGCCGTCGTTGTCGGCCAGGCGCTCCAGCGGGCGCAGGCCGAGCTGCCAGGCGTGTGCGAGCGTGTCCGGGTCGATGCAGGCGCCAGCGATTTCCTGCTGGCCATCAACACCGTCGGTATCGCCCATCAGCGCGTGGACACGCGGCTGGCCGCCGAGCGCGAGCGCCGCCGCCAGCAGGCATTCGACGTTGCGCCCGCCCCGGCCCTGCCCGCGCACGGTCACGGTGGTCTCGCCGCCGGACAGCAGCACGCACGGCGCCTCGAACGGCTGGCCACGCGTGGCAACCTGGCATGCGATGCCCGCGAGCACCTTGCCGACCTCGCTCGCCTGGCCCTCGATCGCGTCACCCAGTATGTGCGCGACATAGCCGGCCGCGCGCGCGACCGTGGCGGCGGCCTCCAGCGCCCGCTGCGGCGTCGCAACCATGCGGACCTCGACGCGCGCCAGCCTCGGATCGCCGGGCTTGATCGACTCGCCACGCCCGCTCTCGAGCAGCTCGCGCACCGGCTCGGGCAACTCCAGGCGATAGCGGCGCACAATCGCGAGCGCATCGGCGCAGCGGGTCGGATCGGCCACGGTCGGACCGGACGCGATGTCCTTCGGGTCGTCGCCCGGCACGTCCGACAGCAGCAGCGTGATCACGCGCGCCGGGTGGCAGGCTGCCGCCAGTCGCCCGCCCTTGATCGCCGACAGGTGGCGGCGCACGCAGTTCATTTCGCTGATGGTCGCGCCGCTGGCCAGCAGCGCGCGGTTCAGCTCCTGCTTGTGCCCCAGCGTGATGCCGGCCAGCGGCAAGGGCAGCAAAGCCGAACCGCCACCCGAGATCAGGCACAGCACGACGTCATCCGCACTCAGGCCGTGCACCGTCTGCAGCAGACGCTCGGCCGCGCGCAGCCCGGCGGCGTCGGGCACCGGATGCGCGGCCTCGACGATCTCGATGCGCTCGCACGGCACGGCGTAGCCGTAGCGCGTCACGACCAGGCCCGACAGCGGTCCGTCCCAGTGCTGCTCGACCGCGCGCGCCATCGCGGCCGATGCCTTGCCAGCGCCGATCACGACCAGGCGTCCGTTGCCGACCTCCTCCCGGGTCGGCAGGTGCGGCGGCACGCACAGCGCGGGCTGCGCCGACGCGATCGCGGCCTCGAACATGCGGCGCAGCAGCGCCGCTGCGGTGGTGTGATTCTGGTTCATCTCGTTTCTCGTCGCTTGGATCGGCCTCACGCGGCTTCAGCGGGCCAGACGCTCGATCCAGCCCAGACCGGCCTCGGTCGTGGTCGCCGGCAGGTATTCGCAGCCGATCCAGCCGCCGTAGCCGATGCGGTCGAGGTGCTGGAACAGGAAGGCGTAGTTGATCTCGCCCGTGCCCGGCTCGTGCCGGCCCGGGTTGTCGGCCAGTTGGACATGGCCGATGCGACCCAGCTGCTGCTGCAGCGTCGCGGCCAGCTCGCCCTCCATGCGCTGCGCGTGGTAGAGGTCGTACTGCAGATAGGCGTTGTCGGCGCCAACCTCGTCGAGGAGGTCAAGCGCCTGCCGCGTGCGACTGACGTAGAAGCCCGGAATCTCGAAGGTGTTGATCGGCTCCAGCAACAGCCGCAGGCCGGCTTCCCTAAGCCGCTCGGCCGCGTGGCGCAGATTCTCGACCAGCGTGCGTCGCAGCAGCGCATCGGGCACGCCCGCTGGCGCCTTGCCGGCCAGGCAGTTGAGCTGCCCGACTCCGAGCGCCTGGGCGTATTCGATGCCACGCTCGACGCCGGCACGGAACTCCTCGATCCGGTCCGGGTGGCAGGCGATGCCACGCTCGCCCGCCGCCCAATCACCGGCCGGCAGGTTGTGCAGCACCAGCGTCAGGCCGCTGGCGTCGAGCCGGTCCCGGATTTCGCTCGCATCGAACGCGTAGGGAAACTGGAGTTCCACCGCCTCGAAGCCGGCCCGGGCCGCCGCGTCGAAACGGTCGAGCCAGGGCAGCTCGGTGAACAGCATGGTCAGATTGGCGGCAAATCGCGGCATCCCGGTGTCCTCTGTGATTCGGTGACGGCGATTTTCGCTCGACCCGGAGACGATCCGGGCCACAGCGTCGTCAATCGGCCCGGGTCACCAGCAGCCCGGACATATTCATTCAATAATCAGATGTTAGAAATCACAAGAATAAATTTTCAAAACATCAGGGTTTCCACTAACATTCGGAAGCGGTCCAGAAACGATCTGGCCTGGAAAGGAAACCCCCATGACTCACGACCTGTCTTGCAGCATCGATCGCACCCGGCACACCATCGCCCCGCTGGCCGACCAGGCCGAAGCCGCGTTGAGCGACAAGGTGGGACCGATCGTGATGGCGGCAGCGGTCGTCTGCATCACCTTGCTGGAACTGTTGAGCGACAGGATGGCCTGACCGCCGTTCATCCCGTATCCGGCCGAAGCCGGGCACACGCCGCCGCAGCCTGCCAGCTGCACTCAGTTCAGCAGGGCCGGCCTGGGCGACGCCACGCTTTCGAGTTCGGCCAGGTGCAGCGACTCGCAAAGATTGCGGCACTCACCGGCCATCTTGGCGCACAGACCGAGGTAGTAGGCCTGGAGTTCGTGCTCCTGGTTGCGAAAGTTCTCGACCCCGCCATCGCCGACCACGGTCAGCAGCGCCTCAAGCTGCGCAAGCTTGCTGCTCAGGCGTTCAAAACGATCTTGTGCGACAAGGTTTTCATTCATCTGGGCCCACTCCCGAGTGTGTCGTGCGGTCTGTCAATTGGCCGGCCAATGTGACGATGCTATCACTTGGATATCATGATACCCAAGCAGGTCAGCCCAAAAAAACCCGGCTCTCCAGCCGGGCTCAAGGGCTTTGCCCTCCCCCCTCGTATGTCTTGCGCCTTACGGCATGCGACAGCAGCGATCGGACATCAATGCAACAGGACCGGGATCAACCATATCATATAAAACCCATGACTCAGGCCAATTTTTATCCTGACTTATGTCATACATATCACCCAGGAGATGAGGCGCCAGACCATCGCCCATTTTTTAGGCAATCCAATGAACTTCAATCAGGACAATGGGTTGCGAATCAATACCTGGAGTTCTCCACAAGTTTGAACACAGGCTCTGGGGATTTCGGCTCCAGGCGTCAAGCCAGGCCTTCGGAGCGCAGCGCGGCCTGGACCGTAGGACGGGCGGCGATGCGCGCCTGGTAGTCCTGCAGCCGGGGCCAGCGCGCCAGGTCGATGGCGACGAACACCAGCCAGCGCAGCACCGTGAACAGGTAGGCATCGGCGACCGTGAACTCGGCGCCAAGCAGATGATCGCGCTCGGCGAGTTCGGCCTCCACGTAGCTCAGGCGGCGCTCCAGGTTGGCGCGCGCGATGTCCTTCCATTCCTGCGGCGCGGCCGGGTTGAAGAAAGCACCAAAGGACTTGTGCAGTTCCGTGCCGATGAAGCCGAGCCAGGCTTGCAGCTGGTAGCGCTCCAGGCTGCCGTTGGCCGGCGCCAGCTGCTTCCCGGGCACCAGATCGGCCAGGTACTGGACGATGGCCGGCAGCTCGGTCAGCAGCACGCCGCCGTCGAGCTGCAAGGCCGGCACGTAGCCCTTGGGATTGATCGCGAGGTAATCGTGCCCGGAGGCGGTCTGCTTGCTCCTGAGATCGACCGCTTCGGTCTCGTAGGACAGGCCGAGTTCTTCGAGCACGATGTGCGGGCACAGCGAACAGGC
>Ga0228698_1000776_pt1 | contig 19535 bp, 17 predicted proteins | sample McNCre117_Aug_MG_FD_178015 | JGI IMG/M metagenome (GOLD analysis project Ga0228698, IMG submission 178015) | Freshwater microbial communities from McNutts Creek, Athens, Georgia, United States - 1-17_Aug_MG | ecosystem: Environmental > Aquatic > Freshwater > Creek | place: USA: Georgia...
GTTATGCCGTAGAAGGCCGCGAGCGCCGGGGGGAGATCCTCGTAGGGCTTCACATGCTTGGAAGCCACGTAGAAGGGCTCGTGCGAGGCGGTGGTCGCTAGGTAGACGAGGAATGGCCGGGCCTGCCGGCCCATCCAGTCCATCGCCTCGTTGAAGAACACGTCCGTGTTGTAGCCCTTGAATTCCCGCAGGGTGTCGTTGCGCCAGTAGTGATCGTCCTGGCTGTCATTCAGCCAGAAGTCCGCGAGCGAACTGATGCCAAAGCCGTTCCCGTGGATCGACAGGTCGAAGCCGCGGTCCTGCGGCCGGAACGGATAGTTGTCACCGAGGTGCCACTTGCCAAAGTGCGCCGTGGCGTAGCCGTTCTCCCGAAAGATTGCCGGCAGCAGGGGCAGCTCGCGCCGGACGATGGAGCGTCCCTGCGCCACGGCGCTGGCCCCGTTCCGGAAAGCCGAGATTCCGCTCAGCAGCTCGCTGCGGCTGGGCGTGCACATGGGCGCCACGTGATGGTCCGTGAAGCTCACGCTGCCGGCCCGGAGGCGGTCAAGGTTCGGCGTCCGCAACCGGGGATTGCCGTGCGCCCCGAGATCCCCGTAGCCGAGATCATCCGCGAGAAGGAAGATCACGTTGGGTCGCTGATCAACCGCCGCCGCTGCGGCCGGGCCGAGGGCCGCGACCAGCGCGAGACCTGCCCAGATCAGGAGGGAGCCGCGGCTGTTGGCGTGCATTGCCCGCCTTAATCCATGGACCCGTTCCGCCGCTGAAACCGGTTCACCTCGGCCCGCGTCGGCATGGCAAAGGCCGCGCCGGGCTTGGTGATCGACAACGCCGCCACCGCCGTGCCGAGCCGGGCCGCCTCGGCCACCCGGCCCTTGTAGCGGACCAATCCCGCCGCCAGGCCACCGCAGAAGGCGTCGCCCGCCCCCGTCGTGTCCACGACCTTCAGGCCGCGATAGGCCGGGATGTGCCGATAGCCGCCCGCCTCCGAGAGGAAGCAGCCCCGGCTGCCCAGCGTCACGATGATCGTGGGCACGCCGATCTTCCGGCACAAGGCGTGCAACGCGGCCCGGGACATGGCCTGCAAAGTGTGTTCGCCGAAAGCACGCCGCCGGATCGCAGGCAGGCGCTGCACGAGGGCGATGAATTCGCTTTCGTTCGGGATCAGGATGTCGACATGCCGGAGCAACTTCGGGTCAAAATCCTTCCGCATCGGCGCGGGATTCAGCAGCGTCGTCACCCCGGCCTGACGGGCCCGGCGGAGCACGTGCGCAGTGGTGGCCAGGTTCGATTCCAGCTGGGTCACGACGACCTTCGCCCCGGAGAGAAACCGGCCGGGCACATCGGCCGGAGCCAGCGAGGCATTGGCGCCGGGTTCGATCACGATCTGGTTCTGGCCCTCCCGGTTGATCAGGATCACCGCCGTGCCCGTGGGCGCGCCGGCCTTGAGGGCGAGCCGGCAGCCGATACCCTCGCGGCGGTAGAACGCCGCCACCTCGGCGGCATACGCGCCGCGCCCCATCGCGCCCACAAAGACCGTCCGGATTCCCAGGCGCCCGCAGGCGATCGCCTGGTTGGAGCCCTTGCCACCCTGGCCGATCGCCAGGCGGGCCATGACGGTCTGCCCGCCGCGGGGAAAGTCCCCGCAGGCGAATGTCAGGTCCTGCATGATGCTGCCAACAACCACGACTTGCGGTGCGAGGGACATGGGAAAGGGATGGGAGATTGCCGCCGGAGCCCGGCCGGGCCGGCATGGGGGTGGGCGGCGGGCCATTTCATGCAAACGTTTGCCCCCGCCCGGCGTCAAGCGAAACCTTTGCCGGCGGACCGGCGGGCTCAGCAGGATTTGCGGATGACGAGCTCGGGCAGGAGCTTCAGGCTGGTGGCGGGGCGGTTTGGATCCGCGATGCGCTTCAGGAGCAATTCCGCCGCCGACTTGCCCACCTCGTAGGCGGGCTGGCGGACGATCGTGAGCGGCGGATTGAACACATCCGCCAGCGGCATCTCGTCAAAGCCGACCAGTGCGATCTGCCGGGGAATCTTCAGGCCGTGGGCCGCGATGGCCTCGAGCGCGCCGGCGGTCATCAGGCCGTTGCACACGAACAGCGCGGTCGGCGGATCGGACAGGGAGAGCAGTTCATCCGCGATCACGCGGCCGCTCTCCTGCTTGTAATTGCCAAAGCGCACGAGCTCCGGCCGGATCGACAGCCCGGCCTGGGCATGGGCGTCCTTGTAGCCGCGCAGCCGCTCCCGGCCGGTCGAGGAATCCGCGGGACCGCCGATCAGGCCGATCCGGCGGTGGCCCCGCGCAATGATGTGTTCCACCGCCTTCAGCGCGCCCGTGTGGTTGTCGACCTCGACCTTGTCGAGGTTGCCGCTCGACAGGCTGCGATCCACGCAGACCACCGGCGTGCCGTTGCGCACCACCTGGAGCACGGCCGGGTCGGTCTCGTGGATCGGCGGCAGGATGATCCCGTCCACCGATTCCGACTGCAGCACGTCCAGGTAGAACCGTTCCTTTGCCTCGTCCTCGTCATAATTGCAGAGCAGGACGGCGAAATTATTCTTGTACGCCACATCCTCCACCCCGCGGGCCAGGTCGGCAAAGAAGATGTTCTGGATGTTGGGGATGATCAGGCCCAGCAGGTGCGTGGAGCCTTCCTGCGTGCGGAGCCGGCGCGCGACCCGGTTGGGTTTGTAGCCGAGTTCACGCATGACCCGCAGCACCCGGGCCTGGGTTTCCGCGCCGATTTTGCCCGTCTGGTTGATCACCCGGGAGACCGTGGAGATGTTCACCTTCGCCCGGCGGGCGACATCGATGAGGCTGGGGATCTTTTTCATGCGGTGCTGGCAGCGGGCATTGCCGGGCCAGCGTGTAGCCAACGCCTCCCGGCTAGCAAGCCCCGAGCAGGGTCTTGCTTCGTCGATTTTGGTAGACACGGCCGTTTCGTCACGCAAACGTTTGCTTAACTTCCGCCCTCCCCGGCCGGGTGCCGGCCGGGATTCCGCCGGTTCATTTTACCCCATCGCAAAATGACTACTACCCAGCTGGCCCACGTCCTCCTTCCGCTCACGGTCCTGTGCATCGGCGCCTGTCTCACGGGACAGGCGGAGACTGTTTCCTCCCCCGATCCCGGCCGCGCGAGCCTGCCTGCCCGTTGGTGGGAGAAGGCCTCGGCCATGCGCTATTTCGTCGTGAGTCCCCAGCAGGGTACCAGGGAATTTCTCTCCATCCGCGACCTCCCGTCGATGACGGCGAAGCTGGAACAGGTCCGGGCGCAGGGCTTCTCGTCCATCCACATCGTGTCGCCGGCCGATGGTGGGGTCAGCTTCGGCGGGCCCGACACCAAGAACCACTATGCGCTCCGGGCCGACGCCGGGAGCATGGACGATTTCCGCCGCCTGGTCCGGGTGGCCCACAGCAAGGGGCTGGCGGTGACGATTTCCTACAACCTCGGCTACACCAGCACCGAGGCCCCCGCCTGGCTCAAGGCCTGTGACGACATCCGCGCCGGCCGCGGCAGCAAGGAGGCGCGCTGGTTTGTCTGGAGCGACAAGGGCGACGCCCCGCCCCCACCCAGTAATGCGTTCTTCAACCCGCCGGGCCGCGGATTCTGGGAATACAGCGCACGCGCCGGGAAATATTTCTGGACCCGGTGGGGTGGCGCCAATGACGCAGACGTCGACGTGCGTTTCCCGCAATACGACTGGGGAACCCCCGAGTTCCAGCAGGAGGCCGAGCAGATCGTGCGCTTCTGGATGAATACGGGCCTCGACGGCATCATGATGGACGCGGTCAACTGGAACAGTAACAGCAACTGGCAGCAGAACCGCCAGCGGATCACCGAGGTGATGGCCTCCTACGGCAATGTCTGGATCCAGGGCGAGGGCGCCGGCGGCTTTGGCGACGATCAGGTACCGTGGATCACCGAGGGCAAGTGGAACTGTGTCGAGGACTACGGCCTCGGCACCTGGTGGGTGGCGGGCAGCCATGTGATCCTGAAGGCCTTCCAGATCGGCGACCCGCGCTCCATCGAGCCCGCCCTGCGTGCCGCGCACGACCGGGTGGTCGCGGCCGGCGGCAGCCTGTTCGCCTCGGCCTTGAAGTTCGAGGATCCGGTCGTCCCGACCCGCCGGGAGGCCCCGCACCTGTCCTTCGCGGCCCAGATCGGCCTCGGCATCTTCATCGGTTACGACCTGCGCGACATGCAGAAGGAGCCGGACGGCGAAATCCAATGGCTGCTGCATTTGAAGCGCGACCATCCCGCGCTGCAGCAGACTGGCAGCCGCCGCCAGGTCCCGACCAATGCGGACGACAAATACTATGCCTTCATCCGCACGGCTCCCGACGGGGGGGAACGGGTGCTGGTGGTGCTGAATTTCCAGCGCGGATTCCAGACGATCGAGGTCAACCTGGGCGGCCTGGACACCGGGGGCCTCGTAGAACTGAAGACCGGCGAGGAACTCCCGCCCACCGGCCTGCTCCGCACCCGGCTCTACAGCTACGGCTATCGTTTCTACCTCCTCAAGCCGGCCGCCGCGAAATAGCACCGCCCATTTTCTCGCCATCCCCCGCAATCCCTGCCAGTTTGGCTTCCGCCCCGCTTCCCTCCCGCATGAGCAAACCGCAGCGCGCCCCCTCCCCCCGCCTGGCTGAATTCCAGCTCTCGCACGCCCGCAACGGTCCGCACCTGCCGCTCCCGGTGAGCATGCCCGGTTGGCCGTTCCAGACGATCGGCCAGTGGAAGCAGGACGTGAACGCCGCGGCTCCCGCCTGGCGCCGGGATTTCCGCGAGTGGCGCGACGAGCACCTCATCCGGATCGGCTACAGCGGGGCGAACTACGAGCGCCCCGAGTTCCGCTGGACCCAGCGGAACTTCGTCCACGCCCAGATGATGGTCGAGGACCGTTACTTCTACGACCCGGTAAAGCGCCGCTACACGGTGGATCGCTACCTCGACGACTTGGAGCGGCGCTATGGCGGCATCGACAGCGTGCTGATCTGGTATGTCTATCCCAACATCGGCATCGACGATCGCAACCAGTTCGATCTCGCGGCCGACCTGCCGGGCGGCCTGGCCGGCCTCAAGCGGGCGGTCGCGGCTTTCCACCGCCGCGGGGTAAAGGTCTTCATCCCCACGAAACCGTGGGACAGCGGCACCCGGCCCCAGGGCATGCCCGACTGGGAGGCGGTCGCGCGCCTGGCCAAGGCGATTGGCGCCGACGGGGTCAACGGCGATACCTACAGCGGCGTGCCGCGCGCATTTTTCGATGCGGCGGAGAGACAGCGGCATCCGCTCGTTTTCGAGCCCGAGGCCGTGCCGCTCTCCGACGAGGCGCTCGCCTGGAACCTGCAGAGCTGGGGCAAGCTCCTGCCCGACCAGATCGTCCTGCCGGTGAGCAAGCTGAAGTGGCTCGAGCCGCGGCACATGTCGAACACCGAGAACCGCTGGGGCCGCGATCGCACCAACGATTTTCACTACATCTTCTTCAACGGCTCCGGTTACAACTCGTGGGAGAACATCTGGGGCGTGTGGAACCAGTTCACGCCGCGCGATGCCGCGGCTCTCCGCCGCATCGCGCACCTCTACCGGGCATTTCCCGCGCCGCTCGTGAGCCGCGACTGGGAGCCCTACGCGTACACCTGCCAGCACAACGTGTTCGCCTCGATGTTCCCGACCCGGACGGTCACCCTCTGGACGGTCGTGAACCGCAACGAATACGGCCTCGCCGGCGACCAGCTCCGCGTCGCGCACCAGGACGGCCGGAAGTACTACGACGCCTGGCACGGGACGGAACTCCGGCCGCGCGTGCAGGCGGGTCAGGCGACCCTCGCCTTCCCGCTCGAAGCGCGCGGCTTCGGCGCCGTGCTCGCCGTGGAACGCGGTGCCAAGGTCAAGGACCTCGCCGCTTTCCTCCGGGAGCGCCGCGCGCTGACACGCACGCCGCTGCAGAGCCTCTCCGCCCAATGGCGCTGTCTCTCGCAGCAAATGGTGCCGGTCAAGGCGACGCGCCGCGCCGCCAAGGTCCCGGCGGGCATGGTCACGATTCCCGCCGGCGAGTTTGAATTCCGGGTCACGGGCGTCGAGATCGAGGGCTTCACCTGGGCCGGTCAGGACGTGCAATACCCCTGGGAAAACTCCCCGCGCCGCTCGCACCTCCACCACCTGAAGCTGGGCGCGTTCCACATCGACCGCTTCCCCGTGACCAACGCCCAGTTCAAGGCTTTCATGGATGCAAGCGGCTATTGGCCGGCTGATGACCACCATTTCCTCCGCGACTGGCCGCGCGGCACACCCCCGCGCGGCTGGGCGAAGAAGCCCGTGACCTGGGTTTCCCTCGAGGACGCCCGTGCCTATGCAGCCTGGGCGGGCAAGCGCCTGCCACACGGCTGGGAATGGCAGTATGCCGCGCAGGGCACGGACGGCCGTCTTTACCCGTGGGGCAACAACTGGAATGCCGCCAACATGCCGAAGCCCAACCAGGGCCGCACCCTGGTCCCGCCCGCCGACGTCGACGCCCACCCGGGCGGCGCCAGCCCGTTCGGCGTGATGGATCTTGTCGGCAACGTCTGGCAATGGACCGACGAGTTCACGGACGAGCACACGCGCGCCGCCATACTCCGGGGCGGCAGCGCGTATCAACCGCAGACCTCCCACTGGTATTTCCCGCAGGCCTACCAGCTCGACCAGCACGGCAAATACCTGCTGATGGCCCCGGGCAAGGACCGGAGCGGCATGCTCGGCTTCCGCTGCGTCGTTGACGCCACCTAATCATTCCATGCGCAGCAAGCTCTTCGTCCCTGGTGCCCGGCCCGAGCTCTTTCCCAAGGCGCTTGCCAGTGCGGCCGACGCCCTGTCGTTCGACCTCGAGGACGCCGTGCCGGAGAACGCCAAGGCCGAGGCGCGCCGCCTGGTCGGCGAGGCGCTGCAGTCGCCCGGTTTCACCGCCACGACGAAAGTCCTGATTGTGCGCGTCAACGGGCTCACCACGCCGCATTTCGAGGCCGACCTCGACGCCGTGGTCGGTCCGCGCCTCGACCTGGTCAACCTGCCCAAGGCTGAATCCGCCGGAGATGTCCGCGCCGCCGCCCAGACTCTCGCCCGGCTTGAGGCCGCCCGCGGCCTTGCCCGTCCCATCGGGATTCTCGCCAATATCGAATCGCCCCGCGGCCTCCGGCTTGCCGCCGAGATCGCGCGCGCCGATCCGCGCGTCGCCGGCCTGCAAATCGGGTTTGCCGACCTCCTGGAGCCACTCGGCATCGACCGGACCGACGCCGCGGCCATCCACCAGATCCAGCTCGCCGTGCGCCTGGCCGCCGGTGAAGCCGGCCTCTGGGCCTGCGACGCCGCCTACGGGAACATCAAGGATGCCGACGGTTACCGCGCCGAGGCGGTCGCCGCGAAGCGCCTGGGTTATCTCGGCAAGACCTGCATTCACCCGAGCCAGGTCGCCACGGCCAATGAGGTTTTCCGGCCCACCGCGGAGGAGATCGCCTTCGCCCGGCGGGTCGTTGAGGCCGCCGCCGCGACGAATGCCGGGGCCTTCACGGTGGACGGCCGGATGATAGACGCCCCGTTCGTCAAGCGCGCCCACGCCATCCTCGCCATCGCGCGCCAACTCGCCTGAATTTTTCCGGCATGTCCCTGAAAAAGCGTGATTATGCTCCCGGGGCCCGCGGCCCGCTCAACGGCATCCGGGTTCTGGACCTCTCGCGCCTGTTCGCCGGCAACGTGCTGACCCAGGTCCTCGGCGACTTCGGCGCCGAGGTGATCAAGGTGGAGCCGCCGGAGGGCGACACGCTGCGCGCGTGGCAGACCGCCGGCGTTTCGACCCATTGGAAGATCTATTCGCGCAACAAGAAGAGCCTCGCGGTCGATCTGCGCAAACCGGAGGCCATTGGCCTGGTCCGCCGGCTGGTCCCTTCCGCCACCCTCCTCATCGAAAGTTTCCGCCCGGGCGTCCTGGAAAAAATGGGCCTCGCCCCCGCCGACCTCCTCCAGCTCAACCCCAAGCTCGTCATCGTGCGCATCTCGGGCTGGGGCCAGGACGGCCCCTACAGCCAGCGCCCGGGTTTCGGCACGGTCATCGAGGGCATGTCGGGTTTCGCCTCCTTCAACGGATTCGCCGACCGCGAGCCCGTGCTGCCACCCATGTATCTCGCCGACGGAGTCGCCGGCCTCTACGGCGCCTCGGCGGTCATGATTGCCCTCCGCGAGGTCGAGCAGAACGGCGGCCGCGGCCAGGTCATCGACCTGCCGTTGCTCGACCCGCTCTTCGCCATCCTCAGCCCGCAGGCGGCCAACTATCGCCTGACGGGCAAGGTCAAGCCCCGCACCGGCAGTCGCTCGACCAACTCCGCCCCGCGCAACGTCTATCGCTGCCGGGACGGCAAGTATGTCGCCGTTTCCGGCTCAACGCAGGGCATGGCCGAGCGGCTCCTTCGCGCCATCGGCCGCCCCGATCTCGTCGACGACCCGCGCTTCCGTACCAACGCCAATCGCGTGAAAAATGCCGAGGAACTCGACACCCTCATCGGCGCCTTCATCGGCCAGCATACGCAGGCGGCGAATGTCGCCTTCTTCGAAAAGGCCGAGGTCACGGTCGGACCGATCTACGACGTGGCCCAGATCCTCGAGGATCCGCACTTCATCCAACGCGAAATCGTCGCCGATTATCCCGACCCGCAAACGACCACGCTGCCCATGCACCATGTCGTGCCCCGGTTGCTCGGCACGCCCGGTTCGATCCGCTCCCGCGCCCCGGACCTGGGCGAACACAACCGCGCCATCCTGCAGGAGATCGGCATCGATGACCCCGCCTACGCCCGCTTGCTCGCAGCCGGGGTCGTGATTGAGACCGCCGCCGGCCAATGAATCCCGCCGGCGGCCTTTCCTTCGGGCGCGCGGACCTGCCCGAAAGCGCCCGGTTGCGCTCGGCCATGCTGCTGGTCGGTGCGGGTTACCTGTTCCTGACGCTGTGTGACTATCGCGAGGGCATCGCCAATCTCGCGCTCCGGTTCCTGCTCAAGGACCACCTGCATCTGGCGGCCAGCCAGCTGGCCGGCTTCTTCTTCGTCACCAAGCTTGCCTGGTACTGCAAGCCGTTCGCAGGCCTTCTGGTCGACAACGTGCGGCTGGGCGGCACCCGCCGGCTGGGTTACCTGGCCGTCTTTTCCGTCGTGGCGGGAGCCCTCTGGCTGGCGCTGGCGCTGGTGCCACCCACCTATGCCGCCATGCTCTGGCTGGTGCTGGCCGTCAACTTCGCGCTGATGATGGTGCATACGACGCTGGGCGGCATGCTTGTCGAGGTGGGCCAGGCCTTCGGGGCCACCGGTCGCATCAGCGCGGTCCGCAGTGGCACCGAGAGCCTGGGCTGGCTGCTGACGGGCCTGGCCAGCGGCTGGGTCGCGACGCACCTGCGGCAGCATGGTTTCCTGATCAACGCCGCACTCATGCTCCTGCTGGCCGTGATCTTCGTGCAAGTGCTGCGGGAGAACCGTGCCGCGGTGGCTGGGCCCAAATGGACCTTCGCGCAGTTCAGGGAGCTTTTCCGCCTTCGCTCGCTCTGGGTGGCCGCCGGATTCTGGATGCTCATCAAGTTTTCGCCGGGGTTTGGGACGCCGTTGTTTTATTACCAAAGCGAGACGCTTGGGTTTGCGCCGCAGTTTATCGGCTACCTCGGGTTTGTCTCGGCGGCCTCAGGGCTGCTCGGCAGCCTCTGCTACATGCGGCTCTGCCGCCTGATCCCGCTCAGCCGGCTGCTCTGGCTCGGGGTCAGCCTGCATGCAGTCTCATCGCTCGCCTACTTCGGCTACCGGTCGACCGGCGCGGCCCTGGCGATTGAGGCCCTGTACGGACTCTGCACGGCATTGGCCCTGATGCCGATCTTTGACCTGCTGGCCCGCGCCACGCCCAAGAATTTCGCTGCGCTCGGTTATGCCCTCATCTTCAGCCTGGGCAGCCTGTCGGTGTCGGGTTCCGACGTGCTGGGGTCCTGGATTTACGAGCAGCTCGGCCGCAGTTTCGCGGGCATGATCCTGCTGAACTCGGGCACCTCCGCCGTCGTGCTGCTGGTCATCCCCTTCCTGCCCCGCCTGCTGGTTGTTCACCGGGATGGCGAAGGGCCTCCGGTTGAAAACCCGGCCCCGGCGGCCGGGTAGTGCTGGCGCCCACGTTATTTCTTCGGGAACGGCGTCGCCGTCTCGCGCTTGAGCTCGCGTGTCATCAAGGCATGGAGCGCGTCCGCGGGCTTCTTCTGCTGGTAGAGAATGGCGTAGACCTCCGCGAGGATGGGCGCGGTGATGCCCCGTTCCCGGCAAAGGCCGTAGAGCGCCTCGGTCGTGCGGTGGCCTTCGACCACGGTCTTGCGGCCGGCGAGCAGTTCCGTGGCCGATTTGCCGGCGCCGATCTTCTCGCCGAACTCGCGGTTGCGGCTCCATGGGCCGTGGCTGGTCGCCACGAGGTCGCCGAAGCCGCTCAGGCCGTAGAAGGTCTCGGGCTTGGCCCCGAGCGCGGCGCCGACGCGGACCATCTCGGTCACGGCGCGGGTCAGGAGCGCGGCCTTGGCGTTGTCGCCGAGGTGCTGGCCGTCGCACAGGCCGGCCGCGATCGCGTAGATGTTCTTGAGGCTGGCGCCGTATTCCGCACCGGCGAGGTCGTCGCTGATGTAGATGCGCAGGGTCGCGCCGCTCATGGCCGCCTGCACCTTGGGCACAAACTCGTCGGTGCGCTGCGCCGCCATCACCATGGCGGCCGGCAGGCCGCGGGCCACCTCGGCCGCGTTGGTCGGGCCGGTCAGCGTGCCGCAGTTCAGGCCGGGCAGCACCTGCGCCATCATCTCGCTGGGGCGGAGGTGGGTGCCGATCTCCAGCCCCTTCACCAGGCTGAGGAAAAGCTGGAGCCGCGAGGTGTCGTGCAGCACGGTGCGCATCTGCTCGCACCAGCCCCGGAGCGATTGCGACGGGCAGGCAATGAGCGCCACGTCGGCCTCGAGGAGCGCCGGGCGCAGGTCCTGGGTCACGACGAGGTTCTCGGGCAGCTTGATACCCGGCAGGTAGTCCCGGTTCTCGCGGGTGGCCCGAAGCTGGGCGGCATGCTCGGGCCGGCGCGCGACCAAGGTCGTCTGCTGGCCGCGGCGCGCCAGGTGCACGGCCATTGCGGTGCCCCAGGCGCCCGCACCGATGACCGTGAAATTGAGGGGGCGCTGCTCGGGCATGGGACGAACCGTCAGGTTTTGAGGAAGCCGGGGATTTTTTCGCCGGCGAGCATAGCATCGAAATTTTCGCGGGTGTTGACCAGCTCGAACCGGCTGCCGGACACGAGCACCTCGGCCGCCATGGCCCGGGTGTTGTAGCGGCTGGCCATGGTGTAGCCGTAGGCCCCGGCGCTCATGAAGGCGACGAACTCCCCCTCGCCCACCGTCTGCACCGTGCGGTCCTTGGCGAAGCAGTCGCCGGACTCGCAGATGGGGCCCACGATGTCGGCCTTGAGCGCGGGCCGGGCGGTGTCGCGCAGCAACGGGACCAGCTCGTGGTAGGCCTCATACATGGCGGGGCGCACCAGGTCGTTCATCGCGGCGTCGACCACGAGGAAATTCTTGTTCGAGCCGCGCTTGAGGTACTCGACGCGGGCAAGGAGCACGCCGGCATTGCCGACGAGGAAACGGCCGGGCTCGAGCAGGATCTTGAGCCCCAGCGGGGCGAGCAGCGGCTTGAGCGCGGCGCCGTAGGCCTCGGGCGTGAGCGGACGCTCGCCCGCGGGCTTGGCGCTCCACCACGCCGCATCGCCGCTGGCGAGGGCGTCCTGGTAGATGATGCCGATGCCGCCCCCGACGCTGAAATAGGCGATGCCGTAGGTTTTCTTCAGTTGCTCGACGAACGGGATGACCTTCTTCACCGCCTCCACGAACGGTTCGGCGGAGGTCAGCTGGGAACCGATGTGCATCTGCACGCCCCTGATCTCAAGGTGCGGGTACTTGGCGGCAGCCTCGTAGGCGGCGGCGGCGGCCTTGAGGGGGATGCCGAACTTGTTGTCACTTTTGCCAGTGGTGATCTTGGCGTGCGTCTTGGCATCGACGTCGGGGTTGACGCGGATGGCAATGGGGGCCTTGCGGCCCAGCTGGCCGGCCACGTGGTTGATGCGCGCCAGCTCGGGCTCGCTCTCGACATGGAACCCGAACACGCCCGTCTCAAGCGCGAGGCGGATTTCCGCCTCGGTCTTGCCGACGCCGGCGAAGACACTGCGGGCGGGGCTGCCACCGGCGGCCGTCACGCGCTTCAGTTCCCCGCCGCTCACAAGGTCAAAGGCGGCGCCGAGGTTCGCGAACAGGCGCAGCACGGCGAGGTTGGAATTCGCCTTCATCGCGTAGCAGATCTGCAGGTCCAGCCCGGTCAGGCTGGCGGCCAGCCGGCGGTAGTTGTCCTCGATCGTCTTGGCGCTGTAGACGTAGGTCGGCGTGCCGTGGAGCTGGGCCACCGCCGCCAGGTCGACGGATTCGCAGTGCAGTTTCTGGCCGGCGTAGTGAAAATGGTGCATCGAGGTAAAGTGAGCGTGAAAGGTGTCCAGATAGCCAGATTCCCCTTGAGTGGAAGCGCTATTTTCCGCTGTAAGTGAGCCATGTCCTACGCCCTCCGCCGCCTGCTGAACCACCTGCCGATCGCCCTCGGCATGCGGAGCGACAAGCGCCTGCGGACCGCCCAGGTGAAGCACGCCCAGTTTGCGTGCTTCCTGGGGGAAAGCGGCTTCCGCACCCTCAATGTCGACCGGTATGAGCGCAGCCTGCGCCGCCGCCGCGCGGCCAAGGTCATGTTCCTCTGGGCCAGCGCGTTTGCCGTCGCTTGGATCGTGCTGGAGAGCGCCCGGGCCGTGATGCTGTTCTGACGGGTGTGTTTCGTTGCCGCCGGCCCGTCGCCCGGCAATCGAACCAGATTGACCGGTGACCGGGCGCCGTGGCTTAGTGCCGGGCTGTGCAACCCAGCGCCGAACTTTACCCCTGGATCTCCGTCGCCGCGATCGCGTGGGGTATCTTGGACTGCTTTTTCGGCTATCGCGTTTTCAAGATCACGCTGGCGCTGGTTGGTGGCCTGCTGGGCGCGGTGGCCGGCCAGGCCGCGGCGGCGGCCCTGGGGTTCGGTCCGGGCGGCCTCACCGCCTGTCTGATCGCCGGCGCCTTGCTGGGCGCGGGCCTGGCTTTCCTGCTTTATCTCGCCGCGGTATTTGTGGCGGGATTCGGGTTTGGCGCCACCCTGGGCATACTGTTGCTGGCCAATTTCCATCACATGGTCGCCCTTCTGAGTGGCGGCGTGCTCGGCGTCATCAGCGGCTTTCTGGCCGTCAAGCTGCAGCGGGTGCTGATCATGCTGTCCACGGCGCTGCTGGGGTCGTTCCGCGCGATGCTGGCGCTGGCCTATTTTACCAACCAGATCGACTGGTTGTATTATTTTCGCCAGCCGGACCAGATGCCCGCCCTCATCGACAGCAACCCGTGGATGTTCCCGGCCATCCTCGCCCTGGCCGCCGTCGGGGTCATCGCCCAATTCGAACTGGGAGGCAGGAGCGGCAAAAAGAAATCCAAGGATCAGGACGAGTAAACTTGCCGCGCTTCCCCGCCACCGCAATATGCGGGGCGATGAAGAAATTCCTTACCCCGTTTTTCCTGATCGTCATGCTGGCCGCCCTGGTCGCAGGCTGCAGCAGCAACAACAGCACCACGGCCGGGCTGAAGGTCGAGCTGACCGGCCTGACGCGCGCCGGTGACGGCGGCACCCGGGTGGCCTGGCGGGTCGTGAACCCCAACGTCATTTCCTACATCGTGGCGCAGGTCCGCCTGCGGGTTTATGTCGATGGCGTGTTGATCGGCACGGTGACCGAGCGGGATCCCCTGGCGGTCCCGGCACAGAGTCATGCAGACCGGGCCAGCCCGCTGGTCTCCGCCGGATCGGACGCCGAGCGCAAGCTTGCGGCTGCGAGTGCGGCTGGGGCCGGTGCCTACCGCCTGGAGTCGGCGGTTTTGGTGCAGCTTTACGGCGACATCACCGACAAGAGCAACCTGATCGCAACCGGCACGGTGCCGGTCACGACCAAATAATCAGACCGGTGCTCAGGCCGCCAGCCGGATAGCCGGGGCCTTGGTGGGACCGGCATTGACGCCGGCGGGAAACCGGAAGGTCCGGGCTACCGTCAGCGGGCGCGGGGCCCGGCTGTATTGCTCGATGGTCCAGGCCACGAGGCCGGTGGTAAACATGATGGCGGTAAAGTCGGCGGCGTCAAAGTGACGACCGCTCGCGAGAGACGCGATACCCAGCAGGGTCGCGGTGAGAACGGAGGTAAGAGCGGTTTTCATGGGATCAGTTGGTTGCTGCCCTGAAAACACGGCAGCCCGGCAGAAGTTGCAGGCCGCTGCGGGCGGCAAAAAGGCGCGGCCTGCGCCGCGCCGGGGGAAGGCCTGCCAATCAGCGGTTTGCTCAACCCGCGCCGCCGCCGGCCGTGTTGGAGACCGCCTTGAAGCGGCTCTTGAGCAGTGCCGCCACATAGTCGCGATTCAACCGCGCGATGAAGTCGTGGCTGATGAGCTTGGGGCAGACCGCGCTGCACTCGTATTGGTTGGTGCAGTTGCCGAAACCGGCCTCGTCCATCGTCTGCACCATGGCGAGCACGCGCTTGTCGCGCTCGGGCTGGCCCTGCGGCATGAGGCCGAGGTGCGAGACCTTGGCGGCCACAAAGAGCATCGCGCTGGCGTTCTTGCAGGCTGCCACGCAGGCGCCGCAACCGATGCAGGCCGCCGCGTCCATCGCGAGGTCGGCATCCTCCTTCGGCACCGGGATCGAGTTGGCGTCGGGCGCCGCGCCGGTGCGGACGGAGATGAAACCGCCCGCCTGCTGGATCTTGTCGAAGGCGGAACGGTCGGTGATCAGATCCTTCTGGATCGGGAAGGCCTGCGCGCGGAAGGGCTCGACGACGATGGTGTCGCCCTCCTGGAAACTGCGCATGTAGAGCTGGCAGGTGGCGATGCCCTGGCCCGGGCCGTGGGGCTTGCCGTTGATGGTGCAGGAACACGTGCCGCAGATGCCCTCGCGGCAATCATGGGCAAACGCGACCGGCTCCTCGCCCTTCAGGGTCAGCCCGTCGTTCACGACATCGAGCAACTCCAGGAAGGACATGTCGGGATTCACGTCCTTCGCCGGATAGTCGACGAATTTGCCGGGCGCGGCCGGGCCGGCCTGGCGCCAGACGCGCAGCGTGACGGAGAAGAGTTTTTTGGCGGTGGGAGCGACCATGGGGATTCCTCGGCTTACTTGTAGGAGCGGACGCTCATCTTGGTGAACTCGTAGTTGAGGGGCTCGGCATTGCGCAGCGGGGCCTTGCCCTCGCCCTGGTATTCCCAGGCGGCGACATGACCGAACTTCTCGTCATCGCGTTTGCACTCGCCGTCGGGCCACTGGTACTCCTCGCGGAAGTGGCCGCCGCAGCTCTCCTCGCGGGTGAGCGCGTCGCGGCACAGCAGTTCGCCAAGCTCGATGAAGTCGGCCACCCGGCCGGCCTGCTCGAGCGACTGGTTGAGCGTGTCGGCGGAGCCAGGCACCTTCACCGTGGCATGAAATTCCTCGCGCAGGGCGGGGATTTTCTGGAGCGCGGCTTCGAGGCCCGCCTTGGTGCGCGCCATGCCGCAGTGCTCCCACATGATCTTGCCGAGCCGCTTGTGGAAATGGCTGACCGGCTGGCGGCCCTTGTTGGCCAGAAGCCGGCTGTTCATCCCCATGACGCTTTCCTCCGCCTGCTTGAATTCGGCGCGGTCCGGCGCGGGGCGCGAGCCGGGTTTCTGGCCGGCCAGGTAGTCGCCGATGGTGTACGGAATGACAAAATAACCGTCGGCCAAACCCTGCATGAGCGCGGAGGCCCCGAGACGGTTGGCCCCGTGGTCGGAAAAGTTGGCTTCGCCGAGCACGAACAGCCCGGGGATGTTGGACATCAGGTTATAGTCCACCCACAGGCCACCCATCGTGTAGTGCACCGCGGGGAAGATCCGCATCGGCGTCTTGTAGGCGTTCTCGGCCGTGATCTCGTGGTAGATGTCAAACAGGTTGCCGTAGCGCTCGCGCACGGCCGGCTCGCCAAGGCGCTTGATGGCGTCGGCAAAGTCGAGGTAGACGCCCAGACCGGTTTCGCCAACCCCACGGCCCTCGTCGCACATGCGCATCGCGGCGCGGGAGGACACGTCGCGCGGGGCCAGGTTGCCGAAGCTCGGATAGATGCGCTCAAGATAGTAATCGCGGTCCGCCTCGGGGATGTCGGCGGGGTTCTTCTTCGCATCCTCCTTCTTCTTGGGCACCCAGATGCGGCCGTCATTGCGGAGCGACTCCGACATGAGCGTGAGCTTCGACTGGTAATCGCCGCTCACCGGGATGCATGTGGGATGGATCTGGGTGTAGCAGGGATTGGCGAGGCAGGCGCCGCGCTTGTAGGCGCGCCAGATCGCGGTGGCGTTGGAACCCCGGGCGTAGGTCGAGAGGTTGAAGACGTTGCCGTAGCCGCCGGTGGCGAGCACGACGGCGTCGGCGCTGTGGCGGGTGATGGCGCCGGTGACGAGGTCGCGGACGATGATGCCCTTCGCGTGACCGTCCACGACGACGAGATCAAGCATCTCGGAGTTCGTGTGCAGCTCAACGCCGCCGGCGCCGACCATGCGGGAAAGGGCGCTGTAGGCGCCGAGCAGCAGCTGCTGGCCGGTCTGGCCGCGGGCGTAGAAGGTGCGCGACACTTGGGCGCCACCGAAGGAGCGGTTGGCGAGCAAGCCGCCGTATTCGCGGGCAAAAGGCACGCCCTGCGCGGCACACTGGTCGATGATGTTGACCGAGACCTCGGCGAGCCGGTGGACATTGGCCTCGCGGGCCCGGTAATCGCCACCCTTCAGCGTGTCGTAGAAAAGCCGGTGGACCGAATCGCCGTCATTCTGGTAATTCTTGGCGGCGTTGATGCCGCCCTGTGCGGCGATGGAGTGCGCGCGACGGGGGCTGTCGTGGAAAACGAAGTTCTTCACCTTGTAGCCCAGCTCGGCGAGCGTGGCGGCGCAGGAGGAGCCGGCGAGGCCGGCCCCGACGACGATGACCTCGTATTTCCGCTTGTTGGCCGGGTTGACGAGCTTGATCTCCGTCTTGTGCTTGCGCCATTTGTCGGCGAGCGGACCGGAGGGAACCTTGGATTCGAGTTTGGCCATGGCGGGGAAGGTCAGGCGTGGACGAAGCCGCCGAGCACGGCGAGCGGGATGGCCGCGTTGAGGAGGAAGTAGAACCAGCAGTAGGCCGTGGCGAAACGCTGGAGCTGGGCGGTCCACTTGTCGTTCTTCAGGCCGACTGTCTGGATGGAACTGACGATGCCGTGGCTGAGGTGATAGGCCAAGATGCCGACCGCGAGGACGTAGAAACCGGAAACGAGCTGGTTGCTGAAGCCCTGCACCATCATGGCGTAGACATCACGCACCAGCGTGCCGTCGGCGAGCCGGAAGGTGTGCTCGCTCCAAGCCGGGTGGCCGGCCCGCAGCGTGTAATGCGCGAGGTGAAACGGGACGAAGGCCAGCACCACGAGGCCGGTGCGCGCCATGATGCGCGAGGCCAAGGTGGCGCGGTTGACGTGCTCGACACCGTAGGCCTGCGGACGGGCGGCGCGATTCTCGAGCGTAAGCTGGATCGCCAGCCACACATGGATGACCAGGCAAAGCAACAGGAAGCCCCGGATCAGCCACAGGGCCGCGCCCAGGGATTCGAGCATGTGCGCATAGGCATTGATCTTGGCCGGCGGCAGGAAGATCTGGAGGTTGCCGACCAGATGCCCGGTGACGAACCCGAACAGCACCAGCCCGGTGAAGGCCATCAGGAATTTCCTTCCGATGGACGACTGAAAGAGCGGACCGAGAAGATTCATCGCAGGGGGCTGGAATAAGTGGCGGGTGGGCAGGCGACCGAGCGATATAGATAAACCAACGCGCGCAAATAATGTAAAGGCCTCCCCGGCTCGAACCATCGATTAATTAGGGTGCCTAAATTGCCTGAGAAGCCGTGCGGGACGGAGCTTGGCGCTGGCATACCCTTGGCTTGACCGGCCGGGGGCTGCGCACCGGGCCAACTCAGCGCGCCAGCGGCTTGAGCAAGGCGAACTTCCCGCTCGAGGCCGGTTGGATGAATTTCCGGCGGAACAGGTTTACCCGCACCCCCTCGCCCAACGCCGCCGCCAACGCCTCATCCAATCCGGCCGGGGCGACATCGTCGGCTACATACTGGAAGTCCCAGCGGTTGTCCGAACCCTGCACGAGGCTCCAGTGCCAGCAGTTGAAATCTTCCGGCATGGCTGCGTCGATCTCGAAGGCGGACACGACGCGGTCTTCCGTCCTGAGGAACAGGTCCCGCTCGCGACCGAGAATCCGGAAGCCTGTGGGCGTCCGGCGCACGATGTCCCCGGTGAAATAGCGCAGCAACGGCATCGCCTCGCGGTCGCGCGTGGTCACGTTGATCTGGAAAACATCCTTCAGTTCGGGCCGCCACGCCACGAGTTCCACGAACGCGTTGCCGTCGATAGCCCGCAAGTTGTCGGCGAATGCATCGCCCACGAAGATATAGCCGGCCTCCGTCGACCCATAGAGATCCACCTGGTGCGAACCCGGGAAGGCCTCCGCAATGCGCCGGCTGTGCTGCCGGCTGGCCTTGCCATAGGTGAGAATGACCGTGCGCACGGTTGGCACGCTCACGCGGCGCTTCCTGACAGCGCGGGCCAGCAGCGAGAGATAGACCGGCTCGCCCTCGATGACCTCGGGCTTGAGCGCCTGCAACTCGAACACGATGCGGTCCCACTCCGCCTCGGCAAAGACGAACGGGTCGCTGGAAAGATTCAGGTAGACGGTGCCGTCGAAATAGCGGTGCGGAAAGGGGTGATCCTCGTAGGGGCAGAGATTGCTGGAACAGCCGATGGGCGCGAGCACGGCCTTGCGATAGGGCCGGTCCGCATACTGCGCCAGCTGCGGATGCGCCCGATAGGCGCGCTGCAGCTGGGCGTTCCACCACCCGTCTTCCATCACCACCGTCATCGGCCGCGCCGTGGAGCCGGAGGTGTGCTCGTATTCATATTTTTTCTGCTGCAGGCCGCGCTCGATCTCCGCGTAGTCCGAAAAGAACGCCGCATGGCCGCGGTCCAGGATCTCCTGCTTGGTCAGCACCGGGATCTCGCGATAACAGGGCCACTGCAGGGGTGCGGCATGCAGCGGAAAGCGCTGCGCATAGAGCGGGCTGCGCCGGTAGATGGCGCGCACTTCCTGCTCCAGTGGCCCGGGCAGCCGGCCGGCCTCCGACGCACCCAACGCGGCGGGAGAATTGGCAAAAATGGAGGCGGCCGCCGGGGATTCCATGAGGTCCGGGGAGTTAAGCCTCGCCCCGGGCAAAGTCAAACGGCGCCCCCCTTCAGCTCCGCCCACACCGGTGCGAACAGCAGCAATGCATCCAACACCATCGCGTGGGTGATGCCGCCAGCATAGGCCAGTTGATAGACTTCGTC
>Ga0228698_1000777_pt1 | contig 19528 bp, 18 predicted proteins | sample McNCre117_Aug_MG_FD_178015 | JGI IMG/M metagenome (GOLD analysis project Ga0228698, IMG submission 178015) | Freshwater microbial communities from McNutts Creek, Athens, Georgia, United States - 1-17_Aug_MG | ecosystem: Environmental > Aquatic > Freshwater > Creek | place: USA: Georgia...
AAATGCCCTACGCCACCCAGGGCCTGGCCAACTACCTGCGCCAGCTCGGCCTCACCCTGCCTGCGGCCCAACTGGCCCAACTCCAAATGAAAAACGTGGCCGCCGTGCTGGTCACCGCCCAACTGCCAGCCTTTGCCCGCCCCGGTCAAACGCTGGACGTGGGGGTCTCATCGATCGGCAATGCCAAGTCCGTCAAGGGCGGCACGCTGATTGCCACACCACTCAAGGGCGCAGATGGCGAGGTCTATGCAATGGCCCAGGGCAACATCATCGTGGCCGGTGCGGGTGCGTCGGCTGGCGGCAGCAAAGTGACTGTGAACCACCTGAGCGTGGGCCGCATTCCCGACGGCGCCCAGGTAGAGCGCGCCGTACCCACCCCGTTGCTGGAGGGCAGCAGCATCAGCCTCTCCCTCAATGCGTCCGACTTTCAGGCCGCCCGCAAGGTGGCCGCAGTGCTGAACCAGCGCTTTGGTGCTGGCATTGCAGCCGCGCTGGATGGCCGCACTGTGCAAGTGCAAGTGCCCCCCGGCCCGAACGACCGCATCGCCTTTATTGCCGAGATGGAAGAGCTGCCAGTGGAAGCCTCGGTGCAGGCCGCCAAGGTCATCATCAACGCGCGCACCGGCTCCATCGTGCTCAACCAGGCGGTCACCTTAGGCGCCTGTGCCATTGCGCACGGCAACCTGTCCATCAGCATTTCCAGTTCGCAACAGGTGAGCCAGCCCAACGCTTTGTCCAACGGCCAGACCGTGACCACCGAGAAGAACAACATCGACATCCGCGCCGAGCCCGGCAAGCTGATCCAGATTCCCGCCGCCGCGCAACTGGCCGATGTGGTCAAGGCACTCAATTCGCTGGGTGCCACACCGCAAGACCTGCTGGCCATTCTGCAAGCCATCAAGTCGGCGGGTGCGCTCAACGCCGAGCTGGAGGTGATCTGACATGAGCTACGGATCCATCAACGGCAACTCGCAGTTCCAGCAAAGCCTGGCCGCCGATGCGCAGTCGCTGGGCAACCTGAAGATGGAAGCGGGCAAGCAAACGCCCGAGGCCATCCGCGAGACAGCCAAGCAGTTCGAGTCGCTGTTCATGAAAGAACTGCTCAAAAGCATGCGCGACGCCAACGCGGCCATGAAGTCCGGCATGAACGACAACGCGGGTACTGACCTGGGCACCGACCTGCTGGACCAGCAGTTTGCGGTGCAGATGTCTGGCCAACCCGGCGGCCTCTCGGACCTGATTGCTGCGCAACTCACCCGCCAGATGGGCGGCACGCCTGAGGCCAGCACCAAGCCCGTGAGCGTCAAGGCCCCCGAGCCCACCGCCACCATCGCGCCAGTGGCCAAGGGCAGCAAGGCGCCCACCGTCAACCAGGCCAACTTTGTCAACAAGCTCTCTGACGCCGCCTCCAAGGTGGAGCAGCAAACCGGCATTCCGGCGGGCTACATGATTGGCCAGGCCGGGCACGAAACCGGCTGGGGCAAGAGCGAAATCAAGAACAAGGACGGCAGCAACTCATTCAACCTGTTTGGCATCAAGGCCACACCGGGCTGGACTGGCAAGGTGGCCGAGGTGACCACCACCGAATATGTGAACGGCGTGGCCCAGAAGCAGGTGGCCAAGTTCCGCGCCTACGGCTCGTATGAAGAGTCGTTCCGGGACTACGCCAAACTCATTGGCGACAGCCCGCGCTACGCCCAGGCCAAGCTGGCCACCTCCTCGCCGCAGGCCTTTGCGAGTGGCTTGCAAAGGGCCGGTTACGCCACCGACCCCCAGTACGCTGCCAAGCTGAGCCGCGCCATCAACACCACGCTGCAACTGCGCCGCGTACAGGTCTAAGGAGCAACACCTATGGGACTCCTCAACGTCGGCACCCAGGCCCTGCAGGCCAACCTGATTGCCCTGCAAACCATTGGCAACAACATTGCCAACGTCAACACCGTGGGCTACTCGCGTCAGCGCGTCACCATGGAAACCGTGCCGGGCCAGTACACCGGCGTGGGTTACATCGGCAAGGGTGTGGGGGTGCAGGACATCACCCGCAACTACGACGAATACCTGACCCGCCAGTCGGCGCTGGCCAACTCGCAGCAGTCGGCCGATATAACGCGCTCGGACTACCTCAAGCAGCTCACCGACATCTTCCAGGGCGGTACCAGCGGCATGGGCGCGGCCATCAACGACATGCTCAACTCCTTCTCGGATGTAGCCAACACGCCCACCGACCTGACCGCGCGCACCGTGGCCCTGACCCGCGTGGACGAGGCCACCCGTCGCATGCGCACCGCGGCACAAAGCCTGGACGACTTGCAAGTAGGCCTGACCTCGTCGCTCAAGGAAAAGGTCAATTCCGTCAACACCCTGGCGCAGCAAATTGCCGGGGTGAATAACCAGATCGCCAATGCGCTGGGCAGCGGAAAAACACCCAACGATTTGCTGGACAAGCGCGACCAGCTCATCAAGGACCTGAGCGGCTACATCCAGACCAGCTCCATCAAGGCTGCGGACGGCACCGTCAGCGTGTTCATTGGCGGCAGCCAGCCGCTGGTAATGGGCGACCAGGCCTCCACCATTTCTCTGGGCACCAACGACTTTGGTGACTCCACGCAAAACAAGCTGATGGTGCATCGCGGTGCCATCTCCATCACCTTGGACGAAAACACGTTGGGTGGTGGGGAAATTTCGGGCATGTTGCGTTTTCAAAACAACGACCTGGCAGAAGGCCGCAACCTGCTGGGCCGCCTGACCACGGGCATCACCACCAGCATGAACAACCAGCACAAGCTGGGCTTGGACCTCGATGGACAACCGGGCGGCAACCTCTTTACGCCAGCGAACGTGAACAACGTGCTTTCGGCCATCAACAACTCCAGCACCAGCTCCGCTGCCGCCTTCCAAATGGACGTAGCTGACCCCAGCAAGCTGGCTGCATCGGACTACTTGATCACAATTACCACAGACGCCGTTAGCGGCAGTCCGGCCATCAACATCACACGTACGTCGGATGGCCAATCGGTGCCCGTCACCGATGCCAATGGCGCGCAGATCAGCCCCTTCCTCGCGTCGAGCAACCAGGTGGTTTACTTCGATGGCTTGAAGATGGATTACTCAGCCGCTTCGGCCCCCGCCGCTGGTGACCGTTTCCTGATCAAGCCCTACAGCAGCTCTGCCAGCAATGTGGCGCGGGAGTTTTCTACACCCCGCGCACTGGCCGTTGCCAGCCCGGTGGTGGGCCAGATGGGTACAAGCAACAGCGGCAGCCTGCAACTGGCTTCTCTGGTGGCCAATGCCAATCCGCAAACCAATGTGCCGGTCACCATCACCTTTGATACCACCGGGCCTACGCCCACCTATTCCTTTAGTGGACCAGGGCCGTTCCCCGGCGGCACAGGGCCTTTTACCTACACCTCGGGCCAGGACATCACCAGCACCGATACACCCAACAGCTGGACCCTGAAGCTGCAAGGGGTTCCCAACAACGGCGACACCTTCAAGGTCAGTTCCATTTCGGACCCGAGCCTCAAGATAGACCCCTCGCTCAATGGCGGCAACGCCATCGCCATGATGAACTTGCGCGATGCCGCCATGTTCGATGGCGCCTCCATGGGCGACGGCTACGCCGGCCTGATTTCGCAAATCGGTGTGCGCTCGCAAAGCGCTATTTACTCCGCACAGGTTTCCACCAACATCGCCACCAATGCCACCAAAGACGTGGCCGGTATCTCGGGCGTGAACCTGGACGAAGAAGCCGCCAAGCTGCTGCAATACCAGCAGGCCTACCAGGCCTCGGCCAAGATGATCCAGATGGCACAAACCATCATGGACACCTTGTTCCAGACCATTGCGCGCTAGATCTGACACAGGAGCATCCACATGTCTGTCGCCACCTTTTCCCGTTTGGGCACGTCCAATGCCTACGACCTTTCGGTTGCCAACCTGCAAACGCGCCAGAACAACCTGTCCACACTGCAGGAGCAGATGACATCTGGCAAAAAGGTCACCACCCCCTCGGACGACCCCACCGGCGCCGCTCAGGCCGAGCGTGCACTCAACCGGCTGGCACGCATTGCCTCGGACCAGCGCGCACTCGAAGCGCAACGCAACTCCATCTCCCAGGCCGAAAGCACGCTCGGTGATGTGACTGACACCCTGCAGCAAATCCGCGATCTGGCCAGCAGCGCGGGCAACGGCGGCTTCAGCATCTCCGACCGCAAAACCGTGGCGCTGCAAATCACCAGCTTGCGCAATCGCCTGCTGGACCTTGCCAACACCAAGGACAGCAATGGCCAGCCCCTGTTTGCGGCGCTGGGCAGCGCGCTCAAGCCCTTTGGTGGCCCAGCCTCCACCGCGCCCGACTACGTTTTCAACGGTCTGTCCGGAACCGCCGCAGGCAGCGCCTACAACATCCCTGGCACGCTGGACGGCGAAAGCGCTTTCATGCTGCAACCCGCCCGCGATGGCGGCTTCAACGTGCAACCCAATAGCGGCTCCAAGCTCACCACCGACGGCGTTACGTTGACGAACTCGTCGCAGGTGACCGGCAACAGTTACACCCTGAGCAACATCGTCGTGTCGGGCAACACCGTGACCTACAACCTGGACGAAAAGGATGCCGCGGGTAACGTCATCAACTCCACCACCAGCCCAGCAGTCCCATGGTCGGCCACCACGGGCTTCACCGTAACGGACATGGCCGGCTTGAGCATGCAGGTGCATGGCACTCCCACAGCCACCGACACCATCGACGTCCAGCCCAACACCAGCGTCTTTGCCACGGTGGACAAGGCCATCAGCAGCATTACCAACGCCGCCAGCAGCACCGAAGCCTCACAAGCCGTGACCCAGGCGCTGCACAACATCGACATCAGCCTGAACCGAATCTCTGCCGTACGGGGCCAGGCCGGCGACTTGCTCAACCGCGCCGACGCCATTACCGCCACCAACGACAAGCGCAATGTGGAACAAGAAGCCAACCGCTCGCGTGCGGAAGATGTGGACATGATCAAGGCCACGTCAGCCTTCCAGAACCAGCAAACCGGCTACCAGGCTGCGCTGGCGTCCTACGCCCAGATCCAGAAGCTGTCGCTGTTCAACTTCATCAGCTAAGGCCGCGCTTGGTTCACGCGGTCTTGCGCTGAATCAAGACTTTGCGGCGGTTTTGGCTCGCCGGGCTATTGAGCTTTCAGGGCCGGGATGCGAACATGGGGGTACTAACCCTATAACAAGATCTCGCCCCGTGCCCAACCTCCCCACTGACGCAGAGCTGCGTCGTCTAGCCCAGGAAAAACTCGTGTTTCCGCCCCCGTACGAGGCCATCCGGCCTTTTTTTGACCATCGCACCCAATGGGGCCATGGCTGTGGCCAGGAGCACCTGGCCTACCGCACCCTCAAAGACCACTTTCCTGAACTCAGCAACCAAGAAGTGTTTCTGATCGTGGTCACCGCCAAGCGCCTGTTTGGCGGCGGCAGCTAGGCTAGCTTCGGCCGCCGGGCCGCCCCAAGGCAGAACGCTCCCCCTTGGGGGGCAGCGACCCGCGCAGCGGTGGAGCGCGGGGGCTAGGCCGCCCCGCGCTGCTCGGCGCACAGCCGCTGCAGCGTCTCCCACAACACCGGCTCCTGCGTGGTCGCAAAGTTGATGCGCATGAGGCTGCTGGGCACACGCTGGGCATGGAACAAAGCCCCCGGCGCCAGCAAATAACCTTCGTCCAGCATGCGCTGCGACAGCGCATCGGTATCCACCCCGGTTTCCACCCAGCCAAAAATGCCCACCGGCTCGGCCGCAAAGCTGAAGCCGTGCGCCAACGCCAGCGCCACGCTGCGGCTGCGTGCGGCGTCCAGCCGCTGGCGTATGCGCTCGCCGTGGCGGCGTATCTGCCCTTGCTCCACACACCAGGCCAGGGCTTTTTCCAGCAAGGCGGGCGTGGTCAGGGTGGACAGCAGCTTGGTGTCCAGTAAGCGCTCCACCAGGTGCGGCGGTGCGGCCATGTAGCCCACGCGCCAGTTGGGTGCCAATATCTTGGCAAAACCTCCCACGTAAATGGTGCGCTGCAGCCCGTCCAGCGCACACAGGCGGGTAGCGTGCGCGGGGGCAAAGTGGCTGTAGGTGTCGTCCTCCACCACATGGAAATTGTGCTGGTTGGCCAGTTGCAAGATGCGGTGCGCGCTGGCCGGACTCAGGCTGTAGCCGGTGGGGTTGTGCAGCACGCTCACGCTCACCAGCAGCTTGGGCGCATGCACCTCGGCATAACGGGCCATCACTTCCAGATCGGGCCCATCGGCACGGCGCGGCACCGGCAGGATGCGCATGCCCAAAGCGTCCAGCCGCGCAAACTCCACCGCCCAGCCGGGTTCTTCCACCATCACGTAATCGCCCGCGCGCAGCAGGGTGCGGCTCACGATGTCCAGCGCATGGGTGGCCCCAATGGTGGTGATGATTTGTTCGGGCTTTGCAGGCACAGCCATGCTGCTGAGCTTGTGCGACAAGGCCCGGCGCAAGCCGCTGTCCCCCGCCGGTTCGCCGTATTGCAGCGAGAGGTCGTTGAGGTCTTTGGTATTGCAAAAGCGCCGCACCGCGCTGGACAAAAACGTGCTCTGCAACCACTCCTGCGGCAGCACGCCCATGCCCGGCTGCGGCTTGTCGCTGATGGTGTGGAACATGCCGCGGATCAGCGCCGTGGCATTCAGCGGCGCGCGGTGCGGCACGGCCTGGGTCGGTGCGGCGGCACCCGCTGTGCCACCCCATGCGCCCAGCCCCGGTGCCAGCGCCTGAATGCTGTCGCGCACGTAAAAGCCCCGGTTGCGCCGTGCTTCCACCAGCCCCTGCGCCAGCAGCAAGTCGTAGGCGCCCACCACGGTGGACGGGCTCACGCCCTGCTGCTGTGCGCACTGCCGCACCGAGGGCAGGCGCGCGCCGGGTGCTAGCAGGCGGTCACGTATGCGCTGGGCAAAGCGTGCAGCCAGTTGCTCGGCCAACGACTGGGCACTGCTTTTCATCAACATGGGCGTTCCTTACGGTTTTGTACCAGCCACGGGAGCAATACAGTTTAAAAAATGTTTCGCAAAACTGTACTGCAAGTGTATTGATTTTGCACGTACAGTGGCTGGCATGAAAAAAGAAACCCTCGGCATGTGGTTGGGCGTTCTGGGCGTGGCGACCTTTGCCGTCACCCTGCCCATGACTCGCCTGGCCACCGGCACACCGCAAGACCCGCAGCTCTCGGCCTGGTTCATCACCTTTGGCCGCGCGGTGATTGCGGGCGTGTTGTCGCTGGCCTTTTTGGGGCTGACCCGCTCGCCCCTGCCCACCCCGGCGCAGCGCAAGCCGCTGCTGCTGGCCATGCTGGGCAATGCGCTGGGCTTTCCGCTGCTGCTGGGGTATGCGCTGCGCCACGTCACCTCCGGCCACGCGGCGGTGTTCACGGCGCTCTTGCCCCTGGCCACCGCCGCCATGGCCGCGTGGGTGCTGCACCAGCGCGCGCGGCTGGGCTTTTGGCTGTGCGCCGGGCTGGGTGCTTTGCTGGTCATGGCGTTTTCGCTGATGCGTGCGGCCCAGCACGCGCAGGGCTTTGCGCTGGAGTGGGCCGACTTGGCACTCTTGGGCGCCATCCTGTCCGCCGCCATGGGCTATGTGTATGGCGCGCAGGTCACGCCCACGCTGGGCGCCGAACGGGTGATTTGCTGGGTCTGCGTGATGATGCTGCCCCTGAGCGTTCCCGGCGCATTGCTCAACTGGCCCACAGGCGAAATCCATACCGCATCGTGGTGGGGCCTGGCCTATGTGGGCATGTTTTCCATGTGGGCGGGCTTCTTCGCCTGGTACCGCGGCCTGGCCATTGGCGGCGCGCTGCGTGTGAGCCAGACACAGCTGCTGCAACCTTTTTTTAGCATCCTGGCCGCCGTGCCCTTGCTGGGCGAGGCGTTGGACCCGGTAACGCTGGGCTTTGCGCTGGCCATTGTGGCCATCGTGTTCCTGGGCAAGCGCCTGGCATCCAGCCCTGCGCCTGCGCCCGCCACCTCTGCTAAGGCTGTCGCATAAGTAGCTGAGCCACCACCGACAATCACCCCATTCACAACACAAAACGAAGACAACACCATGAGCCTCCCTTCCACCGCCTGGACCCTCTCCCACCGCGCCGCAAAGATGAACCCTTCGGTCATCCGCGAAATCCTCAAGGTCACCGAGCGCCCCGGCATCATCAGCTTTGCCGGGGGCCTGCCTTCGCCCAAGACCTTTCCGGTGGCGGAGTTTGAAGAGGCATGCGCCAAGGTGCTGCGCGACGACCCGCAAGGCGCGCTGCAATACGCCGCCAGCGAAGGCTATGCGCCGCTGCGCGAAATGGTGGCCGCGTCCCTGGGTGCGCAAGCAAAGGCGCAAGGCCAACACTGGGAGGTGAACCCCGCCAACGTGCTGATCACCACCGGCTCGCAACAGGGCCTGGACCTGGTGGCCAAAATTTTGTTGGACGAAGGCAGCCGCGTGCTGGTGGAGTCGCCCACGTACTTGGGTGCCGTGATGGCCTTCACGCCCATGGAGCCCGAGGTGCTGAGCGTAGAAAGCGACGACGAAGGCCTGGACCTGGCCGACTTGCGCGCCAAAGCCAAGGACGCACGCTTTCTGTATGTGCTGCCCAACTTCCAGAACCCCACCGGCCGCACCATGAGCGAGGCGCGCCGCGCCGCGTTGAGTGCCACCGCCGCCGAGCTGGGCCTGCCCATCATGGAAGACAACCCCTATGGCGACCTGTGGTTTGACACCCCGCCCCCCGCCGCGCTGACCGCGCGCAACCCCGAAGGCGGCATCTACCTCGGTTCGTTCTCCAAGGTGCTGGCACCGGGCCTGCGCATGGGCTTTATCGTGGCGCCCAGCGCGGTGTACCCCAAGCTGCTGCAAGCCAAACAGGCCGCCGATTTGCACAGCCCCAGCTTCAACCAGCGCATGATTGCCGAGGTGATGAAAGACGGCTTTCTGGACCGCCACGTGCCCACCATCCGCGCGCTGTACAAATCGCAGCGCGACGCCATGCTCGAAGCACTGGCGCAGCACTTCCCCGATGCACAAACCAACCCCGAGCAGTCCCTCACCTGGAACTCGCCCGCAGGTGGCATGTTCCTGTGGGCGCGCCTGCCTGCGGGCATGAATGCCGTCAACCTGCTGCCACATGCGGTGGACAAGGGTGTGGCCTTTGTGCCCGGTGCACCCTTCTACGCAGGCAACGCCGACGAGCGCAGCATGCGCCTGAGTTTTGTAACGCCCAGCGTGGAAGAAATCCACCGCGGCGTAGCGGCGCTGGCTGCGGCCATCAAGGAACAACAAGGCCGCTGAGTGCGACAGCACCCTAGTGCCCCCGGCGCACTGCAATTGCGCGTGCGCTAAACCCAGCTTCCAAACGGGCCGCCCATGACACGACTTCAAGAACTGCTGGGCACTGCGCTGCCCCTGATTCAGGCGCCCATGGCGGGCGTGCAAAACCACGCGCTGGCCGCCGCGGTGAGCGAGGCCGGTGGCCTGGGCTCCCTGCCCTGCGCCATGCTCAGCGCAGAGGCCATGGTGCAGGAGCTGCAGGCCTTGCAGGCGCGCACCACGCGGCCCTTTAACGTCAACTTTTTTTGCCACACGCAGTCCGCGCCCGATCCGCAGCGGGAGCAGGAGTGGCATGCCGCCCTGCAGCCTTTTTACGACGAACTGGGCGTGGACATGGCAGCCATTGCCAGCGGCCCCGGGCGGCTGCCGTTCAGCGCGCAGATGGCCGACGCGCTGGCCCCGTTTCGCCCGCGGGTGGTGAGTTTTCACTTTGGCTTGCCCGCGCCCGACTTGCTGGCGCAGGTGAAGTCCTGGGGCTCGGTAGTTTTGTCTTCAGCCACCACGGTGGAAGAAGCGCTGTGGCTGCAAGCCCATGGCGCCGACGCCATCATTGCCCAAGGCTTGGAAGCCGGTGGCCACCGGGGCATGTTTCTGGGTGACGACCTCACGCAGCAACTGGGCACCTGGGCCTTGTTGCCGCAGGTGGTGGACGCGGTGCGCGTGCCGGTCATCGCGGCGGGTGGCATTGCCGACGCGCGCGGTGTGGCCGCTGCCATGGCGCTGGGGGCTGCGGGCGTGCAGGTGGGCACCGCATATTTGCGCAGCGTTGAAGCCACCACCTCGGCACTGCACCGCGCGGCCTTGCAGTCCCCGCAAGCGACCCACACAGCGCTCACCCGCCTCTTCACCGGCAGGCCTGCGCGCGGCATCGTAAACCGGGTGATGCGGGAGCTGGGGCCGCTCCACCCCGCAGCGCCCGCGTTTCCGCTAGCCACCCACGCCATCGCCCCTTTGCGCGCCAAGGCCGAGGCGCAAGGCAGCACCGATTTCACGCCGCTGTGGGCGGGACAAAACGTGAGCGGCTGCCACGCGGCATCGGCGGCGGATATCACGCGCGCGCTGGCGGCGGGCTTTGCTGCGGCGCCTTGATGGAATTGCTTTGGCTCTTGTCGCAGCACTTTTTTAAAAACCCTTTAGTTCCTCGCCACCATGTCCCAACGCCCCTTCAAGCAAGTTGATGTGTTCACCGCCAAGCCCTACGCTGGCAACCCGCTGGCCGTGGTACTGGACGGCGTGGGCCTGTCCGACGCCGAGATGCAGCGCTTCGCCGCCTGGACCAACCTGAGCGAAACCACCTTTGTGCTGCCGCCCACGCCCGAGGCCGCCGCTGCGGGCGCGGACTACCAGGTGCGCATCTTCACCACCGCCTACGAGATGCCCTTCGCGGGCCACCCCACGCTGGGCACTTGCCACGCGTGGCTGCAAAGCGGCGGCACACCCAAAGACCCGGCGCGCGTCGTGCAGCAATGCAAAGTGGGTTTGGTGGCCATTCAACGCGAGGGCACACGGCTGGCCTTTGCCGCGCCACCTTTGCAACGCAGCGCCCCGGTGAATGCGCTATGGCAGGCGCTGCCGCAAGCCTTGAACATTGCACCCGAACAAATGCGTGCAGCCCAGCACCTGAACAACGGGCCACACCACTTTGGCGTGCTGCTCGACAGCGTGGACACCGTGCTGGCAGTGCAACCCAACCTGGCCCAGCTGCAGGCGCTGATGGCACAACACGGCTTCAGCGGCCTGGGCGTGGCCGCGCGCCATGAGGCCACTGCGCAAGCCCCGTTGATTGCCCGCTCCAACCGCGAGGCCCGCGCCTTCGGCGCACGCACGGATGCAGCGCCCGCTGAAGCCGAACCCGACTTGGAAGTGCGCTTCTTTTTTGACCGGGGCGACGGCGTGGGCGAAGACCCCACCACCGGCAGCTTCAACGCCAGCCTGGCGCAGTGGCTGATTGCCGAAGGCCACGCCCCCAGCCGCTACCTGGCCGCCCAAGGCACCTGCATAGGCCGCGAAGGGCGCGTGCACATAGCGCAAGACGCGGCGGGGCAGGTGTGGGTGGGTGGTGATGCGGTCACCTGCATTGACGGCACGGTGATGCTCTAAACCCTTTGTCTTGCGACCACTGCCATGCCCCTGCACATCCCCACCCCACTCATCGAATCCGCCCCCTTGTCACAAGCCGCTGGCCGCGCGGTCTGGCTCAAGCTCGAAGCCTTGCAAGTGCCCGGCTCCTTCAAGATTCGCGGCATAGGCCTGGCCTGCGAACACTACGCGCAACGCGGTGCCAAGCGCTTTGTGTCCAGCAGTGGTGGCAATGCAGGGTTGGCCGTGGCGTATGCCGGGCGCAAGCTTGGCGTGCCCGTCGCGGTGGTGGTGCCGGCAACCACATCTGCGCGCGCCATCCAACTGCTCCAGCAAGAAGGAGCCGAGGTCACTGTGCATGGTGCGAGTTGGCAAGAGGCCAACGCATTGGCGCAAAGCATGCTGACCGATACCGACGCCTTTTTGCATCCCTTTGACAACCCACTCTTGTGGACCGGCCACGCCAGCATGATGGACGAAGTCGCCGCCACGGGAGCCAAGCCCGACGCGGTAGTGCTGTCGGTAGGCGGCGGTGGTTTGCTGGCCGGTGTGGCGGAAGGCCTGGCGCGCAACGGCTGGGGCGATGTGCCGGTGATCGCCGTGGAAACACACGGCGCCGCATCCTTGCACGCCGCGATGCAAGCGCAGGAGCGCGTCACGCTGGATGCCATCACCAGCATCGCCACCTCGCTGGGCGCACGGCAGGTGTGCGAGCAAGCGTTTGCGCTAAGCCAGACTGGCAAGGTGCACAGCGTGTTGGTGTCAGACAAAGAAGCGGTGGCCGCGTGCACGCGCTTTCTGGACGACCACCGCTTGCTGGTGGAGCCTGCGTGTGGTACGGCACTGGCAGCGGTGTATGGCAACGCACCCGCGCTGGCTGCATTCAACAAGGTGCTGGTAATCGTGTGCGGAGGTGCCACGGCCACGGCGGACAACCTGCGGCAATGGACCGCGCAACTTGCATAGAGGTTTCGCCATGAAAACCATTGGCCTGATTGGCGGCATGAGTTGGGAATCCACCGCGCTGTATTACCGGCAAATCAACGAAGCGGTCAAAGACAAACTGGGCGGCCTGCATTCGGCCAAGCTGATCTTGCTGAGTGTGGACTTTGCCGAGATAGCCGCCTTACAGCGCGCAGGTGACTGGGCCGCTGCGGGCAACATCCTGGCCAATGCCGCGCGCACGCTGCAAACCGCAGGCGCTGATTTTCTGGTGCTGTGTACCAACACCATGCACATCGTGGCACCCGCCATTGAGGCGGCGGTCAACATCCCTTTGTTGCATGTGGCAGACCCAACGGCTGAGGCCATTCAAGCCGCAGGCTTCAGCAAAGTCGGCCTGATAGGCACCCGCTTCACCATGGAGCAAAGCTTCTACAAAGACCGCTTGATAGAGCAGCACGGCCTGCAGGTGCTGGTGCCCGATGAGGACGACCGCGACACGGTGCACCGCATTATTTTTGAAGAGCTGTGCCTGGGAACAACCACCGACGCATCGCGCGCCGAATACCGCCGTGTGATGGCACGCTTGGTGGGCCAAGGGGCTGAGTGCATCATCTTGGGCTGCACTGAAATCACGCTGCTGGTGGGCACGCAGGACGCATCGGTACCGCTGTTTGACACCACGGGTTTGCATGCCAAAGCGGCAGCGGAGTTTTGCTTGCGCTAGTCCTGCCGGCCGGGCAAACCGCGCGATCCAACAGCCGCATTGAAGTGTTGGATGGAGCCCTTCGTCGACTCGGGTATCGAATAAGATGTGGCGAAAAAAGGGACCCCGTGCGAGCCAATTCATATACATACACCGCGCCCGTGATGGGCGGCAAATCGGTTCTGCTATCGCTGCTGATTGGCACGCTGACAATCGCTGCCCATGCGCAAACTTTGCGCAAGCCTACGGGGCCCGTCTTGTTGACCGTTAGCGGGCTCATCAGTCAGCGCAATGCAGGAGATTCGGCAGCGTTTGACTCCGCAATGCTTAATGCGCTACCTGTCAGCCAAATAGTGACAAAAACACCATGGCACGCGGCTCCAGCCAAATTTTCCGGCCCTGCCCTTAAGGCCGTATTGAACGCGGTAGGGGCCAAGGGAAAAGTATTCCGTCTGACTGCCTTGGACAAATATGAAGGCAGCATTCCGGTAGAAGACATCGAGCGGTACGACCCCATTTTGGCCCTGCGCTTGGATGGCAAGGAGTTGAACATCCGTAATCGTGGCCCGATTTTGTTGATGTATCCGTTCGACAGCTACCCGCAAATCGATACCGACGTGTACTACGGGCGGTCTGTGTGGCAACTTCTTCGCATCGTGGTCGAGTGACCGCACGCTCTGGCTCAGACGATGGCCCCGGTGTGGGGGCAGTGCAAACCAGCGCATCCAATTCCTTCGCGTATTTCAAGGGCCGCTCCCACCGACTCGTTGCCGCCATGGCATTCGTCATGCTGTTGATGGTGTCGGCTATTGGCTGGTTCCAATACGAGCAGATCGATCGCATTACGCTGGCGTCGGTCAAGGGAAAGGACAACATCGTCTGGGACTTTTACAAACTCGAAGTTCTGCTCATGGACTATCAGATGGCATTGCGAGATGCCATCGCGCAGCCTGACAACCCGGCTTTGCTTCCTGAGGTTTACAAAAGCTACAACACCTTTATCAGCCAAACTCAAACGGCGGAAGACGTCAACAGCGGCCACATCATGCGTGAGCATGCCAGTTTGAAGACGGCGCTGGCCCTTACCAAAAACTACATGACGGGTGCAGATGTGTACCTGGAAGAGGAACCCGTCGCTCTGCCCAAGCCCGCTGCCATTGCGTTGCTGGAAGGCTCCGCGCCTTTGCGCACCGCGCTTCACAAAGTGGTTTTGGAAGCCTACCAAGTTGAAACGTTTAGGGCCACCCAGTCGCTGGTGGAAACGCGGCGGTTCACTTTTTTGTATGGGGCTTCTTCGTTCTTGCTGGTCGTGCTGGTCATTGCCACTGGCACCCTGACCTTGCGCCGAATATTTCTGAACGACCGCCTGCAGTTTGAACGTGCGGAGTTGTTGCGCGAGAAAAAAGAGGCGGCCGAGGCAGCGAACAAGGCCAAGGCCCAGTTCCTGTCTTCTGCAAGCCACGACTTGCGCCAACCCGCACACGCTTTGGGCATGTTCATGGAGCGCATTGAACAGGTATCGAAAGATCCATTGGCACAAAGTCTCGTGGCCAACGCAATGTCTGCCGTGCGCGAAATGCAGGACATGCTGGACTCGATGTTTGACTTGTCGCAACTGGACGCTGAATCGGCTCAAACCAAAATACGGGCGTTTCCGATCCAGGAAGTTTTTCGTTCGGTTCACGACATGCTGGAGCGCGATGCGGCTGCCAAGGGCCTGCGTCTGAGGGTTCGCCCCTCCGCTGCCTGGATAGAGAGCGACCCGTCACTGCTGCACCGAATTGTGTTGAACCTGGTCAGCAACGCCATTCGCTACACAGACCACGGCACCGTGCTGGTGGCCTGCAGGCCAAGCCAGTCAGGAACCCATGTGCGCATCGAGGTGTGGGACAGCGGCATAGGAATTTCGCAAGAGCATCACGACAAGGTTTTTCAGGAGTTTTATCAAGTCGCCAATCCGCAACGCGACCGCCGCTTTGGCATGGGCGTGGGTCTTAGCGTGGTGGATCGCTGCTGCCGTCTGCTGCAGCACCCGCTTACGCTCAAGTCATCTTTGGGAGCAGGAACGCGCATGACATTGGTAGTGCCCCTGGCCACATCGATACCCGACATGGACAGCACATCGGCTGCTCTCACGGACGCAGCCGATCGCGACATCGAAGCCCATGTGATGCTGATCGAAGACGATGCAATGGGACGCAGCGCCTTGGCTGGACTGCTGGAGTCTTGGGGGTATTCGGTTACAGCCGTAGAGAGCGCAAAAATGGCAGCGGAAGCGTTGCCCAAACTCCCACGACTCGACCTCATTGTCAGTGACCTCCGTCTGGGCGGCGGAACCAATGGCATTGAGGCCATACGCCTGTTGCGCGAGAACGCGGGCAAAGAGATTGCTGCCTGTCTGATCAGTGGCGATACCAGCCATGATGTCCTGCAGGAAGTCAAAGCGTCGGGCTTGGTGCTACTTAGCAAGCCCGTGCGACCAGGAAAGCTGCGGTCCTTGATACGACACCTTATCCAAAAGGATGCGGCGGCGGTATCGGCTTCTTAAGGCAGTGGATAACCTGGTCGAACAGACAGTTTTTAGCTACCGCTTAGAACTTGTAACCCACGCCCAGCGAGAACACGTTCTCCTGCACGCTGCTGCTGGTGCCGGTGGAGAAGGTCACGTCCTGGTAGCGGTTGAGGTCATAGCCGGCCTGCCAGTACACATTGCGGTCCAGCATCTGGCGCAGGCCAATGCCGTAGCCCACACCTTGGGCAGCGGCATTGCTGCTGCCGTCGTTGGACGCCACGTTGGCATACAAGGCGGACACTTTGCCGAATACCTGCAGGTCTTTGTTCAGTGCATAGGCTGGCACCACGTCCAGGGAATAGCGGCCGCTGGTGGTTGCAGCCGTTCCGTTTGCGTAGGTGCCCGCCTGGTGGTTGCCCGTGCTGTAACCCAGCCCTGCACCGACGCTGAAAGTGGGCGTCAGCGACCAGTCGTAGCGCGCTTGCAGCCCCACGCTGGTGCTGCGGCCTGCGTCGGCGGTGCCATCGGTCGCGTTGCTGGCAGCACCTGCAGACTCGACATTGGCACTCACGCTCCAGCCGTTGGCGTTGCCAGCGTCTGCTGCGAAAGCAGTGGCAGACAAGGCGCCCAGGCTGGCGATGAGCAGGGTGGTTTGAAACAGTTTGGTTTTCATAAAGTCCTCAAGTTGTTGACGGCTCTATGGTGGCCAGCCCGTGTCACGCCCACGTGTGGCCCGCGATAAGCTGGGTAAAAAAACGTGTCTGCTTTGTAGCGCCCAATCCATGACACACTGCGGCCGCTATGTGTGCCACAAAAACCCAAACCACCGCCACGCCCCCTGCTGCTGCCCGCTTCCTCAGCGGCTCACTTTTTCGCCACGTGTTTGTCATGGCGGGCACGGGTGCGGTCGGGCTGGTGGCGGTGTTTGCGGTGGACTTGATCAACCTGTTTTACATCTCGCTGCTGGGTGAAAAGCAGATTGCTGCAGCCGTGGGTTTTGCGGGGGTGGTGGCCTTTTTTCACACCTCGATTTGCATCGGCTTGATGATCGGCATCACCGCCACGGTGGCGCGTGCCATTGGTGCGGGCAATATGCATGGCGCGCGTCGCATGGCGTCTCATAGCCTGTTGCTGATGGTGGGTATCACCGCGGTGCTGGGTGTGGCAACGGTGCTGCTTTTGCGCCCTTTGCTCACCATGCTGGGCGCAGAACCCGAGGTGGCAGAACTGGCCCGGCGGTATCTGACGGTGACCATGCCCTCGCTGCCGATGCTGGGCATGGGCATGGCCAGCTCGGCGCTGCTGCGCTGCGTGGGCGATGCGCGCCGCTCCATGGTGGTGACGCTGAGTGCCGCAGCCATCACGGCGTGTCTGGACCCGCTGTTTATTTTTGTGTTTGGCCTGGGCCTGGACGGTGCAGCCATCGTGGCAGTGATTTCGCGCACGGTCATGACGGGCATGAGCCTGCACGGCGTGTGGCGCATCCACGCGCTGCTGGGGCCTGTGGAGCGCCCCCACTTTGTTGACGACACGCGCGCCTTGGTGGCCATTGCCGGTCCCGCGGTGTTGACCAATGTGGCCACACCCGTGGGCGCCGCTTTTGTGACGCACAGCGTGGCGCAGTTTGGCGCCAGTGCGGTGGCGGGCCAAGCCACCATTGACCGCGTAACGCCGGTGGCCTTTGGGTTGATTTACTCGCTGAGCGGCGCGGTGGGCCCCATCCTCTCGCAAAACCTGGGAGCCAAGCAGTTTGACCGCGTGCGCGAAGCCATGCGCGCCAGCCTGTGGTTCATGCTGCTGGCCGTGGGCGCTGCGTGGCTGCTGCTGGCGCTGCTGCAAGGCCCGCTGATACGCGCTTTCTCTTTAGAAGGTGTGGCGGCCAGCATGGTGCATGCGTTCTGCACCTGGATCTGCGCCAGCTTCTTCTTTGCCGGGGCCTTGTTTGTGGCCAACGCCGCCTTTAACAACCTGGGCCGCCCACTCTGGTCCACCGGTTTCAACTGGGCGCGCGCCACGCTGGGCACCATTCCGTTTGCCTGGTTAGGGGCGCAATACGGGCCGGTGCAAGTCATGGCCGGGCAAGGCGCCGGGCTGGTGATTTTTGGCACGCTGGCCATGGCGGCGGCGGTGCGGCTCACGCGCAATTTGGGTGCGCCACAAGCCAAGCATTGATGCGGCTGGAAATTCCGCCTGAAGCCCAGCTGCTCAACCCTGCACACACGGACTACCGCAGCATCACGCTGGCGCTGGAGCGCCATCCGTTTGAGTTCGACCCGCTGCTGTTTGTTTGATCGCTTGAGCGACAGGCCCGCCACGAGATGCGCCCTACAGTGCGTGCATGCCAAGCATCTACCTCATCCGCCACGGCCAGGCCTCTTTGGGCGCTGACGATTACGACAACTTGAGTGACCTGGGGCACCGCCAGGCGCAGCGCCTGGGCGAATACCTGGCGCAAAAGGGCATCGCGCCCGCAGCTGTTTTTATGGGCAGCTTGCGCCGCCATGCGCAGACCTGGGCGGGAATTGCGCAGGGCCTCGACGCCGCTCAACTGCCTGCGCCCGTTGTGCGAACGGGCTTGAATGAATACGACAGCGACGCGGTGATCCGCGCGACCTGCACCGAAGCGCATGCACGCCCCACCACGCCCGAAGCCCGGCGTGCACACTTTCGCCGCTTGCGTGCTGGTTTGCAGCAATGGGCCAGCGGAGCCGTCACACCCGAGGGCATGCCGCCTTACCGCGACTTCGCGCAAGGCGTGGCAGACGTACTGACCCAAGTACGGGAGAGTTGCACCGGTGATGTGTTCATCGTCAGCAGTGGTGGCCCCATTGGCACCGCGGTGGCGCAAACGCTGGGGGCCAGTCCCGAGGCGTTTATTGAGCTGAACATGCGCATCCGCAACACGGCGATGACCGAGCTGCACTACACGCCCAAGCGGCACGCGCTGCACACCTTCAACACGCTGCCGCACCTGGATGCAGCGGAGTTTGCGGACTGTGTGACTTACGCCTGAGCGGTCTACAACTGGGGCTTGTCCACCAAGGTGCTGAGCGGCAACTGGTGCACCTCGCCCAGCAAATGCGCCAGAGCACGACCGGCAGCATCCAGCACGGCGCGGCCTTTGTCTGCAGTGGCTGCGGCGGCGTTGCCTACCGCGCCTGCCGGGTTGTAGTCCTGCGTTTGCCAGGCCAGCTTGGCGCTTTTGCCGTTGCCCAAAATGGCGAACTTCTGCGCGCGGTCTTCTGACGTAGATGCAAAGTTTTGTGCCTGCGCCATGTCCACCAAATCGGGGCGCAGGGCCAGGGTCATGGACGTTTCCACCTCCCCCGCGTGGATGCCAAAGCGGTGCTCGTGCGCGCTGAATTGGGCGTTCACATCTTCGCCCTGCGCGCCGGTGAGCGGCAGGCCAAACCAGTTCACGCTGTACACCAGCAGCCCCAGCCGCGCGCGCAGATCGCGCGCCACCACGTCCATCAGCCCCACCTGCCCGCCATGGGAATTGAGCAGTACCAGCTTGCGCACGCCTGCAGCCACCACGCTCTCACCGATGTCCGTCCACAAGCGAATCAGCGTCTCGGCCTTGAGGGTGAGCGTGCCTGCAAAGGCGGCGTGTTCGGGACTGAAGCCCACCGCCTGCGTGGGCAAAAACAGCGCGGGCACGTCGGCAGCAATGTGCGGCAAGGCGGAGGCAATCACGCCATCGACCAGCGTGGTGTCCACGCTCAAGGGCAGATGCGGGCCGTGCTGTTCGGTGGCTGCCACCGGCAAGACAGCAATGAGCTGCGAAGCGCGGCCATGGGCATGGGCCTGTGCAAAGTCGCGTGCGGTCCAGTCGGCCCAGAAGCGTGATGTGGTTCTCATGCGGCTATCTTAGAGGCATAGCTGCAGCGGGAGGTCGCCAACTTGTAGCCACCGGGCATCACGCGGC
>Ga0228698_1000778_pt1 | contig 19525 bp, 16 predicted proteins | sample McNCre117_Aug_MG_FD_178015 | JGI IMG/M metagenome (GOLD analysis project Ga0228698, IMG submission 178015) | Freshwater microbial communities from McNutts Creek, Athens, Georgia, United States - 1-17_Aug_MG | ecosystem: Environmental > Aquatic > Freshwater > Creek | place: USA: Georgia...
CAGGGCGTGCGCAACAGCCTGTATGTGCACGCCAGCCCCAGCTTTGCGAGCCTGTGGCTGATGCCGCGGCTGTCCGCCTTCTCGCAGGCCTGCCCGGGGATTTCGCTGTTCCTGTCGGTGTCGCCCACGCACAGCGACTTCGCGCTCGGCCAGGCCGACCTGGACATCCGCTACGGCCTGCCGCAGTGGCCGGATCTGGTGGTGCAGCCGCTGTTCGAGGAGCCCATCCTGCCGCTGGCCAGCCCGGCCTTCATCGAGCGCCACCGCCTGCGCGAGCCGGCCGAGCTGCTGGCCACGCCGCTGATCCAGAGCACCGTCAGCGTGGTGCAGTGGGCCGACTGGCTGGCCACGCGCGGCATCGCGCAGGCGCCCGAGCGCTACGCGCTGCGCTTCGACCGCGCCCAGCTGGCGATGGATGCGGCCGTGCAGGGCCTGGGCGTGGCGCTGGAGAGCGCGGTGATCGGTGCGCCCCACATCGCCGAGGGCCGGCTGGCGCCGGTGTTCGCGCCGGCCTGGGCGGTGCGGGTGCAGGCGCACTTCCTGGTCTACCCGGCGCGCCACGGCAAGCGCGCGGAGGTCGAGGCCTTCGTCGCCTGGGTGCTCGGCGAAGCGGCGGCCTGCCGGCCGTTCGCGTCCGGTTCGGCCGCTTCAGGCGCCTGACCGGGGCCTCAGCCGCCTGACCGGGGCCGGCTCAGTGGTTCTGCGAGCCCCGGTGCGCCCAGCCGGTGGTGCGCTTCTCGACGATGGAGAAGAACTCGTACATCGCCATCGCCATCGCGCCGACCACGACCAGGCCGGCAAAGGCCAGGCCCATCTGCATCGAGCTGCCCGCGCTGATGAGCAGGTAGCCGATGCCCTCGTTGGCCGCGGTCATCTCCGACACCGTGGTGCCGACGAAGGCCAGCGTGATCGCCACCTTCAACGAGCCATAGAAGTAGGGCAGCGAGCGCGGCAGGCCGACCTTCATCAGCACGTCCCAGCGCTTGGCGCCCAGCACCCGCAGCACGTCCTCCAGCTCTGGCTCCAGCGTGGCCAGGCCGGTGGCGATGTTCACCATGATCGGGAAGAAGCTGATCAGGAAGGCGGTGAGCACCGCCGGGCCGACCCCGATGCCGAACCACACCACCAGGATGGGCACGAAGGCCGCCTTGGGCAGCGCGTTGAAGCCCGTCATCAGCGGGTAGACGGCGGCGTAGGCCAGGCGCGAGCTGCCGATCAGGAAGCCCAGCAGCACGCCCACGACGATGGAGATCGCGAAGCCCGCCATCGTCACCCAGAAGGTGCGCCAGGCGTGCGCGGCGATCAGCGCGGCCTGCGCCTGCAGCGCCGAGGCGATGCGCGAGGGGCTGGGGAACACGAACTCCGACACGCCCAGCCCGCGGCAGAGCAGCTCCCAGACCACCAGCACCAGGACCAGCAGGACCCAGGGTGAGGCCTTTTCAAGGGTTCTTGGAGACAGCTTCGACGACGTCATGGCGCCACCTCCGCGGCGCTGGTGCCGGCCTTGCCGAAGGGGTTGCGCACCGCACCGATGTGCGCGCGCAGCTCGTGCACGAGGTCGGTGAAGGCGGGCGTGTAGGTGAGCTCCAGGTCGCGCGGGCGGGGCAGGTCGATCTCGCGCTTGACCACGAAGCGCCCGGGGCTCTTGCTCATGACGTACACCGTGTCGGCCAGGAAGACGCTCTCGCGCAGGTCGTGCGTCACCAGGATGACGTTGAAGCCGCGCGCGGCCTGCAGGTCACGCAGCGTGCACCACAGCTCCTCGCGGGTGAAGGCGTCCAGCGCGCCGAAGGGCTCGTCGAGCAGCAGCATCTTCGGCTCGTGGATCAGCGCCCGGCAGATGCTGGCGCGCTGCTGCATGCCGCCCGAGAGCTGCCAGGGGAACTTGTCCTCGTAGCCGCCCAGGCCGACGCTTTGCAGCAGGGCCCGCGCGCGGGCCTCGTACTCAGCCTTCTTCTGCTTGAAGGTCGAGCGGTAGGGCTCGACGATCTCCAGCGGCAGCATCACGTTGGCCACCGTCGTGCGCCAGGGCAGCAGGCTGGGCGCCTGGAAGGCCATGCCGGTGATCTTCAGCGGCCCGTCCACCTCCCGCCCGGCGATCTCGATCGTGCCCCGGCTGGGCCGGCGCAGGCCGGTGGCCAGCTTCATGAAGGTCGACTTGCCGCAGCCCGAGGGGCCGACGATGGCGATGAACTCGCCCTCCTTCACCTGGAGGTGGATGTCCTCCACCGCGAAATGGCCCTGGGCGAGCAGCTCGTCGGTGTAGGCGAGCCAGACGCCCCGGAAGTCCACGAAGTGCGCCATGCCGGCCTCACTTCTTCGGGAAGATCGCGCGCTCGGCGGCGCTGGGCAGGTAGCCCCCGCTCCAGACCGCGTCGGCGTTGACCCGCTCCTTGGTGCCGAAGGCGTCCGACACCTGGCTGGCCATCAGGCTCAGGCGCGGGGACTTGACCTCGCCGAAGCCCTCGGACCGGGCGTCGGCCGTCAGCACCGAGGCCTCCATCGCCAGCTTCAGGCGGCGCAGCTCCAGGTCGGCGTTAACGATGCCGTCGCGCTCCTTGACGGTGGCGATCGCCGCCTTCGGGTCGGCGATCACGTCCTTCACGCCCTTGGTGAAGGCGCGCAGGAAGGCCTTCACCGCCTCCGGGTTCTTCTTCAGGAAGTCCTGGCCGACGATGATCGCGTTGCCGTAGAGCTTCACGCCGTGCGCCGGGTAGGGCAGCACGACGATGTCCTCGGTCTTCACGCCGCGGGCTTCCAGGTTCAGCAGCGAGGTGAAGGAGAAGCCGGTGATCGCGTCGATGTCGCCGCGCACCAGCATCGTCTCGCGCAGCGCCGGCTCCATGCCCGTCCAGCTCACGTTGGCGATGCCGTTGGCCTTGGCGAAGATCGGCCAGGCCTTGCGCCCGGCGTCGAACACCGGCGCGCCCAGCTTCTTGCCCGTCAGGTCGGCCGGCTTGGTGATGCCGCTCTTCTTGAGCGCCAGCACCGCCGCGGGCGTGTTGTTGTAGACCATCATCACCGCCACCGGCTTGTTCGGGGCGGTGGGGTTGTTGGCGTGGAACTCCATCAGCGCCGCCAGGTCGGCGAAGCCCATGTCGTAGGCGCCGCTGGCCACGCGGGTGACGGCGGCGCCCGAGCCGTTGCCGGCGTCCACCGTCACGTCCAGCTTCTCGGCCTTGAAGTGGCCCTTGGCCACGGGCACCAGGAAGAGGGCGGCGGGGCCTTCAAAGCGCCAGTCGAGCTGGAACTTGATCGGCGTGGTCTGCGCCTGCGCCAGCGGCGCGCCCAGCAGGCCGGCGGCCAGCGCGAGCGCGGCGCCCAGGGCAAGGCCGCGGCGGTGCGGCGAGGGGGTCGACGGGGCGGCGGTGGCGGTCAGGGCGTCAGCGGCGCAGGCCCCGGCGGCGGGGGCGCGATCGAAGGTCGTGGACATGTGCAAGCGGTTCTGGGTAGGCGGCCCCAGGGGGCGGCCGTGTGGGGGAGGAGACGGGGACAGGACATGGCACAACGTGGGGATCGCGCTCCAGGTCGGTGCGCGTTCAGGCCGCACCGCCGGGCGTCGTGGAAGCCTGGTGGCTTCGCTCTTTTCAGTTCAATCGCTTCGGGTCTCAGCCCAGCAGATCCAGCAAGCTCCGCGCCACCACCCGGGTGGCGCCGCGCAGGTCGGCCAGCTGCAGGTGCTCGTCGGCGCGCTTGGCGTTGCTCTCCAGAACGGTGCGGGGCCCGGCGCCGTAGATCACGGCGGCGGTGCCGTACTGGCCGTACAGGCGCACGTCGGTGTACAGCGGCGTGCCGGAGGTGGGGATGGGCTCGCCGAACACCGCCTCGCCGTGGCGCTGCAGCGCGGCGATCAGCGGCGCCTGGCCCGGCTGGGGCGTGAGCGCGTGGGCCAGCAGCAGGCGGCGCAGCTCGGCGCACACGCCCGGGCTGGCGGTGACGGCCTGCTCGATCAGCGCGCGCACCTCGGCCTCCACCGCCACCGGATCCTCCTCGGGGATCATGCGGCGGTCGAGTTTCAGCACGACCTTGCCGGGGATGACGTTGGTGTTGCTGCCGCCCTCGATGCGCCCGACGTTCAGGTAGGGGTGCTGAATGCCCGGCACCGCCGAACGCCGCTGGCGCAGCACGTCGTTGTGGGCGTAGAGCGCGCTCAGCAGCCGGTTGGCCGCCTGCAGCGCGTCCACCCCGCTGTCCGGGAAGGCGGCGTGCGAGGCCAGGCCGTGCAGCGTCACCTCCAGCTGCAGGCAGCCGTTGTGCGCGGTCACCACCTGGTGGCTGAAGCCCGCGGCGATCAGCCAGTCCGGGCGCGTCAGGCCCTGGCGCAGCAGCCAGAGCGGGCCCAGCTCGCCGCCGAACTCCTCGTCGTAGGTGAAGTGCAGCTCAATGCGGCCCTTCAAAGGCGCGCCCAGGGCTTCGAGCGCCCGCACCGCGAAGACGTAGGTCGCGAAGTCGCTCTTGCTCACCGCGGCGGCGCGGCCATACAGGCGCCCGCTGGCCAGGTCGCCGACCACCTCGCCGCCGTAGGGGTCGTGCGTCCAGCCGTCGCCGGGCGGCACCACGTCGCCGTGCGCGTTCAGGGCGAGCACGGGGCCCTTGTCCGCATAGGGCCGGCGCACGATCAGGTTGGTGATCGACTGCATGCCGTAGGCCTGCACCTCGGCCGCCGGCACCGGGTGGCGCTCCACGGCCCAGCCCATGGCCTCGATCAGCCCGGCGGCGCGCTCGGCGTGCGGCGCGTTGTTGCCCGGCGGTGTGTCGGTGGGCACCTGCACCAGGGCCTGGAGGAAGCGCACCTCCTCGTCAAAGTGCGCGTCGATCCATGCGTCGAGTTGAGCGTAGCGATCGGTCATGGCGTCTGGGCAGCGAGTTGTTCGGTCAGGTGGGTGAAGGCGCCCACGGCGAGCTCGCAGTCGTCGTTGGTCACGCCTTCCAGCGGGTTGTGGCTGATGCCGTCGTTCAGCCCGCGCACGAAGAGCATGGCCTGAGGCATCACCGTGTGGAGCGTCATCGCGTCGTGGCCGGCCCCACTGGGCAGCGTGAAGGCGGGCAGGCCCAGCGCCTGCACCGCCGCGGCCCAGCGGGCCTGCCAGGCCGGTGCGCTGGGGGCGGCGGCGGCGCGCATCGTTTCTTCCAGCGTGAAGGTCACGCCGCGGCGCGCGGCGATGCGCTCGGCCTCGGCGCGCACATCGGCCAGGCAGGCGTCGCGCGCCGCGTCGGTCGTGGCGCGGAGGTCCAGGCTGAAGCGGCAGCGCCCCGGCACCACGTTGATCGAGCCCTCGGGCACCTGCAGCTGGCCCACCGTGCCCACCAGGTCCGGCACGCTGGCGGCGCGCCGCTCCAGGTAGAGCGCCAGCTCGGCCACCGCGCAGGCGGCGTCGCGGCGCTGGCCCATCGGCGTGGTGCCGGCGTGGCAGGCCAGGCCCTGGGCCTCGCCCAGCAGGCGCACGCTGCCGTTGATGCTGCTGACCACGCCGAGCGGCAGGTGGCGCGCGGCCAGCACCGGACCCTGCTCGATGTGCAGCTCGACGAAGCCGAGGTAGCGCGCCGCATCGCGCCGCAGCGCGGGGATGCCCGCCGGGTCCAGCCCCGCCTGGGCCATGGCGGCGCGCATCGGCACGCCCGCGGCATCGACCTGGTCCAGCCAGGCCGGATCGAAGCGGCCCACCAGCGCGCTCGAGCCCAGGAAGGTGGCCCGGTAGCGCTGGCCCTCCTCCTCGGCGAAGCCCACCACCTCGATGCCGAAGGGCAGGCGCCGGCCCGCGGCGTGCAGCGCGCGCACCACCGCCATCGGCACGAGGATGCCCAGCCGGCCGTCGTATTTGCCGGCGTTGCGCACCGTGTCGTAGTGGCTGCCGGTGAGCAGGCGCGGCGCCGCGCGATCCGTCCCGTGATCCACCCCGTGGTAGACCCCGACAACGTTGCCCACCGCGTCGATGCTCACCTCGTCGAAGCCGCAGTCTTCGCGCATCCAGGCGCTCAGGTCGCGGGCGCAGGCCTGGTGGGCCTCGGTGAGGTAGGTGACGGTGAGTTCGCCGGGTTCACCGCCGTTGGGACGGCCCGCGTCGCTGTGCCGCGCCAGGCGCTCGGCCCAGTCCCAGACGCGGTTGCCCTCGGTCGGCTCGACGCCAAATTTGTCGTTCAGCCGGATCTCGGCGATGCGGTGGATGTTGCGCAGGCACTCGGCGCGCTCCACGTCCACCGGGTGGGCCAGGCGCCGCGCGAAGGTGGCGATGATCTCGGCGCGGTTCAGGCCCAGGCCCCGCGGCCCGCGCACCGCCAGGATGAAGGGGAAGCCGAACTTGGCGTTGTAGTCCGCGTTGAGCTGCTGCAGGCGGGCGAACTCCGCCGGCGTGCAGTCGGTCAGCCCGGCACGGCCCTGCTCGTGGCTGGACTCGGCGGTGAGCGAGCGGCTCACCATCGCCTTGCCGGCCAGCTCCGGGTGGGCGCGGATCAGCGCGAGCTGGGCGTCCAGGCCCGCGGCGTCGAGCACGCAGGCCATCGCGTACTTGAGCTGCGCCAGGCTGCGGAAGGGCCGCTGCGCGCAGGCGCGCTCGGCGATCCAGGGCGAGTGCTCGTAGGTGCCGTCCAGCAGCCGGGCCACCTCGGCGGGCGGGGCGGCGTTGAGTTCGTCGAGGGTCAGCGGCATCGCGGCCTCACTCCCAGACGAAAGCGGTGGCCGCATCGAAGGGATGCGTGGCGCGCCAGTGCTGGGCGATGTCGATGCGCCGCGTGATCCACACCCGCTCGTGCGACTGGATGTGGTCCAGGAAGCGCTGCAGCGCGCGCATACGCCCCGGGCGGCCCAGCAGCCGGCAGTGCATGCCGATGCTCATCATTGCGGGATGTTCGTCGCCTTCGGCGTAGTGCACGTCGAAGGCGTCCTTCAGGTACTGGAAGAAGGGGTCGCCGTGGCTGTAGCCCTGCGGCAGCGCAAAGCGCATGTCGTTGCAGTCCAGCGTGTAGGGCACGACCAGGTGCGGCGCCAGCGAACCGTCGGTGCGCCGCACCTGCAGCCAGAAGGGCAGGTCGTCGCCGTAGTAGTCGCTGTCGTAGGTGAAGGCCGGGTGCTGCTGCCCCCAGTCGGCCACCAGCCGGCGCGTGCGGGGGCTGTCGCGCCCGGTGTACCAGCCCGCGCCGTGCAGCTGCTGGCCGTGGTCGCCGGTGAGCCCGGCGATGGCCGCCATGCCCAGTGCCAGGTGCTCGCGCTCGGTGGCCTCGTCCACGTTCTGGTAATGGATCCAGCGCCAGCCGTGGCAGGCGATCTCGTGGCCGAGCTCGACGAAGGCGGCCGTCACCTCCGGGCAGCGCTGCAGCGCCATGCCCACGCCGAAGACGGTCAGCGGCAGGCCGCGCCGCTCGAACTCGCGCAGCAGCCGCCACACGCCCACGCGGCTGCCGTACTCGTAGATGCCCTCCATGCTCAGGTGCCGGTCGGGGAAGGCCGCCGGGTTGAACATTTCTGACAGAAACTGCTCGCTGCCCGCATCGCCGTGCAGCACCGAGTTCTCGCCGCCCTCCTCGTAGTTCAGCACGAACTGCACCGCCACCCGCGCGTCGCCGGGCCAGGCGGCGTGGGGCGGGTTGCGGCCGTAGCCGGCGAGGTCGCGGGGGTAGCGAGCCGCCATGGAGGTCGAGGCGCCGGCCAGGCCGGACGGGGGGGGCAGCGGGTTCATTCGGAGGGGCCTTCCGGTTCAGCGAGCGCGCCCAGCGCGGCGGCCAGGTCGCGCACGCGCGGGTTCAGTCGGAGGTTGCGCTCGACGTTGCCGATGTGCTCGGTCATCAGCCGCAGCGCGACGTCGGCGTCGTGGCGCTCCAGCGCATCGACCAGCGCCACGTGCTCGGCGCGCGAGTGTTCGGCCGAGTGCGAGCTCTGGTACATCAGCGAGATCAGCGAGCTGCGGCTGAGCAGGTCGGCCAGCAGCTGCGCCAGCACCTCGTTGCCCAGCTGCCGCGCCAGCACCACGTGGAAGTCCGCCAGCAGCCGCGTGCGCCCCGGCACGTCCGTGCGCTGCACCGCGGCCTCCTCGTCGCGCAGATGGCTGCGCAGCACCGCCACCTGAGGCGGGGTGATCGACGCGGCCAGCTCGCGCACCATCGCGCCTTCGAGCATCTGCCGCACCTGGAAGACCTGGCGCGCCTCCTCCACGCTGGGCTGCGCGACGAAGGCCCCGCGCGCCGGCTCCAGCGTCACCAGCCGGTCGCGGCTGAGCTGGTTCAGCGCCTGGCGCACGAGGGTGCGCGAGACCTTGAAGATGTCCGCGATTTGCTGCTCGGCCAGCTTGGTGCCCGGCATCAGCCGGCGCTCGACGATCGCGTGCGTGATCGCATCCACGATGCGCTGCGTCATGTTCGGCCGCGCGCCGCCGGCCCCACCGGCGGGGCCGGGCAGGTCGTCACTCCCCGAGTGATCGGCGGCGAGGGGGGCGGCGAGGGGTGAGGTTTCCGAGGCGGTGTCCGCGGTGGCGTCCGACATGGCGAAGGGCTCTGGTCGATGCATGCCAAAGTGTATACACTTTTGGAAACTCTGAACCAGAAAGGTGAGGCCGATGGGCAAGCTGACCACCCATGTGCTCGACACGATGAACGGCTGTCCCGCCGCCGGCATGGCCGTGGCCCTCTGGCGCCTGCACGGGGCGGGCGTCGCCGACGAGGCGCTGCTCAGCCTGACGCTCAATGAGGACGGGCGCGCCGGCGCGCCGCTGCTGGAGGGCGCGGCGCTGCAGCCCGGGCGCTACCGCCTCGTCTTCGAGGTCGGGGCCTACTTCCGCGCCCGCGGCGTGGCGCTGCCCGAGCCCGCCTTCCTGGAGAGCGTGCCGCTGGACTTCGGCCTCGCGGACGCCAGCGCGCACTACCACGTGCCGCTGCTCGCCAGCCCCTGGGCCTACTCCACCTACCGGGGCAGCTGACCCCGGCGATCGGCACCCCGCTTACGGCAACCGCACAGGGCACACACACCGTGGAACTCTATCTGCTCGACTGGGCCAACCTGCTGCTGCGCTGGCTGCACCTGATCGTGGGCATCGCCTGGATCGGCTCGTCCTTCTACTTCGTCTGGCTGGACAACAGCCTCGAGCCCGTGCCCGCCAGCGACGAGGCCGCGCGGCGCGAGGGCGTCGGCGGCACCCTCTGGTCCGTGCACGGTGGGGGCTTCTACAACGCGCGCAAGTTCCCGGTCGGCCCACCGCGCATGCCCGAGCACCTGCACTGGTTCTACTGGGAGAGCTACAGCACCTGGCTGTCGGGCTTCGCGCTCTTCGTGATGCTCTACCTCTGGAACGCCGGCACCTTCCTGGTCGACGCCTCGCGCATGGCCTGGTCCCCCGCCGCGGCGGGCGCGGCGGCGCTGGGTTTCCTGGTGGCAGGGTGGCTGGTCTACGACCAGATCTGCCGCCGCGTCGGCCAGGTGCGCGCCGCCGACGGCACGGTGCAGACCGGGCGCGACGCCTGGGTGCTCGTGCTGCTCTTCCTCTACACCGTCGCCGCCACCTGGCTGGCCTGCCGCCTCTTCGCCGGGCGCGCCGCCTTCCTGCTCATGGGCGCGATGCTCGCCACCATCATGAGCGCCAACGTCTTCTTCTGGATCATCCCCGGCCAGAAGCAGGTGGTGGCGGACCTGCGCGCCGGCCGCCCGCTCGTGGCCCTCTTCGGCCAGCGCGGCAAGCAGCGCAGCGTGCACAACACCTACTTCACGCTGCCCGTGCTGATCGCCATGATCAGCAACCACTACGGCATGCTCTACCAGGCCGAGCACAACTGGCTGGTCCTGAGTGCGCTGATGCTGGTGGGCGCGCTGATCCGCACCTTCTTCGTCGCCCGCCACAAGGGCCGCCACCTCTGGGGCCTCGTGGCCGGCGCGCTGGCGCTGCTCGCCACCCTCATCGTCGCACTGCGCCCCACGGCGCCGGAGGTCTCAGCCGCCGCTGCGGGCACCGGCGCCCCGAGCTGGGCCGAGGTGCACCCGGTCATCGAACAGCGCTGCGTGCCCTGCCACAACGCCCAGCTGCAGAACAAGGGCGTGGCGCTGCACACCGCGGCGCTGGTCAAGGCCCACGCCCTGCAGATCCGCCAGCAGGTGGTGCTGCAGCGCCTGATGCCCCTGAACAACGCCACCCAGATCACCGAAGCCGAGCGCGCCCTGCTCGACCGCTGGGTGCAGGCGGGGGCGCCGCAGTAGCCGCTTCCCGCCGCCAGGGGGAGCCAGGGGGAATTCCCCGCGCCCCCCGCGCCCCTCTACTCGAAGAGGGCGCCCATCTGCTCGATGACGCCGACCCTCTGCCCCACAGGCACCGGCCATCTGCCCTGCAGACGCCGCCCATCTGCTCGATGATGCCGGCCATCTGCTCGATGGTGGCGACCCACTGGGACGCTTGTCCCTGCCAACTGCCCCACAGGTCGGGGCCTACTGCCCGACGGGTCGGCCTCAGAGCGCCACTTGACGTCGCCTTGAGCCCGACGGCGCCCGATCTGCAGGGTGTTTGTCGCGAGCATCTGGTCGTTGGTTGGGGCCAACTGGTCGTTGTTGCGGTCGAGACGACCTCATCCCGCCGAATCACCCGAACGCGGGCCGCCGTGGGGTCGATTTCCCCATAGAGTACGGTCCGTTTCGCCAGGAGGCCCATCAGCTGGCGGTCATGCCCACGAGGAGGGGCAGGCCGGCGCAGCGCCGCACCTGGACACGCTCCCACCCAGAACGACAACAACGCATGGCCATCAAGAAATCCGACCTTTATTCCAAGCTCTGGGCCTCCTGCGATGAACTGCGCGGCGGCATGGACGCCAGCCAGTACAAGGACTATGTGCTGGTGCTGCTGTTCATCAAGTACATCAGCGACAAGTACGCCGGCCAGCCCTTTGCGCCCATCCAGATCCCTGCGGGCGCGAGCTTCGCCGACATGGTGGCGCTCAAGGGCCGCAGCGACATCGGCGACCAGATCAACAAGAAGATCGTGCGCCCGCTGGAAGAAGCCAACCGCCTGCGCATCAAGGCCGACTTCAACGACGACGCGCTGCTGGGCCAGGGCAAGGAGAAGGTCGACAAGCTGACCAACCTGATCGGCATCTTCGAGTCCCAGGACCTGGACTTCTCGAAGCACCGCGCCGATGGCGACGACATCCTGGGCGACGCCTACGAGTACCTGATGCGCCACTTCGCCACCGAGAGTGGCAAGAGCAAGGGCCAGTTCTACACGCCGGCCGAGGTCAGCCGCGTGATGGCCCAGGTGCTGGGCATTGCCCGCGCCAGCACCAGCCCCGACACCACCGTGTACGACCCCACCTGCGGCTCGGGCTCGCTGCTGCTGAAGGTGGCCGAGGCGGCGCCCACGCCCGTGAGCGTCTACGGCCAGGAGAAGGAAGAGGTCACCAGCGGCCTGGCGCGCATGAACATGATCCTGCACCACAACCCCGGTGCGGTGATCGAGCAGGGCAACACCCTGGCCGACCCCAAGTTCCTGAGTGGCGACCAGCTCAAGACCTTCGACTACGTGGTGGCCAACCCGCCGTTTTCCGACAAGCGCTGGAGCAACGGCCTGGTGGGCGATGCCTACGGGCGCTTCGACGGCTTTGGCACGCCGCCCGACAAGCAGGGCGACTACGCCTACCTGCTGCACATCCTCCGCTCGCTCAAGCCCACCGGCCGTGCGGCCTGCATCCTGCCGCACGGCGTGCTGTTTCGCGGCAACGCCGAGGCCGAGATCCGCAAGAGCCTGGTGCGGCGCGGCCTGATCCTGGCGATCATCGGCCTGCCGGCCAACCTGTTCTATGGCACCGGCATCCCCGCCTGCATCCTGGTGATCGACAAGGCCGGCGCGGCGGCTCGGGTCGCTTCGCGCCAGGGCATCTTCATGATCGATGCGGCCCAGGGCTACATGAAGGACGGGCCCAAGAACCGGCTGCGCGAGCGCGACATCCACCGCATCGTCGATGCCTTCACCACGCTGGACGAGCGCGACCCTCGCTACGCGCGCAGGGTGGGCTTCGACGAGATCGAGAAGAACGACTTCAACCTCAACCTGCCGCGCTACATCGACAGCAGCACGCCGGAAGACCTGCAGGACATCGACGCCCACCTGAGGGGCGGGATCCCCGAGGCCGATGTGCAGGCCCCTGCCACCTTGGGCCGCTACTGGGCGGTGTGCCCGCAGCTGCAGGCCGCGCTGTTCCAGCCGCGCCGGCGGGGCTACCTGGACTTGACCGTGGCCCCCTCGGCCCTCAAGGGCGCGATCCACGCCCACCCGGAGTTTCAGGCCTTCACCCAGGCGATGAGTCGCCACTTCGCGGCCTGGCGGGCGCCCGCTGCTCTGCAGCTCAAGGCGCTGGCGCCCGGCTTCCAGCCCAAGGCGCTGATCCAGACCCTGGCCGAAGGGCTGCTGGCGCACTATGAGCACCAGCCGACCGCTGCGCAACTGATCGATCCCTACGCCGTCTACCAGCACCTGATGGACGACTGGGCCGAGACGCTGCAGGACGACGCCTACCTGATCGCCGAAGACGGCTGGCAGGCCACGCCCTACCGCGTGCTGGAGACCAGGAAGAACAAGGACGGCTCACCGGGCAAGACGGTGGACAAGGGCTGGGCCTGCGACCTGGTGCCCAAGGCGCTGCTGGTGCAGCAGCACTTTGCCGCCGAGCAGGCCGAGCTGGACCGGCTGGGCGCCGAGCTGGACAGCGCGCTGGCGGCGCAGACCGAGCTGGAAGAGGAGCACAGCGGGGACGATGCCGTGTTTGGCGGCTTCGACAAGATCAACGACAAGGAAGTGAAGTCGCGCATCAAGGAGATCGGGCGCGATGCCGCGACCGACGCGGACGCGGCCGATGAGCTGGCCGTGCTGAAGCAGTGGCTCGCCCTGTCGGAGCAAGTGGGCCGGCTGAAGCGGCTCATCAAGTCGCTGGACGCCGAGCTGGACGCCAAGGCCCTGGCCCGCTACCCCACGCTCACGCCCGACGAGGTGAAGGCCCTGGTGGTGGACCACAAGTGGATGGCCTCGCTCGACGCGGCCCTGCATGGCGAACTGGACCGCGTGAGCCAGGCGCTGACCGGGCGGGTCAAGGAGCTGGCCGAGCGCTATGGGCGCACGATGCCGGAGCTGGCGCAGCAGGTGAATGACCTGGAGGCACGGGTGGCGGGGCATCTGGCGAAGATGGGGTTCGCATGGAAGTGACCCATTTGGCGCCGGACACTGAACTCCCAACGGGCTGGCATCAGCCTCGCGTCATCGACATCGCTGCAAGGCGTCCCAACGCGACGGTTGGGGGCCCATTTGGATCAGACCTCGTTGCAAAGGACTACGTCCATTCCGGAGTGCCTGTCATCCGTGGGCAGAACATGGGCCAGCGCTATGTTGCGGGAGACTTCGCGTTTGTCTCGCCAGCCAAAGCGAAGGCACTGCAGGCGAACCTTGCCAAGCCTTTCGACTTAGTGTTTACCCAACGAGGAACCTTGGGCCAAGTGGCCCTGGTGCCTACCAGCCCATACGAGGAGTACTTGATTTCGCAGAGCCAGATGAAGCTGACGCTGGACTGCGGCGCGGCGGCTCCTGGCTATGTACACCAGTACTTCGCGAGCGCACTCGGACAGAAGCAGATTCTGGATAGCGCCATTCAGACTGGTGTGCCGCACACGAACCTGGGTATTCTGAGGAATTACGCGGTTCCAATGCCGCGCCGGGTGGACGAGCAAGAAGCGATTGCGGCGGCACTGACTGACGCCGATACCCTCATTGACTCGCTGGAGCAGCTGCTGACCAAGAAGCGCCAGATCAAGCTAGGCGCCATGCAGGAACTGCTCACCGGCAAGCGGCGGTTGCCGGGGTTTTCTGGGCAATGGGTCGATGGCGTTCTTGGCGCCGTGGTGACGGAATTGATCGCGGGCGTCAGCGTGAACTCCGAAGCGTTGGAAGGGGGGGCTGATGTGCCGTCCGTGGTGAAAACGTCTGCCATGAAGGCTGGCGTTTTCGATCCGTCCGAGTGCAAACCGATCATCCAAGCTGACCTGGCCCGCGCGACAACGCCGCTGCGAAAAGACACCCTGTTGATCAGCAGGATGAACACGCCTGATTTGGTGGGCGAAGTCGGGTATGTGGACAAGGACTACGACTGGCTCTATCTGCCCGACAGAATTTGGATGACCCGAACGCGATCCCCCGACAGCGTTTGTGTACGGTGGCTGGGCTACCTGCTGAGCAGCGCGCCGTACAAGCGGCGCATCGGTGATACCGCGACCGGCACCAGTGGCAGCATGAAGAACATCGCGAAGAGCGCCTTGCTTGGCATTTCCGTGTCGTTCCCGGCCGTAGATGAGCAATGTGAGATTGCCGCCATCCTGACCGAAATGGACTCCGAAATCAGGGGCCTCGAATCTCGCCTCACCAAAGCCCGCGCCCTCAAGCAAGCCATGGCCCAGGCGTTGCTGACCGGCCGCATCCGGCTCGTGGAGCCCAGCGCATGACCCAATCCGCCAAGAGCTACTACCGCGTGATGCTGGGCCGCCAGAGCGTTCATGCGGCCGAGTGGCAGGCGGGCGGCTGGCGGCAGTGAGGTGAGTTTCACGCTCATCCAGCACTGGGCATCAGCGCCCGTAGCAGAATCGACCGTCGACCGTCGACCGTCGACCGTCGACCGCCTCTCCCCCGCGACTGGAGCGCCCCCATGCCCCGTATCCCTGTCTTGGACGAAGCCGCCATGCAGTCGGCCGAATCGCAGATTCCCCAGTTGGCCCATCGGGCCGGGCTGGCGGCGCACCGGCGCGCGGTGAGCAGCCACGCCACCGACCTGGTCATGAAGGCGCCCAGCGGTGAGCTGGTGAAGCGCCAAACCAGCGGCCAGGTGGTGGTCCTCAAGACGCTGCCGGCCGCCACGCCGGTGCGGGCGGGCACGGTGCTCAAGCGGGCCGCCAAGCCCGCCAGCAAGGCGGGCGAGCGATGAGCCCTGCGGCGGCAACCGCGCAGCCCCGTCTGCGGGTGTTCGCCGGCCCCAATGGTTCCGGCAAGAGCACCCTCTACGACGTGCCCGAAGGCCTGATGAATCGCTGAGGTTTGCGACGGGACGGAGCTGATCGTCCACGCGAACACCCGCCGGCCTGGTTCACGAACACGACCTTGTGGCAGTCCTTCAACGCCAGCGACCCCCAGCTGGCTGACCCACCGGGGTAAGCCTGCTTCAACCCCAACCGTCAGCTGCTCAGGAAGCCCGCCCACAGGGTACTGAACGGCCCGACTACTGCGCCCAGGGAGGGCCAGATGCACGACGAGATCAACAAGCCCGAGCGCGCCACCCAGGACCGGGTGATCGGGCTCTTCACCCAGACGCTGGGCTACCGCTACTTGGGCGACTGGTCAGAGCGTGAGGGCAACCACTGCATCGAGGAAGGGCTGCTGACGGCCCACCTGGCAGGTCAGGGTTACAGCCCGGCGCACATCAGCGCGGCCCTGCACCGGCTGCGCGCCGAAGCGCTGCTGCACGGGCGCACGCTGATGGCCGCCAACCAGGCGGTGTACCAGCTGCTGCGCTACGGCGTGGCGGTGAAGGTGGCGGCGGGCGAGGTGAGCGAGACGGTTCATCTGGTGAACTGGGACCATCCAGCCAGCAACGACTTCGCCATCGCCGAGGAGGTGACGCTCAAGGGCGGGCGCCAGTCGAGCCATGAGCGTCGGCCCGACATTGTGCTGTACCTCAACGGCATCGCCGTGGGCGTGCTGGAACTCAAGAGCAGCCGCGTGGGCCTGGGTGAGGGCATCCGCCAGTGCCTGTCGAACCAGCGGCCCGAGTTCAACGACTGGTTCTTCAGCACGGTGCAGCTGGTGCTGGCCGGCAACGACTCGGAAGGCCTGCGCTACGGCACGATCGAGACGCAGGAGAAGTACTTCCTGACCTGGAAGGAGGACGAGGCCGACAACGCAGGCTACAAGCTCGACAAGTACCTGGCCAAGCTCTGCGCCAAGCAGCGCCTGCTGGAGCTGGTGCACGACTTCGTGCTGTTCGACGGTGGCGTCAAGAAGCTGCCGCGGGTGCACCAGTACTTCGGCATCAAGGCCGCGCAGGCGAATGTCCAGCAACCGCATCAGAAGCGGGGCGGCATCATCTGGCACACCCAGGGCGCCGGCAAGAGCCTCCTGATGGTGCTGCTGGCCCGGTGGATCCTGGAGAACAAGCCGGCGGCGCGCGTGGCCATCGTCACCGACCGGGACGAGCTGGACCGGCAGATCGAGCGCGTGTTCAAGGACGCGGGCGAGACCATCCACCGCAGCCAGAGCGGGCGCGACCTGATGGCCCAGCTGGCCCAGCCCAACCCGCGCCTGCTGTGCTCGCTGGTGCACAAGTTTGGCCGCCGTGATGTGGACGACTTCGAGGCCTTCATCCGAGAATTGGCCGCGCAGCCCAGCCAGACGCAGGGCGAGATCTATGTCTTCGTGGACGAGTGCCACCGCACCCAGGGTGGCAAGCTGCACCGGCTGATGAAAGCCATGATGCCGGGCGCGGTGTTCATCGGCTTCACCGGCACGCCCCTGCTCAAGAGCGATGCCCAGACCAGCCTGGAGGTGTTCGGCGGCTACATCCACACCTACAAGTTCGCGCAAGCCGTTGAGGACGGCGTGGTGCTGGATCTGGTCTACGAGGCCCGGGACATCGACCAGAAGCTGGGCAACACCGATCAGATCGACCAGTGGTTCGAGGCCAAGACCAAGGGGCTGAACGACTGGCAGAAGGACGAGCTGAAGAAGCAGTGGGGCACGATGCAGAACGTGCTGAGCTCCCGGGCGCGCATGGACCGGGTGGTGGCCGACATCGTGTTCGACTTTGCCGTGAAACCGCGGTTGTCGAACGAGCGGGGCAACGCCATCCTGGTAGCGTCCAGCATCTACGAGGCCTGCAAGTACTTCGTGCTGTTCGGCAAGACGGTGTTCAAAGGGTGCTGCGCGGTGGTCACCTCCTACAACCCGCAGGCCTCGGACGTCAGCAAGGAGGAGACCGGTGCCAACACCGACACCGACAAGCAGTTCATCTTCCACACCTACACCGAGCTGCTGAAGGACGTGGTGCCCGAGGCCGGCAAGACGAAAACCGAGACCTACGAGCTGCAGGCGAAGGACCGTTTCATCAAGGCGCCCGCGCAGATGAAGCTGCTGATCGTGGTGGACAAGCTGCTGACGGGCTTTGACGCACCGCCGTGCACCTACCTCTACATCGACAAGTCCATGCAGGACCACGGCCTGTTCCAGGCGATCTGCCGCACCAACCGGCTGGACGGTGAGGACAAGGACTTCGGCCACATCGTCGACTACAAGGACCTGTTCAAGAAGGTGGAGAAGGCCATCGCGGTCTACACCGCCGAGCTGGACCACAGCGCGGGCGACAGCGACCCGGAGATCCTGGTCAAGGACCGCCTGGAGGCGGGCCGAGAGCGGCTGGACGATGCCGTGGAGGCCCTGGCCCTGCTGTGCGAGCCGGTGGAGCCACCCAAGGGCGATCTGGAGCACATCCACTACTTCTGCGGCAACACCGAGGTCGCCGACGATCTGAAGGCGCGCGAGCCGCACCGTGTGGCGCTCTACAAGGCCGTGGTGGCCCTGGTGCGCGCCTATGCCAACCTGGCCGACGAGCTGGAGGCTGCGGGCTACCTGCCTGCGCAGATCGAACAGCTCAAGGCGCTGCAGAAGCACTACCTGAACCTGCGGGAGATCATCCGCAAGGCGGCCGGCGAAACGCTGGACCTGAAGCCCTACGAGGCGGACATGCGCCACCTCATCGACACCTACATCGAGGCCCAGGCGCCGCGGAAGATTTCGCCGTTCGACGGCATCGGCCTGCTCGATCTGATCGTCAAGACCGGCATCGCCGACGCGATTGCCGAGCGCCTGGGCGACATGAAGGGCAACCGGGAGTCCATCGCCGAGACGATCGAGAACAACGTTCGCAGCAAGATCCTGAAGGAGCAGCTGACCGACCCGGCGTACTTCGCCAAGATGTCGGCGCTGCTGGACGAGATCATCCGCCTGCGCAAGGAGAAGGCGATCGAGTACGAGGACTACCTGGCCCGCATCGCCGAGGTGGCGAAGAAGGTGAGCGCCGGCACTGGGCCGGACACACCCGTTCAACTGAAAACAGCCGGACAGCTCGCCCTGTACAACAACCTGAAGGACCACGTGGCCGCTGACGCTGCACAGGAGCCCAACGCGCCCTATGCCGGCAAGACGGTGGCGCTGGACACGGCGCTGAAGCTGGACGCTGCCATCAAGGCCAAGAGGCCCGACGGTTGGCGCGGCGTGGTGGCGAGGGAGCAGATGGTCAAGCAGTCGATGTTCGACGTGTTGAAAGACATCCAGGAAGTGAACCGCCTGTACCCCATCGTCTTCGCACAGAAGGAGTACTGACCCCGTGCACGATGTGCTCGACCTGGGGGAGCTGCAGGCGGAGGTCACCCGCAAGGCGATCAAGCACGTGCACTTGAGCGTGCTGCCGCCGGCCGGCAAGGTGCGGGTGGCCGCCCCTCAGAGCATGCCGCTGGACAGGATTCGCCTGTTCGTGGTGTCGAAGCTGGGTTGGATCCGCTCGCAGCAGCGCAAGCTGCAGGCCCAGGAGCGCGAGACGCCCCGCGAGTTCCTGAACAAGGAGAGCCACTACCTCTGGGGCAAGCGCTACCTGCTGGAGGTCACGCACGCCGACGCCGCACCCGCTGTCAGCCTGAGTCCGAGAAAGCTGTACCTGCAGGTGCGCCCCAATGCCGATCCGGCCCGATGCGAAGAGGTGTTGGACGCCTGGTATCGGCAACAGCTGCGCGACGCGGTGCCGGCCCTGCTCGATACGTGGCAGCCCCAGCTGGGGGTGAAGGCGAACCGCGTCTTCGTGCAGCGCATGAAAACCAAGTGGGGCAGCTGCACGCCCCAGTCTGGCTACATCCGGCTCAACACCGACCTGGCGAAAAAGCCGCCCGAGTGCCTGGAGTACATCGTGGTGCATGAGCTGGTCCACCTGCTGGAGCCCACGCACAACGCACGTTTTGTGGCGTTGATGGATCTGCATGTGCCGCACTGGCAGCAGCTGAGGCGGCGGCTCAACAGCCTGCCGGTGCGGCATGAGGAATGGGGCTATTGAAAACGCGATTCAGGCTCCACCGAATGGGGGAGCCGCCCCGCGAAAGATTCACACCCCTTCTCCCCCTTTGGGGGCATGCCCGCGCGGCCAGCGCGGTCGCAAGATGGCTTGGCATCGTCTTGGTGCGAGTCAACGGATAGGGGGATTCATCATGGTTCAGCCGAAGATCGTCCTGGGTTTGGAGCGGCGCAGCGACCCGAACCTGCTGGCCTTTGCGGGTGCGGTGCTGGCGGCGTTGAAGGACAACGAGGCGTTTCCCGCGCCCTGGAGCGACGAGACGCCCAGCTGGGACAAGCTCGATGCGGGCTACCAGGCCTACCGCGACGCCTACCACGCGGCGCTGGGGCACGACCTGCAGAAGATCGCGCAGCGCAACGAGGCGCGGCGGTTGCTGGTGGAGATGCTGCGCCGCGTGGCGGCCTACCTGGAGCTGCGC
>Ga0228698_1000779_pt1 | contig 19525 bp, 30 predicted proteins | sample McNCre117_Aug_MG_FD_178015 | JGI IMG/M metagenome (GOLD analysis project Ga0228698, IMG submission 178015) | Freshwater microbial communities from McNutts Creek, Athens, Georgia, United States - 1-17_Aug_MG | ecosystem: Environmental > Aquatic > Freshwater > Creek | place: USA: Georgia...
TCCAGACGGCTGGCCCCTTGCCGCCTTTCGCCCGCTCGGTAGTACCTTCATAGTGGCTGGCCAGCGTCATCTGGTTGATGCGATGTGCCATCGCCATCGCGTAGCAGTTGGTGCAGCCGGGAGAGACGATAGAGCAGCCTATTATGGGATTCCAAACATCGGTTGCCCATTCGATCTTAGTCTTTCCCACGACGCGCCCTCCGCCTTGCATTAATTTCTTTCCAGTAGTCGGGCGGCCTCACGCGCTTCTTGTCGTGGTCACGATGGCAGGCTCGGCAAACACGCCCGCCTTCCTTTGGCCAATAAGTGTTTTCCGGGGTAAACTCGTGTCCGCGCGGGCAGTGAGTGCGGCTGACCTTGCCATCTCGTTTGGCGTGGCAAAGCGTGCAGACGGACTGAACGTCGTAGTGATGCGCGGCGGCATATCCTAAGTGGTGATCGTACTCGTGTCGGCGTTCTCCGGATTGCCAAATATGTCCGCAATCGGCGCAAGGAAGTTCATTCGGGTGGGGCCGCCGCCCCTCTCTGACTTCAACGTTAATGCGTCTACGGGCCTGTCGTTTATCGCCATCGCGAGGTCCGTCAGCAGGTGGACCGTATTTGTGCCGCCTTTCCTTGCCGCTCACGCCCGCTCTCCGATGATGTGAGTGAAGGATAGGTGGTCAAACTTCTCGATGTCGGCCAGCGCCTCGATGGCGATTGGCTTGGCTACCCGCAGCAGCGCGATGATCAGGTGCCCCTGCTCGGCGATCGGTAACTCCGAGAGATAGACACATTCGACGGCGCGGATCAGCGCCACGACGTCCGCGAAGTAGCTTGCGGCAAGTTCATAATTCAGGCGATCACGGTCGTGGACCATGACATATCTCCTCGGCTCGATGTTGTGAGCGCGGGAGACATGTTCTAAGTGCCGCCGGCGCCCAGGGTTAGAACCACGGCCGAGGTCGTGTCGCCATGCCTTTGGGCTTGCGCCTTGGACATGCGCATGGCGACCCTGGACTAAAGCGATTGCTCCACACCTTTCGGGTTGGTGGGCACCGCCACGGACGGAGGTTCTAACTCCATCGGTGATCTTGCGGCGAATTAGGGCTGTCGTCAAGGCTCACTCCGCGGCTTCGGGAATGGCGGCTTCGGACTTGGCGTCGGCCCAGGCGTTCGATCCGGGGCCGGTGTAGCTGGGGGTGCGGAGCTTTGGCGGCAGCCAGCCTTCGCGGGCGGCGATCTCGACGGCGGCGGCCACCAGCTCGGGCTTCTTCCTCGGCATGGCGGCGAACGCGCCGCCGTGGCATTCGGTGATCAGCGCTGCGATCTGGTCCTTGCTCAGCTGCTTGAGGAACTCCTCGCCGACGGTGAAGGCAGCGCGGATATCGGGATCGATCTGGCCGAGCACGAAGCGCACGTCGGGATTGCCGAGGGCGTAGAACTTGAGGAGATCGGCGGCGAGCAGGGCCTCGATGGCGATGAGGTTCTCCGGCTCTTTCGTCTCCAGAACGGCCAGCACGTCGGCGAAGGTCGAGCAATTGTTGAGCGGGTCGAGCAGGTCGTTCCAGCGGTCGCTGATCATCCCGTCGCGCGGCGACTGGTCATCGTGGCGGCCGGCGAAGGGCGCGTCGAAACCGCGATTGAGCGCCTGCAGGATGCGGGCGGCGAGGCCCATGCGGTAGGCGATCATCGGCTTCACCGTGGCCATGGCGAGGCGGGTCGCCTCGGCGGCGGCGATCAGCATCGCGGTTTCGGCGGCATCGCTGTAGCCGGCCTTGACGGGCTCGGGCGAGGGTGCTGCGAAATCGTCATCGGCGGAGCCGGTGCGCTCATCGACATCGCGGGCCGGGCTCTCGGTGGCGTTGCCCTTGGCGGGGCGCACCAGTCCTTTCCTGATCTCCACGCCCGAATAGCCGACCACGATGGCGCAGCCGCATTTCTTCATCTGGCCGGCTGTGAAGGGCTTGGCGGCGAGCGCCTCGGCCTCGTCATCGAGCGCCATCGACTCGTCGGTCAGGCGCTCATATTCGGCATTCTGCTCATCGTCCATGTCGTCGGGCATCGCGTTGCGGCGCGCCTCGATCGCGGTGACCCGTTCTTCGATCTCCGCCAGCCGCGCCTTCTCCTCCGCGTTCATCTCGCGCTTGCCTTTCGGCTCAAGTTTCTGCCAGGAATTGTATTTGTAACTTTTATTGGCTTCGCGCTCGATTTCGACAAAGCTCCAGCCCTCGTCCTTCAGCGCCTGCGCCGTCGCCGTCAGCTTCGCCTCGAACAGGCGGTCGAGCAGCTTCTCGTCGTCGAGCCATTCGCGTTCGGCGAACAGATCGCGGGTCACCGTGCCGCCGGCCGCCTCATAGGCATCGAGCCCGACGAATTCAGCCCGCGCGTCGTCGGCCTCGACCGACTCTTCCACCAGCTCCTTCCGCACATAAGCGGCGGTGACGGCAGTTTCGCGGCCCTTGGTCAGCTTGTCGAAGATCTCGATCTGGCGCTCGGCCGAGGGGGTGAGCGTGAAGGCCTGCGCGGTTTCGAGCGTGATGCGGCCGGCCCGCAACGCGGCCAGGATCGTGGGCGGCAGCGAGCCGAGCCGCAGCCACTGTTCCACCCGGCGCTCGGGCACCGCGAAATGGGCGGCGATCTCGGTGACAGCCATGCCGGACAGCTTGAGGCGGTAGAAGCCCGTCGCCTCGTCGGCGGGCGACAGATCGGAGCGCACCACATTGGCAGCGAGTGCCATTTCGCGGGCTTCCTCGACGGTCACGTCGAACACGTCGCAGGGGATTTCGAAGCTATCGGCGATCTTGCCCTGTTCCCACAGCAGCTGCAGCGCGGCGAGACGGCGCGAGCCGTCGATGATTTCGAATTCGGCAAGACCGGCAGTGCCGCAGTGGCGCACCCACAGCGGGTCAGCGAAGCCGCGATGCTCGATCTGGGCGGCGAGGTCTTTCACATCGCCCGGATCGGTGCGGGGGTTGATCTCGGGGTTGCGGCACAGCTGGCCGGCGGTGAGGGTGAGGCGGCGCATCGGGTTTCCTTTCGGCTCAGGTGATCGTGCGGCTGGCTTCGCCGCCTTCGAGGACAGCCGGATCGATCACCGGCTTCATCTGCGGCGCGGGGCGGGGCGCCATCGGGGCTCTGGCGCCGTCGCCCGTATAGATGCGGCCGTCGTTCATCTGCTGGCCCACAGCGATGACGCCGGACGTGGCGTCGGTCAGCGCCTTGTTGAACTCGCGCCAGGCGCCGGCTTCGGCGATGTCGGCCCTGTCCCGCATCTCGCGGACGGATTTCAGCTCCTCTTCGAGGCGGCCCCGCGCCGCGATCAGCATGTCGGTCGAGCCCGACAGCTCGCGGGCCACCCGGGCCGATTGCTCGGCCACGGTCTTTTGCGCGGCGGTGAATGCGTCTGCGACGAATTGATGCATTTTCGCTCCTTACTTGATGATGCCGGTGGGGATGAAACGGGGCGGCGGCGCGGGCGTCGCCGCCAGTGCCGACAGCTGGTCGAAGGTCTTGCGGAACAGCTGCTCGGCGCGGTCGGGGGCCATCGGCTTGATGGCGAAGGCGCAGCGCTCGGCATCCACGCTCTCGCCGCGCAGGTCGATCCGCTCGGCCACGCAGGCCCGCGCGTCGCAGCGGCGGATCAGGTTATATGTGTCGCGGTCGGCGCCGTAGTCATGAATGCCGAAGGCCGGCATGATGGCGGCGTCGAGATCGCTCTTGAGATTGGCCAGCGGGTGCGGCTCGACGGCCGGCAGATCGGCGAACATCGCCTCCTCGGCCGGGGTGATGATGTCGCCCAGATAGGCCTCGTGGGCATCGTGCAGCAGGCCCACCAGCTGCTGCCGGGGCGAGGCCTTGAGGGCCGCCATGTCGGCCGCCACGTTGACCGCGTGCTGGGCCACCGAAAAGAAGGCCGAGACATCGCCGCCGAACCGGCAGAGCATGGAGAGGCGGCGGGCGACATCGCCGATGTCGATGAACTCGGGCCGCGGGTTGAGCAGCGACATATAGCCCCGGGCGGTGCGGATGAAGGTCATGCCGCCACCACCGACATCAGGATGGCGATGAAGGCCATGACGTCGACCGCCACCAGCGAGACCGCGCCATAGCTGGGCGGCAGGTTCAGCACGATGAAGCCGATGTTGGCGAGGAACAGCACGGCGAAGGCCGCCGCGATGTGGTTCGGCTTTTTCATATCTTCCTCACCCGCTCGGGTTCGATGTCGACAAGGCGCTCGTCGTCGGTGCGGATGACGAGCCGGTTGAAATGCGGAAGGGTGACGACCACCCGGCCCGGGCGCTCAAGTGCCGCGGCGCGCGGATCGGGGATCATCACCCTCTGCCCGCAGGGCCAGCCGGGAATGGCCGGCCGCGCGAACGGGATTTCGGAAGCGGGAAACAGCGGCAGGGGATCGGGGGCGATCATTGAAACCCCGCCCCCAGCGTCGGCCAGTTGTCGCGGCGCGGCGGCGGCTCGGCCTCGTCGTCGCAGACCGACAGCACCTCATGGCGGGCGCGGTCCTCGCGCACCCATTGCGCGACTGCCCAGATCGCCGCGAGTGCGGCCAGGCCGCCGATCGCCAGCAGCCCGGCGAGGGTGGGGTGATCGAAGATGCTCATGCCGCCACCGCCTCGGCGAGGCGCGGCTCGCGGGCCAGCGCCAGCTTGAGCCCCTCGCCGAAATGCCGGTCGATCTCGGCGCCCGAAAGCCCGAGGGCGAGAAGATCGGCGCGCGTCAGGTCGGCGGCGCGGCCCGCCGCCTTGACGATGGCCGTGGCGATGATCGCCGTCACCGCCCGGGGCTTGAGCGTGATGCGGCCAAGCCGCAGGCGGAGCGCCGCCGGCGGCTGCGGATGGGTGGTGTCGAAGGCCATGGCCTCGCACCATTGCCGGGGCTCGATGCGGCCATCGGTCGACAGCGACAGCGAGTCCATCGCCGACCTGCCGGGGATCAGTGGGAAGGAGAGGGCGGTCATGAGCGGGCCTCCGCTTGCGGCAGTTGGGCCGGCGTGGCAGGCTCGAGCGCAGACTTCACGACGTCGAGATCGAAAGGTTTGATACCATGGCGGACGAGAATGGCGTTGAACCGGTCGACGAGCGCCTCAGCGCCGCCTTCCTCCGCTATGCGACGGTGGTCTGCGCGGTCTGCGGCCCCGCCGCCATCCGCGCGCTCGAAATGGTTCAGGCAGAAACGGCAAAGGCCGCTGCGGCAGACAATCTGTCCGAGGCCGCGCGCCAGAAGCTTGACGATTGCTTTGAGCGGGCGCTGCAGCAGGTTCGTTCGTTCGGCATCGAGATCGGCCGCGTGCAGTAACCGTCTCACCACCGCACCCCCAGCACCTTCGGCAGGATGAGCAGGGCGGCGGCCAGGCCCAGAACCACGGTCATGGCGTCAATCGGCGGCATGGAGGTCTCCTTCGAGAGTGGTGATGCGGTTGCCGGACAACACGATGCGGGAAGGGCCGCTGGCCACCATCTCAACCCTGCCGTCAGAATGCAGGGTGGCCTTCTGGCCAAGGAGATTGTAAACCTCGCGCCAGACGTCATCAGGCCGACTCGTGTAGGTGAACCGCCATGACTCCCCCGGGGTTATTGCAATTCCGGCTTGGCCCGGATGGGCTGCGCTTGTCCCGTACGGGTGAAAACGGGGCCGTCTTCCAATTGAATCCGGAGGAAGTGGAAGCGCTGCTGCGCGAGATGAAAAGATTGGTTGTGGCCATCCAACACCCGGAAGGATGGTCGCCGCCAACCATGCGGCTGGTTGGACCAGCATCCGCCGGCGCGATGGATAACGGCGATCCGTACCTGATGCTGTGGGCCGAAGATCAGCCTCACATGGCCTGGCACCTGACGGACGAACAGGCCGCCGGTATCGTCCGGCTGCTGCAAGAAGTGCTCGCCACGCCGCGCGATATGCGCTTCCAGCCAAGGAGGAATTGAAGGTCGCGGGCATCGGTCTCTCCCATCGGATGATGGGGTGGAGGATAGTGCGTTACTTGTACCGCGTCAATAGATGTGCGGTATAAATAACGTTTCACGTGAAACATCGGGTAGTGGGTCATTTTGAAAATGACCGTTGAATTGCGATTGCCACAATCATGTGCCATCTTGCGGCACATGAACAAGACGCCCAAACGCCCTCGCGATGTAAACCAGCTTGCAAAAATGGTGGTTGACATAGCGATAGGTTCCCAACAGGATGCAGCAAAATCGGATTCGAATCCGATGTCAGCTCTTGGGAGGAGCGGCGGTTTGAAGGGCGGCATTTCGCGCGCGGCAAGGCTCACGCCAGAAGAGCGCCGCAACATCGCCCAGCGAGCAGCGACCGCTCGTTGGAAGAAAGATGACGGCTGAAATTGCAATTTTAAACCGAACAGCAGTTGCGCTTGCCGCAGACTCTGCCGTTACCCTTCAGCTCAAAGGGCAACAAAAAATATACAATGGGGCCGACAAGCTGTTCCAGCTGTCATTTGTAGACCCCGTTGGCATCATGGTCTACGGCGGTGCCGAATTCATGGGAATTCCGCTGGAAACCGTTATTAAGCAATTTCGCAGGTCTACGCGATGTGCGCAAAAGCCACTTTTGAAGGATTACGCTGACGCATTTTTTGAGTTTTTGGAGCAGGAGGTGAGATGCCCTCCTGCCGTAGTCGAGGCCAATATTGAGAGCATCCTATATAGCGAGATTTACCCCATCACGCAGCGCGTCCTAAGAGAGGTCTTCCATCTCGCTGGGCAGGGCAAGAAATTTGATTACAAAACGAAATTTGGCGAAATGGCACGCAAGGCCGTCAAATCGCGAATAGCCGCGCTTGAGAAATTGGATGACTGCCCGGTTTTCGCGGGTCGAACGACGCAAGACATGATGGCCGACTATCGCGCTGTTTTGGAACGACTTTCCAAAGAATTATTTCAAGACCTCAACGACGAAGCGTTTATTAGCGATATGCTATTGTTGGCGGGTCTCGTGCTCTTGAAAACACGATTTTCAGTTAGCTCCACCGGGTTTGTTTTTGCAGGTTTTGGGAAAGATGAGATATTTCCGACGCTTAGGGTATTTGAGGCGGATGGAATTATCGCCGGGAAAGTAAAGCGGCGCGAAATCAGATACATTGACATAGACCGAGGCGGTGTGGGTGCTCACATAGAGCCCTTTGCTCAAAAAGAAATGGTTGAGCGTTTTCTCGATGGGATCGACCCCGCTTACGATCGCTATATTCAATCTTCGTTGCGTGAAATTCTTAGCGAGTATGGTGAACAAATCGTCGCAGATCACGGCCCGCGCGCGAAGCGTAAAAAGGCCGAAATAATCAATAATCTCAAAGATGTGGTCGATCAATATTTGGGCAATTTTGCCGCGAAGTCTGAGGATCGGCGCAAACAGAATTTTCGCCAAAAAGTACTTGACATGGTGCATTACATGCCCAAGTCGGAGCTAGCAGTAATGGCGGAGTCGCTAGTGAGCCTCACCTCAATGAAGCGTCGGGTATCGGCAGAAACTGAAACCGTGGGCGGCCCGGTTGATGTTGCTGTGATTTCCAAAGGTGAAGGTTTCGTTTGGATCAAGCGAAAGCATTACTTCGAGCCTGCCCTGAATCCGCGTTACTTCCAAAACAGAAAACTACCTCATCAGCCAGGAGAGCAGCCATGAGCGCCACATTTGAATTCAACCCCGCGACAGATCACGCCGATGCGCTGATTACGCGATTGATTCAGATGCTGGCACCAGAGTCCTTGGTGGTCACCCCTGAAGATGCCGGTAAGCGGGACGCCAGAGAATCGTTCGCCCCTCTGAAACGGCTGATCAAAGAAACAAAGCCAGTCGTTTTAAAACGACCAATACTGCTTGACGCTCAAGCATAAGGGTCATATATAAGGGGGCATGAACAAGCTGCCCCTTGAGAAGCGTATTCAGATTATCCGGTGCCTCGTGGAGGGTAACTCCATTAGGGGCACCGCGCGTCTCTGTGATGTGGTCAAGAATAGCGTCATCAAGCTTCTTTGCGAAGTTGGTGAGGCCGTTTGGGCTTATCAGGATGCCACTCTGATCAACCTGAACGGTCGCCGTTGGCAGCTTGACGAAATCTGGTCGTTTGTTGGCGCGAAACAAAAGAACGTTCCCGAGCATCGCAAGGGTGAAGCTGGCGACGTTTGGACCTGGGTTGCCCTTGATGCCGATAGCAAACTTGTTGGTTCGTTCTATGTCGGCGGGCGCGGCAGTGACTCCGCGATTGCGATTGCTGACGATCTTGCGAAACGCCTCGCCAATTGTGTTCAGATCACCACTGACGGCCATCGCGCGTATCTTGAGGCCATCGAAGGCGCATTCGGCAGCGACGTCGATTATGCGCAGCTTGTGAAGCTGTACGGCGAAGCGCCGGAATCATCGAAAGGTAAATACAGCCCAGCGGAGTGCATCGGCGCAAAGAAAGAGCGCGTCGAAGGCAAACCGGACATGGCGCACGTAAGCACCTCTTATGTGGAGCGTCAGAACCGGACAATGCGCATGGGGATGCGCCGTTTCACTCGCCTCACGGATGCCTTTTCGAAGAAGATCGAAAACCACGCCTTCGCCGTGTCACTTCACTTCATGTACTACAACTTCTGCCGGGTCCATCAATCCTTGCGCATCACGCCTGCGATGGCCGCTGGCATTTCCAAGTCGATCATGGACGTTGCTGACATCGTGCGCATCAGCGATGAATACTGGACGAACAAAAATCCACCGAAGCCGCGCGGCCCTTACAAAAAACGCGACGAAATTTCAAAGTGACCCACTACCAAACATCGGCCGAACTTGCACTCGCGGAAGGGGCGCTTTATGCTGACGTGATGGGAGGATGACCGTGCGCGCAATAGCGATCATTGCAGGGCGCCTGTTCTTGGCGGCATTTCTTGCGGCTTCGCCGGTTGCCGGGCAAGAACAGCGGCAACCGATTCCGGATGCTCAACTGCTGAAGCTTGTCGCCCGATTCTTCGTGGTGACAGAGCGGCTTGCCTTCGGCGAACAGCCGCTACTCACCCAGCTCGATGACAATACCGAGCAGATCATTCAATCCAATCACGGGGGCTATGTCTTGTATCTGCGCCGGTCACCGTCTCATCCGTGCACTTTCGGCGTTTTTGTGGACCGACACGACTTTCAGACTCCCGTGAGAGTCTTCGATTTCACCTATCTTACGGCGCGCTATTACACTGGTTTTGACTCGATCGAATTCATCGGTGATGGGGTACACTCCACGTCCTGCCGCCGGAACGGCTTCTGCTTGCGCTCAATCTTTGCTTCGCTGCCCCGGGCGGGACAGGAGGAAGCCGCCGATCTGGTTTCAGATATTCAGGCGAGCGGCTGCCCTGCGGTGCGACCAATCAAATATTATGGTAATTGAGGAAGGCGCAAATGTTGAGGCTCTGCTGTCTAGCACTTATGGCCTGCATGTCTTTGGCGACACCTGCGGCAGCTTGGGCCGAGCGTCACGCGACCGATCCGATGGACGACAGCGTTTCGGTCAATTTGCTTGGTTTAGATCGGTCAGGCCAGATTGTTGTTGTCTTTAAGTGTTCCGGCCCCGAGCCCAAGGATCGCTTCCTAATGATCTTCCCGTCTCAGACGTGGGATGATTCTCTGCCGAAGGCCGTCGAAATGCACTTCCGAGTCGATAAGAACAAGCCGGTCGCGATGGAGATGCTGGCCCTCAACATCAACAATAACTATGTTCTGACGCAAGGAGGTTATCTCAATAAGGATGTCGTTGCCATCTTCGAGCAGATGACGACCATACACGATGTTTTCGCCGCCGAAATGGGGACAAGCGTTTATATCTTCGATGCGGCGGATGCATCCCGGCACGCTGCTAATGTCTTTGGCGAGTGCTCAAAAATGCAGAAGCCCTCAGAATAGCCACACCGCCTGCAGCACGATGGCGATGACGGTGATCTCTTCGGCCGGATGCTCCTCCGGCGGCCAGGGCTTCACCAATGTCTCGTGGCGCGGGTTGGAAGAGCGTGGGCGAAGCTCCAACCGGTCGTGGAACACGCGCAGCTGCTTGACTGTCAGCTCGCGCTCGGGGCGCGAATCGCGGGTGCGGGCCGCCACCACGATCTTGCCGTCGCCGGCCACCTCGCTGTTCAATTTCTCCCAGACATGGGCGTCGACCGCCAGCACCCACATGCCGGGCAGGATATTGGCCTCGTCCATCGAATCGCCCACCACCTCGAAGGCGAACTGGGCCTCGCGCGGATACCGGGGATCGGGCGTCACCGGGATGCGGCGGTGCTCGGAGGTCTGGTTCAGAGTGTCCCACGGGCGAAACGCTCCGGCCTCGACCGTGCCCCCATAGGCGACGCCCGTCTCTGCGGGCTGGAGATCGAAATCGGGCTCACCCTCTCCGGTCAATAGCCATGTCTCGCTCACCTTCAGCACCCGCGCCAGCTTGGTCAATGAGCCGCCGCGCGGCGAAAGCGATTTTCCGCGCCGGATGTTGCGCAGCAATTCGGCGTTGCCCACCGAGGCGAGCGACGCTTGACGCTCGCTCAGCCCAAGCGCCTTGAGGCGGGTCTGAATTCGCTCGTAAATGGGGTTTTCGTCCATGCGGCAAAGATACCGCAAGCGGCCATCCTGCGGCACTTGGTACAAGTCCCCTTGACAGTGCGGTAGTAATAACGCATTCATATATGTATGGACCTCCGGAAACAGCTGCTCGTCGTCATTGAAGCCTTCGCCGCCGCCCGAATACTCTCGGTCGCGCGCGTATCGACCATGGCCTTCAACCACGGGACGATGCACCAGCGCCTGGTCGAGGGCGCCGACATCACCGTGGGCCGCCTCGAGCTGGCCATGCAGTGGTTTTCCGACAACTGGCCCGACGGCGCCGCCTGGCCCGAGGGCATCGCCCGCCCGCCCCGCAAGACGGAGGCGGCGGCATGACCACTCCCTTCTCGGTGACGATCGAATTCACTCCGGCGGGGCACCGGATCGTCTTCGAATTCCGCCACGCCCCCGCCGATGCGCCGCGGACAGGACCAATTGCCGAGGATTTCAAGAGGATTTTGGAGAACTTCCGGAAGGTTTCCGGTTCACCATCGCCAACAGCACATCGGCAAGCTCCTGAACTACGACGCCGGCCTGCAGCCCCGCCCAAGACAGATCGGTCTCCGCGGCGGCGGCGCTCAGGCGCTCGTAAATCTCGCGGGGCGTCATGATGCCCTTGTCGATCAGCAGCCCCGCAAGGGCAAGAAACGCGGCCGCATTCGCCACATGCGCGCGCTCGATCGCCACCTTTACATCCTCGGCCATTCGCAAGTCTCCATCGGTTCCTGACGTTGAGGACACTGGCACAGCCTATCCCGGAGCGAAACAACCGAAGTCGGAACCCGCCGTTAGCCCAGACATGGAGTGGCGCGGCGGGCATTGGGTTGGAGTAGGCGCGCGGCGCGCGGTAGCCGCTGCAACGGTTGAGCTTATGACCGTGACAGGCCGGAGAGACGGCCACCCCCCCCATTCCCGCCTTCGGGCGGGCGCTTGCGACCTCGGCAACCGATCCGAGGGAGGGCTGCCTATGTTCGACGGCGCCCGCATTCCTGCCCTTCCTGGGCGTTTCCTCCCTGTTGCACTGGCCGGGGTTTCGGCCCCGGCCTTTTTCGCCACGCATCACACACCTCGCGTCTGCGCCGACCCTACCGCCTGACCCCAACTCCGTCATGGGAATTGACATGCGCTTCCTTCCCGCCCGCAGTTACGACAGCCTCAAGGCCGCCACCCGCCGCCTGATCGAACGGGCCGGCGGGCCGAAGCACTGCACCGCCGTCACCCGCGGCCGCCTGGAGTCGCACTTCTCCGAATATGGCGCGGCCCAGGCCGGGGACCGCTTCATCGCCGCCGACCAGATCGCCGATCTCGAGGCCGATGTCGGCGAACCGATCCTCACCCGGGCGCTCGCCGACCTGCATGATTGCGACCTGGTGCCGCGCAGCCAGGCCGTCACCGCCAAGGCGCCGCGCCTTCTCGACCACGTGGCGGCGATCGGGCTCGAAACCGCCGCGCTCAACGCCGGCATGATCGCCGCGCTGAGCGATGGCGCGCTGTCCGAGCCCGAGCGGGCGAGCCTCGCCGCGGCGATCGACGGGCAGGTGGCCGACCTGCAGGGGCTGCGCGCCGAGCTCGGCCCGCGAGTCCGCGCGGTTGCGAAATAGGGGGCGATCATGGATCACGTCTGGACCGACGCCAATATCGAACAATTGAAAACCGGGTGGAACGGCGGCCAGTCGGCCGGCCATCTCGCAGCCCTCATCGGCGCCACGCGCAACGCGGTCATCGGCAAGCTTGCCCGGTTGCGGGCCGCCGGGCACGATCTCCGCCGCGCCGGTCTGGGGCCGGTGTTGCGCAGGCCCTCCGTGGCCTCCGCCCCGAAGCCGCCGGCGAAGCCCAAGCAGGACCGGCCCGGCCGCCTGGCCGGCTGCGACAACCCGACCGGCGAGGGCATCGTCTACCGCGCCGCCCGCCGCGCCGCCGATCTGGCGATCCAGCATGCGCGGCCGCCCGAGCAGCGCTTCGCCGAGGGCTATCTCGGCCAGGCGGGCCGCAAGAGCCTCGCCGAGCTCAACGTCACCGACTGCCGCTTCCCGGTCGATCAGCCCGATGGCGGCGTCAAATTCTGCGGCCTGGCGGCGCAGGATGGCGCGAGCTGGTGCAGCCACCACGCGGCGCGGGTGTTCAATCAGGAGCAGCCCAAGTGAGCCTCGAACCGCTCAGAACCTTTCCGGTCGGCGAATTGCCGCGCATCGATGCCGGGCCGCCACCCCGCATGGAGTGGCTGGCGATCGGCCAGCTCGGCATCGAGAGCGACTATCAGCGTCCGGTCACCGCCCAGGGCCGCAAGACCATCGAGAAGATCGCCCGCGGTTTCGACTGGGCGCAGTTCTCGCCGGTGATCGTCCGGCCGGTGGGGAAGGACAGATTCGCGGTGATCGACGGCCAGCACCGCACCACGGCGGCGCTGATCCGCGGCTATGAAAAGGTGCCCGCCTATATCGTGGCGGCCGACGGGGCGCGGGCGGCGCGCATCTTCGCGGCCGTCAACGGCACCGTGACCCGGCTGTCGTCGCTGGCGATCTACAAGGCCGGGCTGGCGGGGGCTGAGGACTGGGCGCTCGCCGTGCAGCGCGTCAGCACCGCCGCCGGCGTCAGCGTGCTGCTCTATCCGGTGGCGGCGAGCCAGATGCGCCCGCATCAGACGCTGGCGGTCAGCACCATCCGGCAGATGATCGCCATCCGCGGCGAGGACGAGACGATCGCCGCCCTCAAGCTATTCCGCGCCTCGAAAGGTTCGGAGAAGCCTGGGGCGTGGGGCGCCAAGCGCATCCTGGCCTGCGGCAACCTCATTACCGCCCATCCCGGCTGGCTCCGCGATGTCGACCGGCTGTGCCATGCGGCGTCCAGTATCGATTTCCAGTTCGGCGACTATGCCGCCTGCGAGGCGCGGCTCGTCAAGCAGCTGGGCGACGGGCGGGGCGACAGCGTGAGCTGGCGGGCGATCGTCGCCCGCGTGCACGATCTGAAGACCCGCCGACTGTCGCCGCAGATGATCGCCGCGCAGCTGCGGCTGCCCTATGCCGAGGTCGAGCGCGCCTTGCTGGAGAAGGTGGCATGAGCCTGCGCGGACCCGCCCATACGCGCATGCCGCGCGAGGCCTATTACACGCCGCCCTGGGCCACCCATGCGCTGCTCGATGCCCTGCCGCTGCGCGCGCTCGCCCGCCATGAGGTGTGGGAGCCGGCGGCCGGGGCAGGGCACGTCGCCAAGGTGCTGGCCCGGCACTTCACGGTCTTCGCCAGCGACATCGCGCCGCCCGCCAAGACCGTGTGGCCGGTGGACACCCTCGATTTTCTGGCGAGCGGCGGATTGTCGGGGCCGGGCAAGCTGGCGATCATCACCAATCCGCCCTACGGCCGGGGCAGCGTCCTCGCGCTGCGGTTTATCGACAATGCGCTGCGCATCGTCTGCCAGCGCTCCGGCCTCGTCGCCATGCTGCTGCCTTTCGAGTTCGACGCCCGCGCCGCGCGGAGCGATCTCGTCGGCGGCCATCCGGCCTTCGCCGCCAAGCTGACGCTCGGCCGCCGCATCCGCTGGCTGAACTTGCCGCAGTCGGCGGCGAGCCCGATGGGGCACCACAGCTGGTACATATATTCCTGGGACGGAAAAATCAGAAGCAGCATCCAATCTGCAGGCGTGATGAGGACGGTCTGATGGCGCCGGTTCTCAAGACACAAACCCGCGCGAAGATCGTCGGTCTCGGCATCGACGGCCTCACCGTGGCCGATATTCAGCGGCGGCTCAGATCCCGCGTATCGCGTTCGATGATCTACGAGGTGCTGGCCGAGGCGCGTGTGGCAGGTGCCGCGATCCCGATGCGCCGGACCAATGGCGAGATCGCCGACAGCGTGCGGTATTACCGGGTGAACATCGCCAGCGAGGAGGTGGTAACGGCGGTTGCCGAAGCCGCCCGGCGCCGCAACATCTCGGCCCAGCAGCTGATTTCCGAACTGGTGGCCGCCGCCGCCCGCGACCGGCTCATCGACGCGGTGCTCGACGATGCCTGAGCCAGTTGTCCCCATCGAGCATCAGTGCATCGTCGCCGGCGGCGCGGGCATCGCCTGCTTCGGGTTCGGATCGCTGCGCGGCGGCACCATCCGCTTCGCCTGCCGCCAGCACCGGCACCTGCTCAACCCGCCGCTGCCCGTACTGGCCGGCCCCGCAGCGCCAGCCCAGGGGAGCCTGTTTTGAGCCGGCAGGTCGAAACCGAGAGGATCACCTGGGCCGAGATGGTTGCCTCGGCCGATTTCGCCGACGGCTACCTCGCCGCCGCCAAGGGGCAGCATTTCGATGACTGGGCCAAGACCCATGGCCGCGCCCAATGGCTTTACGAGCGGGGCCGCCTGGTGGCTATCGAATCCCGCCGCCGCCACGGCCGTCCCCTGCGGCTGTGGATCGACACGGCCTATGGCCAGGCGGTCAATCCGCAGGTCATCAGCCTCGCCTGCAGCATGCATATCGCGGGTGAATTGCCGTGAGTTATGACGCCGCCTTCCTCGATGACCTTCGCGCCCGCCTCCCGCTTTCCGGGGTGATCGGCCGCAGCCTGGCCTGGGACCGCCACAAGACCAACGCCAAACGCGGCGACTACTGGGCGTGCTGCCCGTTCCATGGCGAGAAGACCCCATCCTTCCATGTCGATGATGGCCGGGGCCGCTATTACTGCTTCGGCTGCCATGCCGGCGGCGATATCTTCACCTGGGCCATGGCGCGCGGCAACAGTTCGTTCCGCGAGGCGGTCGCCGAGTTCGCCCGCGAGGCGGGGCTCTCCCTGCCGGAGGAATCGCCCCAGGCGCGCGAGCGCGAGGCCAAGCGGCAATCGCTGCGGGGCGTGCTTACCGCCGCCGCCGAGATCTTCCGCGCCAACCTCGCGTCACCGGAGGGCGAGTTGGCCCGCTCCTATCTGGCGGGGCGCGGCATCGACGATGTGATCATCAATCGGTTCGGTCTGGGCCTGGCCCTTGCCCGGCGGAGCGCTCTCTATGACGCGCTGACGCGGCGCGGGTTCGGTGAAGATCAGATCATCGAGGCGGGGCTCGCTTTCGATCCGGTCGGCTCCAATCCGCCCGCCGACCGCTTCCGCGACCGGGTGATCTTCCCGATCACCGACGCGCGTGCCCAGGTCGTTGGATTCGGCGGGAGGTCTCTCACGGCCGAGGAAGGCGTCCCGAAATATCTCAATTCGCCGGCCACCCCGCTGTTCGACAAATCCCGGCTTCTCTACAATGCGCAGGTGGCGCGCGATGCCGCCCGCGCCGAAGGCCGCCTGGTCATCTCCGAAGGCTACGTCGACGTGATCGCCTGGGCCAGGGCCGGGGTCGCCGCGGCGGTCGCCCCCCTCGGCACGGCGATCACCCCGGAGCAGCTCGATCTCGCCTGGCGCATGGCGGAGGAACCGGTCGTCTGCCTCGATGGCGATGCCGCCGGGCAGACAGCCGCCGCCCGGCTGGTCGAGCTGGCGCTGCCGCTGCTCAAGCCCGGCCGCTCGCTCCGCTTCGTGACCTTGCCCGACGGGCTCGATCCCGACGATCTGCTGCGCGAGCGCGGAGCGGATGCCTTGAGGGCGGTTCTCGACTCACCGCAGCCGCTGGCCGACCGGCTCTGGCAGATGCTGATCGCCGGCGCCGAGCTAGATACGCCGGAACGCCGGGCCAAGTTCCAGGCCGAGGTGGTTCGCCTGGCGGGCACCATCGCCGATCCGACCTTGCGCCAGCACTATGAGGCCGACCTTACGGCCCGCGTGAAGGCCTTGTGGAAAGACAAGGGACTGAAACCGATCGGCCCCGCCTTCTCAAAGCCGGAAGCCAGGACCGATACCGGCAAGAGCGCCGCCGGCGGCTTTGGCGACTCCGACATCACCGAGATGAACAAGCACTATGCGGTGGTGATCATCGGCCAGCGGGCCGCCATCCTGCAGGACAACCCGGCCGATACCGGTGCCGCGGTCGAGCGGGTGCGCTTCATGAACGTCGATGCCTTCGGCCTCTGGCTGCGCAATCGCCGCATGCCGTTCCGCGGCCGCTGGGGCTCGGTCGCCGATCACTGGCTCGAAAGCCCGGGGCGCCGCCAATACCACGGCCTCGAATTCACCCCGGCGCCGCCCGGCGTCGATGAAACCCGGACCGGCTTCTTCAACCTCTGGCGCGGCTTCGAGGTCGAGGCCAAGGCCGACGTCGCCCTTGCCCAGCCCTGGCTCGATCACGTCTTCGAGAACGTCAGTGGCGGCCGGCAAAACTATTTCGACTGGGTGGTGTCATGGTTCGCCTGGATGGTGCAGCGGCCGCGCCAGCGGCTTGGCACGTCGCTGGTGCTAAGGGGCGGGCAGGGGGCGGGCAAGACCATCACCGGCAAGATCGTCGGCTCGCTGTTCCCCGCCAACTACTTTCTGATCGATGAGCCCCGCTACCTGGTCGGCCAGTTCAACGCCCATCTCGCCTCCTGCCTGCTGCTGCAGGCCGATGAGGGCTTCTGGGCTGGCGACAAGCAGGCCGAAGGCCGCATCAAGGGCCTTGTCACCTCCGAATTCCAGATGATCGAATACAAGGGCGTCGATCCGGTGCGGCTGCCCAACTACCTGTCGCTGATGATCTCCTCCAACGAGGAATGGGTGGTGCCGGCGGGCCTCCGCGAGCGCCGCTTCGCGGTGCTCGACGTGGCGGCGGCCAAGCTTCAGGACCACGGATACTTCGGCAAGCTCGCCGAACTCTACCGCCGCCCCGAGGCGAAGGCCGCCCTGCTGCACACCCTGGCGACCTGGAAGATCGACGAATCACTGGTTCGCAAGGTGCCCTCGACCGAGGCGCTGTGGTCGCAAAAGCTGCGGAGCCTCGATTCCTTCATGGGCTGGCTGCTCGATCTGCTGGTCGAGGGCGGCCTGCATCCGGGCAGCGACTGGCCGGATTTCGTCGAGACGCAGGATCTGCACAAGCACTTCCTGTCGCGTTGCGAAAAGCTCGGTCTTCGCCACCCCTTGTCCAGCGAGAGCTTCGGCCGGCGCCTGCGATCGATCCTGCCCGACACCCGACGGGCACAACGCAACGGCCGCCGCTGGTGCTACCTGCTGCCGCCGCTCGACACTGCCCGCCAGGCCTTCTGCGCCGAGGTCGATTACCCGATCGACTGGGCGGGCGACGGCGCTTTCTATCCGCCCGAGCGCGATTGGCTCGATGATCCGGTGCACCCGTGACTAACCCGTTACGCGAAAGGCCAAGGAAATCAAAGGCCCCACCGGATCACCGGTTGCACCGGATGTTTTCCCGTGTGCGCGCGTGCGCGTGAAGAAAGGCGCGTGAGCGGAGGCGGGAGGAAACTGTGCTGCAAAATGCCTTCTCACGGGACTTTAACCAGTGAAACCGGTGATCCGGTGTAGTCTTTGAAAGGATTGAGAAAATGCGTAACGGGTTGATCACCGGTTGCACCGGTTCTCGAAAGGCGGAGCCGAAAGCCGATCTCCGCGCCGAAATCACCGCCTGGCGGCTGCTGGTGTGGGCCTATGCCGATGAACGGGCACGGTTTGCGAATGCCAGCCTGAGCGACGGTGCGGACCTTCTCGTTCCGTCTCTGGCGCAGCGTGATATCGCGGAAGTTGCCAAAAGCGCCGGGGGCGTTGCGTGGATGGCGGTCGATGTTGCAGCTGATGCGCTCGCCGTTGATCGTGCCGTGCTGGAAATATGCGGCGGAGATTATCACCTCCGCAATGCCATCGCCCGGGCGGCCGAGCGCCGCCAACCAATTGTGCCTGTTTCGTCGCTGCCGCAGCCCAAGCCGGTGCCACGGCTCAAGATCAATGGCCGCCTCGATCTGGGATATCAACCGAAGAGTCACACGCCCTTCGTGTGCTGGCTCTATTACGACGGCACCGATCCCGTCACCTATGAACAGCACGCCGTCATTCACGGATTGTTTTGCCTGGTGCTGCTGGCCTTGCCGCGCCTCGCATTCGACCGTTGGATTGTGGTCTGAAAATCGCTCTTGACTTTTCCGGGAAAAAGCTTGACAAGGAGCCGTTGGAAAAAATCGCGCCCGGAGGTTCACCACCTACCGGGCGCGCTGCATTTTGGAGGCTCGTCATGGCCTGTTCCGCCTGCCAGAAGCGCCGCCAGATGATCGCCGCCGTCGCCCGCAAGCCCGCCGCCCTCATCCGCCGCATCATCGCCGCCCCGAAACCGGTCAAGACGAAATAGTGCCATGCTCACCGTCAAGGCCGATTTTTACGCCGCGTCGGAATGGGCCGCGATGACGGCGAAGCAGATCCCGTTCGCCACCGCCATGGCGCTCACCCGCACCGCCCAGGATGTGAAGCGGGCGGAGATCGCCACCATGAAGCAGGTCTTCGACCGGCCGACCCGCTATGTGCTGGATGCGCTCTACGTGCAGCCCGCCAGCAAGGCGACGCTCACCGCACAAGTTGGCTTCAAAGACACCTTCTTCACGAGGGCGGGAAGCACAGATGCGTGGACAATCCTCGGCCCACACATCGAGGGCGGCGGGCGCAAAATGAAGAAATCCGAAATACACATATTCGGAAACTACTATGTGCCGACTAAATATGCCGCGTCCTACCTGGACAGCCACGGCAACCTGCCGGGTGGTTTGCTCTACAAGATACAAGGCCAGTTGATGGTGCAGACCGATCCTCTGAACAACGCCACAAACTCGCGCCGGTCACAAGCCAATCGCGCCAATATGCGCTTCTTCATCCAGCGCATGGCGACCGGCTACAAAGCAGTGATGCTGCGTCTCGGGAATAGCCGCGACGCCGTGCCGTTCCTGTTGGAGATCCCGGCCCCGCAATATCGCAAGCGCTTCCCCTACTGGGATGTCGCCGACAAGACCATCCGCGACCGCCTACCAGTGAACTGGGATGCGGCCATCCAGTACGCCATGGGCACCACCCGGTAGCCCCCACCCCCCTTTGGGTCCTTCCTGCGCCCTAGCGCCCGCGGGTAATTCGGAC
>Ga0228698_1000780_pt1 | contig 19469 bp, 15 predicted proteins | sample McNCre117_Aug_MG_FD_178015 | JGI IMG/M metagenome (GOLD analysis project Ga0228698, IMG submission 178015) | Freshwater microbial communities from McNutts Creek, Athens, Georgia, United States - 1-17_Aug_MG | ecosystem: Environmental > Aquatic > Freshwater > Creek | place: USA: Georgia...
TGGAAGTTGCCGCCTACAGCCCCGTATTCAAATGCATCGCGATTGCCATGCTGGGCGCGGCAGGCCTCTGGGCATTCCAAATGCAACAACTGGCGCACCCCGGCCCCTCCAGCAATGCCATTGCGAGCTGGTTGTGGCTACCCTGGGGTTTGATGGCCTATACCGTGTGGTACGTGATCACCGGTACGACGCGTTTGACAGACTCTGCGATAGAGCAGTCGTGGATGTGGACCAAACGCATTGAACTGAGCAATCTCGCGTATGCCAAGTTGATCCGCGTCCGCGGGCTGGAGTGGCTGATTGCGCCGCGCTTTTACACCAAGAATTTCAGCGGCAAACTCTTCATTTTCTATGCCTCGGATGTGAAGATGCTGGAAGAATTCAAGCGCCTTGAACTCGCCTTGGCCGCCTTGCGCAACCCGCACTAAGCACAAATTTTCGACATAAAAAAACCGCGCCCAATGCGCGGTTTTTTGTTGCCTGCCAGTCGCTGAATTACAGCTTCTGGTTTTGCATGAACTTGTCGAACTCAGCCTCGGTGAAGCGGAACCACAGATTGGACTCTGCGCGGAACTTGGCATAGTCTGCGTAGATTTTTTTCCAGTCTTCGTTCTTTTCGTTCAATTCTGCGTAGGTATCTTCCGCTGCCTTGAATGCCGCGACCATCACGTCGGCAGGGAACTTGCGCAACTTGGTGCCACTGCCCACCAACTGCTTCAAGGCAGCCGGATTGCGTGCGTCGTACTTGGCTTGCATGTCCACGTGGGCATAGGCCGCAGCGTTGTTTACGATGGCCTTGTTCTCAGGCGACAGGGCATCAAACGCTTTTTGGTTGATGTACAGGTCGAGCTGAGGACCGCCTTCCCACCAGCCGGGGTAGTAGTAAAACGGAGCCACCTTGTTGAAGCCCAGCTTCTGGTCGTCATAAGGTCCGATCCATTCGGCGGCGTCAATCGTGCCTTTTTCCAAGGAGGTATAAATTTCGCCACCGGGGATGTTCTGGGGCACGATGCCCAGCTTTTCCATCACCTTGCCGGGGAAGCCACCGGTACGGAACTTCAAGCCCTTCAAATCGGCCAGAGACTTGATTTCCTTGCGGTACCAACCACCCATTTGCGCGCCGGTGTTACCCATGGGGAAGTTCACGATGTTGTACTTGGCGTAGAACTCGCGCATCAGCTTCAAGCCGTTGCCCTGGTACATCCAGGCTGTCATCTGGCGGCTGTTCAAGCCAAAGGGAATCGCGCAGCCCAAGGCAAAAGCTTCGTTCTTGCCGAAGAAGTAATACGGAGCGGTGTGCGCGCACTCCAGGGAGCCTTGCTGCACGGCGTCCACCACACCGAACGCAGGTGCAATTTCACCGGCTGCATGCACCGAGATTTCGAACTTGCCGCCGGACATTTCTTTCACATGCTTAGCGAAAGTTTCAGCGGCACCGAAGATGGTATCGAGCGCCTTGGGGAAGCTCGATGCCAAGCGCCAGCGGACTGCGGCTTGGGCATGCACTGCGGGAGCTGCACCGGCAGCCAAGACGCCGGCGATACCTGCGTTTTTAATGATTGAACGACGATCCATTCGCTTTACTCCGGTAATGGTGTTGTAACCAGCTTGAGGCGCAGTACGTCTGCACAACAAGGACTGTATGAGTCAAACGCGATTGTAGGAATGCAGGGGGCCTGAATCGTGGGGGTTTTCCCTCGACAAGCGGGGATATCGGGGTAGCTATTCAGCTTCCTGCAAGCCGGCTGCAGGAAGCGCGCTGGCTATCTGACAGCAGTCTTACGCAGCTTGGGCAGCGCTTGGCAACAAAGTAGCAAAACGTTGCCGAATAGAGGCTTCGATGCCTTGCGCATCCAGCCCTTGCAGCTTCAAGAGATGCGCAGGATCACCGTGCTCAATGAACTCGTCGGCCAGCCCCAATTGCAGCACCGGAATGTCACGACCCGCGGCTTGCAAAGCCTCCATCACCGCACTGCCCGCACCGCCCATGGTGGCACCCTCTTCCACCGTCACCAAGGCGCTGTGGCTAGCCGCCACTTGCAGCAGCAACTCGCTGTCCAGCGGCTTGGCCCAGCGCATGTTCACCACAGTGGCGCCCAGGGCATTGGCTGCCGCCAAAGCCGGGTACAGCAAGGTGCCAAATGCCAGGATGGCAATCGTGCGGCCGTGCTGGCGAACTTCGCCCTTGCCAAAGGGCAAGCCCTCCAGCGAGGTACCCACCGGCACGCCAGCACCACTACCACGCGGGTAGCGCACTGCCACCGAGTGATTCTGTGCAAAGGCGGTGGTCAGCAACTGGCGGCACTCGTTTTCGTCCGCCGGGCAGGCGATGCTGATATTTGGAATGCAGCGCAGGAATGGAATGTCGTAAGCACCCGCGTGCGTCGCGCCATCGGCCCCCACCAAACCTGCGCGGTCCAGCGCAAACACCACCGGCAGGTTTTGCAAGGCCACGTCGTGGATCAATTGGTCATAAGCCCGCTGCAAAAAGGTGGAGTAAATCGCCACCACCGGCTTCAAGCCCTCGGTGGCCAGGCCACCGGCAAAAGTGACGGCATGCTGCTCGGCAATGCCCACGTCAAAGTAGCGCTGGGGAAACCGCTTTTCAAACTCCACCATGCCCGAGCCTTCCCTCATGGCAGGCGTGATGCCGACCAAGCGCTCGTCGGCGGCCGCCATGTCGCACAACCACTGGCCGAAGACCTGGGTAAACGTCGGCTTGGCCACGGCGGTGGATTTCACCAGACCCACGGCCGGATCGAATTTGCCCGGGCCATGGTAGGCCACCGGGTCGGCCTCGGCCAGCTTGTAGCCCTGGCCTTTTTTGGTCACCACGTGCAGGAACTGCGGGCCTTTGAGGTGCTTGATGTTTTCCAGCGTGGGGATCAACGAATCCAGGTCGTGCCCGTCAATGGGGCCGATGTAGTTGAAGCCGAATTTCTCAAACAGCGTGGCCGGCACCACCATACCCTTGGCCTGCTCTTCCAAGCGCTTGGCCAGCTCAAACAAGGGGGGCGCGCCCTTGAGCACGCTTTTGCCCACGCTTTTGGCCGCCGCATAAAACTGGCCGCTCATGAGTTGGGCCAGGTAGCGGTTCAGCGCCCCCACCGGGGGGCTGATGCTCATGTCGTTGTCGTTCAGGATAACGAGCAGGCGACAGTCTTCCACACCCGCATTGTTCAGGGCCTCAAAGGCCATGCCGGCGGTCATTGCGCCATCGCCGATCACGGCCACCGAGTAGCGGTCTTCGCCCTTGATGCGCGAAGCCAGTGCCATGCCTAGCGCGGCCGAAATCGAGGTGCTGGAGTGTGCGGTGCCAAAGGTGTCGTACTCGCTCTCGTCCCTGCGGGGAAAGCCGGACAAGCCACCGAACTGGCGCAGGCTGTGCATGCGGTCACGCCGGCCGGTCAGGATTTTGTGGGGGTAGGTCTGGTGGCCCACGTCCCACACGATGCGGTCATCAGGCGTATTGAACACATAGTGCAGTGCCACCGTCAGCTCTACCGTGCCGAGGTTGGAGCTCAAATGGCCGCCAGTTTTCGCCACGCTCTCCAGCAGATACGTCCGCAGCTCGTCGGCCAGGGTGCGCAGTTGCGCGCGCGGCAACTGGCGCAGCGCCACCGGGTCGTCAATGGTGGACAACAGAGAATTTGCAGAGAGAGTGGGGTGTGACATTTGCTATTCTTTTAGTAGCTGCTCGCGCACATTCTGTGAGCGCCAGAGGCCAATTTCATCAAAATTAGTGGGCCCGGTGCACCACCATGCCGGCCAGGGCGTGCAAGGCCGCGGTATCGGTCAACCCGCTGGCCTCCAACGCATCCAGCGCTTGTTGGTACAGGCGCATGGCGTAGGCGCGGCTGGCCTCCAGCCCCATGAGCGAGACATAGGTGGGTTTGTCGTTGTCCGCATCTTTGCCGGCGGTTTTACCCAAGGTCGCGGAGTCGGCCGTCACGTCCAGAATATCGTCCACCACCTGAAAAGCCAGGCCGATGGCCGCACCATAAGCCTCCAGCGCCGTCAGCACCCGGGGCGATGGGCAGGCGCACTGCGCACCCATGACCACGCTGCCTTGCAAAAGAGCGCCGGTTTTGAGCTGGTGCATTTCGCGCAGCTGGTTCTCGGTAAGCGGCAAGCCTACGCTGGCCAAGTCAATCGCCTGGCCACCCGCCATGCCGGAGCTGCCGGCAGCCCGCGCCAACAACCCGCACAGCTTGGCCTGCGTGGTGCAAGGCACCGAGTCATCCTGCGGGGTCAAAAATTCAAATGCCAAGGCCTGCAAGGCGTCTCCTGCCAGGAGCGCGCTGGCCTCACCAAACTGCACATGCACCGTGGGTTTGCCCCGGCGCAGCACGTCGTTGTCCATGCAGGGCATATCGTCGTGCACCAGCGAGTAGGCGTGGATCAGCTCTACCGCGCAGGCCGCCCGCAAGGCGGCCGCATCGCAGCCGCTGCCGTCGGCCGCCACGGCTTCGTGCGATGCCAGCACCAGCAGGGGGCGCAGGCGCTTGCCGCCATCGAGCACGGCGTAGCGCATGGCGTCCACCAGCGCGGCCGGAGCACCGTGGTCCACGCCCTGGGGGGCATCGGCGGTGATCCATTGCTCCAGTGCACGCTCTACGCGGTCCAGGCGGGCCTGCATCCAGGTGTTCAAGTCAAAGGCCACCTCTGGCGGCTGCAGCGCGCTCATGCGGACTTCCAGGGTTTGAGGACGCCATCGTCCAGGACCTTGATCTGGTCCTCCACCGCCTGCAGCTTCTCGCGGCAGTGCTGCAACAGGGCTGCGCCACGTTGGTAGCCGCTCAGCAGTTGGTCCAGGGGCAAGTCTCCGGACTCCAGGCGCGCCACCAGGCGCTCCAACTCAGCCATGGCCTCCTCATAGGTACTGGGCATAGGGGGTGCAGCGTTGGCGGCATCAAGAGTGGGGGCACTGGCCTTGGGCATGAGAGAGGCAAAAGTTGGGTAAAGACGGATTTTAGGCGCATCGCTGTGGCGCGCGGGTCACAGGGGGTGAGGGTTTTCGGCGGGGTACGGGTACAATCCGCCCTCCCGCCTCCGGCCACCCGCTTCTGGGTTGGACGGCTCCCATTTACCGCGCACTTCCGTGCATCCCCCTGTGGGGAGTCTTTAGGTCAGGTCACCCATGTCTGATTTAAGTCTTCGACTGCAGCAGGCGAATAGCCAACTACCAGTTTCAAGCTACTTTGACCCGGCGCTCTACGCGCTTGAAATGCAAAGTATCTTTCAGCAAGGGCCCCGCTACGTGGGGCACTCTTTGAGCGTTCCCAACGTCGGGGACTACTACGCCCTGCCCCAGGAAAACGGGGGCCGCGCACTGGTGCGCAATGCAGGCGGGATCGAGCTCATCTCCAACGTGTGCCGCCACCGCCAGGCCGTGATGCTCAAGGGTCGCGGCTCGCTGACCCACAACGGCACGAGCGTGCAAAGCGGCAACATCGTCTGCCCGCTGCACCGCTGGACCTACAGCGGCGCCCATGCCGGCCAGAACGGCAGCCAAAGCGGCACACTGATCGGCGCGCCCCACTTCGCCCACGACCCTTGCCTGAACCTCAACAACTACCAGTTGCAGGAATGGAATGGCCTGCTGTTTGAAGACACCCGCGCCCAAGGTGGGGTGGACGTGGCCGCCCAGCTGGCGAACATGGGCCCGCGCGCCGACCTGAGCTTTGAGGGCTATGTGCTTGACAAGGTGGAGATGCACGAGTGCAACTACAACTGGAAGACCTTTATCGAGGTGTATCTGGAGGACTACCACGTAGGCCCCTTCCACCCCGGGCTGGGCCAGTTTGTGACCTGTGACGACCTGCGCTGGGAATTCAAGGACAACTACTCGGTGCAAACCGTGGGTGTGGCCAACCGCCTGGGCAAGGCCGGCAGCCCCACCTACGAGCGCTGGCACAAGGCGCTGCTGGGCTACCGCAACAACGTGCCCCCGCAGTACGGCGCCATCTGGCTGACCTACTACCCCCACATCATGGTGGAGTGGTACCCCCATGTGCTGACCGTGTCCACCCTGTTCCCCATGGGCCTGAACAAAACCATGAACATGGTGGAGTTCTATTACCCCGAGGAAATTGCGGCCTTCGAGCGCGAGTTCGTCGAAGCCCAGCAGGCGGCCTACATGGAAACCTGCATCGAGGACGACGAAATCGGCGAGCGCATGGACGCCGGCCGCCGCGCCCTGTTTGACCGCGGCGACAACGAAGTCGGCCCCTACCAAAGCCCCATGGAAGACGGCATGCAGCACTTCCACGAGTGGTACCGCGGCAAACTGGGCCATGCAGTCGGCCGGTAACCCGGACAGCTCACTATCAAAACCATAGCTGCTCGCGCACATTCCATGAGCGCCAGCAGCTTTTTTTATTGCTAAACACCTATGCAAGCTCTGTGGATGGTCCTGGCCTCGTTCTGGTTCGCGCTGATGGCGGTGGGCATCAAGTTCGCCTCGCACAGCTTCGGCACCTTTGAGCTGGTGTTTTACCGGGGCCTGGTGAGTATTGTGTTCATGGGCATTGTGGTGCGGGCCAGTGGCTCAACCCTGCGCACCCCGGTGCCACTGATGCACGTGTGGCGCAGCACCATCGGCGTGTTGTCTTTAGGCAGTTGGTTCTATTGCATTGCCCACCTGCCTCTGGCCACCGCCATGACGCTGAACTACATGAGCGGCGTCTGGGTGGCGGCCTTTGTGGTGGGCGGCGCCCTGCTCTACGGCAAGCAGCAACCCCAGGGCACCCTGCTGGGTACGGTGCTGATGGGCTTTGTGGGCGTGGTGATGACCCTGCGCCCCACCATCGACCAGAACCAGTTGTTTGCCGGCCTGATCGGCCTGCTCTCCGGGCTGGGCGCGGCACTGGCCTACATGCAGGTGACGGCACTGGGCAAAGCCGGCGAGCCCGAAGAGCGCACCGTGTTTTATTTCTCAGTGGGCAGTGCCGTGGTGGGCGCCGTGGGCATGGCCTTCACTGGCATGACGCCCTGGAGCGAGGTGGCCTGGCAAGACGCCGCCTGGGTGGTGCCCATCGGCATTCTGGCGTCGCTAGGCCAGTGGTGCATGACCCGCGCCTACCGCAAGGGCGCCACCCTGGTGGTAGCCAGCATGCAGTACTCGGGCATTGTCTTTGGGGTGATCTTTAGTCTGGTCTTGTTTGGCGACCACATCCCGACGATAGGCTGGGTGGGCATTGCGGTTATCGTATCCAGCGGTGTGCTGGCTACCATTTTGCGCACCCGCTTGCTCCCCAATACCCCTGCCGAGGAACACTGATCCATGTCCTTTACCACCCTGATTTCTGTAGCCGAACTGCAGGCCCTCCAGCAACGTGGCGCCCCGCTGGTGGTGTTTGATTGCAGCTGCGATCTGATGAAGCCGGAGATCGGCCCCGCACAGTACGCTGAGAGCCATATTGCGGGCGCCCTCTACGCCCATCTGGACAACCACTTGAGCGCCAAAGGCGACCCGGCTGTCACCGGCGCACAGTCCGGCGGGCGCCACCCCCTGCCCTCGCGGGAAAAGTTCGCGGCCTGGCTGGGCAGCGTTGGCGTGCACAACACCGACCAGGTGGTGGTGTATGACCGCCAGGGCGCCAACTACTGCGGCCGCTTGTGGTGGATGCTCAAGTGGCTGGGCCATGCCCAGGTAGCGGTGCTGGATGGTGGCTTCCAAGCATGGCAAGCGGCTGGTGGTGCGGTCCGCAGTAGCGATGAACCGGCGCGCGCGCCAACCACCTTTGCGGTGGCCGACCCGCTGGTGGCTTTGCGGAGCAGCGACCAGGTGCTGGCGCAGCTGGGCAAGCCTACCCAGCATGTGCTAGATGCCCGCGGTGCCCCGCGCTTTCGCGGGGAGGTGGAGCCGATCGACCCAGTAGCCGGCCACATTCCCGGCGCACTCAACCGGGTGTTCAGCAGCAACCTCGGGGCAGACGGCTTCTTCAAGCCTGCCGAGGTGTTGTGCGCCGAATTCGAGGCCCTGCTGGGCTCCCGCCAACCTAGCCATGTGGTGCACCACTGCGGCAGCGGTGTGAGCGCGGTGCCCAATATCCTGGCCATGGAGATTGCCGGGTTGCACGGCAGCGCCTTGTTTGCCGGCAGTTGGAGCGAGTGGTGTAACCGGCCAGATTGTCCCGTCGCTGTAGGCTAAGCCCGCTACACTGCGGCCCCATGACGCTGCCTCCACTGAGTCTCCCCGGCAAACGGCTTGCCACCGATCTGGTGATGCTGTTGGCAGTCGTAGGAGCCGGACTGCTGTGCACGGCGGCGGTCTGCAGCAATTTGCGGGAAGCCGAGGCCCTGCGGGTCGCCGAGCAACGCAACGCCTTGGGCGAAACCGTGGTGGCCGCGCTGGACCACGACGCCACCAGCACCATCGAAGCCGTGCGGGGCGCCGCGCTGATGGCGGAAATGGCCCCCACGATGACAGAGGCGCAATTCGGCATCTACGCCAAGCGCCTCACGGCCACCCATCCGGGGGTGGCGGCCCTCCAATGGCACATGCCGGAAACCGGCACCGATTTTGTATTCCCCGCCCCGCTGCACGCCTGGACACAGGAGGCCCACGCGCTGATTGCCGAGGCCCAAAAAGATGCGCGGGTGGTAGGCACCCCGATTGCCACTGCGCCCTTTAATACCTACCTGCCCACCTCCAACGCCACCGTGCCTGCGGTCGCTATCACCGTACCGGTGTACCAGCGCAGCGCGGGCTCGGACAGCATCAGCCGCCACATCGGATTCATCAATGCACTGGTCGATGTCGCGGCCCTCACCCGGGACGCGGCCTACCAAGCCCAGGCGGCCCATACCGAAATGCTGCTGCAGGACCAGGCAGACACTGGAGCGGCGACCCTGTTCAGCACCTTGAGCCAGTCTGACCATGCGTTGGGGCATGACCGCGAGACCGGCCACTCCGAACTGGCGGACTACCAAATGGAGCTGCGCCTGGGGTCCAGGGACTGGACCATCCTGCTGCACCCCCAACCCACAGAGAGCAGCAATACCACGCTGCACCAGGCCAGCTTTGCATTGGTGCTGGGCGTGCTGGTCACGGCCTTGCTGACTATCCTGCTGGCCCGCAGCCAAACCAGCCGGCGCCGCTCCGAGGTGGCGAGCGCCCAAGAGCAAGCGCTGCGCGACGAATTGCTGGCCGAGCAGTACCGCCTCAAAGAGGTGGTGGAGAGCACGGGCGTAGCCGTGTGGGAATACGACCTGCGCACCCGCTTTTTGAGCGTCAGCGAGCGCTGGCATGTGGTGAGCGGCTACCAGCGCGAGGAATTGGGCGACAACGTGCTCACTAGCTGGATGGCCTTGGTCCACCCCGACGACCGCCCCCTGATTTCGGCGACCTTCGCCGCGCTGGGATCGCTGGAAGGCGACCGGTTTGAATACGAATACCGCATGCGCCAGAAAAATGGGGCCTGGATGTGGGTGAACTCCCGCGCCCATGTAGTGGAGCGCGATGCCGCCGGCATGCCCACCAAGGTAGCAGGCATCAACCTGGAAGTGACCCGGCAAAAAGAAGCCGAAATCCGCATCCACGCCCTGAACGCTTCACTAGAAGCCCAAATGCAAGACGCCCTGGCCCGCAGCGAGGCGCGCGCCACCCTGGGCACGTTGATCGCCAGCGTCTCCCACGAAATGGCCACCCCCATGGGCAACAGCATGATGACGGCCAGCACCCTGCACGCACAGGCGGCCCAGTTCGAACAACAGCTGGAGGCCGGCAGCCTGCGCCGCTCGGAATTGACCCAGTTTGTGGGCCAGGTACGGGATGGCAACACCTTGCTGCTGCGCAACCTGGAGCGTGCGGTGTCCTTGCTCAAAAACTTCCGGCAAGTGGCGGCGGACCAGGCCAGCGAGCAGCGGCGCAACTTTGACTTGCACCAAAGCGTGCAAGAAATTGTGGACACGCTCACGCCCAGCCTCAAACGCCAGGCACACCGGGTGGTGCTGGATATCCCGGACGGCATCCAGATGAACAGCTACCCCGGCCCGGTCGGGCAGGTGCTGATCAACCTGATCAACAACGCCTACCTGCACGCTTTTGAGGGCATGGAGCGCGGGGGTGAAGTCCGCATCAGTGCCAATGCCACCGACATGCAGGTCACACTGGTGTGTGCCGACAACGGCCGGGGCATTGCGCCAGAAACGCTGGAAAAAATGTTCCAGCCGTTCTTCAGCACCCGCATCGGCCGGGGCGGCACCGGCCTGGGCATGACGATTGTGGACAATCTCGTCAAAACCACACTGGGCGGGCAACTGCAAGTCACCTCCACCCTGGGCCAGGGCACCACCATCACCATCACCCTGCCCCTGCAAGCCCCGGAGCCCCGCGTGGACGAGCTTTAAGCGGCAGCCCCGTCCGGCGCAGCAGCGTGGTGATGGATCTCTATCGTGCTGTGCACGATTTCCTCATGCACTGCCAACCGCTCGCGCAGCTGTACCACCGTCAAGCCCGCATCCCGCGTGTGAACAGCCACGGCGCAGGAGTAAACGTTTTTGCCCACCCGCCACACATGCAAGTCGATGATGCGGGTCAAGCCGCCATCGGACTCGATCACTTCACGGATTTCGTCCACCACCGGATGGTCCATCTCGCGGTCCAGCAGCACCTTGCCGGTGTCTGCAATCAGGCCCTTGGCCCACACGGCCACGAGCACTGCGCCCACCACCCCCATAACCGGGTCCAACCACGACCAGCCGTACACCCAGCCACCCCATAGCGCAGCAATCGCCAGCACCGAAGTGGCAGCATCAGCAATCACGTGGATGTAGGCCGACTTAAGGTTCAAATCGGCATGTGGACCATGTGAGTGCCCATGGTAGTGATGCCCATGGTGATCGTGGTGATGACCGTGCCCATGATCATGGTGATGCGCATGGCCCAGAATCCACGCGCATACCAGGTTCACCAGCAGCCCCACTACGGCCACCAACATGGCTTCCCGGTAGTGAATCGGCTCCGGTGTGAGCAAGCGCTCCACCGAGCCCACCACCATCACCCCCGCCACACCCAGCAAGAAAATGGCGCTGGCAAAGCCGCCGAGCACTTCCATCTTCCAGGTGCCAAACGCAAAGCGCGGGTCGCGGGCGTAGCGGCGGGCAGCCGCATAGGCAAAGGCACTCAGGCCAATGGCCACCGCGTGGGAGCTCATGTGCCAGCCATCGGCCTGCAGGGCCATGGAGTTGTACCACCAGCCCGCGACGATCTCCACCACCATCATCACCAGCGTGATCCACATCACGATGCGGGTGCTGCGCTCGGCGGTCGGATTGCTGTTGTCAAACACATGATCGTGGAGCGCATCCACCGTGTTGTTGAGGTTCATGGCTGCCGTGCCTTGCACTGCTTAGAAGCCAAAGCTGGAGCCAGCACCCAAGAGGGTGGCAATACCCAGCAAGGCAAAAATGCCGGCTGCAATCGAGTGCACCAGCTTCATGGGGATTTTGTTGGCCAGCTTGTCACCCGCAAACACCGCAGGCACGTCGGCAATCAACATACCCAGGGTAGTACCTATGACCACCATCACCGGTGTCGCGTAGTGGGCAGCCATGGCCACGGTCGCGATCTGTGTCTTGTCGCCCATCTCGGCCAAGAAAAAGGTGATCAGTGTGGCACCGAACACTCCGAAGCGTCCGGCAATGCGGGTTTCTTCGTCTTCTATTTTGTCGGGAATCAGCGTCCAGATGGCCATGCCCAGAAAGGACGCGCCCAGCACCCAGCGCAGCACGCCGGGGCTGATGGCGGAGGTGATCCAGGCGCCCAAAGCTCCGGCCAACCCGTGGTTGACGATGGTGGCAGCCAGAATGCCCAGCACGATGGGCAGCGGCTTTTTGAAGCGCGCGGCGAGGATGAAGGCGAGGAGTTGGGTTTTGTCACCGATTTCGGCCAGAGCGACCACACCGGTAGAGACGAGCAATGCTTCCATGAGACTGAGTTCCAAGGCCGGTAAAAGACAAATGACCACGGCACATCACCGGCCAAGGCGGATGTGCGGTGGTCAAAGGTCTTGCCAAGAATGAACTGCTGGCGCCAGAGTCTGCGGACTCAGTGTGTTGACGCAAGCCTCTTGCGGTGCAAGAGCGGCTACTCCCCAATGACGAGTACCGTTATTGTAGCGCCTGCCCTTGCGGCTTCTCGCGACGCACCCAGCGTTTGATGCGGCCCAGCAGGTGCTCGAGGTCGTCCACCACGGTGAACACAGAAGGAATCACCAGGAGACTGAGCACCGTGGAGGTAATCAAACCGCCGATCACGGCCACCGCCATCGGGCTGCGGAAACTGCTGTCTGCCGCGCCCCAGCCCACAGCCAAGGGCACCATGCCGGCACCCATGGCGATGGTGGTCATCACAATCGGGCGCGCACGTTTGTGGCACGCATCAATGAGCGCATCAAACCGGCTCAGGGGTGCAACCACCGGGTGGCCATCGCTGCCGTCATGCCCGCGCCGCGCGAGGATGGCGTACTCCACCAGCAAGATGGAGTTTTTGGTGGCAATACCCATGAGCATGATGAGCCCGATGAGTGAGGGCATGGAGAAGCTCTGGTTGGCCACCAGCAGGCCCACAAACGCGCCACCCAAGGACAGCGGCAAGGCCGCCAGAATGGTGAAGGGCTGCAAGAAGTCTTTGAACAACAGCACCAGCACGATGTAGATGCACAGCACACCCGTCAGCATGGCCAGGCCGAAGCTGGCAAACAGCTCGCCCATGACTTCGGCGTCGCCCAGCGCGAGCTGCTTCACGCCAGGTGGCAGGTTGACGATAGCGGGTAGCTTTTGTACCGCTGCAGTCACCTCACCCAGCGGCGCGCCAGAGAGCTCGACTTCAAACGTGATGTTGCGCGAGCGATTCAGGCGGTCGATCACGGCCGGGCCACCGGCCACTTCAAGCGTCGCCACCTGGCTCAGCATCACCGGGCCTTTGACACCCGGCACCGCGAGACGGCCCAGCAGGTCCAAATCCTGGCGCGCCGAGTCGTCCAGCTTCACCACAATCGGCACCTGCCGCTGGCTGAGGTTGAGCTTGGCCAGCGACGTGTCGTAGTCACCCACGGTGGCAATGCGCAAGGTCTCGCCAATGGACGCACTGGTCACGCCCAAGTCAGCGGCTTTGGCAAAGTCGGGACGCACTGCAATTTCAGACCGGATCAAGCTCGCGCTGGAGGTGATGCTGCCCAGGCCGGGGATGGTGCGCAAGTCACGCTCCACCGCAGCGGCAGCACTGGCCAAGGCCAAGGGGTCTTCGCCGGTCAGCACCAGTTGGTACTTCTCGCCACTGCCGCCCAGCCCCACCTTGCTGCGGATGCCGGGCACTTCGGCCATGGCGGCGCGGATGGCGTTTTCAATACCTTGCTTGCGCGGGCGCTTGCCGCGCTCGGTCAGCAGTACCGTGAGCGTGGCCTTGCGGACCTCGGTGGTTCCCGGAGGCGCGAACGGGTCGGAGCCCGCCGCACCACCACCAATGGTGGTGTAGATGCTCTGGATGTGATCAACCTTGCCCAGCAACTGGCGGGCATGCTCCGCCGCATCGCGCGTTTGCTTCAAGGTGGAGCCTGGAGGCAGCTCGATATAGACCTGCGTCTGCGAGTTGTCATCCGGCGGGATGAAGCCGGTAGGCAACAGGGGGATCAACATGATGGAGCCCACAAAGAAGGCCGCTGCAGCCCCCATGGTGATCCAGCGGTGGCTCAGCGCCCATTTGCTGGCGCGCATGTAAGTGCCCATCCAGAACGGGTCTTTGTGTTCGCGCGGGCTGCGCTTCATGATGTAGGCAGCCATCATGGGCGTGAGCACCCGGGCAACCACCAGCGAAGCAAACACGGCAAGTGCCGCCGTCCAGCCGAATTGCTTGAAGAACTTGCCGGGAATGCCGCTCATGAAGGCTGTGGGCAAAAACACCGCAATCAGGGTGAAGGTCGTGGCCACCACGGCCAGGCCGATCTCGTCAGCCGCCTCCATGGCCGCTTGGTAAGGCGTCTTGCCCATGTTCAGGTGGCGCTCGATGTTCTCGACCTCCACAATCGCGTCGTCCACCAGCACGCCAATCACCAAAGAGAGCGCCAGCAGCGTCACGGTGTTGATGGAAAAGCCCAGGTAGGCCATGCCGATAAAGGCCGGAATGGCCGACAACGGCAAGGCCACGGCGGACACAAAGGTTGCACGGATGTTGCGCAAAAACAGCCACACCACGATCACCGCCAGCATCGCGCCTTCGTAGAGCATGGTCATGGAGGCATCAAACTCCTCGGCCACCGGCTTCACGAAGTCAAAGGCCTGGGTGAGTTCAATGTCGGGGTGCTGGGCTTTGAGTTCGTCCAGCGCGAGCTTCACGGCGGCACCGACTTCCACCTCGCTGGCGCCTTTGCTACGGGTGATCTCAAACCCCACCACCGGCACACCGTTGAGCAGCGCGGCCGCGCGGGGCTCGGCAATCGTGTCTTTGACGGTGGCTACTTGGTCCAGGCGCACGCGCTGTCCGTTGGACAGGGTCAGCTCCAACCGGGCCAGCTCTTCCGCCGTCTTGACGGTGGCCAACGTACGCATGGGCTGCTCGCTGCCACCCAGGTCGGCACGACCGCCTGCGCTCTCGGTTTGCACCTGCTTGAGCTGACGCGAAATATCGGCCGCCGTAGCGCCTAGGCCTTGCAGCTTCATGGGGTCGAGAGCGACTTCCACCTCGCGGGTCACTCCGCCCACCCGGGCGACCGAGCCCACGCCCTTCACGCCCAGTAGACGGCGGGCCACGGTGTTGTCCACAAACCAGCTCAGCGCTTCGTCATCCATCTTGGACGAGCGGATCGTGAGCGCCAGAATGGGCGCGCCCGACAGGTTCACCTTGTTGATCACCGGATCGCGCACATCGCTGGGAAGCTCACTGCGCACGCCCTGTACGGCGCTGCGCACTTCGTCCAGCGCCTCTTGCGTAGGCTTCTCCAGGCGGAACTCGGCGGTGATGGAAACGCCACCGTCCTGCACCTTGGTGTAGATGTTTTTCAGACCCTGGATGGACGCAATCGCGTTTTCCAGTTTGCGGGCCACTTCGGTTTCCAACTGGGCCGGCGCCGCACCGGGCAGGCTGGCCGAGATGGTGATGTTGGGCAGCTCCAGGTCCGGGAACTGCTGCACCTTCATGCTGTTGAACGCCAACATGCCAGCAAAGGTCAGCATCACAAAGAGCATGACCGCCGGTATGGGGTTTTTGATCGACCACGACGAGACGTTCATGCTGCCTCCTGCCGAGCCGCCTCAAAGGAGGCGGGCGCCCCCTCGGGGGGCAATGAACGCATGTGAATGTGGGGGCTCATGTGCTTGCTCCTTATTTCGTAGCTGCTTGCGCAGGTGCTACGGGCGCTACAGCCGCTTTTTGCTTGGAATCTGCTGCGTCCACGACCTTCACGGTGTCGCCTTCACTCAGGAAACTGCCACCGCTGGCCACCAGCTTGTCTTCGGGTTTCACGCCGCTTTGGATTTCGATCTGCTCACCCACCACGCGGCCGGTCTGCACCTTGAGTTGACTGACTTTGCTGTCAGTGCCCACGCGGTATACGTAGCTGAAACCGTCGCGCACCACCACCGCGGTTTGCGGCACCGTCAGTGCTCCGGTGCTGCCCAGCTCAAACTCGCCGCGCGCATACATGCCGGGCTTGAAAGCGCCACCCAGCGACTGACCGGCCGTCGACGCAGACAACAAGTCCACATACACCAAGCCATTGCGGGTGGCCGCATCCACGGTGGGCGCCAGCATGCGCACCTTGCCCTTGGCCTGCACGCCACCGGGCGAGGTGACCAGCACCGTCATGCCAGGTTTGATACGGGCAAACTCCGCCGAGGTCACTTCACCCCGCCACTCCAGCCGCCCTTGGCGGATGAGCTTGAACATCTCGGTGCCCGCGCCCACCACCGCACCCACACTGGCGCTGCGGGCCGAGATGATGCCGCTGTCGGGCGCGAGCAATTGGGTTTGCTTCAGGCGCAGCAACTGAGCGTCCAGTTGGGCCTGGGCAGACGCCACGCGCGCTTTGGCGGTGGCCTCTTGCGTGAGGTACTGGTTGATCTGCTGGGCGCTGATGGCACCGGTGCCCTGCACCGCACGCGCGCGGTCGCCGTTGGCCAGCGCTTCCGCCGCATTGGCCTGCGCTTCGTTGAGGCTGGCACGTGCCAGCGCCACATCGGCTTGTACGCTTTCAGAGGCAAAGGTCGCCAGCACCTGGCCGCGCTTCACGCTATCGCCCACACCCACATGCAGCTCAGCCACGCGCAGGCCGCTGGCCTCTGAGCCCACGCTGGCTTCCTGCCAAGCGGCGATACCGCCGTTGGCCGACAGCTTGACGGGCAGCTGGCTGCTCTTGGCCTGCACGATGGACACGGTCAGCGCGGCTTTGGGCGCTGCAGCGGCCTTAGGGGCATCGGCCGCCTGCGTGCGGGTGGTAAACAGGCCAAGGCCGGCCAGGGTCAACACACTGGCAGTCAGGAGACCCAGGGTCAGGGGTTTGAATGGAAGTTGGTTCATGGCTTTGCTCTCAAAGAGGTGACAACAAAAAATACGGTGGTGTTATGCGGGAGTTAGGGACGGGGTTGATCAGCGGCGCTTGAGGTGGCGTCCGCGTTTAAGCGGTCCGGCTCGAAGCCGCCACCCAGCGCACGGTAGAGCGATAGCCACGCCCGGCTGCGCTCCAGCCCCAGCGAGAGCTGGGCAGACTCGGCAGCCAGCGCATTGCGGCGTGCATCTTCCAGCTCCACCAAGCTGGCCAAGCCCTGGCCGTAGCGGGCCTGGGTGGCTGCGAGCGACTCGGCGTAGCCGGCAGTGGCAACAGCGGCATCCTGCTTGCGGGCATCGGTGCTTTGCAGGTTGACCAGTGCTTCTTCTACTTCGCGCACAGCTTGGCGCACCTTGCCACGGTAGACCGACACGCTTTGCGCATAGGCCGCCTCGGCAGACACCACATTGGCTTTGCGCTGGCCGCCGTCAAACAGAGGCAGCGTGACCGCCAAGGGGCCGAAGGACCAGGTGTCCAGATTCGTCTCGCGGCCCATGCTGCTGTAGCGCAGCGCACCTACCGAACCGCTGAGGGTCAGGCGCGGGTAACGCTGGGCTTTGGCACTGCCCACCTGGGCGCTGGCGACGATGACATCGCGCTCGGCGGCAAACACATCAGGGCGCTGCGCCAGGGTTTGCGCCGGCACGCTTGCTATGGAAACAGGAGCTGCTTGCGCACGTTCCATGGGCGCTACCGCCAATTTTTGTCGCAAATCCTGTTCCGGCAAGCCGGTCAGGGCCACCAGGGCTTTCACATCCAAGTCGCAGGCGGCCTGTTGTTGGGTCACGCGGCTGCTGCCATCGGCAGCGCTGGCGCGAGCCAGAGCAGCCACCGAGGGCGCTGCAAAACCGGCTTTGGCATTGAGCTCGGTAAGGCGCGCGGTTTCCTGGCGGGAGGCTGCGTCTTTGCGCGCCACAGCGAGCAACTGGGTGCAGGTGGCGTAGCTGTAATAGGTGGTGGCGACCTCGGCCGCCACCGACACGCGTGCATCGTGCCACTGGGCCTGGGTGCCCTGGAACTGGGCATCTGCCGCATTGCTCACTGCGCGGTTAGCGCCCACCAAGTCGAGCTCCCAGCTGGCTTGCAGACCCACCGACTGGCTGGTGGCCACCGGCACATCGGGCTGGCTCACGCCCCGGCTGACGCTCACGCTTGCATCCAGCTTGGGCAGCAAGACGGCATTGGCGCTGGTGCGCTGGGCGCGGGCGGACTCTACCCGCGCCAGTGCCTGGGCCACATTGGGGCTGACGGCTTGTGCCGCATCAATCAGCTCCACCAAGAGCGGATCGCCCTGCTGCTGCCACCACTGGGCCAGCGAGCCTACGGCGCCTTGGTGGGGCAAGGGGGCCTGCCACTGCACGGCGGGCGCGGCGTCTACTTTGGCAGGCGGCATCACGATGGCGCAAGCGCTGAGCGCCAGTGCCACGGATGCGGCCGCGAGGGTTCGTAAGTGCATGGGTTTCATGGGGCGTGGGATGAGGTGGATTCAGAAGAATGGGGAGAAGCCGGGGTTACCGTGCGGCGGCGCAGAGCTTCGGCATCTGCCAGCACCAGCGCATAAGACATGAGGCGGTCTAGGTACACATCGAGTGCCTCGGGGGTGTTCACCAGGCCGGGGCGTATCTGCGCATACAGGTCATTGCCCACATGCAGCATGACGCCCAGGCCACTGAGGGTGAAGGCAAGGCGGTGAATATCGTCATCCACCTCCGCAACCCCCACATGGCGGCACAGGGAGCGCGTGAGCGCATGGTGGGCCGGAGCAATATTGGCCTCGATTTCGCGCTGCCAGGCGCCGGTGGGCTCCAGCATTTCGCGAAAGCACAGCTTCAGGTACTGCTGCTGGCGCACATGGCCTTGCTTCAGGGGCTCCAGAAAGCTGAGATACATGCCGCGCAAGCCCTGCTCCAGCGACACGCCCTCGCCTTCCAGGGCCTCGGGAGGCACCGGCGGGTTGGTGCGCGGATCGGAAAACACGGCACGGTACAAGCCCGCTTTGTCGCCAAAGTAGTAGCTGATGGCGGCCACATTGGCCTGCGCGGCCTGAGCAATTTCGCGGATGGAAGTTTTGGAAAAGCCGTGCTCGGCAAACAGGGCCAACGCGGCATCCAGCAGGCGGTTGCGCGCCTCCACGCCATCGCTGCGCATGGGCTTGGGCACGGGGGCCTCAGAAGTCACGGGAGAAGGAATCGACATGCGCCGATTCTAACCAGTTAAATCAAACGTTTGATTTAACTATGACGCACATCAGGATGTCGGGTCAGCAAAACAGGGATTCGCGGAACACCCCGCCCGGCTCCATGCGGCATTCAAGGCCTTGTGCGTGCACCACCCGCAAGCCGCCCTGCGCAGGCTCCAACTCCAAGGTCAGGGGCTGTTGCCATGTACCCGGCACCGCCATTTCGGCCAGGCTTTCGCCAGCTTGGAGGCGCACCCGGCCACTGCGCAGGCGGCCGAACAAGCCATCCAGCGCCTGCAGGGGCTCGCACTCCAGCAACACCAGATATACGCCTTGCACATAACCCTCTGTGCGCTCACCCGAAGCGGAGATCTGTGTGGCCGATACGGCAGAAAACAGCAGGTGAAGATCTGTGCCGCGGCGCTGCACCTCGCGGACCTCCGAGTCCGCGAAAGCCATGTTCCAAGCCGGAGAGGCCGCCATGTGCCGAGCAGGCGCCTCAGTGACCGTGGCCGAGACTGCTGACCAGTGCCACCAAGCCGATGCCCACCCCCAGCCAGGCAATTTGCGCCGCTGTTTCACGGGCGGTGAGGCGCTTTTGCAGTTGGGGAATCAGATCCGCCAAAGCCACATAGATGAAGCTGCTGGACGCCACTGCCAAAAAGTAGGGCAGATAGTCTTGCAACTGGTCGACCAGCCAGTAGCCCACGATGCCACCCAGCGCAGTCACTGCACCCGCCAGC
>Ga0228698_1000781_pt1 | contig 19437 bp, 14 predicted proteins | sample McNCre117_Aug_MG_FD_178015 | JGI IMG/M metagenome (GOLD analysis project Ga0228698, IMG submission 178015) | Freshwater microbial communities from McNutts Creek, Athens, Georgia, United States - 1-17_Aug_MG | ecosystem: Environmental > Aquatic > Freshwater > Creek | place: USA: Georgia...
GGCATGGGTGGCGCTGGATACGGCCTGCCGGGCGACTTCCTGGCCGTCGAGGAGCACCCGCGCGCCGGCCACCGGTCGCGCCGGCATGTTGCGCAAGGCCTGGTTGAGCGGGGTGTTGGCCTCGGGCGGAAACATATAGAGCTGGATGTCGTAGTCCCCGGTGACGGCGGCCTCGATTTTCCAATAGCCGACAGGAGGCGGGTTGGTGACGGCGATGTATTTCCAATGACTGCCGCGGGAGCCGAACCACTCGTCGGAGGTCAACCGGGTGACGGGCTCGATGGGCGAACCAACGATAACCCAGTTGTCCGGATTCAGCAGCGGGCGCGTGCCGGCCAGCCATCGCTCGTAATGGTCGCGTAAGATTTTAACAACGTCCGGGTGCTGGGCGGCGATGTCGGCTTGTTGTCCGTAGTCGGCGGCGATATCGTAGAGCTCGGTGCCGTTGACCAACCGCCATTTTTTCCACATGACGGCGCTGTCCCATTCTTTCAGTTCGTTGCCAAACTGCATCACCGCCTTCCGGTCGGGATGGGGATCGGGCAACCCGTCGAGCAAAGGTTTGAGGCTGAGGCCGTCGAAGCGGGTCGGCCGGGTTACCCTGAGGCGGCAGAGATCGATCAGGGTGGGCAACACATCGGGGCCGTGGGTCAAGGCTCCGATGTCGCGCGGCTCACCTTTGAGCCCGGCGGGCCACCGGATGAAGAAGGGCGCATGATGGCCGCCGTCGTAGAGCGAACCGCTGAGGCCGCGCATGCCGCCGTTAAACCAGCCCGTCTTCTCGTCCGAACCGTTGTCGTGCATGTAGATCACGATCGTGTTCCGGGCCAGGCCGCTGGTGTCGAGGGCCTCGAGGAGGCGGCCGACGTTTTCATCAAGATTAGCGGTCATGCCGTAAAGGTTGGCGAACATCTCGCCTAGATCCTCGAACGGTTTGACGTAGCGGGATTCGACGTAGAGCGGGGAGTGCGAGGCGGTCGGGGCGAGGTAAATGAAGAAAGGCTTTGTCTGCTGCTTCGCCCAATCTGCGGCCGCGCGGAAAAAGAAATCGGTGTTGTAGCCTTTGAACCGATAAGGCTCGTAGTTCCGCCAGATCAGGTCGTTGAACGCGCAGGCCTGCCAGTCGTTGGCGATGCTGCGCAGGCCGAAGCCATTGTAGTGATAGGAGAGGTCGAAGCCGCGGTCCTGCGGATGGAAGGGATAGCTGTCCCCGAGGTCCCATTTGCCAAAGTGGGCCGTCGCGTAGCCATTGTCCTGGAAGAACTGCGGCATGAGCGGGAGCTCGATGCGCGGGTAGTTGCGCGCGGAGATCGGATTGGACGCACCGTTGCGATAGGCATCCATTCCGGTCATAAGTTCGCTGCGCGAGGGTGCACAGACCGATGAGACGTGATGATCGGTGAAGCGCACGCTCTGGGCACGCAACCGGTCGATGTTGGGGGTCATGATCCTCGGGTGGCCGTGAGAGCTGAGGTCGGCGTAGCCGAGGTCGTCGATCAGGATGAAGATGACGTTCGGCTGCTCGGCGGCTTGGGCAAGGGAAAGCGCGAGCCACAAAGCAGAGGCATGGAATAGTTTATTTATTAGAGTCATGGTTTATCCCTTGGGATTGAAGACTGCCCTGGCGTGACTTGCAGCCAAGTCAGGCGCCAGGCGCCGTCCTCCCGTCCGCCGGCCTCGAAGTAGGGGAGGAACGTCAACGGTGCGCGGTAGCCGAGGTTGAGCCGCACCGCCCGGGCCTCGCTGCCGGCCGGAGCCGCGAGCAGCTCAAGCGCGGCCTCCGGTTCCGACGGAAGCCGGATGGTCTCCTCGGCCTTGTAGCCGTCGATCAGTCCGGTCGCATAAACCAACGGGCCGCGCATGATCGCCACGTAGTCGAAATGGAGCACTTCCTGTGCAACCGGCGAGCCGTCCGGTGCGCGTGATTCCTGGATGTTGCGGTTGACCTGGCGATGGAGCCGCGGAGGCATGGGCAGCTGCAGCGTGATGACGTCGCCCGATTGCCAGGTGCGCTCAACGGTCGCATAGGTGCCCGAAAAGGCCGCCGCGGCGACAGCCTGGCCGTTGAGTTGGATGGTTGCGTGCTCCGCCCAGCCGGGAATCCGCAGCTGAAGCTTGAAGCGCGCCGCGCGCTCGGGCCGGACCGTGACCCGGATGTCGCCCTCGAAAGGATAGCGGGTGTCCTGCTCCAGCCGGACGGCACCCGCTTGCGGCGTGCCCAATGTGGCCTGACCCGGCCCGTAGAGATTGATGGCAATGCCCCCCGCAGCCGTCAGGGCATATGCCACGGGGGTCAGCTCCTCGAGGGCCCAGGGACCGCTGGATTTGCAGCAGCGCCAGTAGGTCGTGAACACCCGCTTGCCGTTTGGAAACGAATAATAGCACCAGTTGCCGCCGTCAGGGGCTTGGGCGCCGAGGAGGTCATTGTAGGCGGATTTCTCGATCTCGTCGGCATACTTGGCCTCACCGGTGAGGGCGAGGAGCTCGCGATTGAGCTGGATCCAGGAGAAGGTCGAGCAGGTCTCGACGTAGCCGTAGGGGCTGAAAACGTGGGGCGGGTTGAAGACTTCCCGGGACCGGTGGGCCACGCCGCCCCAAGGCCCGCCGCCGAGGGTCAGGTGATGTTGCCGGATGCTCTCCCACACCTGCTGCACCGCCTGCAGGTAACTGGGCTCGCCGGTCGCTTTATGGAGCTTGGCGAGCCCGACCAGATTCCAGGACAACTGGTAGGCCTTGCCGGTGGCGATGAAGGCGGCGTCGGTTCCCGCCAGGGCCTGCGGCAGCAGTTCCAGCGCGGGAGCCTCGCTGGCCTGTCGCAGGATCAGTTGGGCAAGTTCGAGGTACCGCGGCTCGCCGGTCACGAGAAAAAGTTCGACCGCCGGGTCGAGCAGGACGGTGGCGGAAAGACCGTGATGATTGCCGAGCGAAGTGATGGAGATGCCGCCTTCGGTCAGGGTCCGCCAGCAGAGATCGCCGATCCTGCGGGCGGCCGCGATGCATTCTGGCCGGGCCAGAACCCGGCCGGTCGCGAGCAGGCCAAGGATGAGGTAGCTGTGCACCCAGATGTCCCACGTGCGTTGTCCCGGAGCGCCGTCCCATGTGCGCGGTCCGGCCGCCTGCCGGCACATGAAGCGCCGGGCCGGGGCATAGGTGCCAAGATATCCGGCGGCGTCCTGCTGGCTCAGGAGGTAGTCGGCGACCCGCCCGAGGCTGGCCTGCAGGAGGGCGTCACCCGTGCGCTCGACAGCCAACGCGGCGGCACAGAGCCACTTGCCCGCATGCTCGCCATACCAGTCGCCTTCATGGTTGTGCTGCACGTGCTCGGGGCAGAAGAGGGCGATGGGCGGGCTGGTCTCGTCCCGGATGAAGTGGGCGAGGTGGGCGGACTGGCTGGCGGCCAGCGCCCGGCCGAGCAGTCCGTCGAGGCGGACGCCGGCTGGCGAGGGGAAGGTCATCGGGCGGTTCAAGGGGTGGGCCGAGATTGGAGTGACAAAAAAGTTGACACGAGGGTTAAAAATAAAAATGGTCGTTCATGCAAACGTTTGCTTAAACACGACGCTTGCCCCTTACCCCCGTCCGTTTCCCCGCGCCTTCGGCCGTCTCCACCCCGGAACTTTAGTTACCCAACCCAAGTGCAAACGTTTGCTTACACCTGCCTCATGAAAACATACCCCACCCGAACCAAATCCGTCGCAGCGTCAGTTGCGGCGTTGCTGTTCACGGCCTTCGCCGCCACGGGCCTTGCCCAGACCACCACCGCTCCCGCGGCGGATCCCGCCAAGGACAAGGACGAAGTAACCGAGCTGCAGAAAATGACGGTCACCACCGGCTTCCGCTCGCCGAAGTCGATCGACCAGATTCCCGGTGCGGTCAAGCTGATCTCCCCGGAGGAAATCAGCAACACGCAGCTCCTCACGGATGACGCGACCGCCGTGCTCGCCCGCACTGTGCCCGGTTATGCGCCTGCGACCCAGCAGATGCAGAACACCGGTGAGACCCTGCGCGGCCGCGTGGCCCTCCGCCTGTTCGACGGCATTTCCCAGACGACCCCCCTCCGCGAGGGCAGCCGCAATGCGACCTTCACGGACATGGATATCGTCTCGCAGATCGAAGTCATCAACGGACCCTCGGCGGCGGAAGGCATCGGTGCGGCCGGCGGTATCATCAACTATATTTCCAAAAGCCCGACCAAGGATGGCAGCGAAGCCACCTTGCGCACCAGGTTCTATGGGCAGGGCTACAACGACAGCTCGGGCTATCGGGTCGGCCTGAACTACACCCGCAAGGAAGGGGCCAACGATTTGATCTTTGGCGTTGCCTTTGCGAAACGGGGCATGCCTTACGATGCCAACGGCCGCCGACAGGGCCTGGGCGCGAGCGGTTCTGACAGCGATACGGAAGCACATAACCTCTTCATCAAAGTCGGGCACACTTTTGGCGAGAATAACGCCCAGCGGGTCACCCTGACGGTCAGCCAATTCAAAATCGAGGGTCTGGCGCATTACATTCCCCTTCTCGGCGACCGCGCGCTGAAGATTACGGATTCTGCAACCCGGGGCGTGCCGGCCGGAGCCAGAACCTCGTTCAATGACTTCAGCCAGTATGCGCTGGCCTATAAGAACGAAGCCGTTTTTGGCGGAACACTGAATGCGCAGATTTACAAGGCCAGTCAGGCCATGCGATTCAACGCCGAGGTCGTCGCCGCGGACAAGGCGGATCCGCTTGTGGCCCCGCTGGGCGTGGGAATCGACCAGTCCGAGATCAATTCCCAGAAGAAGGGCCTGCGCAGCTCCTGGTCGGGCAAGAATGTATTCGGGCTCACCGGCCTGGAACTGACCCCCGGCTTCGACTACATGGAGGAAACCGCCCAGCAACGGCTGGCGCTGACAGGTCGCATCTGGGTGCCCCCGATGAATTACACCAGCAAGGCGCCCTTCCTGCAGGCCTCCTACACCCAGGGGCCGGTAACGGTCAGTGGCGGCGTGCGCCATGAGGGCGGCGAACTGCAGGTGGATGACTACACCACGGTCTTTTTTGCCAACCGTTCGTTTGTCCAAGGCGGCACCCTGAAGTATAGCGACACCCTGCCCAATGTGGGCGTCATCGTGCGTTTGCCCCAGAACTGGTCGGTCTTCGGATCGTACAGCAAGGGCTTCTCGCTGCCGAACGTCGGCATCCCGCTGCGCAATGTGAACACCCCGGGCCAGTCGGTCGCGGGCATCGTCGACCTGCAGGCGGTGGTGTTCGACAACAAGGAGGGCGGCGTCAGCTGGCACGGAAAGCAGTTCAGCTTCAGCGGCTCCTATTATCGCTCCTACTCCGACCTGGGCTCGAGCCTGTCGGTGGATCCGGTCACGAAGGATTTCATCCTGCAGCGCCGGCCGGTCCTGCTGCGCGGGTTGGAGTTCACGGCGGAATACAAGTATTCCTCGGACCTCAAGTTCACCGCGCTCTACTCGCACACCACGGGCTATACCCGGACCACCGAGACCGGCCCGCTGAGCCGCCAGCAAGGCATGGGTAACGTCAGTCCCGACAAGCTCAACCTGTCCTCGACTTGGAAATTCATGCCCAAGGCCAGCCTGACGCTCGATGTGGAGAGACTCTTTGCCCGTGATATCAACGTCGGGGCCAGCGGCGAAGAGCACACCACGGGGCTCACCCTCGCGCACCTTACGGCGACTTATTCCACGAAGAAGTGGGGCGACTTCTCCATCGGTGTCGAGAATTTGCTGAACCACTACTACATTCTGCCCTGGGCCCAGATCGACCAGTTTCAGAACTACTTTGCCGGTCGTGGCCGCGTGATCTCGATCGCTCACGCGATAAAGTTCTAAGCGAGCACCCAGCCGCTCCCGCCTTCCGCCCGATGCCCTTCCGCGGCCTGTTGACTCAGTCCCGGCTGGCATCGGGCGTTCTTTTGCCGGCCGGGGTGGAGTCTGGGGCCGTAACTTTCCCGTGACGACCGGGCGGCAACAGCGCATATTCCGATGATTCCCTCCACGCCCCCCCGATTCCTGAGGACTATCATCGCCCTGGCCCTGGCGCTGGCCGGCGCGGCTTTGCTGGAGGCAGATCCGCTTCTGCCGGTGCGTCTGGTCGACCAGGGTCGTGTTCCGACCGGTAGGGATGGCCGGCTGATCGTGATCGATGGCACGCCGCTCGTGCTCACGGGCAACCGGGTGTGGATCAAAAACGGGACGGAAACTTGGCGCGAGAAAGCCGCGGCGCAGGAAGGCAATCCCGCGGTCGTTTTTGGAGATGGCCGGCAGGCGTTCGCGCTTTTTGCCGACGGCCCGGCAAGCCTGATGCAGCGGATGCAACAACTCAGCCTGGTGGAAGGGCAGCTGCTTTCGCGGCCGTTGCCTTTGCTGCCTGTGCCGCTGTCGGTTGCCCAGGGGGCCGTCAAGGAATCCATGGTTTTTGTGCATGGCCGCGATGCGGCCGGGCTCCCGCATCTCTTCACCCTGGCTTTGAGCGAGAGCGTCCCGGCTTGGCGCAGTTACGCGGGTTGTCCCGCGGCGGCCGGCACGGTTGAGGCCCTCGTCGCCCAGCAGGATTCGCTTTTCGCGGTGCTGACTCCGCCGGAGGGTGGCGCTCAACGACTCCATCGTTGGTCTCCCACCCGGGCATGGGGGGAAATTTCCCGCCTGCCGGGGCCGCTCGTGCCCGGAGCCGCCCGGGCCGTCGGCCAGGCGCACCTGCTCCTGGTGGTCGGGGATAGTGAGTCGCAGCGGCTCGTGACCTACTATACCATCACCCAGGTGTGGGCCGAGTTGGGCGCAATCGCCTCCACCGGGATTCATCCGGCGGCGGCTTGGGGCAATGGGTTCATGCTTGCGCAGGCCACCAGCCGGGATCTCGCACTGAGTTTGGTCGAGCTGGTCCCGAACAAGCAGCTGCTGCGGCCACTCGACTGGGTCATGGTCGTGCTTTACCTGGGCCTCATTGCGGGCATCGGCGTCTACTGCTATCGTCTGGAGCGGAAGCAATCGACGGCGGAGTTTTTTGTGGGCAGCCGGACGATCCCGTTCTGGGCGGCGGGCATCAGCCTCTACGCCACCAACTCCAGCTCCATCGGCTACATTGCGACCACCGCCAAGGCGTTCGCCACGAACTGGCAGTATCTGGTCGGCAATTTGCTCGGGGCCCTGGGGCTGGTCTTTGTGGCGGTCTGGATCGTGCCGCTGCTGCGCCGCCTGGAGCTGATGTCGGTCTTCACCTATCTCGACCAGCGGTTCCACAAGTCGGTGCGCCTCGCCGCCAGCGGGTTTTGCATCCTCATGCACATGGGGGGCCGGCTGAGCGTGATCCTGTTCCTGCCGTCCCTCGCCATCGCGACGATCACCGGGCTGAACGTGATCTGGAGCATTCTGATCATGGGGCTGGTCACGATCGGCTACACTGCGCTCGGCGGCATGCGCGCGGTGATCTGGACGGATCTGGCCCAGGTGATCGTCAAGGTCGGCGGGCTGCTTTTCGCGGTCGGCTTCATCATTTCCCGGCTCAAGGGCGGCATGACCGAGTTCGTGGCCGTGGCCGCGGCCGACGACAAGCTCCGGATGTTCGACTGGAGCTTCGACCTGACGAAGGCGACGGTCTGGTGTTTCATCTTCCTGACGCTCCTCGAGACCGTCCTGACCTTTCCCAAGGACCAGATCCTGATGCAGCGTGTCTTCACGACGAAATCGGAAAAGGAAGCGGGACGCTCGGTGTGGGTGTATGCGATCATCGTCCTGCCCGCGAGCTGCCTGTTCTACCTGATCGGGACCGGTCTGTACGTGTTCTACCACACGCACCCCGAGCGCATGAACCCGCTGCTGCCGGTCGACGCCACGTTTCCGCTCTTCATCGCGGCGGAACTGCCCATGGGGGTCACCGGCCTGATGATCGCCGGGCTCTTTTCCGCCGCCATGGGCACGAGTTCGAGCATCCTGAACAGCGTCTCCACCATGGTCTCCGTGGATTTCTACGAGAAAATCGCGAAGAAGCCCAACCAGCAGTTCAGCATCCGCCTGGCGGAGTGGGTCACGGTGATCGCGGGGCTGATCGGCATCGGCCTGGCGATCCTGCTGTCCCGGTTCAGCATCAATTCCTTCCTCGACACGTCGATCGAGCTGGTCGGGCTGTTCGGCGGGTCGTTTGGCGGCGCCTACACGCTCGGCATGTTCACCCGGCGGGCCAACTGGCAGGGCGTGCTGGTCGGCATGATCGTCAGTTTCGTCGTCACGTTTGCGGTCTGGTGGAACAAGCTCGTGCACCCGTTCCTCTACCTGGCGGTCTCAATCCTGGTGTCGATCGTCGTCGGCTACATCGCGAGCTACTTCTTCCCGGCGCCCTCCGAGGAGTCCATCGCCGGGCTTACGATCCTCACGCCGAAGCGCAAGCCGGGCCCGGCCTGATCAACGCCCCGGGGTGGGCGCCGCCTTGAGGCGGGTGAACACGTATTCGATCCCTTCGACAAACGTGGGGCGCCAGGTGTCCCAATTGTGCGTGCCATCCACCACCCGCAACTGGGCGGTGATGCCCGGCACGCGGCGGATCCTGTTGTAGAGGGTGTGCGCCTCGTAATCGAGGTCATGGCTGGCCTGCGCCGGGTCGGCCAGGGCGCGCTCGTCGTCACCCACGGCGATGAACATCACGAGCGGCAGCCCGGTCGCGACGTAGCCCGGGATCGCGGCGGGATAATTCTTCCCCGTGTAGATCGCCTCGTCGAAAATCTGGGCACCGCGGCCGAACGCCCCGAATTCGCGCGTGCTGGAATCCGGCGGGGGCTGGGGGACATATACCGCGGGGCTGAGCACGATGGCTTCCCCGAACAACTCCGGATGCGCGAGCGAGTAGCGGAGGGCGCCGTATCCGCCCATGGAGTAGCCCGCGACAATCCGGTTGAGCCGGTCGGTTTTGGTGGGGTAGGTCGCGTCGACGTGGGCGATGAGGTCGGACGTGAAGGCGGTCTCGAGCGCCTCGCCGGCAGGCAGGGCGCCGGTCCCCGCGAACTGCGAATCGACGTAGTAGCCGGCCCGCCGGCTGGCGGGGGCATCGGGCATGATGGCGATCAGCGGGGGAATCCGCCCCGTGTTGATCAACCGGTCGAGGTCCGGCTTGATCGTCGTCCAGGCCGCCATTTTGTCCCCGCGGCCGTGCAGAAGATAAATGACGGGATAGCGGGTGGCGGCCGCGGAGTCGTAGCCCGGTGGCAGGTAGAGATGGTAGGACAGCTCGTGGCGCAGCGCGGCTGAGGCAAAACTGCGCGACTCAATCGTGCCGGCCGGTTCCGCCGCCCGGGCCGGAAGTCCGGCGAGGAGCAGGCACAGCAGGGCGAAAGTCCGGGGGTAGGAATGGCGCACGACGGGATTCTCGGGCGTTGATTTACTCCGTGCAACCCGGGATATGCGGGTGGACGGGAAGCGGCGCCTCCATCAGCATGCAATGGTGGACGGGGTGCATCCCGCGTTCCACGAAACCGAGCGAACGGTAGAGGGCGATCGCGCCGGGATTGTCCGGAAAAACATAGAGCGAATAGCCCGTGATCGGGTGCAGGCGTGGCGCCTCGCGCATCAAGGCCAGGCAAAGCGCCCGGCCCAGGCCGCGGCCGCGGTGACGGGGCGACACAATGATGCGGGCGAGGTGGCCGTAGGTCTGCTCGCGGAACCGCACCTGGCCGAAACCGACCAGGCCGGGCCCCGGGAGGTCGAGCGCGAACGGGGTGGCGTCCGCATGGTTGATGTCCGCCCACAGCGATTCCGGGGTCGCCGGGCAGCGCGTGCTCGGTCCGGCCCAGCGGCGCAGGGCGTCGTCCTCCGGGGTCCAAGACAGGGCCACGGCCGCATCAGCCGGGGTGGCGCGGCGGAGGACGGGCGCCGGGTTCACTTCACGCAATCCGCGAAGCGCGGCTGGGCGGCGGCGTGGCGGCGATGCACGTCGGCGTAGACCTCGTCGGCCATCCGGTCGATGCCGGCCCCCGGCATGAACCGCCGGCTGAAGCCGGGGATCTGGTCGTCGATCGCCCGGGCCGCCGCCAGGAAATCCCCGATGAGTTCGCGGGGCGACTCGTCGCCGACCGAGATGCGGATGGTCGTGGGTGTGATGCCGGCCTCCTTCAGCGCCTCGGGGCTGAGCTCGGAATGCGAGGTGAGCGCCGGGCAGAGCACGAGGGTGTTGCTCTGGCCGAGCGACACCATGTGGCCGAACATCGGGGCGAGCGAATCGAAGAAGCGCTCGAGCGTGACGCGCGTGATCTTCGCGGCCTCGAAGTTGATGGTGAAGAGCGGGGCGGGCAGCCCGAGGTAGGAAAGCCGTGCGGCCGTGGCGTGGTTCGGGTCGGCATCGTTTGCCGGGCCGCTCACGGTGACGAGGGGGTTCGAGGCCAGCCAGCGGGCGAAAACGAGCGTGTTGATGCACTTCTTGAGCATGCGTTGCTCGAGCGTCTTCATGCCGGTGAGCACCTCGAAGGCCTTGTCGGAATCGAGGAACGCGCCCTTGATGTAGTAGACGTTCCAGAAAAGCGTGTCGTGCCAGCTCTTGCCGGAGGGCGTGGTGTCGCCCTTGGGGAGGAACATGTCCTCGTTGCGGCCGATGACGACGCCGGCGGTGGTGGTGCCGTGGCCGGTGAGGTCCTTGGTGTAGCTGTGGATGACGTAGTCCGGGCGCTCGGCCGGGTTGGCCTGCTGCAGCGGGCGGACGAGGAAGGGCGTGCCGACGGTGGAGTCGCAGATGACCGTGAGGCCGGCGGCATGCGCCGCGGCGCAGATGCCGGGGACGTCGAGGAAGACACCGTGCGGATTGCACGGGCTTTCCAGGTAGACATAGACGCGGCGGCCGGCCTTGAGGCGGTCGGCGTACTGTTTCTTCACGCCGGCGAGGGCCTTCGTGAAATCGCCGGTCGTGAAGCCGTCGAAGAACACGACGCCGACGTCGAGGTTCGAGCGCTTGCCGAACCAGTCGTGAAGCAGCTGGTAGGCTCCGCCGTAGATGTTGCGCGAGGAGAGGACGACGTCCTGGTAGCCGACGAGATGCGAGAGCGCGGCGTCGATGGCGCCCATGCCCGAGTTGAAGTTCCACGCCATGTATTCGCCCGCCATCGGGCCCGCCTCGATGTCCACGATGTGGTTGGCGAGCGAGATGGACGTCGGGTTCATCAGGCGCGAGTAGATCTCGTGCAGGAACTCGCGGCCCTGGAACGCGTCGTCGATCCACTCGGAGCAGGCGTAGAGGTAGGTCGCGGTGCGGGTGATGACCGGCGTGGCCGAGAAGATGGCCGTGACGTTGTCGAAGATCGGGTAGGGGCCCTTCGCCAGCATCGTGGTGTTCGAGTAGCGGAGCGACTGGTGGGTCTTGCGCGACGGGTTCTGCAGCGTGTCGAGGAGCTTCGCCAGCTGGAAGGAGAGGAATTTCTTCGCGTTGAACAGCGCGAGCCGGTCCTGCCGCGGCAGGCGGCCGAGTTCGCGGGTCGTCGCCTCCCACAGGTCCATTACGTCGCCGTGCGCGGCGTAGAGTTTCTCGGCGAGCGCGAGCAGCGGCTTGCCCGCCTCGCTGCGCGGATCGATATGGAAATGCTCGAGCTGCTCGACCGCCAGTTCGTGGAGCGTGGTGGCCTGCGTGGTCTTGCGGCGCGGGGAAAGCAGGCGCGCCGGCGGGGCCTCGGGTTTGGCGGTTTTCTTCGCGGGGGTCGGGGTCTTTTGCATGCGGGGAAAATGCTGTGTCATAAACGCGGTTGCAAGCAGCGGCTGGTGGCGGTCAGCTCATTCACCCATTTGGATTTATTGATGCATCACGACCTCGACCAAGCCCGGCGGCTGCTCTGCCGGTTGCAGGACACGATCCGGGAGTCCGTGCGCGCCGCGCAGCAACGCAGCGCCAAGCGGATGACCCGCGTGGCGGCGGTCACCACGGCGGACACCATCTACGGCATCGACAAGGTCAGCGAGCACACGGTGCTGGCGTGGTTTGCAAAAAACTGGCCGAAGCGCTGGCCGGTCGAGCTGGTCATGGAAGGCCTGGAGGGCGCGCCGGTCACCTTTCCCCGCGGCACCGCGGTAAAGCGGACGCTATGCAAGTGCATCCTCGACCCGATCGACGGCACGCGCGGGCTGATGTATGACAAGCGCAGCGCATGGAGCCTCGCCGCCCTGGCGCCGCAGCGCGGGGCGAAGACCAATCTGGGCGACATCGTGGTGGCGGCCATGACCGAGCTGACGACGAGCAAAGCCGGCTTCGCGGACCAACTCAGTGCCGTGGGCGGCCGGGGTGTCCGGGCCGAGCGGATCGACCTGCGGACCGGCCGGCGGAAGAAGTTCTTTCCGCGACCTTCAAAAGCGCGCGACCTGACGCATGGCTTTGCGTCGTTCGCCAAGTTCTTCCCGCCGGGCAAGGTGTGGCTGGCCGAGCGCGAGGCGGAGCTCTGGCGTGCACTGGGCGACAGTCCGGATGTTTTCGACGACCAATACCTGAGCACCGGCGGGCAGCTCTATGAACTGCTTATGGGGCACGACCGTTTTGTCGCGGATCTGCGGCCGCTGGCCTTTGCCAGGCTGCGGCTGTCGTCAGCGCTGGCCTGCCACTCCTACGATATCTGCACGGCGCTGATTGCGCGGGAACTCGGCTGTATCGTCACCGCGCCGGACGGGAAACCTTTGCGCGGGCCGCTCGACACGACTTCACCCGTAGCGTGGGTCGGCTATGCCAATCCGCACCTGGCGCGGTCAATCGGGCCCAAGTTGCGGCGCCTGCTGCGCTAGTCCTTCGACTGCTCGACCATGGTTGCCTTCCCGTCCTTGAACACGACGCGGATGCGCTCTTCCTTTTCCGGCCGGTAGGTCTCGATGTAGGCCGGATTGTAGAAGACGCGGTAGCTGCGCAGATACGGGTCGTAGTAAACCCGGCGATAGTAGCCGACCAGGTGCGTGCCGTCGTAGCGGTCGTAATAGGTGTTGTAGATCCAGACGGTCGAAGCGCCCTCCGCCCGGATCGATTGGCGTTTCTCATCGGGCCGGCCGAGCGCAAGATAGACCATGTCCTCGGTGTAACCGAGATCGATGATGCCCTGCTTGATCTTGTCCTGCGTGGCGGTGTCAAGCTTGGCAAAGACCTCCGGCTTTTCCTTGATGCGGGCGTCGACGGTCTGGCAGCCGGTGAGGAAGCCGAGGCTGGCGGCGAGCATGAAAGTGCTGAGTAGGCGTCGGTTCATAAAGGTCCTTTGACCAGGACAAGCTATGCGGGTTTCGCGAAAAATCCAGCGGGGGTTAAGGCACACAGCCCTGGGCGGCCCGTACGAAGGCCTCGATTAGAGGATGAGACTTGCCCTGCGGCGCGGAGCGCTCGGGCTGGAACAGCGTACCGATGAAAAAGGGGTGGTCCGGCCACTCAGCGGCGCGGATGTCGCCTGCGGGATCGAAGCCGGTGAAGCTGAGGCCGGCGGCCTCGAGGCGCGTGCGGTAGGCGGCGCTTACGCCGTAGTTGCAATGATAGCCCTCGTGGGTGGGCCGGCCTTGAAAGATGCCGTGCAGGCGCGAGCCGCGGACGAAACTGATGGCGCCCGTTCGGTCGACCAGCGAGCAGCTGAGCGGCACGACGACGAGGTCGGTCGCGCCCGAAGCCGTCTCGGCATGATCGGCGCCGGCGATGCCGGCGACGTTGCGCGCAAACTCGATCAGGGCGTGCTGGAATCCGCCACAGGTGCCCAGGAAAGGGATGCCGCGTTCGCGCGCATGGCGGACGGCGGCGAGCGCGCCAGCCATGCTCACGTAAGGACTCCCGGGTGCCAGCCAGACCCCCGCGAAGCCGGAGAGGGTCCCGGACGGATCGAGCACGCGATCCGTGCCGATCCATTCCCAGCCGAGATTTACGCCGGCCGCGTCGCGGGCGCGTTCCAGCGCCTGCGGGAGGACGACGTGGGCAATCTTCCTCGGATCGTAGTCGCCGATGATGGCGAGTCGCGTCATGCTCACGCGCGTTCGCGCGCGGGTTCGGTGGCCACGGCTGCCACGGCCTGGCGCGGGGGAACGGCCGGGGACTTCTTGTTCTTCGTGACCGTGATGATGGCGACGCCCGCGATGATCACTCCGGCCGCGACAAAGATGCGGGGTGACACCGGTTCGTGCAGCACGAGCCAGCCGAGGAACACGGCGACCACCGGGTTCACATAGGCGTAGGTGCTCACGCGGGCCGGCGTGCTGTGCTTCATCAGCCAGGTGAAGGTGCTGAAGCCGATCAGCGAGCCGAACACCACGAGGTAGGACCAGGCAATAAGCGAGCGGGTGGTGATGGCGGCGGGAGCGAAGTGCGCGAGTTCGCCGCTGGCGAGGCTGGCGAGCAGCAGCCAGCCGCTGCCGCAGATCATCTGGATGCCCGAGGCGGTGAAGGGTTCGGCGGGGTTGGACGCGTAGCGCATGTAAAGCATGCCGACGCCCCACAACAGGGTCGCTGCGAGCAGCCCGAGCACGCGCCAGGGGTCGAGGCCGCCGACACCGGTCGCCAGCACATCGGGGCCGACCAGGATCGCCAGGCCGGCAAAGCCCAGCGCCAGGCCGACAAACGTCAGCGCCGCCGGCCGGGTGCCCCGCTTGCCGTCCTGGAAGAAGGCATGGACGGCCCAGTCCATCAGGACGATGAACACCGGGCCGGCGGAGATGATGAGGGTGGCGATGCCGGAGGGGATCTTCTGCTCGGCCCACGACACGAGGCCGTTGCCGCCCAGACAGAGGAAGCCGCCGGTGATGGCGTTGTCCCGCCACTGGGCCCGGGTGGCGCGGAAGCCGCGGGTGAAGGCAATGAACGCGGCGACAATCCCGCCTGCGACGAGAAAACGGACACCCGCCATGAGGAACGGGGGCATGGTCTCCACGGCGATGCGGATGCCGAGGTAGGTCGAGCCCCAGATGATGTAGATGGCGGCAAAGCCCGCGACGAGGGCGGCCTTGGTGGGATTTTTTTCCGGAGCGGTCACAGGAGGTGGATATTTGGTAAAAGGAATTCGGTTATTGGCCGGCCGGCCAACGGGGGAAAGCGGGCGGCAAATTCACCCGCTCAAAGCTGCTGCTTGATCAGCTCGCCGAGCGTCTTGAGCGCAGCCTCGATCTCGTCGGACCAGGGCAGGCCGCAGCTCATGCGCAGGCAGTTGTTGTAGCGGTTCTTCACCGAGAACAGCGCGCCGGGCGCGGTGTTGATGCGGTGCTTGAGCGCCTCGTGGTGGAGCTTGAGGGTGTCGACCTTGGCGGGGAACTCGACCCAGATGACGTTTCCACCCTGCGGCCGGCTGTAGCGGGTGCCCTCGGGGAAGTAGCGCAGCATCGCCTGCGCGAACAGGTGCAGCTGCTGGTGGTAGGCCCGCCGGAGCGTGCGCAGGTGATGGTCGTAGCCGCCGTCGCGCAGGAACTCGGCGAGCGTCTTCTGCAGCACGATCGGCGTGCCCATGGTGTTGGTGAACTTGAGCCGCCGCACGCGCTCGAGGTAGCGGCCGGGCGCGGTCCAGCCGACCCGGAAGCCCGGGGCGAGCGTCTTGCCGAAGGAGGAGCAGAGCATCACGCGGCCGTCCTTGTCCCAGGCCTTGAGGGGCTTGGGGCGGAAATCGCCGCAATGCGTGTCGGCGTAGACGTCGTCCTCGATGGCCGGCAGGTCGTATTCGCAAAGCAGGTCGTAGAGCTTCTGCTTCTTTTCGTCGGGCATGAGGCTGCCGAGCGGGTTGTGGAAGTTCGGCACCACGAGCACGGCCTTGATGTCGTTCGCCTCGATGGCGTCGCGGAGCTCGTCGAGGCAGATGCCCTCGCGCGAGGAGGTGGGGATCTCGAGCGCGCGGAGGTTGAGGCTCTCGATCATCTCGAGGAAGCCGAAGTAGGCGGGCGTCTCGATGGCGACGGTGTCGCCCGGCTTGGTGACGGCGCGCAGGCAGAGATTGAGGGCCTCGGAGCAGCCGATGGTGACGACGAGCTCGTCGTGGGCGAGGGGCACGCCACCCTGCAGGTAGCGGCGGGAGATCTCGCGGGTGAGCGGCTCGTAACCCCAGTTCAGGCCAAGCCGGCTGATGAGCGTGGGGTCGCGGCGGGCGACGGAGCCGAGGAGCCGCGCGAGCTTCTTGTTCGGGAAAAGGCTGTGGTGCGGGCAGGCCGCGCCGAACGGGATGAAGTCGCCGTTGGCCGAGCGTTCCATGACCTCGGTGGTGAGGTCCTTCACGCCGACGTAGGAGGGCTTGGCCATCGGCTTGGCCATGCGCGGTTCGGGGCTGAGGAATGGCGGGCGCGGGCGGACGTAGTAGCCCGATTGCGGCCGGGCCTCGAGGTAGCCGCGGTTTTCCAGCACGGTGTAGGCCTGCAGCACCGTGGCGATGCTGACGCCCCGCTGCAGTGACATGCGGCGGACCGACGGCACGCGATGGCCCGGGCGCAGCGTGCCCTGCTCGATGAGCGACTGGAGGGAGGCGGCCAGCTCGGCGTAGAGCGGCTGCGACAGCGCGGTTTCAACCGGCTTCGCGGAGGGCGGGGTCAGCGTCTGGATCATGGCGTGGAGTAAGGACGGGCAGAAGTTAGCGGAAAGCACCGCAACACGGCAGCAGCAGCGCGGAGCAATTGAAACCAGCACAGTTGTCTTGTTGTGGCACTGTGACCAACACAATTTTCCCAATAGCGGGAAAATTGGGACGAGAAAAAAACGTCCCGAGCGGGCCGCGTGGGGGATTTTCCGTTAAAATCCCCGTTTCATGTGCCGGATGACCCCAGGCCGGGGCCGCCGGACTTATCCGGCATATTGGGTGAGAGCGGGACCGGTGAGGCGCATCACCCGCCAGTCTTCGAGTGGCACCGCCCCGAGCTTTTTGTAGAAACCCTTGGCCGGCTCGTTCCAGTCGAGCACGGACCACTCCATCCGGCCGCAACCGCGCTCGTTGGCGATTTTTGCCAGGTGCAGCAGCAGGGCCTTGCCGGTGCCGGCGCCGCGGAATTCGGGTTTCACGAACAAGTCCTCCAGATACAGGCCCGGTTTGGCGAGAAAGGTGGAGTAATTGAAAAAATACAGTGCGAAACCCGCGGGCCGGCCGTCGACCTCGGCGATCACGACATGTGCGGCCGGCGCGGCGCCGAACAGCGTGCGATGCAGCGCCTCCTCGGTGGCCATGACCTCGTGGGCGAGTTTTTCGTAGACGGCCAGGTCACGGATGAAACCGAGAACGACAGGCACATCGGCGCTGACGGCGGAACGGATTGAGCGGGACATGGGCATGGGCATACGGCTTTGCCGCGGCCAAGGCGAGCGCATGAACAGGGGCGGCTCCGTACAGCATTGCGTAAAAATGGGTCCACCGTGCCGGAACTTTTCCGGAGCAAACCCGGCCGGCCGCGGTCAGAGTTGGGCTATGAAGCAATACATCCAGTCTGCAAATGCGGCGGTCCGCCGCGGGTGGGTCGCCCTTCTGCTCGGCGTCGCGGCCGCCGGCCTGACCGGTTGTGTCGCGGTCGTGGCGGCGGGTGCGGCGGGCACCGGCATGGCCTGGTATAGCGGCCGGCTGGAGGCCAATCTGGACCAGAATCTCAACGCCGTCTTCGCGGCCTCGCAAAAGGCGCTCAACCAGCTCGAGTTTGCCAACATCAACCACAAGAAGAGCAGCGTCGACGCCCAGCTCGTCTCCCGCACGGCACTCGACCGGAAGGTCGAGATCACGCTGCAAAAGGTGACGGACCGCGCGACCAAGGTGAGCATCCGGGTCGGGATTTTCGGGGACGAAACCCTGTCTATGTCCATCTTGGACAAGATCAAAGCCGCGCTTTGAGCCCCGGGTTCCGCCGGGTTGAGATGTGGGATTGCAATGCGGGCAGTGGGCCCTGATACCAAGGCCCACTATTCCATGCTGCGTAAGTTAATTTCCAAGATCCGGCAGACCTTCACGGCGGACACCAAGCGCCCCGAAACCAAGCCGGTCCACAAGTCCAGCCGGCCCGCGCCCAAGAGCAACCCGCCCCGCCAGGAGAAGCGGGGCGGCCATGCCCCCCGTTCGGACGCGCCCCGCCATGCGGCGCCAGCCCACGCCCCGGCCCGGCCCGCCGCCCATGCGTCGCGCGCCATCCACGCGCCCAAGCCGCTGCCTGAGGTGCCGAAGATGGACACGCCTTTCTCGGCGCTCGGCCTTGGCGACCGCATCGCCTATGCCGTGCAGCAAAAAGGCTACGAAACCCCGACGCCGATCCAGACCCAGGCCATTCCCGTCGTGCTCAGCGGCAAGGACGTCATCGGCTCGGCCCAGACCGGCACGGGCAAGACCGCCGCCTTTTCGCTTCCCATCCTCCAGCGTCTCGGTACCCATGGCCCGATCCGCTGCCTCGTGCTCGAGCCCACCCGCGAGCTCGCGCTGCAGGTCGAGGAGTCGTTCAAGGAATATTCCAAATACACCGATCTGCGCACGACCGTGATCTACGGCGGCGTCGGCTACGGCAAGCAGCGCGAGGACCTCGCGCACGGCATGGACATCCTCGTCGCCACCCCGGGCCGGCTCCTGGACTTCATGGAGCAGGGTGAGATCAAGCTCGACCAGGTCCAGACGCTCGTCCTCGACGAGGTGGACCGCATGCTCGACATGGGTTTCCTCCCCGACGTGAAGCGCATCGTGTCCAAGGTGCCCAAGTCGCGCCAGACGCTCTTCTTCACCGCCACGCTGCCGCCCGAGATCGAGCAGCTCGCCGCCTGGGCGCTGCGCGATCCGTTCAAGATTTCCGTCAGCCGGGAGCGCTCGACCGCCGAGACCATCTCGCACGCGTTTTATCCCGTGGTGCAGGCCCAGAAGTTCGAGCTGCTCGCGCACCTGCTCGAGCAGACCCAATACCACAGCGTCATCATCTTCTCCCGCACCAAGAGCGGCGCCGACTATGTGGCCAGCCGCCTCCAGAAGGCCGGCCACACCTGCGCCGTGATGCACTCCGACCGCAGCCAGCAGGAGCGGGTTGATGCCCTCAAGGGCTTCAAGTCCGGCAAGCACGAGGTGCTGGTCGCCACCGACATCGCCGCCCGCGGCCTCGACATCGCGGATGTGTCGCACGTCATCAACTTCGACGTCCCGGAGAATCCCGAGGACTACGTCCACCGCATCGGCCGCACCGGGCGGGCGCAGAAGACCGGCGACGCCTTCACGCTCGTGACCGAGGAAACCTGGCGCGATGCACGCAGCATCGAGCGTTTCATCGGCATGAGCATCGAGTGGAAGAAGGTCGAGGGCTTCAACTACACCTATTCGGGCATCTTTGACGGCGGCGGCATGCCGCAGGCCGCGCCCGAGAAGCCGAAGAGCCGCCTGATGCGCGGCGGCCGGCGCTGAGGCGGTCATCTTTCAGGAACTCCAGAAACTCCGCTTGATCTATATTCCGTTATAGGTATATAGACTCGGCATGGAGCTGGTCCAGATCTACGAATGCCTCTGCGATTCCACGCGGCTGCGCCTGCTGAACGTGCTGGCGCAGG
>Ga0228698_1000782_pt1 | contig 19406 bp, 15 predicted proteins | sample McNCre117_Aug_MG_FD_178015 | JGI IMG/M metagenome (GOLD analysis project Ga0228698, IMG submission 178015) | Freshwater microbial communities from McNutts Creek, Athens, Georgia, United States - 1-17_Aug_MG | ecosystem: Environmental > Aquatic > Freshwater > Creek | place: USA: Georgia...
GACTTTGTGGGTGTTGCCAATCAGCTCACTGCGCGGGTACTGCGAGATCTGGCAGAACTTGTCGTTCACCCGGGTAATCACACCCCGCGCATCGGTGACGGCCACAATCGCATGCGCATCCAATGCCGAGGTCAGCTCATACACCTCCTGCATGGAGGCCCGCAGCTTTTGGTCGGTCAGGCGTTTTTCGGTCATGTCAATGGACACCGCCACGCAGCCAATGATGCTGCCCTTGAGGTCGCGCTCTGGTGTGATGGTGACCGAGCGGTAACTGCGTGGTGTGCCACTGCTGTCTGCGGTATAGGTTTCTATCTCCACCGTCTCACCCGCCAGCGCTTGCAGGGTTTTTTGGCGTATGTACGCGTACTGGCGCGGATCCAGCACCTGTTGCATGGGCTTGCCAATCGCCTGCTGCACGGTATGCCCAAAGAACTGGGCCTGGATCTCATTGAGGTACACGATGCGCATGTCCGTATCCAGCCGCGTCACCCCCGCCCGCATATTGCGCATGATCGAGTCCAGCTCCAGCTGCTTGATTTTCAGCAGCCGTTTGGACTCCGCCAGCATGGCAAAAGGCGTCTTCACGCTCACCATGTAGGTGGCCTTGAAGATCAGTGCGTAAGAGACCACCTTGAAAACGTGGCCCATGAAGTTCAAAAAATCGGAGGGCGCAACATAGGTGCTGAACAGCAGCCCTCCAATCCCCATCACAAAGCAGGACGCTGCAAGCCAGATAGCCCGCGGCTGGGCCTCTTGCGCGCTCTCATGCCAGTACCAGGCGGCCATCAGCAAATTGGCTGCGCACAAGCCCATCTCGAAATAGCCCTTGAAAGGCGTCACCCCTTGGCCTGGCACAAAGGTGGCAGGCATCCAATCGAGGCCGTAATTCCCCATCCAGAACAACACCGCCAGCGTGGCCAACGCCGCGCCCTGCCATTGCGCACGCGATCCAGGCAACACCACGCGCAAGCCCATGAGCGCCACCGTGACCACGCCAAAGCTGCGCCCCGCCAACCAGAAAAAGATGGCTTCGGGCGTGTTGCCCTCGTGCAGCAAGCTGGGCATGCCTTCGTAGGTCAGGGCATGCAGCAAATCGCAACCTGCCACCACCGAGAAGCCAAACACCATGGTGTTGGAGATGCGGAAGTACAGCTTGTTGAGCGTGTTCCAAGCTGTCACCACCACCAGCACACACACGATGACCGAGAACAACTCCAGCACCAGGTGCACCGACAACATGCTGCCGTGCCCCTGCGCAAACAAGCTGAAGCGAGGCAACGCCATGGTCGCGGCAAACACCAGCAAGGCCATGGCACAGATTGCCAGTGCAGGCTTGCGGCCTGGGTGCTCCAGATCATCGCGGATGCGTGCGGTGTTCATCACGCTCCCCTCAGGCTACCGCTTCGTGGCGCTGGGAGTACCCCAGTGCCCGCACCATGTTGCTGGCACTCTCCAGGCTGAACTGCGCCACCACCTGCACCAAATCATGGGCCTGCAATTTGAGGCTGCTGGCGGCCGCTGCCATTTCTTCCACCAGCGCGGCGTTCTGCTGGGTGGCCTGGTCCATCTGCGTGACCGCCTCGCCCACTTGTGACACGCCTGCGGCCTGCTCGGTGCTGGCCGCGCTGATCTCGCCCATGATGTCGGTCACACGCTTGATGCTGGTGACCACCTCTGTCATGGTGGACCCGGCCTGGTCCACCAGATGGGTGCCCTGCGTTACGCGCTCCACACTCTTGCCAATCAGGCTCTTGATTTCCTTGGCGGCCTCGGCACTGCGGCCCGCCAGCGAGCGCACCTCAGAGGCCACCACTGCAAAGCCACGCCCTTGGTCTCCGGCGCGGGCGGCCTCCACCGCAGCATTGAGCGCCAGGATGTTGGTCTGGAACGCAATGCCATCGATCACGCTAATGATGTCGGCAATCTTGGTAGACGACTCGTTGATGCCGCGCATGGTCTCCACCACCTGAGCCACCACCTCACCACCGCTGATGGCTACGGCCGACGCATTCAGGGCCAGCTGGTTGGCCGAGCGCGCGCTGTCAGCGTTCTGGCGCACCGTGGCGCTGAGCTGCTCCATGGACGATGCCGTTTCTTCCAGTGCAGCGGCCTGCTGCTCGGTGCGTGACGACAGATCGTTGTTGCCCTGGGCAATCTGGGCACTGGCTGTGGCCACGCTCTCGGAACCCTGGCGCACGTTGTTGACCACATCCACCAAGCCCTGTTGCATGGCCGCCAAGGCGCGCAGCAACTGATCGGTTTCGGTATTGCCGTGTACCACCACTTTTTGCGTGAGGTCGCCATTGGCCACCGAGCGGGCCAGTGCCACCGCCTGGTTCAGCGGCACCGTCACCGCACGGATCAGCAGCCAGGCCAGCAGCGATGCACCTGCCACCGCCAGCAACACCGTCACGCCAAACACCACCACCGTGCGCTCATAGGCCGCTGTGGCGCGGTCGTATTCCGCCTTGCTCTCGCGGATCTGGATGTCCACCAGCTTGTCCACCTCGTCAGTGAGCGGGTCCACGATGTCGTAGAGCGGTTTGACCATGGCCTTGATTTTTTCGACATCGCCACTTTCCATCACGGCCTTGGTCTGGGCTACCACGGCCTGGGCTTTGGCCAGCAGGTCCGTAGTGCGCTGCACGCCTTGCTTTTCTTCGTCGGTCAGCGATGTGCCGATGTAGGCCTTCCACTGCTCGGCGCTGGTGGCTTCGGCAGCCTTGATTTGTGCCAGCCCGTTGGCGGCAGTCATCATGCCGTTGGCGGTCTTGTTGGCCGCATCAATCATCAGACTGCCGTAGCTGTCCGACACCATCTTGAGTTGGCGCAGCGCCACCACACGGTCTTCGTAAATGGTTTTGGTGGACTGGTTGGTGCTCTGAATTTTCAGCAGCCCCATACCCGCCATGAAAACCAGCATGGCCACCACAGTGGCAAAGCCCAAGACCAGGCGCGTGGAAATATTGAGTTTGTTCATGGTGAACCTCTGTGCGTTGGGGGTTAGTTGAGGGAAGAGGGCAGCAGGCCCATGTCAGGGCTGGTCATGAGCTTTTCGATGTCGAGCAACATGATCATTCGCGCACCAACAGAGCCGATGGCCATCAGGCAGTCGCTGTGCACGTTGCCGCTCATTTCCGGCACGTCACGTTGCTGGTCGGCAGTGAGGGTGATGACGTCGGAGACGCCATCCACCACGATGCCAACCACCTGGGCGCCAATGTTCAAAACGATGACCACGGTGAAGTCGTCATAGGCCACATTGCTCAGCCCAAACTGCAGGCGCAGATCGATGATGGGAACAATCACGCCGCGCAGATTGATCACCCCCAGCATGTACCCGGGCGTGTGCGCCATGCGCGTGGGTGCCTCATAAGACCGGATCTCCTGCACCCGCAGGATGTCCATTCCGTACTCTTCATGCCCCAGCTTGAAGGACAAAAACTCCTGAATCGGCGGCGTCACGCCCATGCCAGACGGAGTGGGTTGGGCGCTGGCGCCCTCGGTCATTGCGTTCATTTTTGTTACCTCTCGTTTGAGAATGGGGTTGAGAATATCGATTCGATTTCGTCGTGTCAATCGTTTTAATCGAATTAAGATTAAAATTCGATCAAGTCGATTCATTGCACTTTTTGAAATCTATGTGCCCAGAGCTACCGATGGCAAATGACAAGGAGTGAAGGATGGAGCGCGGAGCCTATTGCCAAGCAGCCATGAATCACCTAGAGTTGCAAAATCGATTAAAACGATAAATCAAACATGTCCGAAGAACTCAAGTCCAAGTCTTACCTGACCCCCAACGAAGTGGCCCAATGGATGATGGTCTCGCCCATCACGGTGCGCGGGTGGGCCCAGAAAAACATGATCCAGGCGGAAGTGACGCCTGGCGGGCACAGGCGCTTCCGGCGTGAAGAGGTCGAGCGTTTTGCCCGCCAATGGAACGCCAGCAAAAGCCAGGGCCCCTTGCGCGTGCTGATCGTGGATGACGACAAGTTCGTCGTTGGCTACCTCAAGGAGTTGCTCAGCAGCTCCTCAGACGCGGTGTCGGTGGAGGTGGCCTACGACGGTTTTGAGGCGGGCCGCAAGATGCAGACCTTTCTGCCTGACATCGTGCTGCTCGACTGCATGATGCCCGGCATGCAGGGCGCACAGGTGTGCAAGCAGATCAAACTCATACCGGGCCTGACCGACGTGCGGGTGATTGCCATGAGCGGCTACCTGAGCGCCGAAAAAGAAGAAGAGATGGTGGCTGCGGGGGCCGAGTGCTGCCTGCCCAAACCGCTGGACGTTGCCAAGCTGCTGACCGTCATGGGCATCTCCGCCTGAAAGCCAGTGCCTCTTAACCCCGCCAAACCCGCATGCTCACCACCGACGAAGCGCAGCGCCTGCGGCGCTGGACCTACCGCATTGCCACCCTGAGCGCGCTGGCCTTGCTGGCGTCCAACCTGCCCATGCGCGGTCTGGACATTCCCGACGGCATTTACCTGCCGCTGCACACCGTGCTGGAATTTCTGGCCGCAGCTGTGGCCCTGCTGGTGTTTGCCACGGTGTGGCACACGCCAGTCAAAGAAGTATCGGGCGCGCTCATCTGGATTGCCACCGCGCTCATGGCTGCGGGCTGGCTGGATCTGGCCCATGCGCTGTCCTTCAAAGGCATGCCGGACTTTGTAACCCATGCGTCCACGCAAAAAGGGATCGAGTTCTGGCTTGTGGCCCGCTGCGTTCTCGCGGGCACGCTTCTGGCGCTGAGCTTCCATGCGAACCTGCCTGCGCCCACCCCGCGTCAGCGCCGCCGCATCGTGGCAGGCTACGCCGTGTTGAACCTGTGCGTGTTTGTGGCGGTGCTGGCTTTTGAATCACAGCTGCCCGCCACCTTTGTGGAGGGCGTGGGGGTAACGCCGCTGAAGTCCGCCATCGAATGGGCAGTCACTGCTGCACTGGTGCTGGCCACCGTGGGCTATTACCGCCAAGCCCGGCAAACCGGTGCTGCCTTTCCCACTTACATCGCAGCAGCATCGGCCGTGGCTGCTTTGAGTGAGACTTTTTTTACCGCCTACACGGTGCCGTCTGACCTGCAGAACCTGCTGGGCCATATCTACAAAGTGCTGAGCTACTGGCTGATCTACCAGGCCATGTTTGTGGTCAGCATCCGCAAACCCTATGCCCGTCTGGCCGAACAAGCAGCCTTGCTGTCCAAAGCCAATGACATTCAGCGCACGCAGTCGCTGGCACTCAACTCCATCACCAACCCGGTGGTGGTGACCGACCTGAATGGCGATGTGACCTGGATGAACCACACCGCGCAGACCAAGTCGTCATCGCGGTTTGGCTGGCCTCAACGCGCACTCAATCTTTTTTCAGGCCATGTGAACCCGGACCCAACGGTGATCGCGCAAATGCAGGCGGCCTTGCAACAAGGCCAGTCCTGGCGCAGCGAAGTGCATTTGACCGACCTGGAAGGCAAAGTGATGGTGGTGGACCGCACGGTAGCCCCCATACGCAATGAGCATGGCGCGACCGAAGGCTATCTGGTGGTGTCTGAGGACGTGACCGAACGCATCAAGGCCCGCTCACGCCACACGCGGGTGCTGGACACTGCGTTGGACGGCTTCTGGATCACCGATATGCAAGGCCGGCTACTGGAGGTCAACCGGGCCTACGCCCATATGTCTGGCTACAGCGTGCAAGAGCTTCTGGGCATGCACATTGCAGACCTGGAAGGTACCGAGGCCGCCAGCGAAGTGCAGCAACACATCCGCACCGTCATCGACACGGGCTACGACAGTTTCGAGACCCGGCACCGCCACAAGGCCGGGCACGACATTGCAGTGGAAATCTCGGTTACCTACGACCAGGAACAACAGCAACTCTTTGTTTTCATCCGCGACATTTCGGAGCGCGTGCGCACCGCCGCCTTGCAACACGATCTGGAAATGCAGTTGCAGCAGGCCCAAAAAATGGAGGCCATAGGCCAGCTCACCGGCGGCATTGCGCACGACTTCAACAACATCCTGGCCTCGGTGCTGGGCTACTCCCGCCTGGCGCTGGACCGGTTGGTGCCCGACAAACAAAGCAAGCTGGCGCAGTACCTGGGCGAGATCATCCAGTCCAGCGAGCGTGCCCGCGATCTGATCCAGAAAATGCTCACCTTCACGCGCACCAAACCCAGCGCCCATACCGTCGCGGTACGCCCTGCAGCCGTGGTGCACGAGGTGCTGGCCATCCTGCGTCCGTCCATGCCGGCAGGCATTGAAGTCACGCTGGACCTGGATGAAAACCTGCAAGTCTTGCTGGACCCGGGAGACCTGCACCAGATCCTGCTCAACCTGCTCATCAACGCCCGCGATGCGGTGGATGCGCAGCAAGGACGCATCCAGATTGGCCTACGCCGCGCGCAGGTTCAGCACAAGAAATCGGCCATCAAACACGAGGCCCTTTCTGGCAGCTTTGTGTCGCTGGAGGTGCGGGACAACGGCAGCGGCATCGCGTCTGAGCACATGCCACGCCTGTTTGATCCGTTCTTCACCACCAAAGACGTGGGCAAGGGCACAGGGCTGGGGTTATCCATGGTGCAGGGCTTGCTGTTGCGTTCAGGTGGCCAAGTGGTGGTGGAGTCCACACCGGGCCAGGGCAGCCTCTTTCAGTTGCTGTTTCAGGAACACACCGCGCAGACAGACACTGCACACACCCCACCAAGCCAGGCCACACCTGGCGGGCAGACCGGACACGCCATTTGGGTGGTGGACGACGAGCCATCGGTGCTGAGCTACCTGTGTGAGCTGCTGGAAGGCGAGGGGTACGAAGTCACTGCCTTCAGCACCCCCAGCGAAGCCTTGCGCAACTTGGCACGCCAGCGCACTGCCCCCGACCTGCTCATCACCGACCTGACCATGCCTGTCATGGGCGGCGTGGAGCTGGCCCGCCAGCTGCGCACCCACTTTCCAGGGCTATGCGTGTTTGCGTGCTCGGGCCACCACCACACCGCGCAAGACAACGCACACATCCAGCAATGGTTCCCTAAACCCGTCCCGGCAGATGCTTTGCTGCGCGCTATGGCCGAGGTGCTCACACGCTAGCGGCCCGATGCGATGCACTGCAGTTGAACTGGCTGCGGTGCCAACGCGAGAACGCGCTGAGCTCTGAGAAACCCAGCATCGTGGCAACTTCCGACAAGGTGCGTACGTTCTCGCTCACGTAGTTTTCCAACAGCTCCTTGCGCATGCCATCCACCAAGGCCTTGAAGCTGGTGCCTTCAGCGGCAAGGTGGTTGTGCACGGTGCGGCGCGACATGCCCAGGTGCTGCGCAATGCGGTCGGCGCTGCAATGCCCGCGCGGTAAGAGCAGCACCACCAGCTTGCGCACCTGATCAGACATGCTGGCGTGGCTGCCGGTATCCATCTCCAGCAAGCGCTGTGAATAGCGCGCCATGACGGGGTCGGCTCCGGGGTTGGGGGCCTCTAGGTCACGGGCATTGCACACGATGTCGTTGAACTCCTGCGCAAAGCTGATGGCGTTGCCAAAAATACTGCGGTGCCACTGGGTGTTGCGAGGCGCTGCATGGCGGAATGTCACCCGCTTGGGCTGCCACTTGTCACCCAGAAAGGTTTGCAAGATGCGAAAGGTGGTTCCCATGGCCAACTCCACCGATTGGCGAACGGCAGCACCATGCTCCAGCACGGTTTCCTCCCGCACATGGACCCACTCCTGCTCATCCACCAAGTTCAAAGAGAAGGCCGCGTTATGCAGATGAACATGCGCAGCCACTTCTTGCAGCGCATGGCGCAAGGTGGGTTGGTCACGCAGCAACATGCCCAAAGGGCCCAGGTTGGATAAGCGCCTGGATGCGGCCATGCGCAGGCCAAATGCAGGCTCCTTGCCACGCTCGGATGCCAGCTCCAGCAGCTGGGCTGCTTGCTTGGCGGTGATAGACAAATCGGGCTCGTCCAGACAGCGGGCGGGCAGGCCGCATTCGGCCACCAACTGGCGCGCATTCAAGCCGCATTCAGTGGCGATCTTTTCAAAATTGGTCAGCACCGCAGCGCGCAGAGTCAAGGACATAGGGTTTTCCCGCTTTTCCCAAAGTGTCAAATCAAATTCCCATATTGTCAAGCCAGCAGGCTGGCACCTGCGCAGAATCCAGACCATGCGTGCTACCCCTTCACACGCTCACAACCACGAGGAGCTTCACGATGAAAGTTATTCCACTCACCTGCGCACTGGGCGCAGAAATCCAGGGCGTCAATCTGGCCGAAGCTGGCCGCAACAAAGACATGGCCGAAGAGATTCAATCTCTTCTTTTGAAACACAAGGTGCTGTTCTCGCGTGACCAGGACATGACCGATGCCGAGCACGCTGCATTCGCCCGCATCTTTGGTGATCTGGAAGACCACCCTTTGGCCCCTAGCACCAGCGGAGAGCCCGGCATCATCCAAATTTGGAAGAACCCTGAGAGCCCGCCCGAGCGCTACGAAAACGCCTGGCACAACGACGCTACTTGGCGCGAAGTACCCCCCATGGGCGCCGTGCTGCGTTGCCTGGAATGCCCGCCCGTGGGCGGCGACACCATGTGGGCCAATATGGAACTGGCCTACGAGCGCCTGCCTGACCACATTAAGGAAACGATTGACGGCCTGAAGGCGCGCCACAGCATGGAGGCGACCTTCATGGCAGCCAAGTCCAGCGAAGACCGCCTGGCCATGAAAGCACGCTTCCCGGACCCCGAGCACCCCGTTGTGCGCACCCACCCGGTGACCGGCAAGAAGAGCCTGTTCACCAGCGCCTTCATCACCCACTTCACCAACTTTCACACAGCCAAAAACGTGCGCTTTGGACAGGACTACCACCCCGGTGCAAGCAACCTGATGGAGTACCTGGTGAGCCAGTCCTTTATTCCTGAGTACCAGCTGCGCTGGCGCTGGAGCCCCAATGCGATTGCCATCTGGGACAACCGCTGCACTCAGCACTACGCCGTGATGGACTACCCGCCCTGCAACCGCCGCATGAACCGCGCCACCATCAAAGGCGACAAGCCCTTCTGATGCCCTTGAGACCTAACATGGACCGCACCTTGCAACCCCAACTGCGCCACGAATACGCCGACCTGGGCGATGTGCGTCTGCACTACACCATTGGCGGCACCGGCCCGGCCATGGTCTTTCTCCACGGCTGGCCGCAGACCTGGTACATGTGGCGCGATGTGCTGCCCGGCATGATGCAAAACTACCGCGTCATCGCGGTGGACATGCGCGGCCTGGGTGACTCGTCCCGCCCGGCAGGTGGCTACGACACCAAGACCGTGGCCCAAGACATCTGGCGCCTGATGCACGACGTGCTGGGCGAACGTGCCTTCTTCGTGGTGGCGCATGACTGGGGTGGCCCCGTGGCCTATGCCCTGGCTGCGCAGCACCGTGAAGAAGTAAAGGCAATGGCCATCTTTGATGCGCCGGTGCCGGGTGATGGTTCCATCCTCACAGCCATGGGTCGTTGGCACTTCGGTTTTCATTCCGAAGCCGATTTGCCCGAGGCCATGGTGGCCGGTCGCGAAGACGTGTATCTGCGCCACATGTACCGCAAAGGTGGTGCCCGTCCCGATGCCATCTCCGAAGACGCACAGCTGGAATACATCCGTACCTATAGCCAACCCGGTGCCATGCGTGCGGGCTTCAACTACTACCGCGAAATGCCGCGCGATGCCAAGGACAACCAGGCCTTCATCAAACAAGGCAAGCTGCAAATGCCCATCCTGGTGTATGGCGGCGGTGCCAAGAACGTGGGCCGAGGCCTCTTCGCCATGGACTCCTGGCAGCGCGTTGCCAGCGATGTACGTGGCGGCGTCGCCGAAGGTTGCGGCCACTGGATTCCCGAAGAGCGCCCGGCCTGGGTGGTGGAACGTCTTCAGGAGTTCTTTGCACCGATTGCCTGCCAGCCCTCTGAAAAAGTGACCGCGACTGCTCCTCAAAGCACCAACGCTTCTCAACCTCTCCCTATCTCAATTAAAGGAAATACCATGTTTTACGAAACCGTTGATACCGCCCTGATCGATGTCGAATCCCTGCCCTGGATGCCCTTTGCGCCCTACAGCGACAAGTTCCATCTCAAGCTCATCAAGGTAGACCCCATCTCTGGCCAGTGGATCACCCTGCTGCGTCTGCCTGCCGGTACTGAATTGCCCCTGCACCACCACGCTGGCACCGTGATGGTCTGGACTATCGCTGGCAAGTGGCGCTACCTGGAACACGATTGGGTTGCAACGCCTGGCTCGTTTGTGTTCGAGACCGCAGGCTCGCGCCACACACCGGTAGCAGTGGGCGACGACGAAGTCATCACGCTCAACATCGTGCAAGGCGACTGGAACATCATGTCCCCCGAAGGCGCCGTGCTGGCCATTGAAAACTGGAAGTCGATGATGGAACGCTATCTGAACTTCTGCAAGGCCGAGGGCATTGAGCCTAAGGACGTTTCCAGCTTCGGTGGCTAACATGCAAACCGCCGCCACCTGGAAACAAAAACCGGCAGCGGTGCTTGCCGGCCTGCTGTTGATGCATGTGCTCGCACACATCGACCGCAACATGCTGCTGGGGTTCTCACCCCAGATCACTGCTGAGCTGGGCCTGAGCAACGCGCAGTACGGTTTTCTGAACGGGGCGGTGTGGGTGCTGAGCTATGGCTTCATGGCCACGTTCATGGGCTCGTTGTCCGACCGCTTCAGCCGCACCAAGGTGATGGCCGGTGGCGTGCTGGTTTGGAGCATTTGCACGGCGGCCTCTGGTTATGCGCAGGACTTCAGCCAGATGGTGTTCGCACGCTTTCTGGTGGCCAGCGGTGAAGCGGCCCTGGTGCCTGCTGCGGTGTCCCTCATTGCCGAAGTGTTCTCCACCGAACGCAGGGGCAGCGCCATGGGCGTGTTCTTTATGGGCACACCTTTGGGCATCGGTCTGGCGTTTGTGATTGCGGGCTCTTTTGGGGCCACGCTGGGGTGGCGTCCTACGTTCATGGCGCTGGGCGTGGCAGGTGCCATTGCGACTGTGCCCTTGCTGCTGCTCAAAGACGACCGTGCTCAACTGGCCGCTGCCGAGCGGGGCGCGCCCTTCTTGCAACAACTGCGGGCCGTGCTGGGTGTGCTGCGCGACTGCAAACCACTGCGTCAGACGGTGATTGGTTTCGTGCTGGTTCACTTCGCATTCGCAGGCCTGTCGTTTGTACAACTCTGGCTGGTGCGTGAGCGCGGCTTTGACGCAGCTGTCATTGCCAAACAGATGGGTGGCTTGCAGATTGTGTTTGGCACCTTGGGCGCCATTCTGGGTGGCATTGCCAGCGACCGTTTGTTCAAGCGCTTCAAGGGTGGCTATGCATCGGTGCTGACACTGATGGTTCTGTGTATGGCGCCGCTGATGCTGGTCTACCGCTTTGCGGTGCCGGGCTCTCCTTTGTTCTTTGTGGGCATGTGTGCGGGCTTCTTCCTGCCGCTGGCGGTCTATGGCCCTAGCTTGGCGCTGTTCCAGGCCATGGCACCTACCAGCATGCGCTCCACGATTACCGGCGTCGTCATGCTGTCGGTGAATATTTTCGCCATCGCCATTGGCAGCCTGTCTGTTGGAGCTATCAGTGACCGCCTGAACAAAACGGGCGCTACTAATGGCCTTTCTACAGCCTTGATCGCCACGGACCTGCTGGTTGCGCTCTCCTTGTGGTTCTTCTGGCGTGCGTCTCGCAGTGGTGATGCACGGCTGGGAATGGTCATCGACAAGGGTATGGCCGCAGCGCATTGAAATTCGGGGCCGCAATTCGCGGCCCCGTTTGTTTGGTGCCAGGGGAGCCCATGAATCAAAAAACATCGTTTGGTATTGCAGCCCTGATTGGCGTATCTATTGCCATCAGGGCTTGGGCGTTTCAACAACACTTGGTGCAATTGCGCCAACAGGCCGAGCACACATTGCCGTGCTGATCATGGATATAGACCACTTCAAAAAGATCAACGACAACCACGGCCATGCGGTGGGTGACAGCGTGCTGCAACAACTCGGCAGCTACGTGTTGCACGCACGCCGCCCCTTTGATGTGGTGTGCCGCTGGGATGGTGAGGAGTTTGTGTTTGCGCTAGACGCCGCTGAGCAGGCCATTGCCCGTGCGGACATGTTGCTCTAACAGGCCAAGACCAATGGACGCAACCACGTTGCTGCGCAAGAAGGCCTGAAGCCCTGACACGCTAGCGCTTCAGGGCTCCAAGACACTCAGGCAAATTCGGGGAACACCAAGGCCTCTTGCGCGTCCAGCGCAGCCAGCCGCTCGCGCCAGGATTGCAGCATGGCGCTGCGGGCTTCTGGCGAGATGTAGGGCACGTGCCAGCCGATAAAGGGTGGCAAGACGCTCATGCCCGCGTAGGCCAGCGTGCCCTGCTGCAAGTGCTTGAGCATGTCGTCCATGGGGCCGTGCACGCCTTGCTCCTGGAACATGCTTTCTTGCCCACCCAAGGTCAGGCACAGCATGGCCTTCTTGCCGCGCAAGCCGCCCCGGTTGTAAAAGCGCTTGCCGCCATACACCGTGCCCGACACAAACACCCGGTCAATCCAGCCCTTGAGGATGGCGGGTGTGGAACACCAGAACAGCGGGAAATTCAGAATCAGCAGGTCTGCCCACAGCAGCTTGTCCAGCTCGCTGCGTATGTCAGCCGCAATGCTATGCGTCTCTACCGCGTGGCGCTGCTCCAGTGCGTATACGCAGTAGTCCGGGTTGGCGCGCTGTCCAAAGTCTGCACGTGACGCCACCGGGTTGAACTGCATGGCGTAAAGGTCGGACACCTTCACCGTGTGCCCCAGCGCGCTCAGTTGCGCTACGGCGGTGGTTTGGAGGGCTGTGCAAAACGACTGCGGCTCGGGATGGGCGTGGACGATCAAGACATTCATGCTGGCTCCCCAATGATCAATAGCTGTAAACGCCCTGGCCGGTTTTGCGGCCCAGGCGGCCCGCTGCCACCATCTCCTTGAGCAGCGGGCAAGGGCGGTACTTGCTGTCGCCAAACTCTTGCAAATACACCTCCATCACCGCCAGACACACATCCAACCCCACCATGTCGGCCAGCGCCAGCGGACCAATCGGCTGGTTGCAACCCAGCTTCATGCCCGCATCAATGTCTTCGGGCGTGGCCAGGCCTTCGGCCAGCACAAACAGCGCCTCGTTGATCATGGGCACCAGAATGCGGTTGACCACAAAGCCGGGTGCGTTCTTCACGGTGATGGGCGACTTACCTAGCGCCACCGCCATGGCTTGCACGGCAGCATGGGTGGCATCGCTGGTCTGAAGGCCACGGATGATTTCCACCAGTGCCATCACGGGCACGGGGTTGAAGAAGTGCATGCCGATAAAACGGTCGGCACGGCTGGTGACAGCAGCCAGTTTGGTGATGGAGATGGACGAGGTGTTGGAGGCAATGATCACCTCTGGTGCCACCATGGCGTCGATCTGTTTGACGATCTTGACCTTGAGGTCGTAGTTCTCAGTGGCCGCCTCAATGACGAGCTGCGCGGCCTTGAGGTCTTCGTATTGCGTGCTGCCTTTGATGCGGGCCAGCGCGGCTTCGCAGTCGGCAACGGAAAGCCTCTCTTTTTTCACCAGACGGTCCAGGCTGCTGCTGATAGCTGCCAGGCCCTTACCCACAGCTGCGTCCGAAATATCGACCATCACCACGTGAATGCCTGCCACAGCACACGCCTGTGCAATGCCGTTGCCCATGGTGCCTGCACCAACAATGCCTACGGTTTGAATTTGCATGGTTCTGTTTTCCTGTGTGTGGGGTATCAAAGAGATTGGGTGAGTGCAGGCACCGCGGCAAACAAGTCGGCCTCCAGCCCATAGTCAGCCACCGAGAAGATGGGCGCTTCGCCATCTTTGTTGATGGCCACGATCACGTTGCTGTCCTTCATGCCAGCCAAGTGCTGGATCGCACCGCTGATGCCGCAGGCAATGTAGAGCTGCGGCGCCACGATCTTGCCGGTCTGGCCCACTTGCCAGTCGTTGGGCGCATAGCCCGCGTCCACCGCAGCGCGTGATGCACCCATGGCGGCATTGAGCTTGTCGGCCAGGGGCGTGATGACCTCGGCAAACTTCTCGCTGGAGCCGAGTGCACGGCCACCAGACACGATGATCTTGGCGGCGGTGAGTTCGGGGCGGTCGTTCTTGGCGATCTCGGAGCCCAGGTACGTGACGCTGGCCGATGCTGTTACTGCGGCTGCCGTTTCAACAGCAGCGCTACCGCCAGTGGATGCAGCGGGGTCAAACGCGGTGGTCCGCACGGTCAGCACCTTGGTGGCATCCAGCGCTTGCACGGTAGCAATCGCGTTGCCTGCGTAGATGGGGCGCTCGAAGGTATCGACGCTGATCACCTTGGTGATGTCAGACACTTGGCCCACATCGAGCTTGGCAGCCACGCGCGGGGCAATGTTCTTGCCCGAAGGAGTCGCCGCAAACAGGATGTGGCTGTAGCCAGAAGCAATACCCAGCACCTGCGCTGCAACGTTCTCGGCCAGACCATGGGCCAAACCAGCTTCGTCCGCATGGATGACTTTGGCAACACCGGCAATCTGAGCTGCAGCCGCAACGGCAGTACCGGCGTTGTGCCCTGCTACGAGCACATGCACATCACCCCCCAATTGGGTAGCAGCAGTGACCACATTAAGCGTGGCAGCCTTGATAGAAGTGTTGTCGTGTTCAGCAATAACAAGAGACGTCATGGTGTGACTTTCAAAAAGAAGTTAGATCGTGTCGAAGCGCAAAGAGGACGGCATGGTGCTCAGCGCAGCGGCATCAAGGAGGAGCCCGCTTGAGCGGGCGGGGGACAGCCGCGGAGCTTAGTACCGTGGCGGCCGCCTCCACGAAGCGCACACCACAGAAAAACAGCAGCACACAAAGCCATCCCAAAGAAAACTAAATAACCTTGGCCACGTTCCGGAGCTTGTCCACCAGCGTGGCAACGTCAGGCACCTTGATACCAGCGCTGCGCACCGGCGGCTCAGACACCTTGAGCGTCTTGATACGCGGCTCCACATTCACGCCCAAGTCTTCAGGCTTGACCACCTCCAGCGGCTTCTTCTTGGCCTTCATGATGTTGGGCAGCGTCACATAGCGCGGCTCGTTCAGACGCAAGTCGGTGGTCACCACCGCTGGCAACGACATGGACAGCGACTCCGAGCCGCCGTCCACTTCACGCGTGGCTTGCAGCTTGCCGTCGGCCAGCGCGATATGGCTCACAAACGTGGCCTGAGGCCAGTCGCCCAGCGCGGCCAACATCTGGCCCGTCTGGTTGCAATCGTCATCAATGGCCTGCTTGCCAAGAAGGATGAGGCAGGGTTGTTCTTTGTCCACCAAAGCCTTGAGCAGCTTGGCAACCGCCAGAGGCTGCAGGTCAGCCGCTGTCTCCACCAGAATGCCGCGGTCCGCACCAATCGCCATGGCAGTGCGCAGCGTTTCCTGGCACTGCGTGACGCCACACGACACGGCGATGATTTCAGTAACCACGCCCTTTTCTTTAAGACGCACAGCCTCTTCAACGGCAATCTCGTCAAAGGGGTTCATGCTCATCTTGACGTTGGCGATGTCCACGCCAGAGCTGTCACTTTTGACGCGGACTTTGACGTTGTAGTCCACCACGCGCTTGACTGCGACCAGTGCTTTCATTGGGAATCCTTAATTGTTGAAGTTGTTTGGAACGCTTCGGGCCCCGCATGCGCCCCGTCCTTGCGTTGCAATAGAAAAGAGGTAACGGCATCGGTGGGCATGGGCCGTGCAAAGAAGTAGCCCTGAACCTCATCGCAACTCATGGCAAGCAAGGTGTTGGCCACCTCCACGGTTTCTATGCCCTCTGCAATGGTGCGCAGCCCCAGGCTCTGCGCCATCTGGATGATGGCTTTGGAGAGTGCTGCGTTGTCTGCGTCGGTGTTGAGGTCACGCACAAAGCTCTGGTCAATCTTGAGCTTGTCCACAGCCAACTGCCGCAGATACGACAGGCTGGAGTAGCCGGTGCCAAAGTCATCAATCGAAATGCGCACGCCCATGGCTTTGAGCGCCTTGATGCAAATCTGCATCTGGTCCGCGCTGTAGATCAGAGTGGACTCGGTGAGCTCCAACTCCAGCAGCTCCGGCTGGATTCCGGTCTGGGCCAGCACCTTGGTGACGGTGTCCAACATGTCACTGCGGCGGAACTGTTCTGCCGAGCAGTTCACCGCCATGCGCAGCTTGCCAAAGCCCGCCTGGTGCCAGCGCACCGCCTGCTCGCAGGCTTGTTGCAGCACCCAGGTGCCAATCGAAACAATCAGGCCGCTGTCTTCCGCCACCGGTATGAACTCGGCGGGCGACACGGCACCCAATTCGGCTGAGTTCCAGCGCAGCAGCGCCTCCACACCAATGACCTCGCCGCTGATCAAGTTCAGCTGCGGTTGGTAGTGCAGAGCCAGCTCGTTGCGCTCTAAGGCCATGGCCAGTGCGCTGCGTATGCGGGCATGTGCATGGGCCTTGATGTCCAGGTCGTCTGAGAAGAACCGGTAAGTATTGCGGTCCGCACCCTTGGCGCTGTACATCGCCATGTCGGCCTTGCGCCGCAGCTCCGAGAAGTCGCGCGCATCGGCGGGGTAGCAGGCAACACCCATAGATGCCGTCACACTGATCTGCCGCCCCTGCAGTGCTACGGGTTCGCGCAAGCAGGCCATGATGCGTTCCAGCAAGGGCTCCAGGTCGTGCACGCCTTGCAGGTCGTTGACCAGCACCACAAATTCATCGCCTCCCTGGCGGCTCAGGGTGTCGGTGGCGCGCATGCACAGATTCACGCGCTCAGCCATCGTGGTGAGCAAGGCATCGCCCATCTCGTGGCCCATGGTGTCGTTGATCAGCTTGAACTCATCCAGATCGATATAGGCCAGCGCAAATTGCGTACCCCGCCGGTCCGCGTTGTGCATGGCTTGCCGCACGCGGTCTTCCAACAGCATGCGGTTGGGCAGGCCAGTGAGTGCATCGTGATACGCCAAGTGGACGATGCGGCGCTCCACCTCCTTGCGTTCCTGTGCTTCCTTTTCCAAAAGCACATTGGCCTGGTGGATTTCTTCGGTGCGCTCTAGCACGCGCAACTCCAGATCCTCATGGGCCTGCTTGAGTTTTTGCTCCAGAGAGCGCTGCAGCGTGACGTCTTCAATGATCCAGACATAGCCCAATTCGGGGTCTGTGCCAGACACGCTCTTGCCGCGCGCAATGCAGCGGATGTTGGAGCCGTCCTTGCGTTTCAAGTCAATCTCTATCTCACCCACCTCGCCCTGGAAAATTTTGTCACCCAAGGCTTCACGCAGCCCCTGCCAGTGTTGCTGAGATATATCCAACCGATTGCTAGGCTGCCCCACCAGCTCATCCATCTCCCATCCCAACATGGTGGCAAAGTAAGGGTTGCAGCTGTGGATGGTCTGGTCCTTAATCAAGGCAATACCGACGCTGGCGTTATCCAGGATCACCTTTTGCTGCAGCATCAGGTTTTGCATGCGTTGAAGCAGCATGTGGCGGTCGTCGTTATCGCTGTGTGTCCAGTCCTGCGCGGACTGACTCAGCGGCAGGTCGTCGGACCTCCTGGCTGCCTGGTAAATGGCCGGTATGGTGTACATGGTGCGCTCAACACGCATCACGTGTTGTAGGCCAGGGCCTGATAGCCGCCAAGCGAGGCGCCTTCCGCCAAGCGAAAGACCGATACCGTTTGCACCAGGTCTTGTGCCTGCACGCGCAAGCTGGAAGCGGCCGCAGCCATTTGCTCGACCAGCGCGGCGTTTTGCTGGGTCACCTGGTCCATGTGCATCACGGCTTCCCCGATCTGTGACACCCCCGCGCTTTGCTCGCTGCTGGCCGCACTGATCTCGCCCATGATGCTGGTCACGCGTTGGATGCTGGTGACCACCTCGGTCATGGTGTTGCCGGCCTGGTCAACCAGAACAGTGCCTTGCTCCACCCGCTCCACGCTGGTGCCAATCAGGGCCTTGATTTCCTTGGCCGCTGCCGCAGACCGCCCAGCCAGCGAACGCACTTCAGACGCCACCACCGCAAAACCTCGCCCCTGGTCGCCTGCGCGTGCGGCTTCCACCGCGGCATTGAGTGCCAGGATATTGGTCTGGAAGGCAATGCCATCGATCACGCCAATGATGTCGCTGATCTTGTGCGAGGCCTCGGAGATGCCTCTCATGGTGTCCACCACCTGGGCCACCACTTCACCGCCGTGCAAGGCCACTTGGGACGCGCTTTGGGCCAGCTGGTTGGCTTGGCGTGCGTTCTCAGCGTTTTGCTTCACGGTGGAGTCCAGCTCTTCCATGCTGGCAGCGGTCTCTTCCAGGTTGCTGGCCTGCGACTCGGTGCGGGCCGACAAGTCGTTGTTGCCTTGCGCGATTTCGGAGCTGGCGGTGGACACTCCCTCGGAGCCCCGGCGCACATGGGACACCAGTTCCACCAAGCCGTCTTGCATACGCGCCATGGACTGCATGAGTTCGGCAATTTCATCTCGGCCATGCACTTCGATGGGATGGGTCAGGTCGCCCTGCGACACTGCCAGCGCGGCCGCATTGGCCTGGCGCAAAGAGGCAGAGAGCGAGCGGATCAGCGTCCAGCTAAAGGGCACTGAAAACAGGAGCGCGACCAGCACAAAGCCCAGCACGATGAACTTGCCCCGCACATTGCGGGCTGCACCTGCATCGGCCTCGCGCTTGGCTTCTTGGACCTGGACTTTGACCAGGCCGTCGAGGTCTTGTTTGACCTGGGCAAACAGCGTGGGCATCTGGTTGGCAGCAATGCGGTGTGCGGCTTCCAGGTTGCCCGCACGCAAGGCTTCGCTGGCGGGCAGCAAGGCCTCCTGGCGATATTGGGCGCGGTCGTCGCCAAACTTCTTGGCCAGCGCCGCTTCGTCTGGGGTCATCGTGGTGTGCATATAGGACGCCCACACCTGCTCCAGGCGGGCGGTATTGGCCGCAGCCTGCGTCAGGCTTTGCTGGATTTGCTGTTCGTTGGGACTGGCTACGGCCTGCAGCAACAGCATTTGGTTGGACAGCAGGTTGGACTGGATCTCGTCCAGTTGCACCAGCGCCAGGGTACGGTCTTCGTACACGGTTTTGAGTGCTACGTTGGAGTTGCTGATGCCCATCAAGGCCACCACGCCGAAGAGTGCCAGCATGGCAATCAGCACACCGGCCAGCATGGCCACGCGGGTAGAAATTTTGAAGCGGTTCATGGCGACCTCGGCTTAAAAAAGTGCGTCCGGCATGCCACTAATCGTGGCCCCGGATGCCACCACCGAGGCTGCCAACCCACTGGCCTGCGGCAGCAAGGCTTCTGCATAAAACCGCGCTGATGCGATCTTGGCTGCGTAAAAGTCCGGGTCCTGCGCCTTGTGATCCAAA
>Ga0228698_1000783_pt1 | contig 19392 bp, 19 predicted proteins | sample McNCre117_Aug_MG_FD_178015 | JGI IMG/M metagenome (GOLD analysis project Ga0228698, IMG submission 178015) | Freshwater microbial communities from McNutts Creek, Athens, Georgia, United States - 1-17_Aug_MG | ecosystem: Environmental > Aquatic > Freshwater > Creek | place: USA: Georgia...
TGCAGTATCACCACCATCATCAGGTGATTGTTCAACCAGCACATGAGCAACACACCCACGATGACCGTCGGCAAGCACGAGAACACTGTAATGAGGATCCAACACGGTGGTATCTCCGAGAAGATCCTCGCTCTGCGTGCCATCATCATAGAGCACATAGACATGGTCTATCGTATATGAAGAGTGGTTATAGACACGAAACCGATGTGCAGCAAGCGTGACTGACGACGATGCAGCAAGCAAGGCTACAGCAGCAACCAATGACTTCAGGTACATGAAAGAGCTCCCTTCTCTCCGTCGACTATCGAGCGGAATAGGAAGACAGTACCATTACTTGAGAAAAAAGAAAACCGCCGCGGTGAAACACGCGGCGGTTTTGAGTTATGACGACGCAATCGTGAACTGATTGATGGCGCGCAAATATGCCTCATCTTCAAAGAAGATCTGCGATTTTGGAAAGAGCGCTTCAATTTCTTGTCGAGGTGGTCGCTTCATGAGACACACTATTGCAACGATGCGAACATTTTTGCTCTCTGCCAGATACCGAAGCGCATCGAATGAGTGAGGTGTCGGAAGCAGCTGACACCTCACACACGCATCAACACTACGCAACATGCTCAAAAATACATTCGACATGCCGGTCATGCGTTCGGTTGCGTAGATATACGCGGCACACACAGTATCTGGCCGTATCGCCCTATCGCTCAGTATCAGCAATCGCGGCACATGCTGCATACCTTTCGGTAGTGCAAATGGAATAACATCTCCCATGTTTACTCCTCTCAAAATATCTACAGAAAACCGTACCATGCGCTGTTTTCTTTGTACAGGAAACCACCACGAACCTGGCACAAAGTAGCATGTTTTTGACTTACTCATATACATGTAGTATTTTCCTTTCTAGAAAAGAGGTACTTCACATGCAATTTAGCCATGACAATAGACTCCGCAAACGGGTAAGCTACCGTCAGTTTATGGAAACACTTACGACGCTGCAAGCGATATGTCCGCGAGCCTCACTCACGATGCATATCTGCGACACAGCCGATAGTTACATAAACGCTGCAAGCAAACATGTTTGTACGTTTCTTGGCATCAGCACGCCGGATCTGCGCAAAGAATATTCTCTTATCGATTGCACGAAAGATGTGTGGAAGAACGCACTGCTCATTGAAGCACACATACGCATCGCTCATCAAACAAACTATTCTGAAGTTTTACTTTCTGCAGATCGACAAAGCGAACCCCATCGGCTCTGCTTTAGGATAGCGACACATTCAGCAATGTTGTTGGATGAGATCCATACGAAGCTGACCCATCCGTGTCTACGCTTCAGCATCGGGCACGGACGGCAGCTTTCCACGCGACTGTACCGAGAAATGGGAAGGAGACAGATCCGTCGCTACGCAGACCGCATGCTGCATGAGTAGTCGATATACGCACATGAATGAACCAGCCCCGCAAGCTTCGCTTGCGGGGCTTTTAATACGTTTTTCGCATACTTGACGCGTATATGCTGAACACGTAGTGTTTAGAGAGCATTGTACAAACGGAGATAGGACATGCACACATTTGCGCAACGATATCGATTCGGAGTTGGATACAATACGTTTATGCGCGTCGCACACGACCTCGACAGCATTGTGCGTATGCACCACAAACGCTGTACCTGCTACGCGCATGTCGCCGAGACGGCAGAAGCAGCAGCTCAAGTATATGTTAGTAAAAAAAGAGTGCGCGGTACCACAGAGAATCTAAGCACCTTGTATGTACGCGGTGCCTTCACCGAAGACATCTGGAAGCACACACTACATGTACAGATGGTATGGGAAGACCGCCCGCGAAGGAGACCCGTACGCGTCGTCATCACGCTCGATCGCATACTATCGGGGAACGCTATCGAGTTTTCTGCTGTTGGCGTGAGCGCAAAAGCTGCTGAAAAGATACGAGCAACATTTGGCACACGGAGCATCTTTTACAGCATTAGCCGCAGAAAGAAAAAGAAATGACCATATCGCCGAACGCTTTGCGTTCGGCGATTTTTACTGCTGTGCCGTTCGCCACTTTTCGAGCTCGGCGTGATTGCCCGAGAGGAGTACTTCAGGTACTGCGTGTTTCTTTTTATTCCATACGAAAACTTCAGGACGTGTGTACATTTCTCCTGTCGAGACACGCTCGTCTTCAAGCGACTCAAACGTGCCGAGGACACCCGGCACGTTGCGCGCAATTGCGTCAATCATCGTGAGTGCGGGGAGCTCGCCGCCCGTGAGTACATACTCGCCCACCGAGACTTCTTCTGCCTTGAGAATTTTCTTCACACGAGAGTCGATACCTTCGTAGCGACCAGAAATGAGCACGATGTCCTTCCCTTTTTTTGCGAGCGCTTTCGCATCGGCCTGGGTGAACATCTTTCCGCGTGGCGACATGATGTACACCTTCACGCCAGTCTTCTTTCCTACCGCTTTCTTCACTGCACGAAGTATCGGCTCTGCTTTCATCACCATCCCCGGGCCACCGCCGTACGGACGGTCGTCGGTCTTTGTGTGCTTATCGGTCGCAAAATCGCGTGGGTTGTAGTACGACACACCAATCTTCTTCCCGCGCACTTTTGCACCCTTTCCCTTCTCGGTTTTCTGCGCACGACCAAGGACCGACGCGTCAGTGTACGCGCGGCAGACGTCTGGAAACAGCGTGACTACATGAAACTGCATATACGTTTGCTTAATCATTATCACCTTGCAGCTCAGCACGCAACTTCATCCAGAGTTTACCCATATTATTTTGTCCTGAACCATCAGCGCCCGTTCCCCAGTCATAATCTGTGTCAAATACTTTTAGCAATTCGCGATCGCCGCTTTCAAGCAAGACTTCCCGAACATCCGCATGCTGCGCGAGCTTTGCACGGAATATTTTTTCCATAAGTGCATACTTGTCGTAGCCTGTGAGTAGCTGGTTTCGTTCCTTGCACTTTTGTGCCTCACGCCAGGCATCTAGTGGCGAGCGAGCACTCATGATTACTGGACGCGCTTCCGGCACTACGCGAAGAGCTTGATATGCATGCTCAGCGGTTTTAAAAACAATCCCGTCTACCTCCACCTCATGAGCAGAAAATGGGGAGAAATCGTGAAACCGAGTCTCAATAAAATTGATTGGTTCTTTCGAATGTGGGTCATACCCTACTCCGAAGAAAAGATTACTGTTTTCATTACTCATACACGTAGTATGCCACTCGGCCGCACAAAACAAAAACCACATCACGAGGATGTGGTTTAAGGCTTTGCTTTTGTCTTCCGCTTTGGTTTCTTTTTCTTCACGCGTGCAAAGATCTTGAGGAGCACTTTATGCTTATCGCCCCGGTGTTCTTTGAGGCTCCGCAGTGACTGCCGCGCCTCTCCGAGCGTCACCCACTCGTAGTGCGAGAGTTCATCCATGTCGATTTGAAACTCAAACGGCCCGGTGTAAATCGCGTGAAAGACGTAGTAGCGCTTGCGCGGGAATCCTTCTTTCTGTTTTTTCGACTCCACGCTATACGAGCCGTAGTAAGAGAGAAACTCGAAGTGGTGCGGCAGCGCACCAAGCTCTTCGTATATCTCTCGCCTGGCCGCTTCGATGGGCTTCTCGCCTTTGTCGACACCACCTTTCACAATGCCGGGGTTTTGTGTTTGCGAGAACAAATCCTGGCGGCCGTAGACGATGAGAAACTTTCTCGTCTCGAAGTGCTCCACCATAACGGCCACCGTGGGCCGATGGATCTTCCCTTTTCGGTCTTTACTCATACGGCGCAACAGCACTCGTTCGAGCTTTGGCGTCACCTTTCTGCTTCCCATGAAATCCTCCCCTATCTGGCACCAGTATCCTGAAAATTGCCGTAGTGTCAATAAAAACAAATCACCACCGAGGGTGGCGTAAAAAAGCAGGATACAAAAACAGCCGGCGAGAATACGCCGGCTGTTTTTGATTTGTTCAAAATTTAAATCTTGAGGTCGTCAATCGCCTCGTCGAGGGACTTTGGTTCAGTAGGTGCTGCACCCATATTCATACCGCCACCCATGTACGTGCTGCCGGTACCAGGACCGCGACCACCTTCTGGTTCATTGATTTTAAGATTTACACGAGCATCGTTCTTCATACCAACGACGCGAAGGAGTGTACGGATAGCCTTCGCGGTGTTGCCTGAGCGACCAATGATCTTACCCATGTCTTCTGCGTGCACGTCAAGTGTGAGGAGGACGCCCATTTCATCGACAGTGCGGTTGACCTTTACTGTTTCTGGATGTTCGACGAGTGCCTTCACCACTGCTTCGAGGAACTCCTGATCTTTTTCCATACAACTATACAAGAATATTTCTGATAATCAGCCGTTACCGTAGTAACAATAACGTGCTCTGTCATTCATAGTATGAGAGCGACAACCCTAAGTCAACAAAACCCCGTGTATACGGGGTTTTGATTGGTATTTTTGTGAGTCTTATGCTGCAACCTCTACTGGAGCGGCTTCAGCAGGAGCTTCTTCGACAACTGGTGCTGGAGCATTCTTTGCGTCCTCAGCTGCCTTTTCTGCTGCCTTCTTATCTGCTTCTGCCTTGAGGGCTGCGACGATCTTGTTCTTTGGGAGGACGTTGATCTTCTTTGCGTCGATAATCTTCTTGGTCACGAGCATGTTGTGGACCGTAGGAGATGCCTTCGCACCGTTTTTAAGCCACTTTGTTACCTTCTCAGCATCGATCTCAATAGTACCCGCCTTAGGCTGGTAGGTACCCACGATATCAGCAAAACGAGTACTGGTAGTACTCTCACGCTTGTCGGTCACGATAATACGGAACGACGGGTCGTTCTTTCGGCCGATGCGCTGTAAACGAATCATTAACATAGATGTTGCACAAATCTACCAGAAATAGTCCAAACGGTCAAACGCCAGACTTTCTGCTATACTAGGCCGCATATGAACCAAACAAAGGACGGCTCCCCTTCGGGACGCCTCGAGGGCACACTCATGGTCCGCGGCAAAGGCACGGGCTTTTTACGTAATGGCGACAAGCAGGACGATATCGTCATCGCTCGCGAGCAGCTTAGCACCGCGCTCGATGGCGACATGGTGGCAGTCGAGCTCACCGGCAAAGAAGCAGGTCGCACGACTGGCAAGGTTGTAGCGGTGCTTGCCCGCAAGACCAACCGCTTCGTCGGCACTCTCCAGCAGGGTGACAAAGGTATCGTGCTCCGCCCCGACAACCGTCGCATCCACGTACGCTTCCTTATAGCTGATGTGTCGCCACAGGCAGTGGGACAAAAAGCAGTCGTCGAGGTCACAGCCTTCGATGCAGAGATACCAACCGCTAAGGTCGTGGAGATTCTTGGTAAGGCTGGTGACCACGAGACCGAGATGCAGGCCATCATTCAGTCGGGCGGCTTTGCGGTGAACTTCCCTCCCGATGTTGCACAGGCAGCTGAGCAACTTTACGAAAATAAAGAAGCGATTTTTGCTGAAGCACTCAAAGACTCAAAGCGCCGCGACATGCGTGGCGTGTCAACCTGCACCATCGACCCTGTCGATGCGAAAGACTTTGACGACGCACTCTCGCTTCGCACCCTAGAGAACGGCATGTACGAAATCGGCGTACATATTGCAGACGTATCTCACTACGTCCGTGAAGATGAGCCGATCGACCAAGAAGCGCGCGAACGCGGTACGTCTATCTACCTCGTCGACCGCGTCATCCCGATGCTTCCTGAAGTACTTTCAAACGATCTCTGTTCCCTTCGCCCAAACGAAGATCGTCTCGCGTTTTCTGCCGTCTTTACGATGGACGCAGAGGGCCAGGTGCACGAGCGTTGGTTTGGCCAGACCATCATCCATTCCGACAAGCGCTTTTCATACGAAGAAGCACAGGAGGTACTCGACAAAAATGACGGTCCATTGCTTTCGGAGCTCAGTACCCTCATGACGCTCTCGCGCATCCTCCGCAAAGAGCGTTTCAAGAAAGGTGCCATCGCGTTTGATTCTGAAGAAGTAAAGTTTGAGCTCGACGAGATGAAGCGCCCCATTCGCGTGTACGTAAAAAAGCGCACCGAGACGATGCTCATGATCGAAGACTTCATGCTTATGGCAAACCGTGAAGTGTCGGAGTACATCGCAAAGTTAGCCGCTGACCGCCACAAGCATCTCACCTTCGTATACCGCATCCACGATCTTCCCGACCCCGACCGCATCGAGGAGCTTGCGCTCTTTTTGCGTGCGCTTGGTATTGATTTCAAGACAAACAAAGGTCTTGTCCGCGGTGAAGACATCAACAAAATGCTGAAAGCAATCGAAACAGTACCGCAAGCAAACCTCATTAAGACCGCGACCATTCGCTCGATGGCAAAAGCCGTATACTCAACAAAAAACATCGGACACTTCGGTCTCGCGTTTGCCGACTACACGCACTTCACCTCGCCGATTCGCCGTTACCCTGACCTCATGGTGCATCGCCTCCTGCGCAAGCATATCGACGGTACGCTCGTAAGCCCACAAGAAAGCGCACGCTACGAGCGACTCTGCGAACAGTCATCGCTTCGTGAAGTCGATGCCGTCGGTGCCGAGCGTGACTCCATTAAGTTTAAACAGTGCGAGTACATGCAGCCGCACGTGGGTGAAGTATTCGATGGCCTCATTACTGGTGTGACCGACTGGGGCATTTATGTCGAAGAAGTAAATTCTAAAGCAGAAGGTATGGTACGCCTTGCTTCAATGAAAGAAGATTACTACCAAGTAGAAAAAGGTACGTACAGTATCAAAGGTGAAAAGAAGAAACGCCGCTACGCGCTTGGCGACAAAGTGCGCATCAAACTCACCGGAGTCAACCTCGAAGAGCGCACGATCGACTTTGCACTCGCGCCGCAGCAGTAGCGCATAACAAAATCCCCGCGAGCGAAGCTCGCGGGGATTTTGTTATGTAATAAAGTCACCAATCATTCGTCTTAATAGATATGGACTACTTATTTTTCGGTTTTGATATGAAAACATCACGCGCCACTCTAAGCGCTATTGTGTGTGCCCTCACTTCAGGTGCATACCACTATTCACTTCAGCCGAGAGACCGTTTCAGTAAGCGATACCTCACCTACTAAATATTCTCATCAAGAAATATATTCTCGGCTGACATGAAGCCGAGTTTTTTGTTTCATCGCAGCACTGTTCTTTAACAATGGAGGAATACAATGACGAACCGAATTTTCTTTCGTAAAGGTATACACGTCGGGCTTGCGCTCCTTGAGGAGGCGGACACATCCTTTTGTGTCGCTGCACTCAATGATGAGTCGGTGACGCGCAATCTACTCCGACGATTTCCACTCACGCACACTGAAGAGCGCGAGTGGATTGCCAATCTCCCCAAACGTGCCGACACCGACCAGGTCTTTGGTATCACACTCACTGACACTGGTGAACTTATCGGCACGATGGGGCTCCATCGCATCGACTGGATTAGTCGCACCGCAACAACGGGCGCATGGATTGCGTCTGGTGAACACCGCGGCAAAGGATACGCGAGCGAAGCGAAGTTTCTTTTGCTCAACTACGCATTCGAGACCCTCGGACTTCGGAAGATATGTTCGCATGTGTTAGCGCCAAACGAGAAGAGCCGTCGCTACAACGAACGGTGCGGCTACAAAATCGAAGGCACACTGAAAGATCACACCTTTGTTCGTGGAGAGTATGTCGACGAGCACTGTATGGCAGTATTCAAAGAAGACTTCGAGCCTCTTTGGGAAAAGTATCTCAATAAGACAGCATAAAACGAACCGGCGAGCTATAGCTTGCCGGTTTTTTCTATATTTTTTCTACTTGCCTATTAGGCCAGAGAGGAGTATATTCATCGCGGGGACGAAATAGTTCGGACCATTTTAGGAGATTCTACCGATGCGGAACAACCAACCTGCAAAAAAAACTTTCAAAGTTTTACTTGAGGGGGCCAAAGAACAAATTTCCCTTCACTGGGACAAAATTCTTGCGGCGGTTCGCTCATACGCGAGCATAATCCAATTTGACCGCGAAACAGGTATCTTCACCGTGGCCAGTGACGCGAACCAATTTTCGCTCGCCGGCAGGCTGAAAGATGCGCTGCGGAGTGTACACTTCGGCCTCGATGTGTCGGTGTCAAAAGCATGATGCCACGGACTTGCAACATATAGTTGCAAGTCCTTTTTTGTACTTCTTTATAGTCGCCACTTCTTACAGAAGCTGTACACCATGTCGCTATTTTTACAAAATAGCTGGCATGGTCTTACGAAAGTTTCCCAAACTTTCTCACTCCTTTCTTCATTTCTACTTTGCCACACTAACCGCTTCGTCAAACTTGACCGAGAGGAGTTTCGAGACACCATCGCTTCCCATCGTGACGCCGTAGAGGACACCAGCACGCGACATGGTCTCACGATTATGCGTAATGAGGATGAGCTGTGAGCGTGCACCAAGTGCTGCGATCATATCGCCATAGCGCTTTGAGTTTGCTTCGTCGAGCGCTGCATCGGTCTCATCGAGAATGACAAAGAGCGGCGGGTTCACCTGGCTCATTGCAAAGATAAGCGCGATGGACGTGAGCGCACGCTCGCCACCTGAAAGCATCTCGAGACCTTTGATGCGCTTATGGGTGAGCTTCACGTCAATCTCGATCCCCTCCTCTACTTCTTTTGTATCTTCGGCATCTTCTTCTATGTCGTTTTTCTTTTTCTCGGCGACACGAAGGAGCGAGCCAGTGCCGCCCTGGAACATCATGCCGAAGAAGGTATTAAACTCTGCGCTAATCTTTTCAATACCTGTCACAAACTGCACATTGAGCTCGCGCGTGAGGTCTTCGATGAGTGAGCGGAGCGACGCCACCGATACTTCAAGGTCGGTTATTTCTTTTGCAAGAAATTCGTCACGTGCTTTTGCGTCGTTGTATTCCTTCACAACATCTTCACCACCTGCACCACCAAGCTCCTCGAGGCGGATCTTCATCTTTTCTAGCTCGCGGCGACGATTTTGTTGTATTTCGCGATCTTCTGCAGCAATGTGTTCACGAGTGAGGAGTTCACCCTGCTCGTTTTTCAGCTCCACGGTGAAGTAGTCGGCAGCAGCACGACCCACGAGTGACATAGCCTCTTCTATTTCTCGCTTGAAATCTTCGCGGTCACGCTCGAGGACGCGAAGCTCACGGTCGATAGATCCAATCAGTGACTCCACTTCGCGCTCGCGTCCCATGATTTCAAAAATATCACGCTCAGCACCACGGCTTTCACTCTGGTCGGCCTCGATGGCACGCTTGAGCGCTTCATATTCTTCGCGTAGCGCATCTTCTTTTGCTGCAATTACGGTGCTCGTGTTGTCTTGCGTCTTTTTTGCTTTTTCAAACTCGTACTTCTCTGCAGTGAACGATGCGATACGCGCTTCATCGCGAACCTTCCCATGTGCAGCTTCCGTCACAAAAGAAACGACGGCGTCGAGCATGGTGCGTATGGTCGTACGGAGTTGCTCCGCATCACGCTCCTTTTCTGCGCCTTCCGCAGCCTTTGCGAGCGTATCTTTAAGATTGCTTACATGAGAAAGCGGTACCGAAATGTGCGCAGTGTCGGTCGTACCACGCTCAAGCTCAGCGAGTGCGCGCTCGAGGTACGCTATCTGCCCTTCAACCTTTCCTATTTCGCGAAGCACGGCCTGGCGCTCCTCGCGCGCTTCGCGGATGCGCATCTCGAGCCCCACGAGTGCATCGCGCTTTTCATCTTTTTCACTGGCGGCAAGCTTTTCTTTTGCACGCACAAGCTTTGTTTCGAGCGTTGCAAGTTCTTCGGTCGGTGCGAGGCGTGCGTTGTTCAAGCGATCGACGTGATACGCCAAATACTCATCTTCACGACGAAGGTACTCTGCGTATGCTTTCGTCAGGTCAGTGCGAAGCTCAATTGCGCGCTCCATCTTGCGCATCTGTTTCTCGAGGAAGCGTAGGTGCGGCGCTACTTCTCTGCGGAGCGACTCCACATGCGCGATATTTTCTACGGTCTTCTCGAGCTTCTTTTCGCTCTCTGCTTTTTTATATTGAAATACCTTGAGACCCAGTGCGTCTTCGATCATCTCGCGGCGCTCGCGCGGTGTCGACGAAAGAATACGATCTGCCTCACCTTGTGAAATGATGTGGTGGCCTGTGGGACCAATGTTTGCCGAAGCCAGGAGCTCCTGCACGTCCTTGAGGCGTGTACGCGAGCCGTTAATGAGATATTCATTCACCCCGTCGCGGTTTACCACACGCTCGATGGTGATCTCTGGGAAATCGAGTGGAAAAATTTTCGCAGTGTTGTCGAGAGTTATCTTCACCGACGCGCGGTTTGCGCGAGCCTGACTTGGTGAGCCGTTGAAGATGAGGTCTTCGCCACGCTTGCCGCGAAGTGACTTGATGGACTGCTCGCCGAGCACAAAACGAAACGCTTCAGCGACGTTCGACTTCCCCGAGCCATTCGGACCCACGATACCCGTGATAGCGGTCGAAAACTCCAAATCAGTCTTTTTCGCAAAAGATTTAAAACCCGCCACCTCGAGCGACTTTAGATGCATCCCGTATATTCTAACATTAGAAACAAGCCCCAAACGTCCATTTGCTCACACCTCGAAGTCTCATACATGACGGCAGTAACTATTTTCGATAGGAGTGAGCGCGGGGTTTGAAAAGACTTGCGGAAAACCAGCGTTGGAGTGAGGCAGGTACTTTGTGCGAGCATCTGCAGCCCAAAAAGCTGGTCTTTGTGGAGTGAAACGGAACAAAGTTTTGGGCGAAGCCGCAATGAGTGAGCGCTGGCGAACGAATGGTCGCAGAAAGTAGCCTGCCGAGCGACCTCTACCACCCCTTCACCTCGAGCCCTTTCTCTGCTGCCATCTGCTCTGCTTCTTGTTTTGCTTTACCGGTACCTTCCGCTATGAGCTCGCCGCGGAGAAACACACCCACGGTAAAGTTGCGGTCGTGATCGGGACCCTCTTCTTTTGTCGTCTGGTACTGCGGTGTGATGCCCGCATGCTCCTGTGCCTGCTCCTGAAAGCGGCTCTTTGCATCTTGCCACAGCTTCTTTGCCACAATGTTGTCGGTGCGTTCAAAGAGTGTGCGCGCAATAAACTCACGTGCTGCAGGATAGCCTTGGTCGAGGTAAATAGCGCCAGTGATAGCTTCATATGCATTTGCGAGGATGTAGAGACGTGCGCGGCCCGTGTCCTTTGCCTCACCTTTTGAAAGGAGCAGGAAGTCGTTGATGCCGAGCTTGGTCGACGCATCAGCAAGTGTGTTCGTATTCACCAGCGCGGCACGCACGGAAGTGAGCTCACCTTCTGGCTTCTCGGGATACTTTGAAAAGAGATAGTCGGTGATGACGAGCTCGAGTACAGCGTCGCCGAGAAACTCGAGGCGTTCGTTGTGCTCCTGTGTGGCAGTGCGGTTTTCATTGAGGAACGAGCGGTGCGTAATGGCGGAGATGAGTGTTTTTGGATCACTAAACGTAACACCAAGAATGGCTTCGAGCTTTTTCAGTTCTGGTTTCATGCTATTTCAACGTTAGTTGAAATGTTTTCAATTTGAGCGCAATTCACTTTTGAAGTGAGCCAAAATTCAAAGCATTTCTATTTGTAAATTCCTACGTAGTGGCAGTTTGCAAATATTTTTGACCCAGACCTACCCCCAACCTTCAAAAATATCTGCAAACCGCCCCTACTGTGACGATGGTTTTTTTAATAGTCAGATTTTGAGAAGAGTTCGAGGCGTGGGGTATTTTTCTGACTAAGCTGTACTCAAACGTACTGCGCGGGAGGAAAAATACCCCACAACAATGAAATTTTCCAAAATTTGACTATTTTCGGCTGACGAGGATTGTAACGGCTTTCGTCACAATAGGCAGTATATCCTCGTAGAAATTAAGTTCAAGTATCTCAGTGACCTTAAACCAGCGCGCGTCATCAAGGCCGCCCTTCTCCTCCAACGCAAGCTCTTCATAGGGGGCACGTGCGAGGAAATAGTTTACCTGCTTGCGGACCTTGCCTTTTTCAGGATTTGAAGCAATGTACTCATTTTTTCCAAGCTCATCTTCGACTTCAATAGCGAGACCTATCTCTTCTTTTATTTTACGGAGCGTTCCCGCACGAACTTCTTCCTCCTCTTTAATACCACCCTTTGAGAGGGTCCAATGACCAAAGATATCATGTACGAGTGCAAAATAGAGATCACCACCTTCGCGTGCATAAACCACCGCTCCTACCAAGCGCTCAATCGGCATTTCTTCATATGGCACGTCGCGTTTCTTACGCTTTGAGGTGTCAGCTTTTCCTGGCTCGCCGATCTCCTTATAGACCGCGCCAAGAACGCCGTTTACAAAGCGGCTGGAGTGTTCACCTCCAAACTGCTTTGCAAGCTCAATTGCCTCGTTAATTGCTACTTTTGCTGGAACCTCGTCTCGCTCACCAAAGAGGAGCTCGTAGAGCCCTATACGGAGGATATTGCGGTCCACAGGAGAAATACGGTCGATTGGCCACTCAGGAGCGGCTTTTTCGATGACGAGGTCAAGCTCGCTTTGTTTTTGGAGCACACCATCAAGGAGCCGTTTCATAAACGGCGTATCGGTTTTATTTTGTGCAAATTCGTCGACGTTCCTTTGTAAAATAGCTTCTACTGCGTTTTTTTCGATAGCATTTAAATCCCACTCAAAGAGTGTTTGAAGAACAATACTGCGTGAAAGGTGCCTATTTGCCATAATAACTTCTTCCCTGCGTCTATAGTAGCACCACTTGCACGTAAATATCCCGCCTTCGCGGGATATCTGGGGATAGTACCTTGTACTTATTTTGAATCTGCGCGAGTACGTTCCTTTGTTGCTTTAATACGAGTGGTACGGCTCGTACCCTTCTTTGCGAGGTCGAGAACCATGCGTCCGCGGTAGTACCCACACGCGAGACACATATTGTGTGGACGTCGTGAAGAACCACAGTGCGAGCACTTCGTAAGTGATGACGCCTCAATGGCGTGGTGTGAACGTCGCTGGCGAACCTGCGAACGGTTATGACGCATTCGTACTACCATAGTGAGAAGAATATAGCAGAAAATAAAGATTATGGCAAATGTACGTGAGGGGTGACACTTTTAGGTATATGAAAAGGCGCTGAAATGAATCAGCGCCCTTTTTGTCGCGTCGTCTCCCTTATGCAGCAACAGCTGGTGGTGGCACCAGAAGCTTGAACTTCTTTACAATGTCAACACTGATAAGCGCATGGTTTATACACGGCCCTTCACCTTCGAAATGTGGATCGTGGTACCCTCGCCCCTTTGATGCACAGACAACCCCTGTAGTCTGCTCGAACAGATCGCAGGCGCCGCAGAATTTAGTGCAAGAGCCACAATATGCCCTCATCTTTGAAAGAACTTGCCGTTGCTTTATTTCATCTTTCCCCATGTTTTAACCTCTATTTTTGGGGTTGTACACACACGCACTCGTCCTAACATTTCGTACCGAAACGGCAGAAATACTTTATTAGGTGTACGCTTAGGTACTAGCATACACTATGGCAAGCTATTGGCAAGTTCTACAAAATGTGGTGCGGTGCATAACTTCGAGGCCATATTTTTTGATATTTTTTCGATGTATGAGAGTTCCGTATCCTTTATGAATCTCAAAACCGTACCTGGGGTACTTTTTTGCAACACGTACCATGTAGCGGTCGCGCGTGACCTTCGCCATAATAGACGCGAGTGATATTTCTTTCTCCGTCACGTCGCCTTTGATAATGGTTGTTTGATGTGTGAACTCGGCTGGTGCATGGAGGAGACCGTCGAGCTTTATATAGGCAGTGCGCGGGTCGGGCGCGAGCTCGGCGAGCGCCCGCACGATACCTTGCCGTACTGCAAAGGTTATTCCCTTTTTATCGATCACTTTTTCTGATACAAGCGCGACTGCGGTGGTAAGCTTTCCTTCTTTTTCAAGCTGCTGCGTGCGCCGAAAAATCGCTTCGCGATTTTTCGGCGACACTTGCTTCGAGTCCGCTACGCCAGGAATCTGCGCCCAGTCAAAATCCTTCGGCACGAGCACAGCGCCCACTGCTACTGGTCCCGCTAATGCTCCACGCCCCGCTTCATCGATTCCCACAATCCATTTCATTGCGCCATGATACCGCAGGTAAAGAAAAAGCCACACCACATACCACTATTTGTCCCCATTCGCGATACCCATGCGGTGGCGGTATACTATCACCACTATGAGTGAGACTCGCTTTACCCACCTCCACACCCACAGCCACTTCTCTCTCCTCTCGGCTGTACCTACGGTGGACGAGCTCGTGAAGCGCGCAAAAGAATACGGCATGGACGCGCTTGCACTCACCGACAATGGCAATCTCTATGGTGCAGTGGAGTTTTACCAAGCATGTAAAAAAGCAGGCATTAAACCGATCATCGGTATTGATGCGTACCTTTCGCTCCGCACCCGTCATGACAAAGAGTCTATCGACAAGCCGCGCTCGCGCCTCGTGCTCATAGCTGAGACAACCCAAGGCTACAAAAACCTCATTAAGCTCGTGACGCTTTCATATACTGAAGGCTTCTACTACAAGCCCCGCATCGACCGCGAGATCTTGGAACAATATAAGGAAGGGCTCATTGCCATCGTGCCGTCGTTCGCCGGCGAGCCAGCACAAGCCATTAAGGATGAAAACCGCGAACGAGCCGGCGCGACGCTCGACTGGTACAAAACAGTATTTGGTGAGAAGTGCTACCTCGAGATCACGCACCATCCAGAAATTCCAGGACACGAAAAAATACAGGACGAACTGAAAAAAATCGCCGCGGCGCACGATGTACCGCTCGTCGCTGCACACGATGTCTATTACCTCAACCCTGACGACCGCCGCGCTCGCGAAACAATGATTAAGATCCAGACCGGAGGTGTGGTCGAAGGCGGCGACCTCGATGACCGCGAAGAAGACTTTTCGTTTATTTCCATCGAACGCGCACGTGAGCTTTTCAAAGATGAGCCTGAGGCACTCGTAAACAATGAAAAGATCGTCGCAGGCATCACTGCAGAAATCGACATCGGCACGTGGTACTTCCCCGACTACAAGATCGCGAGTGGTAAAACACCAGACGAAGAGCTCCGCGCCCTCACCGAAGCAGGCATAGTCTGGCGCGGACTCAAACCAGATGACGAGGTTGTACGCAAGCGTATCGAGTACGAGCTCGGTGTCATTACGATGAAAGGCTATGCGAAATACTTCCTTGTAGTGGGTGACCTCCTCCGCGAAGCGCGCGAGCGAAAAATCCTCACGACCATCCGCGGTTCAGTTGCGGGCTCGCTCGTGACCTACGTGCTTGGTATCACCAACGTAGACCCACTTGAGTACAAACTTCCCTTTGAACGCTTCTTAAACCCTGAGCGTCCATCGGCGCCCGATGTGGACATGGACTACGCCGACAATCGCCGTGACGAGATCATCGAGTATGCTCGTACGAAGTATGGTGCTGACCACGTCGCGCAGATTGGTACCTTCGGTACGATGATGGCGCGCGCTGCCGTGCGCGACGTCGCACGCGCGCTCGGCCACCCGTACTCGGTGGGCGACACCATCGCAAAGCTCATTCCGATGGGCAGCCAAGGCTTTGCCATGACCATCGAGCGCGCCATGTCGCTTGAGCCTGACCTCGCATCACTCTATAAAAAAGATAGCGCGGTGCGCGAAGTGATCGACCTCGCAAAAAAAATCGAAGGCAAAGTCCGTCACATCTCCGTGCACGCTGCGGGTGTGGTGATTTCCCCGGTACCACTCACCGAGCTCGTGCCACTCCAGCCCGACCCAAAGGAAGGCAAGCTCATCACACAGTACGACATGTACACCGTGGGCGAAGACGGCATCGGCCTACTGAAGTTTGACTTCCTCGGTATCAAAAACCTCTCCATCCTTGCTGATGCCGTCGTGCGTGTAGAAAAAATTCGTGGCGTCACCGTGGACATCGAACACGTGAACGTCGACGATGTGAAAACATTTGAAATGCTTGCGCGCGGCGAGACGATGGGCCTCTTCCAGCTGAACGGCGGCGGCATGACGCGCTTCCTCAAGGAACTGAAACCTTCGTCCATTCACGACATTAACGCGATGGTGGCGCTCTACCGCCCAGGCCCGATGGAATCTATTCCCGAGTATATTGAACGAAAGCACAACCCGCGACTCATTACCTACCTCGACCCACGTCTCAAGGACATCCTCGACCGTTCGTACGGCGTGATCACCTACCAGGACGACGTCCTCATGATCGCCATCAACCTCGCAGGCTACTCGTGGCTCGAAGCTGACAAGCTCCGCAAAGCGATGGGCAAGAAAATTCCTGAGGTTATGGAGGCGGAGAAAGAAAAACTCCTCAAAGGTTTTGAAACATACGGAAAGATTTCAAAAGAAAAAGCGGACCGACTCTGGAAACTCATTGAGCCGTTTGCAGCGTACGGTTTCAACAAAGCACACGCGGCGAGCTACGGCCGTGTGGCGTACCAGACAGCCTACATGAAGGCGAACTTCCCCGAGGAATACATGTCTGCCGTACTCACCGCGGATTCTGGTGATGTGGAATCCATTTCACAAACCATTGCGGAGTGTGAACGCATGGGCATCCGCATTCTTCCACCTGACATCAACGAAAGCTTTGGCGGCTTCTCTGTCGTACCTGGTGAAAGCACCATTCGCTTCGGTCTTACGACGATTAAAAACTTCGGCGAAGGTATTTCAGAAGCAATCATCGAAGAACGCGAGCGCGCTGGCGCATATGAATCGCTTTCCGATTTTCTCCGCCGTGTTCAAAACAAAAACCTCAATAAGAAATCGCTTGAGTCACTCATTAAAGTGGGTGCACTCGACCGCTTTGCTGGCGACGGTGGGCGCGGAGCGCTGCTCGCCAATCTCGACACACTCCTCGCCTACAACCGCGAGTCGGGCGAAGCAGCGCTCCGCGCCCAGACCTCCCTCTTTAGCACCACTGCTGGCGCGAGCGACGTGGTACTCCAGAAATTCCCGGATGCTGATGCTCGCGAGCGCCTCGCATGGGAAAAAGATCTTCTTGGTATTTATGTCTCTGGTCATCCGCTCCAAGCGTACAAAACCGAGCTTGCGAAACGTCCGAGCGTGGCGTCCGTCAAAACGGACAACCGCCAAGGTATTCCGGTGGTCGTCGCAGGCATCATCGATGAGCTTAAAGAAATCATGACAAAGAAAGGCGACCACATGGCGTTTATGAAAGTGGCCGACCTCACTGACTCCATCGAGGTCGTCGTCTTCCCTGACCTCCTTCGTGAAAAGAAAGATGTCTGCGTTTCGCAGCGCGTCGTAGCTATTAAAGGTCGCTACTCGCTCCGCAATGGCACGCCATCGATAGTTGCAGAAGCAGTGAAGGGATTATAGACTAGGCGCAGATGAGGAGAGGAGCGTTCCATGAAGACAAAGAACATACAAAGGGGTGTGACTCCTGCTGAACCGGTTTCCCTACTTGAGGCAATTCTCTATAATATGATGAATCCTTTTCTGATGCTGGGGGCATTGCCGCATATTCCTATGAAGCGAAAAGATATGCCGCCAAAGCCACACCACGCACCAAAAAAGATGCGTCCCTGAGCGACAAGAGAAAGGAAGTACGATGCAGCGTCACAATCACCGCAACCGCAAGAACCAAAAGAAGCGTGCGGAAAAACGAAAGCTGGCAAAAGCAGGAACGGCGCCGCCGGAACGCCTTACACTCGACGCAAAAAATACCCATGCGTCGAAGTCCGACCCGCGTTTCCATGGGAAGATACATCCTTCGTTCATCTAGACAACGCCGCGAGCCAAAGGCTCGCGGCGTTTTTATTTGACATTCCCCGCTGTCGCGCTAGGATGATGTACATCAGAGATTGCGTCGGCTACCAACCGACGACGCCTAAAGCGAGCGAAAGCCCAATCTGATGCAATGAGCCTGAAGGCATACTTTCAGGAAACCTCGGTGGAACCGCGACCTAAGATCGCCCGAGCAAAAATTGATAGAAATCAATTTTTGCTCGGGCGCTTTTTGTTACTCATTATTTACACTCATCATGTCAGCAACACTCGCAGAAAAACGTCATACCCTCGCCCACTTGCTCGCGGCAGCTATTGCGCAGAAGTACCCGAGCGCTATGCCGACCATCGGCCCTGCTATCGACACCGGCTTCTACTACGACTTCGACTTTAACGGTGGTGAAAAGCCCTCCGATGAAGAACTCCAGAAGCTTGGCAACATTATGAAAAACCTCCTACCGAAGTGGACGGAGTTTACGCATAAAGAAGTCTCTGCGGAGGAAGCACGTACGCACTTTGCGGGCAATCCCTACAAACTCGAGCTCATCGAGGAGATCGTTGGCAAGGGCGAGAAAATTACACTCTACACCTGTGGCGAATTTACCGACCTCTGCCGTGGCGGCCATGCAGAACATCCCGCGACCGAGATTGACCGCGAATCCTTTGAGCTCGACAAAATCGCCGGTGCGTACTGGCGTGGCGATTCTGACAAAGCGATGCTCACCCGCATCTACGGCCTCGCCTTTGAAACAAAAGCTGACCTCGCCGCATACCACGCACAGATAGAAGAAGCGAAGAAACGCGACCACCGCAAGATCGGCCAGGGGCTCGACCTCTTCACCTTCTCCGACCTCGTAGGCTCTGGCCTGCCCCTCTACACACCAAAAGGTACCGTCATTCGCGAAGAGCTCGGTGGTTTTTCAGAAAGCCTTCAGAAACGCTTCGGCTTTGAAAAGGTGTGGATCCCGCACATCACCAAGATCGACCTCTACAAAAAGTCCGGCCACTGGGACAAGTTTGGCCACGAGCTCATGCTCGTAAAGAGCCAGGAGTCTTCGGACGAATTTGCGCTCAAGCCCATGAACTGTCCGCACCACACACAGATCTACGCTTCAAAGCCGCGCTCATACCGCGACCTTCCAGTGCGTCTTATGGAGACCACCACCTGCTACCGCGATGAAAAAACCGGCGAGCTCGGTGGCCTCACCCGCGTACGCTCACTGACCCAAGACGATGCGCATGCATTTTGTCGTCCCGACCAGATCGAGCAGGAGTTTGAAAATATCATGCTCATGATCAAGGAGCTCTACGGCGCACTTGGTATGAGCTTCAAGGCTCGTCTCTCCTTCCACGACCCAAAGAACAAAGAGAAGTACCTCGGCGATGAATCGCTCTGGAAGATGGCAGAAGAAAAAATTGAGGACGTCGCAAAGAAGCTCGAGCTCGACTACTGGGTAGCGCCAGGCGAGGCTGCGTTCTATGGACCAAAAATCGATGTCATGGTCATCGACGCCCTTGGCCGCGAGTGGCAATGCGCCACTGAGCAGCTCGACTTCGTACAGCCTGCGCGC
>Ga0228698_1000784_pt1 | contig 19382 bp, 22 predicted proteins | sample McNCre117_Aug_MG_FD_178015 | JGI IMG/M metagenome (GOLD analysis project Ga0228698, IMG submission 178015) | Freshwater microbial communities from McNutts Creek, Athens, Georgia, United States - 1-17_Aug_MG | ecosystem: Environmental > Aquatic > Freshwater > Creek | place: USA: Georgia...
TGACGACATGGCTCCGGAGAGCATCGTTAAAGCGGGTCGATTGCTGTTTTGTTACGGTTAGGACTCGCTTTGCTCAAACATTCACCAGAGAGCATATATATTCTTCTTAATACATAATAGGTATAATGAGGATATAGATAAAGGACAAGGCATGGCACTGGCAACAGGGACGACAACGGGTATAACCCTAACGAGCACGGGTACTGCGGTTAGTGCGCCTATTCCTTTTGACGCCGTTGGATACTTTCCCAGGTATATCAAAGTCACATCAAGCGCCCCAGCTTACGTATGCGTATCAAACGACCGCCGAGCAGCCGTAGCTGGTGACGTACTGGTACAGCCTTATGACTTGTTAGTACTGAGAGCATCCGGCCATAAAAGCGTATCTGCTCTGAGCTTGTCAGGGACTGCGGTGGTGAGCGTTATCCCTGACGATTCGGGATTCTGGACGGCCGATCAGTCCACGATGGAGCTTAACTTCGCGGCCATGAACACCCTAGACCCCCGGGTGACGTTTACAAGGGCTAGCATTGCAACCCGGATAAACAATTCAGGGTTTATCGAGACCGTTGGGAATAACGTCGCTCGATTCGATTACGACCCGGTAACTAAATTACCAAAGGGTTTGCTGATCGAAGAATCCCGAACCAATCTACTGCTCAACAGTGATTCATTGTCAACCCAGGGCGTGACGGTTACTGCAACGCCTTACACATTGAGCTTTTACGGGTCGGGCACAGTTACTCTCAGCGGGGCATACTCCGGCACGCTGGTCGGCTCGGGAGCGTATCCAACCCGGTCAACCCTGACGTTTACGCCTTCAGCTGGAACTCTGACTTGTACGGTCACGGGCACAGTCCAATACGCCCAGGTCGAGGCGGGAGCGTTTGCAACGTCTTATATCCCGACAACCGGGGCAACGGTCAACCGATTGGCTGACAGCGCGGTGATGACGGGTACTAACTTTTCGAGCTGGTATAACCAAAACGTGGGCGCTTTCCTGGCTGAGTTCTCGTTACCTTTTAACTCGACGGGCGGGGCTGGCATCAATGCGATTTTGAGTGCTGACGACAACACCTCGGCCGAGCGACTACAACTCCGGCGCATGGACGTATCGGGACTGATTACGGGTGTTATTGTGGATAACTCCGTGGCGGTGTTTAACCAGGGCGCAACTGGTGCTCCAGTAGTGGGGGCAAACACAGTTACCAAAGCAGCCATTGCTTACGCGCTCAACGACTGTAACGCCGCCCAGGGTGGATTGATAGGCGCAACAGACACGGCAGCAACAATGCCAACTCCGACCCAGCTCCAGATCGGCAACGGAACGGCGCTTGGTTATCTTTGTGGCCATATCAAGCGCATCGCCTATTACGCCGTGCGTATGTCCAACGCTGATTTGCAACGATTGACAACATGACACTCTCACCAAAGCAAGAAGCCTTCGTGCGTCAATATGTCCTCAATGGGGGCAACGCAACTCAGGCTGCTATATCCGCTGGATACAGTGTCAGATCGGCGTCAACGGCTGGTGGCGTCAATATGAAAAATAATGAGGTTATCGAGGCCATCAAAAGGCTATCGGCTCCAAAGATCGCTCACGAACTTGACACCATCGAAGGCCGTCGCGCAAGGCTTCAAGCTATCGCAGATCGGGCTGAACGACAGGGCGATGAACTCAAAGCCTTAGATCAATTGTCAAAAATGTGCGGTGACTACATCGAGCGCAAACACATCACTGGCAATGTGCAGATAAACTTTCAGGCCTACGTGCCCAAAAAGGGGAGTAAATGAGCCCAGTTGACCCCGCGAAGATAGATCAAGGCCGTGTGTCACTTTACCGGGCCCTGATGAAGGTCAAGAAACATTACGGCCTAAACCCTATGGAACTGGTCTATGCTCACCATGAGGCCCTAAAGGACATTGGGGACTATTCCGACAGGCTGTGGTTGCAGTTTGTCGCCGAATCATTCAAAGAGGTCATGCTACGTGACGAATCCAAAGTCCTGGTCTCCCACTGAGAAACAGGAATACTTCCTGGCTGCGGTCGAGGATGAGGTGTTGTTTGGCGGCGCGGCAGGGGGTGGGAAAGCCCTTGACCTTGCCACACCAATAGCCACTCCCGACGGCTGGCGCACTATGGCTGATTTACAGCCTGGTGATGATGTGTTTGACGAGAATGGCCAACCTTGTAAGGTGCTGGCTATCTCTGAGGTCATGCACGACCGCCCATGTTACGAGCTGACGTTTAGTGATGGGTCTCAGATCGTCGCTGATGAGCAGCATCTATGGGTCACGCTCGAAAACAACATTCAGCACGTTCGCACAACGCAGCAACTGAACAACGCGCTGATATGGGGAGACGCGCTTACCTTGCCAAACTCCCCTGGCTTGGAAACCTTGCGCGGCGTGGTGGGTGACGTAACTATCACAGCGGTAGTCCCGTGCGAATCCCGCCCGGTGAAGTGCATTAAAGTCTCATCGCGCTCTCATCTTTACCTGGCAGGAACTACGTATCTGCCCACGCACAACAGTGACGCCCTAATCATGGACGTCCTCGGACTAGGAGAGGAAGAACCATCCATCTCAATCCCCAGGTTTAGGGGCTTGCTCATCCGCAAGACCTTTCCCCAACTCCGGGAAATCATCGACCGAACCCGAATCATCTATCCCCTGATCGACCCAGGCGCTACATATCGGGAGGCTGACAAGGAATGGCTATTCACATCGGGCGCGAAAATCATCTTTGGTTTCTGCGAACGAGATCCTGACGTACTCCAATATCAAGGCGCTGAATTTCAATGGATTGGCATCGACGAGCTTGGGCACTTTGCGACGCCTTACGTTTATGACTACCTGACCTCCCGCCTGCGCTCACCTGACAAACGGCTATCGGCAAAGATGCGGGCAAGCTGCAACCCAGGCCCCAAGTGGATCATGGAGAAGTTCGGCATCAAAAAAGACGGCGCTGACAGCATGGTCACGCTCAACGTCAACGGGCGATTCATTCACCGCCGCTTCATCTCGTCCAAGTTGTCCGACAACAACCACCTGGACGGCACGGGCTATCTCGAACGTCTGATGATGCTGCCTGACGTTGAACGACAGCAGCTCCTAGAAGGCCGCTGGGATGTGTATAACGTGCCTGGAGCTATCTACAAAGACCAGATCGATGAGTCACGCTCCAATGGCCGCATCCGACCTTTGCCCTATGACCCGATGTTGCGTGTTCATGCGATTTGGGACTTGGGGTGGAATGATAAAACGTCGATCATCCTGGTTCAAAAAGGTGCGAGTGACGTTCGCATCATTGATTACATCGAAGAATCTCATAAGACCCTGGACTACTATTCCACTCTGCTCAGAGAACGCAAGTGGAACTGGGGTGAAATGTGGCTGCCTCACGACGGTGAAACCCGTAACCTGCAAACAGGCCGATCAGCCAAGGAAGTGCTTGATTCACAAGGCTGGAATGTTAGAATCACGCCCAAGCTGGACATTGAAAGCGGCATTAGAGCAGCTCGTATGATGTTTGGACAGGTATATTTTGACGCTGACAAGGCCGATGTTTTGGTTGACCACTTGTATAACTACCGACGGGCCATCAACGCGCAAACAGGGGAGGCAACAGCCCCGGTGCATGATAATCATTCCCACGCTGCGGACGCATTTAGGTATCTCGGTGTCTGCGTGGGCAGTCTTACCAATTCAGAGTGGTCAAAAGGCGCTCTGAATTATGCAAACATGAATTACGCCTAACTATGCAAAAAATGACAGACGACGAGCTAAAGGCTCTGGTTGACGCGGAAGTCTCGCAGAGCTTGGGCTATGTTGGGCGGCTGTCTGAGCAGCGCAGGACGGCGCTGGAATACTATCTTGTCCGACCAAGTGGCAAGCTGGCTCCCCCTGAGGTTGACGGGCGCTCATCCGTTGTATCCCCTGACGTTGCAAACGCGATTGAATGGGCGATGCCTTCGCTGATGCGTATCTTCACAAGTGGTGAGGACATTGCCCGATTCTCTCCGCGCAAACCAGGTGACGAAAAGAAGGCCGAGCAGGCGACTGAGTATGCCAACTGGTTACTTTGGTCGCAGAATGAGGGCTATCGCATTGTTTACTGGTGGCTGAAAGACGGCCTGCTGTCAAAGAACGGCTACGTCAAGGTCTACAGCGAAGAAAAAAAGGAAGTAACCCGCGAGGAGTACGTTGGTCAAACGATGGAGCAGATCACGGCGATCATGCAGCCAGCGAACGATGAGGAGGAAATCGAGGTCGAATCTCAGGATTCGGACGTTGACGAAACCTACACCCAGCAGTTACCACAAATGCAGCAGCAGTATCAAGCTGCGCAACAACAATACGCTCAAGCCCAACAAATGGGCAACCAACAGGCGATGCAACAGCTCGGGCAAATGCTCGCTCAAATGCAGCACGCCATTGACAACCCTCCTTTGGTGTACTCGATCACGATCAAGCGCACCAAGCGGGTGATGAAGACCATCGTTGACAACGTGCCACCCGAGGAAATCCTGGTCTCACGTCGGTCAAAGACCATTGAAGATACCCCGTTCATCGCTCAGAGGGTTCGCAAACGAATCGGTGACCTGGTGGCGATGGGCTACAGCAAAGATGAATGTCTCTCGCTCACTGACGACAACAACTGGGCGCAATACAACTCCGAAGCGATCATGCGCCGGGTTTACGACGACGAGGCGGCTACACAATATGAGGACGGCGGCAACAACGACCCGATGAGCCGCTATGTCTGGCTGATTGACGCCTATGTTCAGGTTGACTACGACGGCGACGGCATCCTTGAGTGGCGACGGATTCTCAAGGCAGGCTCAACCATCCTGGAAAACGAGATAGTGGACGGCCATCCCTTTGCCGATCTATCCCCTATCCTCATGCCCCACCGGCACTTTGGGTTGTCCCTGGCTGACATAACGGTTGATTTTCAAACGATCAAGACCCAGCTGCTGCGTCAATACCTTGATGCTTTGTACCTGGGCAACAATCCCCGTCATGAGGTTGTAGAGGGCCAGGTCAATCTTGACGACATGCTGACCGCCCGCCCAGGTGGCTTAGTCCGCGTCAAAGCTCCTGGCATGATTAACTCATTGCAGACCCAGGACATTAGCCAATCTGCAATTGGGGGTTTGGAGTATTTCAGCAAGCTCACTGACGAGCGCACGGGCATAACCAAATACAACCAAGGGCTTGATTCTGACACCCTGAACCAGACTGCTACAGGCATTGACCTGATTCAACAGTCTGCCATGCAACGCTTGGAACTCATGGCCAGGACAATGGCCGAGACGGGGTTTAGGCGACTGTTCAAACTCCTGCTCAAAGAGTCCGTCACTTACCAAAACCGCTCGCAGACGATCAACATTCAAGGCAACTGGGTTGAGATTGACCCCCGCGAATGGCGCAACGGGTTTGACCTGACGATTGATTGTGGCATCGGCACTGGTAACCGGGATGCCCAGGCAAAACAGTTAATGAACATACTCCAACTGCAAACCAACCTGATGCAGATGGGCATCGCCACACCGCAGAATATCTATTACACGGCCAGCAAAATCCCTCAAGCCTTGGGTCACAAAGATTCAGATCAGTTTTTTACCGATCCACAGAAGGGCATGGCACCTCCTCCGCAAAACCCTGAAATGATGAAAATGCAGGGGCAAATGCAGATCGAGCAGGCAAAGGGTCAAATGACCATGCAGATTGAGAGCATGAAGCTGCAACAATCTGCCCAGCTTGAACAGGCTAAAACGCAATATCAAATGCAAGCCGACCAGGCAGCGCGTGAACATGAGGCACAATTGGAGCACTTCAAAGCCCAGATGCAGAGCGAAGTTGATCGGAACCGCCAACAGGTTGAGGCCGAGCAAAAGCAAATGCAACTGGAGCAGGAAGCACAACTTAGGGCGCTGGAGGCTCAATACAAAGACCAACAGCATCAACGCGATCAGGAATTTGAACGGTGGAAGGCACAATTAGACAATGAAACACGTGTACTCGTGGCTCAGATTGGCGCGGCAAGTAAAGCGGCTGCTACAAGTGAGGCTCCTGCTGCTGAAAACGCAGAGACAGATCTCGAAACGCCAGAGGCTGAGCAAGCCGAGAAAGTCGATACTGGCGCAATGGTGGCACAGGCTCTACAAGCATCGCTCGACGGGTTTACCCGGGCAATTGAGCAGATGAGCCGACCAAAGACAATCATTCGCGGCCCTGATGGCCGGGTAACGGGGGTTCAATGAATCTAAACGGACAAGTGGGCGAAGTTAAATTCACCCTAGAGATAACCCGCAAGGAAACGGGCAAGGTTGAGACAGTCGAAATGGTCGGCTTTCTTGACGAAGATCAACTAAAGGCGCTACAGGCGCAGGAGACGGAAAATGGCAGTAACGCATAGCACAGCCGCACGAAACGCGGCCACTGACGCTGTAACCGCGCTAATTGGCGCATCGGGTCGGTTGAAATTTCACATCACTGGCTCAACGGTGGCTGCTCCGTCAACGGTAGTGGCTAACTTGGCGCTGAGTGCGACAGCCTTTGGTGCATCGGCATCGGGCACGGCCACAGCTAACGCGATCACATCGGACACCAACGCGGCAGGCGGTACGGTGGCCTTTGCGTCATTGCAAACATCGGGCGGCACTGCGGTCATTCATTGCGCGGTGGCTGCGAGTGCGTCTGACATCAACATGACCAACGGCTTGACGGTGACTGCGGGCGATACTGTAGCTTGTTCCGGGCTGTCTTACGCCGCTCTTAGCGCCTAATGGCTAACGGCACTGGCACGGCAACAATAAACTTTGGCTCCTTTCCGGGGGCTAACGAGGCCAGTGTCGCCGTCACTGGATTGACCACGATCAGCGCGACGTCAAAGGCTGAAGCTTACTTTATGGGCGATGACACAAGCGGCACACACACGGCGGCAGACCACCGATATGCGCCCTTGTTCATCAACTTGACCTGCGGCACGCCAACGGCTGGCACAGGGTTCACGATTTACGGCCGCTGCCTCAACAAGATGCAAGGCTCTTTCAACGTCCGATTTGTTTGGAGTGACTGATGGCATTAGATACCAATATACGCGGCTCGAGCACTGGCAACGGTGCCGAGGTTACGTCCGCAAACTATCTCAAAACGATCACAGAAACCAACGTCATTGCCAACCCTGGCAACGTGGGTGCGAATCGTATATTCACTGAGCTCGACGGCGGCTATATCACGGCTGCACCGATTCTGCTTTCTCCTGAACTGGATGCAGACTATCGCACCCGCGCAGGCATGGACACTATGCTTGACGAGGTGATGTTTAACTACACCGCCCAGGACACTGGCAAACACCAGGGCGTTACCACTACGATGGTTCCATCCTGGGCTGCGGGTCAATATATCCCCAACAGCACATCAATCACGACGACCACAACGGGCACGTATTTGCAGACGTATGCAACGTTCCCTAACGTGGGGGCTAATACCCTCTCAGGCGACGTCACAATGTCGTTCTCGGCACAGCCAAGCGCTAACAACTTCGTCGAATTTGGCTTTGCCCCGAATATCACATCGGCGACAGCATCCCCGTCTGATGGTGTGTTTTTCCGGCTCTCATCGGCAGGTTTGCAGGGCGTTTCCTCAATCAACGGCACCGAAACCAACACGGCCATTTTTACGGGCGCGGGTAACGTTGGAACGTGGACATACACCAACAGCAAGCGCTATCAGTTCATCATTTACATGAGCGCGGTCGATGCCAAGTTTTGGGTCAACGACGGAACCGGGGCTGTCTTGCTCGGCTCCATCGCTTTGCCAACGGGTAACGGACGGATTAACCTTGGCGCGGGTGTGCGCTGGTTCATGGGTCAGCGGATAACTGGTGGCGCTGGCGGTACTGCTTTGCAAGCGGCTTTCAACGGCTACTCGGTTCGCCTTGGGGGGTTAAACGCCACCTCATCCCTTGCACAAACTGGCAACCGTTTGCATGGCTCGTATCAGGGTCTTGGCGGCGGTACTATGGGTTCACTGGCTAGCTATGCCAACAGTGCCAACCCGACAGCGGCAGTTCCCACCAACACCACAGCGGCGCTTGGTACGGGCTTGGGTGGGCAATTCTGGGAAACTGGCACGTTGGCGGTCAACACTGATGGCATTATTTGCTCTTATCAGGTTCCGCTTAACACGGTCAACATTCAAGGCCGTCGCCTGGTTGTGACAGGTGTTTACCTTGATTCATACGTGCAAACGGCGTTCACGGCAGGCGGTTTTAACGCTCAATACTCCCTGGCCTTTGGTCACACCGCAGTCAGCTTGGCGACAGTCGAAGCGGCCAACGCCAAAGCACCTCGCCGGATTGCAATTGGCTCTCAGTCCGTGGCAGGCACTCAGGCGGCATTGTCTCAGCTAACCACGCTAAGCCGTGATTTCTCGTCCGCGCCTATCTACGTCAACCCCGGCGAATTTATCCAACTGGTTGTGAAACACGTTGGCACGGCTGGTACTGGTGGCGTGATTGCCCATAACGTGACATTTATGTACGGTTGGGAGTGAACTAAATGTCCCTGCTGCTAGCCCTCGTTGGTGGCGGTGGGCCAGTAACCCACAACACTAGCGGCGCACTAACCGGGCAACTGGGAAGCGTCGCTGGTGCTGCGGCGCATCTTGCATTACACAACACCTCGGGCGCTTTAACAGGCTCCGGGGCGGTCATTGCAGGCACATCAAACCGCTTTAGGGCGTTTGGGTCAAGCGGGGCACTCACAGGCCAAGGCTCGTCGATTGTCGGCGCTGCATCTCGCTCATCGGGGGCAGTCACTCACGACACCTCTGGCACACTATCAGGTCAGATCGGCTCGATTGTCGGCAGTGCAAACCGATTCAGGGCGTTTAGCTCTGTAGGTGTATTAGTCGGCCCAGGCTCTGCGCTATCAGGGTCGGCAAACAGATTCCGGGCTTTTGGCACATCGGGCGCATTGATTGGCCCAGGCTCACTGGTCAACGGCTCTGCAAGTCGGTTTAGGGCGTTTGCATCCTCCGGCACTCTGACAGGCCCAGGCGCAGTTATCAACGGCTCTGCCTCTCGCACAGGCTCTGCGATAACGCACGACACCTCGGGTGCTCTGACGGGGCAAGGCTCATCGGTCAACGGTGCGGCCACTCTGTTTGTCAAACACACGGCAACAGGCGCTCTTACTGGTCAAGGCTCAAGCGTTGCAGGGTCAGCATCTCGCATTGTCCTGGTCACGCACAACACCACAGGCGCACTCGTTGGCCAAGGCTCAACCCTGGACGGGTCGGCGCAGAACGGTCGGCAGATTGGTGGGGGTTACGACGACGAACCCAAGCGTAAACGCTATATCGTCGAAGCTGGCAATGTCGTGCAGGCGTTTGATACGGCAGCGGAGGCCACGGCTTTCCTTAATAACCTGCCACGCAAAAAGAAGAAACAGGCGGTCATTAAACCCCAGGTTATTCAGTTAGATACTAAAGCGGTACAATATGCCCAGCAGTTAGCTGACGAAGCGATTGCAAGGGCTAGGGAATTGGACGACGAGGAAGCCATATTGGCCTTATTTACATGAGCGATTTAGAACAGGATGTTAGGAACGGTTTAGAAGCCGCTCAGATTATTGAATCGCCAATATATCAAGCGGCTTTTAATGCAATTGAAAAGGAGCTTATAAACTCATGGCAGACGACGAGCGTAAAGCAAGGGGACGACCGCGAAAAGTTGTATCTGATGATACGACTGCTCTCGAGGCTGAAGACGGAACTGGAGTCGGTGATGACCTCGGGGCAACTGAGCCGCAAACGAATCCAGGAGCTACAGGAACAGGGCAGGTTGTCACATATAACCAATTTCTTGCGCGGCTAGAAGAATGGCTAGCTGATAACCAAATGGGCAACAGGATTACCCTTGCACATTATCCCGGCAAGGATACAATGCACGAATATGTGACGTGCAGTTTTCCGGTCAAAGATGGTAAACCAGGATTTATCACTTCAAGCGGCGAGCGAAAAGACATATAAACCCAGCCTGACGGGTTAGATCAGGACGTTGCCCGGGCAGCGGTGAACATCGTGATGATGTGCATATCCACAAAACGGAGTATTCATGGACGAAAACGCAGACAATCCGGTCACGGAATCTGATGACGGTGCAGCCGCCTTAATGGCTTTTCTCTCTGGCAACAGCGATGACGATGGGCGATTGAAACCCGAAGTCGCTGAAAAGATTGAAGAAGAAGATCAAGCGCCGGAAGTAATCGAAGAAGAAGCACCGAAGGAGGAAGAACCTCCAACCGAGCCGGAATACGAAGTCAAGATCAACGGTGAAGTCAAAAAGGTAAAGCAGAGCGAGCTAATCGCTGGTTACCAAAAGGGCGAAGATTACACCCAAAAAACGGCTAGGCTTGCCGAGGAACGTCGCCAAGTAGAGGCGGTGGCTCAACAAGCTCAAGCGGAAAGAACCCAGTATCTCCAGAATATACAGGCCATGCAGGCACAACTTGCACAGGCGGTACGCTCTGGCGATTTGGCTCCACCAGACCCGGCTCTAATCCAGTCGGACCCGGTGGAATACTTGCAACAGCAACAGCGATACAACCAGGCCCGCGAAACGTGGGACAAATTGCAAGCCGAGCAGGTGCAAGTGGCACAGAGACAGCAGCAGGAGGACGCACAAAGGTATTCGCAGACCCTGGCAGCACAAAGAGAGCAGCTACTCGCCAAGCTCCCCGAGTGGAAGGACCAGGCAAAGATGCAGACCGAAGTCGCCGAATTGAAGCAGTTTCTTCAGCGCGAAGGTTATGACCCCAAGGAAGTCGATGGAATCGTCGATGCAAGGGCGGTCACTCTAGCGCGTAAGGCGTGGATGTATGACAAGTTAATGTCTAACAAAACGTCGGTTGAACAGAAGGTCAAGCAAGCGCCACAAAAGGTTGTCAAGTCTGGCACCCAAGTGGAAAGCAGCAATGGCCCTCGCTTGAATCAGAGCGCAATGCAGCGCGTGCGTGCATCCGGAGATGTGCGTGATGCGGCTGCGGTTTTACGGTCACTCATGGGCTAAGCCCAAAGGAGCATTGATATGGCTATCGTAGCGAATACCTACACCTCTTACGACACGATCGGCATCCGGGAGCAACTGGATGACATGATCTACAACATTGCCCCAACTGATACCCCGTTTATGAGCGGTATCAAAAAAGGCAAAGCCCAAAACATTTATTTTGAATGGCAAACCGATACCCTGGCGGCTGCGGCTAACAACGCCCAGCTTGACGGTGACGACGTTGCATCCTTCACGGCAGTCGTTCCTACCACCCGTATCGGTAACCGTACCCAGATCAGCCGCAAGGTGTTCTTGGTTTCGGCTACTGAGCAGGCTATCCTGAAAGCTGGCCGCAAGGACGAGGTCGCCTATCTGACTGCCTTGAAAATCAAGGAATTGAAGCGCGATCAGGAAACTGCCCTGACCCAAAACACCACGGCCGTCACTGGCACAACTGGTGTCGCCCGTCAGACCCGCGGCTTGGAAGGCTGGGTGGCCACCAATAGTTCTTTGGGCGTAGGCGGTGCAAACCCCAACCCCACGACCAACACGGCCCCAACCGACGGTACTCAGCGTGCGTTCTCTGAAACCATCCTGCGTGCTGGCCTGCTGGCTGCGTTTACCGCTGGTGGCAACCCTGATACCCTCATGGTCGGCCCTGGCAACCGTCAGGTTGTCTCTACCTTCACGGGTAACGCGACCCGATTCAAGAAGGCCGAGGACAGCACCCTGAACAGCACGATTTCCGTGTATATCAGCGACTTCGGTGAATTGAAGGTTGTCCCCAACCGTTTCCAACGTAACCGCACCGCCTTTGCCTTGCAAATGGACATGTGGGAGCTGATGATGCTGCGTTCCTACGACACCGTGGAACTGGCGAAAACGGGTGACGCTGACAAGCGCATGATCGTGGTTGAGTACGGTCTCAAAGCCAACCAAGAAGCGGCCTCCGCTGCCTTGCGCGACCTGACCTAATGACCTAGGGGGCGGGGGTTAAGTCCTCCTCCCCCCTCTTTGGAGCATATATGGCTGATGGAATTGGAATAAGCGTAACAGGGGCAACCGTAGCCTCCGGCGCTGCAAGTGCAAACGTTGTCATACCTACCCTGCCCGGTGGCATCCCGACCAAGTATTACCGCATCGCCGCATCTCAGGCTGCTTATGTCAAAGTCGGCCAATCTGGTGTAACTGCGGTCGCTGGTGATATGGTCGTCCAGCCTGGTGACGCTGTAATCGTTCGCGCTGCTGGCCCTTACGTCGCTGCGCTGCAACAGACGACCGCTGGTGTGGTTCAAATTTCCCCGCTTGACGACGTATGATGGACTTTGACGACATCCTGGAGCCGGTGATTGATTACAACACCGGGCACATTGATACAGGCGTTCAAACCGCCTCGGGGCTGGTTGACGGCAAGATGGTTTTCAACCGTTTTGCGGACGTAGAACCAACGCTCGATTTGCTCTCCGGGATGCGTCAGATTACAGACGGTAAGGGTAAGGAATTTTGGTGGATTGGTGAGATCCCCAACGTGATTCTTGAAAAGTACCTCAACGAAAACGGGGTGACTTACCAGGAATTTATGTCCGATAAATCCCACGCTCGGCGCATATTGCAAAACCCGGACTATAGTAAGTTCAGGGTTTTTGAAGGGTCTTACTGATGCTCGACACGTACGCCAACCTTTCGCAAAGCATTGCCGATTGGACAAAACGCACCGATTTGACGGCGTTCATCCCCGATTTCATAACCCTTTTAGAATCCAAGTTTGCGCGAGACCTCCGCATCCGTGCGATGCTGACAACGGCAACCCTTACATCAACGGCAAGCTCTCGGACTCTTGCACTGCCTACAGATTGGCTTGAATTTGATTCAGTTGTCCTGGTCGGTCAGCCAAACAGGGTTTTAACCTACGTCACGAACGAGACCCTGGACAACAATTTCCCGGAAAACGCCACTTATTCAAAACCCGAGGTTTACACAATCGTGGGTTCGAATATGGAACTAGGCCCCGTTCCTGATGCCGCCTATCAACTCGCGGTCACGTATTACAAGAAGTTCGATTCAATTCAGACTGCCGGGACTAACTGGCTATTGACCAACCACCCGAGCTTGTATCTGTTTGGAGCGTTGATCGAGGCAAGCGCGTTCGGCTTCGCTGATGAACGTCTGCCCCTCTGGGTGCAAAGGTTTAATTCCGAGATCGAATCCCTCAAAGTCGCTGACGAGCGTTCTAACTGGTCAGGCTCTGCACTACGTGTGCGCGTCGCTGTTTAAGGTAAACCATGTCCGTTGAAACCGCACCCTATATCAACTCGCTCAATACTGCTCTCCCTGCGTCAAACGACCCAAAGAGCGAAGGCGATGACCATTTGCGGGTGATTAAATCCGCTGTCAAGGCGACATTCCCGAATATCACGGGCGCGGTGACGGTCACTCAAACAGACCTCAACACAATCCCCAACCTCGCCCCCAAAGCCTCCCCGGTGTTTACGGGTAACCCTACAGCGCCGACTGTTTCAGCCTCTGACAACACGACCACCCTTGCCACCACGGCGATGGTTCAGGCGGCTCTTATCGCCTCTACGGGCATCGGCGGTCAGCTCCCCGGTCAGTCTGGAAATGCAAACAAGTTCCTCAAGACGAACGGTTTGGTGGCTAGCTGGTCGGACGACTCCCGCATCAAACTAGCTCCCCTCGCAGGTGGCACGCTCACAGATCCCAATTCACACTACACGATTGCTGCCAACGCATCGTATACCCTCCCCGATCTAACGGGCACAGATTCATTCGGGCTAATCTATCCCTCAAACTCCACGGCAGTCCCCACAACGGTGACAACCTCTGATGGGTGGTCGGTGGCTACGGGTGCGACTGCTGGTGCTCTTAGGATAGTTCCTCCGCTGTCCACAGTTACCGCACATGGGATATGGGGTTCAGGTGTGTCGATGACGCCTCCCACGCTTGCATCAATCACGGTTTCTGGTAACGGCGTACTCGGCACAGCCCAGCTAGATACTAACCTGGTCGTAGTCATTCATCGGACTGCGGGTCAGGTTTACGCAGTTGCGATCAACACCCTGACAAACACGGCAGGCGCTCCGATTGCGATGATGGCCTACCAAAACGCCACAGGCTTCGGGGTGTGGGCTGATAGCACGACCACATTTGTTGTGGCTTGTAACTCTGGCCCAAGCAATACAAGTTTTCAGGCTGGGTCAGTTTCAGGAACGACGATTTCGCTCGGCACTGCGGCTGTGTTGAGTAAAGATTCAATCAACACAATCAAGCTAAACAACGGCTTGTATGTCGCCAACACAAACCAGGCCACAGGCTTGATTGCCCTCACGGTTTCGGGCACGACCATTACGGCGGGTACTGCGGTTTCGGCTGGCGCTGCTGGTAACGCGGTCGGATGGTCATACATCGCCCGTTCATCCAACACCGAATTTTTGCTGGCTGTATTGGCTACGGGTGGTGGTGCAAACTCTCGCGCCCTATCCGTCTGCATCGGCTCGGTATCAGGCACCACGATCACGCTTAATGCCACCTCAGTGGGCACCAACATCGAGGCCAATGCGGGCTTAAACGTGGTCGCGGCTTACGATGACGGCGTGTCTTATATCGCTGTCTGTATCAACGGCACCACGGGCACATCGGGCGATTTTTACGGCATCTCGGTCTCAGGGACGACGGCAACTCTCGGAACGGTTACAACCAGAACGGTAGACCTCCCTGCGGTTTATGACAAGTCCCGCTATATCTACAATCCTGCCAAGCCGCTGATTAAATACAACAGCACGACGATGCTTTTCGGGCATAAGGTGGTTTACGCTGTCACAATCTCTGGCACAACCCTGACGTTTGGTGCGGCTTATGGTGCGGTGAATCAAAACTTTGTAACCGATTTCGCTGGCACGAACGTTTATTCGATCAGCGCAACAACATTTGACAAGCTGTCCGTCACGGGCACAACGATAAGCTCATCCTTCCAGGTGGCCGCTGTGCCCACAATCATCATCTCCGACACGCTCACAGACGCGGCAGTTAACTACGGCGGTACTTGGTACACCTGGGCGCTGCCAACCATGCTCACCGCGCTTACGTCGAATAAATGGCTACGCTCCACGGGCGCAACTAACCTCACCATGTCAGGGCCAATCGCATGATTTATCCAGTCGGTTACATTGACCCCCGCGAGATAGCCAAAGCTGCTCGCACGGATGCCGTCTCCCGGATTACGGTGACGACCTCCGCAGGTCACACCTTTGACGGCGATGAGATTTCGCAAACCCGAATGGCTCGGGCGATCATTGCCCTGCAAGCCACCGGGACACCAAATGTAAATTGGGTGCTGGCTGACAACTCCGTAATCCAAGCAACACCAAACGAACTCGCCGAGGCCCTGGCGCTGTCCGGCGCGGCTCAAGCGGCTATCTGGGTGATTTAATGCGGGCGAAAATTGAAAACTGCGGCAGCGGGATAAATAGCGACCTCACGCCTGAGGAAATCGGGCCGGGGTTTTGGAATATCTCGCAGAATATGCGCTTCGCTGACGGGTACGCTACCCGTTTTCGCGGGATGACGCAGGTTTTCAACACTCCCTCGGTTACTCCATATTTTCTCACACCCTACGCGACAACCACAGCCAGATACTGGATACACGCCGGGACTAATGCGGTTTACGCTGATGACGGCACAACCCGGACAAATATCACAGGCACAGCGCCCACAGGGGGTGTTGATAACCGTTGGTCAGGTGGGTCGATTAACGGGGTTTTGATTCTCAACAATGGGGTTGACAACCCGACGTATTGGGCGGGAACGGGTACTCTGGCGACTATCCCTGGCTGGACGGCCACCTGGAAAGCGGCTGTACTGAGGCCATTCAAAAACTTTATCGTTGCCCTGAACATAACCAAAAGCACGACCAATTACCCCCACATGGTTAAATGGTCAACCACGCTAAACCCTGGCTCGATTACTGCTGCGGGTGATTGGGACGAAACCAACCCAGCCAAAGACGCGGGTGAGCAAGACCTGGCAGAAACCCCTGATTTGCTGGTGGACTGTCTGCCAATGGGCGATTTGAACATCGTCTATAAAGAGCGATCGATGTACGCCATGAGCTATGTCGGTGCGCCTTATATCTTCCGTTTCCAAAGGCTCCCAGGTGACGTAGGGATGTTGGCTCCGGGTTGTGGTGTGAACACTCCAGCGGGTCATGTTGTACTGGCTGCGGGTGATGTGATCGTGCATAACGGTCAAGGCGCTCAATCAATCGCAAACGCGGTGATTCGGGATTACATATTCAAAAACATCGACTCGACCAATTACAAACGCTCGTTTGTTACTGCGAATCCCCAGAAAAACGAAGTTTGGGTGTGTTTCCCCTATGGCGTATCAAGCACTTGTAATACCGCCTGCGTCTGGAATTGGGTCAGCAAAACCTGGTCTATCCGTACGCTGTCAAACGTGACTTATGGGGCGTTTGGTCAATTTAACATCTCGTCCACAAACACATGGGCGGCAGATACTCAGACCTGGAACTCAGACGCGACCTCCTGGAATGAAAACGAATACTCCCCGGCAGAAGCGAGATTGCTTATGTCTCACTCCACCCCATTGATTAGCCTGGCTGACACTGGCACAACCGATTTCGGCTCACTGATAAACGCCACTTTGGAGCGGTCGGGGATGCACATGGACGATCCGTATTCAATGAAGGTTTGCCGGGGGATATTCCCTCGCATTGACGGACAAACGGGCGGGACGATCACTGTGGAAATAGGCGGCTCAATGGTGGCTGATGCGCCTCCTGTCTGGTCGGCTCCGGTGACCTTTCGGATTGGCGTCGATCAGAAAATAGATAGCTTTGCGTCGGGTAGGTATCTCTCCGTGAGATTCTCCAACGCCGATTATTCACCCTGGCGAATCCGATCATTCGACATTGATTATGTTGTCAACGGGGCATACTAATGGCGCGATATACACCTGCAATCGTAAATAATCCCCCGGTTGATAACGAATTGGGTAAAATCGCGCAAGCCTTGGACACGGCAGACGCGCAGCTTAATTTAGATATGCTGTACGCGCCACCCAAAAAGTTCCGCGAAGGCACGATTGTTTTAGCCGACGGAACGTCATGGAGTCCGTCAGGTTTAGGCCGGGGGTTTTACGGTTATTACAGTGGTGCTTGGAATAAATTGGGGTAAATTATGAGTCTAGGTTTTACACCGTTAGATCAAAACACGGTCAACAGCGGCCAACAATGGCTCATGGGTCAAGGCCTCGGCAAGATGGGGCCAAATGGCTTTCAGTACACCGGGGGCAAAGAAGGCAACCAAGTCACCATGGGCGCGGCCTTGGGAATGGGTTACAACCCCGACCAAATATCACAGATCACAGGGATGCCTGTCGACCAGATCAACCAATGGTCAGCAGACCCGCACAATCAAATGATGGCTCAGAATCGCTCATGGGCGATGGCTAACGAAGGGCTTTACAACCCGACAAACCCGACGACCGTGCAGCAAGTGTCCGATATGAACAAGCCCTTTGTGCCCTCCGCACCCAGGGACATGAGTGGCATGGACTTCACGCCTGGCGCTGGCTTTTTGAACAAACACCCCGAGGCAGACCCCAACGCCTACCAAAAGAACCCCTACCTGGACGAAATGGCCAAGGGGATTACAAGCCAGATGAACCAAAACTGGACGAACAACCTCGACCCGTCCATCCGCTCGGGTGCAATGGCAGCGGGTGGGTTTGGTGGCAGTCGTCAGGGTGTGGTTGAAGCCAACGGGCTAAACGACCTCAATCGCTCGCTCGGGCAAAACCTGACGAACCTTTACGGGCAGGACTACACAAATTCCATGAACCGTAACTTGCAAAAGTACGGAATGGATCAGTCCTACAACCTTGGCCTACGGGCTAACGACCTCGGTTTCGCCGGGCTTGATTCTCAGATTGCGCAAAACAATTTTAATAATCAATTGGCTGGCGCTAACTTCGGGCTGAACGCTTACGGCCTTCTGAACCAAAGCAACGCCGGGGCAACTCAGGCAGGGGGTGCGATTCAAAACACTCCGCAACAATACTACAACACCAATTTGAACAACATTGGCACGATCTCTGGGCAAGGCAGCGGCGTTACTCAGTCGGGCCAGGGTAACCCCTGGCTCAGTGCGCTAGGCGGCGCTCAGATGGGCAGCAAATTTAATCTCGGGTTTTAAGGGGCGATTATGGACTTAGGAACTGCACTCGGTGGCTTGTTGGGATTTGTAGGCGGCTCCGGCAAAACAACCCAGACCGCTAACCGCGACCCTTGGGGGCCAGCACAACCCTATTTGTTGGATGCCTTAAAACAGGGTCAAGCCCTGAATCAGTACTATCAACAAAACCCCTTCAACGCCCAGCAAAAGGCGGGTTATCAAAACGTCATGTCTGACGCTGATTACCTCCGACAAAACATCATGCCGGGCGTGATGCAGTTTGCCAACAACGCGATGGGCGGCAGTTACTCCCGTAACCCCGTAGGCGTGGGCATGGGCAATGTCAGCTCGAACATCACGCGCTCAACCCCCACAGGTGGCCCGTTCGGTGTCGCTCCTGGTCAAGCCTTCGGGCAAATTGATTGGGCCAAAATCAATCCGTTTACACAGTCTCAAACGGCTCCGGCGGCTCAATCCACTCAGTTTAATGAGGACGGTGCGCGGCCTGGCTCTTGGGTGACTGCTTCATCCGGTCAAGGTGGCGACATTATGGGCACGCTCCAAAAGTCCCTAAACACCCCCCAGGGCGCTTACCTGGCTTACCTTGCCTCACGTATCGGCCTGCTCGGGAATATGACCCAGCCACCGGCCCCGGTCGAGGATAAATCCTTCCAGCCAACCTACTATGAAAACAACGGGGAGTCTTACTAATGGGCTTACTTGACGTTCTAAACTCCGATGAGGGCCGGATGGGTTTGGCCTTGCTTGCTGCGGGTGCGCCTCGGCTTGACGGGGCAGGGTTTGGGCAACGGCTGAATGAGGCTGTGGGGTCGTTTGATCGGTTTCGCATGGGCAAAGACGAAGCCGCCCTACGTAAGATGCAGATGGAAGAAGGCGGTCTAAAGCTCGATCAGTTACGGCAACAAGTCGCAGACGACAAAACCATGCGCGGCATCGTTTCGGAGGCCGCTCAACAACCAGGCACAATTGGTCAACCAAAGCCCGGTTTATTTGGGCAATACTCCGACTTGGCGAGAAGGGCTATGGCTGCGGGTCTGGTTCAAAAAGCCCAGGCGTATCAGGAACTTGCTGAAAAATATCGGCCT
>Ga0228698_1000785_pt1 | contig 19324 bp, 20 predicted proteins | sample McNCre117_Aug_MG_FD_178015 | JGI IMG/M metagenome (GOLD analysis project Ga0228698, IMG submission 178015) | Freshwater microbial communities from McNutts Creek, Athens, Georgia, United States - 1-17_Aug_MG | ecosystem: Environmental > Aquatic > Freshwater > Creek | place: USA: Georgia...
ATTCAGGGGCCCGGCGCCGTTCACGCTTGATGTCGCCCGGCTCACCCAGGTCTACTGGGAGGCCGGCCAGCAGCTGAAGAAGAACATCGGCGAGGTGCGCGAGCTGGTGCTGCGCGAGCTTGCCGCCGGCCGCTCCATCGTGGGCGAATTCGGCCAGGCCTACTGGCTCGACAAGCGCCACGGCTACTCGCCCAACGTCACGGCCTCGCACACCTTCACGCCCGAGTTCTTCGAGAGCGCCGGCATCCCGGTGCAGCCGATCCACACCTTCGCCGTGGCCAAGGCCTACGACACCAAGGTCGGCACGCACACCTTCCTCACGCAGATGGACGAGGCGCTGCCGGTCTGCCAGAAGCTGAAGACGATCGAGTTCGGCACCACCACCGGCCGCCAGCGCATGGTCGGCTGGTATGACGCCGTGGAAAAGGGCGACGCCCTGCGCTACGGCGGCTTCCAGGACCTGATGATCAACAAAATCGACGCCCTCACCGGCGCCGCCGAGTTGCTCATCTGCACCGCTTACGAGGACGACAACGGCCGCCGTTACGGCCACGTGCCGCGCAACGAGGCCATCCGCCGCGCGCTCCGGCCCGTTTACTCGAAGCATGCCGGCTGGACCGAGGACCTCACCGGCGTCCGCCGGTTTGCCGACCTGCCAAGGAACGCCCAGCGCTACACCGCCGCCATGGTGCGCAGCCTCATCGAGGTCGCCTACCCGGAGAAGCAACCCGCCGTGCTGCCCAACCTCCGCTACCTCGGCGTCGGCCCGCTCCCCAGCCAGATCATCAAGGACATGCCGGCGACCGGCGAGCTGATCAAGCTGGCCTGATTGACCCCGGGGCAATCCACTGCCGTTCGCCTTGGCCAGTCATGCCCCGCCTGTCTCGAGCGCTCTTCTGTTTCATGATCAGCCTTGGCCTGGCTTCGGGGAATGAAGTGGTCGTCCTGCTGCACGGCCTCGCCCGGAGCGACCGGTCGATGGCCCGGATGGCCGCGGCGCTGGAGGCCGAGGGCTACGCTGTCATCAATGTCGGTTATCCCTCGACGAAGGCGACGGTTGAAACCTTGGCCGAGGAGGCGATCGGGCACGCCCTGGCCGAACCCAAGGCCCGCCAGGCGACGCGGGTTCACTTCGTGACCCATTCGATGGGCGGCATCCTGGTCCGGCAATACCTCAAGGGTCACACCGTGGCACGGCTGGGGCGGGTCGTGATGCTGGGGCCGCCCAACCAGGGCAGCGAGGTGGTGGACCGGCTGGGGGAAACATGGATTTTCCAGGCCATCAACGGCCCCGCCGGGCGGCAGTTGGGCACCAAGCCCGGATCACTGCCCAACCAGCTTGGGCCGGTCAGCTTCGAGCTCGGGGTGATCGCCGGCGACCAGTCGATCAACTGGATCAACAGCCTGATGATTCCCGGCCCCGACGACGGAAAGGTCGCCGTTGAAAGGACCAAGGTGGCCGGAATGAAGGCGCACCTCGTCATCCCTGCGACCCATCCCTACCTGATGAAGAATGCCGAGGCGATCCGTGAGACGATCCATTTCCTCCGCGAGGGAAATTTCTCCCGGCCGTGAGCCTCATTCAACCGAACCACCCCGGCCGGGCAGTCCACCGGCAACACCTCGGCGCAGGCCCGCTGGTCCGCCGCTTATCCGTGATCCGAAAATACATGAAACCCGCCGCCTTGCTTGGGATCGGCCTGCTGGCGCTGGGTGGATGCACCCATCAGCCGCCACCTCTGCCCCCGCATCAGCATACCCTGGCGGCCGACGCCCGGTTTCCCCGCGGCGAGATGGCAAGATTCTTTTCGCCCGAGAAATGGTCCCGGCTGCGCGAGATCGAGTATGCGGGCTACGTGATCATGGAGGCGCAGATCCGGCCGGACGGCTCGGTGGTCCTCGGCCGGGAAACCGAATCATATCCCGATGCCTCCTGGAACCTGCTGGCCCGGGCCTTGGGCCAGCAGGCCCGGCTGCTCCCGGCCATGGGTGCTTCCCATCTGGACCCGAAGGCGGAAATCTACGTCGTCTTTTTCCCATCGGGCTGGGACGGCAACCTGGCCCTGATTTTCGGGCGGCAGGCGGGCGACCCCGGCGGGCCGCGCGCAACCTGTCTGGCCACCACCCGTTACTGAGCGGTCTCAGGCCGGATGCCCGGCCACCGCGCTTATCACGCGTGCCACGTCATCGTCCTTGAGCCCCGGGTGCAGCGGCAGCGAGAGCACCTCGGCGCAGGCCTGTTCCGTCTGCGGCAGCGACAGCGAGGCGTCGTGATACGCCGGTTGGCGGTGGATCGGCATCGGGTAAAGCACGCCGCAGACGATGTCCTTCTTCGCAAGGTGCGCCTGTAATTCGTCGCGTTTGGGCGTCCGCACCACGAACTGGTGCCAGGCGTGCGTCCGGCCCTCGGCGACGACCGGCAGCCTGAGCGCCGTATCCTTGAGGGCCGCCAGGTATTGCCCGGCAATTTCCTGGCGGCGCTGGTTCTCGGCCTCGAGCCGGCCGAGGCGCACGCGCAGGATCGCGGCCTGGATCTCGTCGAGCCGGCTGTTGCGGCCGTGCAGGTCGCTCACGTAGCGCTTCCGCCAGCCGTACTGGCGCAACAACCGCACCTGTTCCAGCAGCGCGGGGTCGCGGCCGGTCACGGCGCCGGCATCGCCGAACGCGCCGATGCTCTTGGTCGGGTAAAAGCTGAACGAGGCGAGCTGGCCCCACGCGCCGGCCTTCTTGCCGCCCACGACGGCGCCGTGCGCCTGCGCGCAATCCTCCATGACGAGGAGGTTGTGCCGCCCGGCCAGTTCCATGAGCCGCGGCATGTCCACGGCCTGCCCGTAGAGGTGCACGGGCACGACCGCCTTGATCTTCGGATCGCGCAGCTTGGTGAGCATCGTCTCCAGCGCGGTGAGATCCAGCAGCATCGTGCCGGGCTCGATGTCCACGAACACGGGCCGGGCGCCGGTCGCGACGATGGCCGCGACGGTCGCGGTGACGGTGTTGGCCACGGTGACGACCTTGTCGCCCGGGCCGATGCCGCCGGCGAGCAGCGCCAGCTCGATCGCGTCCGTGCCGTTGGCGACGCCGACGGTGCCCGCCGTGCCGAACCACGAGCTGAATTCCTTTTCGAAGGCGTCCAGCTCCGGCCCGAGGATGTAGTGGCCGCTGAGCATCACGCGCTTGAGGGCGGCGTCGATCTCGGCCTGGGCGGCGAGGTAGGAAGCCTTGGGGTCGGCGGGGAGTATCTTGCTCACAGGTAGTGCGGCAGTTCCTGCCGGTAGTAGGCGACGGTCCGCGCCAGCGCCTGCCGGATCGTGGTGCGCGGCTTCCAGCCGAGTTTCCGGCCGATGAGCCGGCAGTCGGAATAGTAGTCGCCAATGTCGATTTTTTTCCGGTCGGCCGGGAAGGCGCGCACCGTGTAGCTCCCCTGCCCGGCCACGCCGACCAGCGTCTCGGCCAGCTCGCGCAGGCTGACGCGGCCCACGCCGCCGAGGTTGAACACGCCGCCGACCGCCGCCGGGTGCGTCGCCGCCAACAGGAAGGCCTCGACGGCGTCGTCCACGTAGGTGAAGTCGCGCAGCTGCCTGCCACCCCACACCTCGACCGGCCGGCCCTCGAGGACCTGGCGGACCCAGGCGCCCACGAAGGTCTGGCGGGCGTCCTTCACGCGCATGCGCGGACCGATGGTGTTGGTCAGGCGCAGGACGGTGCTCCGGATGCCATGAACCTCGCTGTAGAGCAGGTGGTATTCCTCGCCGGCGAGCTTGTTGATGCCGTTCACGTCCACCGGCCGCAGCGGGTGCTGCTCGTCCACCGGCAGGTAGTCGGGCCGGCCGTAGATCTGGCGCGTGCTGGCGAAGACGACGCGGAGCTTCGGGTTGTGCCGCCGGCAGGCCTCGAGCAATGTCAGCTGCGCCCGGCAGTTGATCTCGAGATCGGTCTCGGGGTCGGTCATCGAGTCCATGTGGCTCGTCTGCCCGGCGAGATTGAAGAGGAAATGCTGGCCGCGCAGGAATCCCGGCAGGCGCGCCCGGTCGCGCACATCGGCAATCTTCACCGTCACCTGCCGCCCGAGGCCGTGGAGGTTGCGGCGGTTGCCGCCGTATTCGGGAATCAGGCTGTCGAGGATTGTGACCCTGGCCCCGAGGGCCACGAGCGTACGGGCCAGGTTGGAACCGATGAACCCGAGGCCGCCGGTGATGAGCACGCGCTTCCCCTTGAAGGCTTTCGCGAATGACGGGCGGGGTTGCATCAGTTGGACCAGACGCTTGCAGCGGAAACCGCGGGAAACAAGCGCGCAGTGCGCCCGCCGCCCGGCGAATATTTGGCATTTCCTGCCGGCCGACGGCTGCTAGCATGCGGCATGCAAAAATTGGGCCGCCCATGGGGTATCGCGCTTTGCCTTGTTCTCCTGCACCTGCGGTCGGCCGCCGATGATCCGGTCAAGCCAGCGCCGGCCCCCGCGGATGAAGCCGAACGCGCCAAGGCGGAAAACACCCGGGCCACCGAGGCCAACGAATTGATTGCGCGGGCTCAGGCAGCGTTGAGCGGAAAAAAGTGGGCCGAGGCCGCCGAATTGCTGCAGCCGCTGATCGCCGCGGACCCCAAGCGGTGGGAGTTCCGCCAGAGCCTGGGAGGCGCATTGCTCAACCTCGGAAAATACGACGAGGCCCGGGCTGCTTATCATGACGGTGCAGCCCTGGCGCAGGCCGAGCTCGTCACCGCCAAGCCGGGTGACGCCGCCCGGCAACTGGCACAGCAGGCGGGCCGGATGCTCGCCGCCGAAGGCAACTGCTTTGTCAAGCTGGGCAAATCCGACGAGGGCATCGCCTGCTTCCGCCAGGCGGCCGAGTTGGATCCGGATCCGGGCACCGCGTTTTTCAACCTCGCCGCCACTTGCTACAACGCGGGCCGCATGGACGACGCCCTGACCTACTGCAACAAGACCATCGCCGCCGATCCCGCCCGGGCCGACGCCTATTTCATCAAGGGGTCGGTACTGATGGGCAATGGCTCCGCGGATAAGACCGGCAAAATCACCTTCCCGCCGGGGACGGTCGAAGCCCTGCAGAAATACCTCGAGCTCAAACCCGACGGCCCGCACGCCGGCGATGTGAAGGCGATGCTGGACTACGTTGTCTCGGAAACCGCGGCCAAAAAATAGCCGCCCGTCAGAAATCCTGCAGTTTCCCCTCACCGGCCCCGCGGCCGGGCTCGATCCGCTCGAGCACCTCGCCCAGCAGGTAGATCGAGCCGGTGACGACCACCGTGTCGCCCGGCCCGCCGACCGTGCAGGTGCGCGCATCGGGAAAGATCTGCTCGAGGGTGCCGCGGTGGACGAGGCCGTGCCGGTCCGGCGACACCAGGGCGAGCATCTCCTCGAAACTGCTGGCCCGCGCCTGGTGTGGCGTCACGAGGTGGACTTCCCGGGCGTGCCGGCAGACTACGTCGAGCAGCGCCCGCGCGCGAAACTCGCCGAGCGCCCCGGCGATGATGACCGGCTTGCGGCCGGTGGCCGCAACCAGCTGTTGCAGATTCCGCTCCAGGACCTGGGCGCCCTCCGGATTGTGCGAAGCATCGAGGATGAGCGGCCGCCCGCCGAGGGTCGTGGTCTGCCACCGTCCCGGCCAGTTGACCGCGAGGAGGCCGCGCGCGATCACTGCGCCGGTGAGCTTCCACTTCGCCGGCAGCAACTGCGCGACAAGCGTGGCCGTCGCGGCATTCCACCGCTGGTAGTCACCGGCCAGATTGGTCGCCGGATAGCGCTTCAGGTCCTCGCCGAAGGCCTCGCGCACCGAATGAACCGGGGCGCCCAGGCCGGCCGCGACCGCACGCACGACCTCCTCCGCCTCGGGCGGCAGGCGGCCGATGACCACCGGCCGGCCGGGCTTGATGATGCCGGCCTTCTCCCGGGCGATCTGCGCGATCGTGCCGCCGAGCTCGGCAAGGTGGTCGAGGCCGATGGAGGTGATGACCGTGATTTCCGGCTGCACGACGTTGGTCGCGTCGAGCCGGCCGCCGAGCCCGACCTCGACGATCGCGATGTCCGCCTGCTTCCGCTGGAACTGCAGGAAGGCCATCGCCGTCATGAACTCGAAGAAGGTGGCGTGCTCATCGGCCGCGTCCGCGGCGGCCTGCGCCGCCACCGGCCGGAGCTCGTTGACGTAGGCGACGATCTCGGCCTCCGTCAGCAGCCGCCGGTCCACCTGGACGCGCTCGCCGAGCTTCACGAGATGGGGCGAGGTGTAGAGCCCGGTGCGCCAGCCCGCGGCGTGCAGGAGGGCGTCGAGCATGGCCGAGACCGAACCCTTGCCATTGGTGCCGGCGACATGGATCACCGGGTAGCTTCGCTCGGGATGCCCGAGCGATTCCGCCAGCCGGCTCATCCGGTCGATGCCGAACTTCACGCCACCCGCCTTGAGCGCGTAGAGATATTCCGTCACCGACGCATAGTCGGCCAGGCGCGGCGCGGGACTCGGCATGACGCGAGACCTCAGCCCGCCGCGGTCGCCGCGGCCGGGAACGGTGCCGCCGTCGCGACCCTGTGCGCCTGGTATTTGTGCACGTGCAGCGCCTGCAGCAGGCTGGTCAGGCGGTCCTTCATCTCGAGACGGCTGACAATCTGGTCAACCAGGCCGTGCTTCAACAGGAACTCGGCGGTCTGGAAGCCGGCCGGCAGCGTCTGCTTGGTCGTCTCCTTGATCACGCGGGCGCCGGCAAAGCCGATGAGCGCACCCGGCTCGGCGAGGATGACGTCGCCCAGTGTCGCGAAGCTGGCGGTCACGCCGCCGGTCGTCGGATAAGTGAGGATGGAGACGAACGGCAGCTTCGCCCCGGCCAGGCGGCCGAGCGCGGCGCTGGTCTTGGCCATCTGCATCAGGCTGAAGATGCCCTCCTGCATGCGGGCGCCGCCGGAAGAGCTGACGATGATGCAGGGCGTCCTCTTCTTGAGGGCGCGCTCGATGGCGCGGGTGATCTTTTCGCCGACGGCCGCGCCCATCGCGCCGCCGCAGAACCGGAAGTCCATCACGGCCAGCGAAACGGCAATGCCGCCGATCTTCGCGGTGCCGCAGATGACGGCCTCGGGCAGGCCGCTTTCCTTCTCATAGCGCTTGATGCGGTCGGGATAGGCGGCCGAATCCACGAACTTCAGCGGGTCGGCCGACTTCACGTTGGCGTCGAACTCCTCGAAGGTGCCCTCGTCGGTCATGCCCTTGATGCGCTCGCGGCAGCCGATGGGGAAATGGTAGCCGCTCTTCGGCACGACCATCAGGTTGGCCTCAAGATCCTTGTTGAAGACGATCTCGCCCGAGACGGGGCACTTGGTCCACAGGCCCTCGGTATTGACCTTCTTCTTGTGATGCTTGCTGCCGCTGGCCTTGGCGGACGGCAGCTTGGGTTTGGCAAAATGTGTCATGGTTTAACCGTGCCCGAAGGTGACGACGTCGAGGTTCAGCGCGCCGCCCCGACGGAGGACCGCGGCGCAGGCATTAAGGGTGGAACCGGTTGTAAAAACATCATCGACCAGCACGTAGCGTAGGGCCGGATTAATGGTGGCCCCCGGAGCCAAAGCAAAGGCATTTTTCAGGTTCTTCTGGCGCGCCGCCCGGTCGTAATGGGTTTGCGACTCCGTGTGCAGCACACGGCAAAGCAAATCCGCCACGCGGGCCTGGCCGTCAACCGCTTGCACGGCACACTCGGCCAGCAAACGGCTCTGGTTGTAGCGCCGTTTGGCCAGTTTTTTGGGATGCAAGGGCACCGGCACCAGCACGGCGCCGCGCAGGTAAGCCGCATAACCCGGCGCCGCGGCCATGATGCTCGCGATGTCTTCCAGCACCTGCAGCCCGTGGTGATACTTGAGCGCATGCACCAGCGACCGGCCCGCACCCTTCAGCAGGATCGCGGTCTTCCCCTCCCCGAACTCAGGCTCAAGCATCTCGCAATGCGGACAGAGCCGGTTGACCTCCGTCTCGCCGTAATACGGGTGGCCGCAGGTCGGGCAGTGCGGTGGCGCGACCACGAACAGCTGCCGCTCGCACGCCGGGCAAAGATGCCGCAGCCGGCCGCCCTCCACCACCCCGCCGCAATGGACGCAACTGCGCGGGAAAATAACGTCGAGCCTGTCCCGCCAGAATTCCTTGGCCACGGATGAATACGGATGAGGCAAACGACCTTCTTCTAGCCGCCGCCCGCGCTGGCCGCCGCGGCAAAAACCGCCTTGTTCCGGGTGGTCAGTAAAGCACCTTCACCAGGAACAGGCCCTGCGGCGGCGCGGTCACCACCGTCGGGATGCGCCGGCGGCTCTTGATCAGGCCCGCCAGGTCCGCCGGCGTGAGCTTGCCGAGGCCGACATTGACAAGCGCGCCGGTGAGGCTGCGCGCCATCTTGTAGATGAACCCGTCGGCCTCGAAGGTGAAGGTGACGCGCGGGCCCTTCCGGCTCACGTCCAGCCGGCGCAGGTTGCGCACGGTCGTCTCATAGGTCCGGTCGTTCTCCCCGGAGAAGGCCCAGAAATCGTGCTTCCCGCGCAGCACCTTCGCCGCCGCCTGCACCGCCGGCCAGTCGAGCTCGCGGTGGAGCGACCAGCAATACGCCACCTCAAACGGGTCCGCCGCGCCGAGGTGCAGGTGATAGCGGTAGATCTTGCCCTTGGCATCGAACCGGGCGTGGAACTTAGCCGGCACGGCGCGCAGGGTTTTCAGCTGGATGCTGCGCGGCAGGCCGGTCTGCAGTGCCAGCCGGAGCTTGTCGGCGCCGTGCTTCCACGCGGCGTCGAAATGAAACACCTGGGCGCGGGCATGGACGCCCGAGTCGGTGCGGCCGCTGCCCTCGATGCGGATCTGCCGGCCGAAGATCGCCCGCAACTGCTTTTCGACCAGGTCCTGGATCGTGTTGCCGCCCTCCTGGCTCTGCCAGCCGTTGAACGGCCCGCCGTCATAGGCGCAGACACATTTCCAGCGGGTGGCCTTGGGCTCAGGTCTCATCGGGCGGCGACACCGGCGGCAGCTTCTCGTTCAGGTAATCCTGCAGGATCAGGCAGGCGGCGCGCGAGTCGATCAGGCCGGAGTCGCGTAGCCCGCGCCGGTCCTTCTTCGCGATCGACGATTCTGCTTCGGCGCTGGTCAGCGTCTCGTCCACCAGATGGACGGGCAACCCAAAGACCGTCTTCAGCTTTGCCGCGAAAGCGTCCACTTCCTTCGCCTTGAAGCCGACGGAGCCGTCCATGTTGTAGGGGTAGCCGAGCACGAGGTCGGTGATGCGGCGCTGCCGGATGACTTCGCCGAGCTTCGCCCAGCGGGCGGCCTCTTCCGTGTCCACGAGCGCGGGCAGCGGGGTGGCGACGCCGATGTCGTCGCCGTGGGCGAGTCCGACGCGCTTCGTGCCGTAATCAATGCCGAGGCAGCGCATGGCGCTCAGAGGAATTTTTGCTTCGCCGGGTCCTGTTTCAGGCGCTCGAGCAGCGCCTTGATTTCCTGCGCCTTGTCCTTGTGCACCACGAGCGTGGACTCCTTGGTCGTGACCACGATCAGGTCCTTTACGCCGATGACCGCCGTGAGATGCCCTTCGGCCGAGACGACAATGTTGTCCGCGGCGTCCTCCGCCATGGCGATGCCACGCAGCACATTGCCCGCGGCATCCGCCTGGAAATGCTTGGCGATCGCGGGCCACGCGCCGACGTCGTCCCAATCAAACGTCGCCGGCACCACGACCACGTTGGCGGATTTTTCCATCAGGGCGTAGTCCACCGAGATCTTCGGCAGCGTTGGGTATACCTCCGCCAGCGCCGTCGCCCAGCCGCCGGCCGCCCGGGCCGCGGCCTCGAGCTTCGCCAACCCGGCGTAAAGCCCCGCGGCGTGCGCCTTGAAGGCCGCCTCGACGACGGGCACGCGCCAGACGAACATGCCGGCGTTCCAGAAATATCCGCCCGCGGCCAGGTAGCCCCGGGCCGTTTCCAGGTTCGGCTTCTCGACAAAGCGCTTCACCGCCATGACCTCACGGCCGCCCACCTTGCGCCACGGGCCCGACTGCTGGATGTAACCGAAACCCGTCTCCGGCGTGGCCGGCTTGATGCCGAGCGTGACGAGCACGTCGGCCGACTCGGCGGACTCGAAGGCCACGTTGAGCAGCCTGGCGTATTCGGCGGTATCGTGAATCACATGGTCCGCCGGCAGCATGGCGAAGGCGGCCGCCGGGTTGCGCTGCTTGACCAGCAGCATCGCCAGGCCGGTCGCGGCGGCGGTGTCGCGCCCGATCGGCTCGGCGACGATGTTCGCCGCGGGCAGGCCGGGGCAGGCGGCACGGCAGCCCGCGAGCTGGGCCTGCGTCGTGATGACGAAGATGTTGGCGGACGGCACCACGCCGGCGACCCGGTCCACGGTCTGCGCCAGCATCGGCTTGTCGCCGACGATGGGCAGCAGGTGCTTGGGCGAGGCCGCGCGGCTTTGGGGCCAGAACCGCTCCCCGCGGCCGCCGGCCATGATCACGACAAAACGTTCGGACATGACGCTAACGACAACTTCGGCCCCGCAAGGGTCAACGGCGAACTCGGGGTTGCCTTTTGGGCCCCCCGTCCCATGTTCCGCGGCCCGCCATGGACATACCTCTCGAAACCGACGTTGTTACCGCCGCCCGCCAGCTGGGCGAGGGCGCGTTGCTGCTCGACGTCCGCGAGCCATCCGAGGTCGCCACCTGCACCGTGGCCGGCAGCCGGCATATCCCGATGCGGCAGATCCCGGAAAACCTCCCCGGCCTGCCCCGCGACCGGCTGATCCTCGTGCTGTGCCACGCCGGCGTGCGCAGCCTGCGGGTCACCCAGTTCCTGCGGGCCAGCGGCTTCGCGCAGGTCACCAGCGTCGCGGGCGGCATCGACGCCTGGGCGGACCAAATCGACCCCGGTTTGGCGCGTTATTGAGGCGCTTGACTCCGGCCCCGGCTTTCAGGCACAAGTCTCCCCTCACACCTTACTTCCCATGGGTCAACAAACCAACAAGCACATCAAAAAGAAACGCCGCCTCGCTTACCACAAGCGTCGCAATGCCGCCCTGAAGGCCAAGCTCGCCAAGGCCAAGAAGTAACCCGGCCGGGCCCGTCTGGCTTCCCCTCCTGCGCGCCCCTCGCGGCGCGCTTTGTTTTTATCATGATCAAGGTCAGCCTCATCTCCCTCGGTTGCGCGAAGAATCTCGTCGATAGCGAGATCATGGTCGGCCACCTGCACCAGGCCGGCATGGCCGTCATCCCCGAGGCCGAGCAGGCCGACGTCGTCATCGTCAACACCTGCTCGTTCATCGACTCGTCCAAGGAGGAGTCGATCGGCCACATCCTCGAGGTCCACCAGCACAAGGGGATGAAGAAGCGCCGCAAGGAGCAGAAGCTCATCGTCGCCGGCTGCATGTCGCAGCGGTTCTCCAAGGATCTCTCCACCTCGCTGCACGACGAGGTGGACGCCTTCATCGGCCTCGACCAGATCACCAAGGTCGCCCCGATCATCGAGGGCCTCTACGCCAAGTCGCGCGACAAGGCGGAGGCGCCGGCCAACTTCATCGAGGGCAAGTCCACCTACATCCCGGACTACGACACGCCGCGGTTCCGGCTCACGCCGCGGCATTTTGCCTACATGAAGATCGCCGAGGGCTGCAACCACCCGTGCACCTTCTGCATCATCCCGCAGATCCGCGGCCGGCACCGCAGCCGCACCGTGGCCAGCGTCGTCGCCGAGGCGCGGCAGCTGGTCAAGGAGGGCGTCAGGGAGCTCAACCTCATCTCGCAGGACACGACCTTCTTCGGCATGGACACCTGGGAGCAGCGCCCGAATCCCCGCACGCCGGTGGATTCCTCGCGCGGCACCGCCCTCACCACCCTCCTCCGCGAATTGAACGCCATCGAGGGCGACTTCTGGATCCGCCTGCTCTACACGCACCCGGCCCACTGGAGCGACGAGCTCATCAAGACCATCGCCGAGTGCCCGAAGGTCGCCCGCTACATCGACATCCCGCTGCAGCACATCAGCGACAACATGCTCGAGCGCATGCAGCGCGAGACAAGCGGCGACTACATCCGCGACCTGCTCAAGCGCATCCGCGCCGGCATCCCGGGCATCGCGATCCGCACCACCTTCATCGTCGGCTTCCCCGGCGAGACCGAGGCCGACATCGCCGAGCTCTGCACGTTCATCAAGCAGACGAAGTTCGAGCGCCTCGGCGTGTTCCGCTACTCGCAGGAGGAGGGCACGCGCGGCGCCAAGATGCCCGACCAGATTCCCGCCCGGATCAAGGAAGCCCGCTGGCACACCCTGATGGGCCTGCAGCGGCAGGTCGCCGCCGAGGTCAGCAAGGGCTGCGTCGGCCGGACGCTGAAGGTCCTAGTCGAGGAGCCCGGGGTCGCCCGCGGCGAAGCCGACGCCCCCGACATCGACGGCCGCGTCTACGTGCCGCACACCCTGCCGGTCGGCGAGTTCGCCGAGGTGAAGATCACCGGATACCAGGACTACGACCTGCTCGCCCTGCCGAAGGGCGAAAAGCCCGCCGCCTTCAAGGTCGCCAAGCAGGCGCAGTGATCAGGCGGGCTTGTTCGCCGCGACGAACTTCCCGATGATCCCGTCGAAGGAGCCGTTGGTGAAGAAGACCACGACCTGCGGCCGCTCCGTCTCCTCCGCGGTGTGCTCCGCGATGATCTCCAGCAGCGCCACGTGGTTCGGCGCCGTGTGGGCGTCCACCCCCTGCGTCGCGAGGTGCTGGATGACCGCCTCCACGTCGAACCGCTCCTCGGGTTTCAGCTTCTCCGGGCGCGCCACGGCGCCGAGGTATACCTCGTCGGCCAGCGCCAGCGCCCGCATGAAGGCCGCCTGCAGGACCTTGGTGCGCGACGTGTTGCTGCGCGGCTCGAAGGCCGCGTGGATGATGTGTCCGGGAAAACGCGCCCGGAACGAGTGCAGCGTCTCCGCCAGCGCCGTCGGGTGGTGGCCGAAATCCTCGATGACCTTCAATTTCGGCGTGCTGACCAGCAGCTCCTGCCGGCGCTTCACGCCGCGGAATTTCGCCAGCGCCTCCAGCTTCAGTTTCGTCGGGTCGTCGGGAAAGAGCGCGAGCCCGGCGGCGAGCGCCGCCATGGCGGCGTTGCGGGCGTTGAAGATCCCCGGCAGGGCCCACCGGATCTCGGCCCACGGCCGGCCCTGCCACACCAGCCGGAACGAGGCGCCGTCCGCCGACTCGCGGAAGCCGGCGATGCGCAGGTCGTTGCCGTCATCAAGCCCGGCCCGCACGATGCGCGTCCAGGCGAGCGGCCCGAGGGCCCGCAGGTTGGCGTCGTCGCCGTTGAGCAAGACCCAGCCGTTGCGCGGCACGATGCGGGTCAGGTGGAAGAACGTCCGCTGCACGTCCGCCAGGTCGCGGAAGATGTCGGCGTGGTCGAACTCGAGGTTGTTCAGCACCGCGATGTGCGGCGCGTAATGGATGAACTTGCTGCGCTTGTCGAAGAAGGCGCTGTCATATTCGTCGCCCTCGATGACAAACGGGTCCTGCCGGGTGCCGAGGTGGCTGCCGCTGGGCGGGTCGAGCGGCACGCCGCCGATGAGGAAACCCGGGTCGCGGCCGTTCTCGCGCAGCAGGAAGGCCGTCAGCGCGGTCGTGGTGGTCTTGCCGTGCGTGCCGGCGACCACGATGTTCTTCCGCACCGCGAGGACGGCGTCGGACAGGAAGGCCGGCAGCGACGTGAAGGGAATGGCGCGGGTGTCGAGCAACCACTCGACCTCGGGGTTGCCGCGGGAGAGGGCGTTGCCGATCACGACCAGGTCGGGGGCGAGTTGCTCCAGCCGCACCGGGTCATAGCCCTCGTGCAGGGCGATGCCCGCCTCGGCCAGCACCGTGCTCATGGGCGGGTAGACGCCCGCGTCGGCGCCGAGCACCTCGTGGCCGGCGGCCCGCGCGAGCAACGCGGCGTTGCCCATCGCCGTCCCGCCGATGCCCATGAAGTAGATCCGCATGGCGCTATGATTCAAAGCAGGCTCATCGGGTCAACATCGAGCACCTGGGTGACATCCTCCGGCCAGTTGACCGTGGCCTGCAGCTTTACGAGCTCGGGCACGACCTTCGTGGCGCGGGCGCAGAAGTACCAGACCTGGAAGCGGTACTCGTCCTTCACCTTCTCGATGGGCGACGGCACCGGCCCGCGGATCTCGACCGCGTTCCCGAGGGTCTTCTCCACCTGCTTCACCCAGTGATCGGCGAAGAAGCGGATCTTTTCGGGGTTCGGCCCGCGGAAGATGTGGTGGATCAGGTGCCGGTAGGGCGGATAGGCGAATTTCCGGCGCACCCCCAGCTCGGTCTCGGCGAAGCCGTCGAAGTCCGCCCGCTTGGCAAACTGGATGGCGTCGGCCTTCGGCGTGAAGGTCTGCACGACCACCTCCCCCGCCCGGTCGCCGCGCCCGGCCCGCCCGGCCACCTGCACCAGCAGCTGGAAGGTCCGCTCGTTGGCGCGGAAGTCCGGCACGTGCATCGAGAGGTCCGCGTCCACCAGGCCGACCAGGGTGACATTGGGGAAATCGAGCCCCTTGCCGATCATCTGCGTGCCGATGAGCACGTCGATCTTGCCGGCGCGGAAGTCGCCGAGGATCTGCCGGAACCGGTGCCTCTTGGTCATCGTGTCCGTGTCCATCCGCTCCAGCCGGGCCCGCGGCAGCACCCGCCGCACCGCCTCCTCGACGCGCTGCGTGCCCAGGCCGCGCCAGCGGATGTCGGGCGCGGCGCAGGCCGGGCACACGGCGGGCGCGCCGCGCTGGTGGCCGCAGAGGTGGCACTTCAGCGTCTCATCGGCCCGGTGGTAGGTCATCGCCACGCTGCAATGCGGGCATGCCTCCACGTGGCCGCACTTCCGGCACTGCATGCTCGACGAGTAGCCGCGCCGGTTGATGAAGAGGATCGTCTGCTCGCGCCGCTCGAAGCGGGCCTGCATGTGGTCCACCAGCAGCCGCGACAGCGTCACCAGGCCGCGCTGGCGCATCACCTCGAGGCGCATGTCCACGATCTGGATGTCCGGCATTTTCTTGTCGTCGACCCGCTTGGTCAGCGTGTTCAGCCGGTATTTGCCGCCCTGCACGTTGGCGAAGGACTCGAGCGACGGCGTCGCCGAGCCGAGCAGGCAGGTGGCGTGCGCGAGCTTGGCCCGGTAGACGGCCACATCGCGGCCGTGGTAGCGCGGCGTCTCGTCCTGCTTGTAGGCCGGCTCGTGTTCCTCGTCCACGACGATGAGCCGCAGGTCCTGCACCGGCGCGAACACCGCCGAACGCGCGCCGACGACGACCCGCGCCTGGCCCGACGCCAGCGCCGTCCAGCCGTCGAGCCGCTCGCCCTCGCCGAGGTGGCTGTGCCAGACGACCGTCTTGTGTCCGGCCGACTCGAAGCGGCCGCGCAGCCGCGCAACCGTCTGCGGCGTCAGCGCGACCTCCGGCACGAGGTAGATGGCGCTGCCGCCGGCCGCGAGCACCTGCTCGACCGCGCGCAGGTAGACCTCCGTCTTGCCCGATCCCGTCACGCCGTGCAGCAGGTGCACCGCAAACTTGCCCTTCGCGAGGCTTTCGCCGACGGACGCCACCACGGCGGCCTGCTCGGCGTTGAGCTTCGGCGGCAGGCCGTTGACGATCTCGCCGCCGGTCCAGTTGTCGGCGTAGGCCACGCGCTCGACGTGGCGCGCCTCCTCCGCCACGAGGCCGCGCTTCACCAGCGCCGCGGCCACCGCGGCGGTCGCCCCGAGCCGCGCCAGCACGAGCGATTTTTTCACCGGCCGGAACTGCTGCTGCAGGAACTCGAGCAGCCTGGCCTGCGCCCGGGCCTTTTTGGCCAGGGCCGCCAGCTCGTCCGGCGCGACCGGCCGCGCCAGGCTCAGGTATTTCTCCGCCTTGAGCCGCGAGCCGTCGCGCACCGCCGCCGGGATCATGGCCTCGAGCACGCCCTCCATCCGCGCGGCGTAATACTGGTGCATCCAGCGCGCCAGCTCGAGCAGGTCGGGCGTCAGCGCCGGGAACTCGTGCAGCACGCCGCCCAGCGCCTTCAGCCGGGCCAGCGGCACGTCCGGCACGACGCCCGCCTCCAGCACCAGCGCGAGATGGGAGCGGTTCATGATGGGCACGCGCACCAGCGAGCCGGGCCGCACGGCGGCGCGCAGCGGCTCCGGCACGGTGTAGTGCAGGAGCTTGTCGAAACCCGCCAGCGGCTGGACGCCCACGATCATCGCCCCCAGTGATTGCGGCCCGGCCGGCGTGAGTCAATGGCCGGGGCCCCGCCGGCCCGGGTCAGATTGATTTTGACAGGCGGAGCCGCGCGCGCCGACATTCCCGCAGTGAGTGTCGACGCCGCCCGTGAAAAATTCCAAGCCTACCTGGCCGGGAAAGGCCTGCGGGTGACCGACCAGCGCCTCGCGATCTTCAACGCCGCCTTCGCCCAGAAGGAGCACTTCACCGCCGAGCAGCTGCTCGAGTGCGCCCGGAGGATCGACGACTCGGTGTCGCGCGCCACCGTCTACCGCACCCTGCCCCTGATGACCGGCAGCCAGATCCTGCGGGAAGTGGACATCGGCTCCGGCGAGAAATACTACCTGCCCGCCCGCAACGGCAACACCCAGGTCGCCCAGGTGGTCTGCGCGGACTGCGACAAGATCTTCGAGATCAGCGCCCCGTTCATGGAATGGTACGGCAGCACCGTCTCGCTCAAGCTCGGCCTCAAGCCCGTCTCGCAGCGCCTGCAGGTCAGCGCCCAGTGCATCGCCTTCCGCTCCGCCGGCCGCTGCCCGAACCGCCGCAAGAAGTAGCCATGTCCGCCAAACCCAAGCCCGATCCCCAGTTTGAAATCGCCTTCTTCGAGTCGGTGCACCGCCGGTGTCCCGACTATACCGAGGTGGTCGGCCTGCTCGGCGGCCTCTACACCAAGGTCGGCCGCATCGCCGACGGCCTGAAGATGGACCGCAAGCTCGTGCGCCTGGAGCCCGACAACGCCACGGCCCACTACAACCTGGCCTGCTCCCTCGCCCTCTGCAAGAAGCGCCCCGACGCGCTCCGCTCCCTGCGCAAGGCCGTCTCGCTCGGCTACGACGACCTCGACTGGATGCAGCAGGACCCCGACCTCGAGATCCTCAAGACCGATCCCGAGTTCCGGAAACTGCTCCGCAAGCTGAAGCCGCAGAGCTGAGGCGGAACGCCTAGGCAAGATCCAACGGACTGCGCACGCCGAGGCCGGGCTTGCGCATGACGTGGGTGTAGATCTGCGTCGTTTCCACGCTGGCATGGCCGAGCAGTTCCTGCAACGTGCGGATGTCGGTCCCGGCCTCGAGCAGATGGGTGGCGAAGGAGTGCCGTAGCACGTGGGGCGTCACGCGCTTGGTCAGTTTTGCTTTTCTGGCTGAGGCGAGCACCGCCCGCTGGAAAGAGCTATCGGTCAGGTGGTGTCTCCGTCGCACGCCTGTGGCCGGGTCGACGCTGGTTTCACGGGAAGGGAACAGCCACTGCCACTCCCAGCTTTCGCCCGCCTTGGGATACTTCCGCGCCAGACCCTCTGGCAGCCACACGCCGGGCAGCCTGTCCGCCCGGTCCCGCTCCCACAGCGCGTGCAGTTCGACCAACCGCTGCTGCAACTGCGGGACGAGTTTATCCGGCAACACGGTCACGCGGTCCTTGTCCCCCTTGCCACCCAGCACCTGCAGCCGCCCGCGCTCCAGGTCCAGGTGATGCACCCGCAAGCGCACCAGCTCCATCAGCCGCAGGCCCGCGCCGTAGGCGAGTTCCGCCAGCAAGCGGTGGGTGCCCTTCAGCTCCGCAAACAGCCGGTGGCATTCCTCGGCTGAAAGCACAGTGGGCACGCGCTCCCGTGGCCGGGCGCGCCGGAAATCGATCTCCCCGAGTTCCCGATGCAACCCCTCCTGCATGAGGAAGACCAAGGCGTTCAAGGCTTGCTTCTGGGTGGAGGAACTCGCCCGCTGCCTCACCGCCAGTTCGGAAAGGAACGCCGCGACATCCTCGGCCGCGGCGGCGTAAGGCGAACGCGGCGCGATGAAACGGGCGAACCGCGCTCCCCAGGCCCGGTAGGTCTCTTCGGTTCTCCAGAGGAAGCCGCGTTCCCGCGCAGCCTTGATCAAGTCCCGCTCCCAATCGGGTCCACCCAAGTCCTGGGCCGCCGGCGGTGGCTCCCGAGAGGGACGCGGCGGATGCGGCACGTGGATCGCCGGCGCGGGGCGCCCGGGCCCGGAGACTGCGGACTGGGCCGTCCGATAAAACCAGCGCAGCGCCTCGCGGGCCGGGGCGGATGTCGCTCTCTCCCTGACCAGCAGGTATTGACGGGCCAGTTCGGCCGTGGCCGGGGAATGGCTGGTTTTGCAGTGCCTGAGGAAGGTGATGATTTCCTTCAGGTAGGCGGCCTTCGTTGGCGGAGGGAGGTCGGCCGCGGCCAAGACCTCCTTCCATTGGGGAAACGACACGGGCTGCTGATTCATAGTGGAAGCGGCCCGCTGCCGGCATCCAGTGCGGCTTTTTGCGACGCCTACCGCAACCCCAAAAAGCCGCACCCAAAATCTGCGGCCTTGAGTTCAAGCGGGTTGCGGGGTGAAATGCCGCCATGAAACCTTCTCCAGTGCGGCTTTCGAGTGCGGCACAATAACACTGATCGGCGGAAGAATGATGAAAGGCCTAATATTTCCACTTTTCGTGCTCTCGTGGCTGGTCGGCTTCGTGTGGATGCTTCTCTACGTTCGCCAGCTGAAGAAGCGCTACCCCAAGCTGCACGCGGACATTTTTCGTGATCCGTTCCAGAAGAAGATTCGGAATGATTGGCGACTCTTCGTTTTCCTGGCCTCCGCCAAGTATCGCGGCGCCGTAGATCTTGGCTTTGGCAGGCAGTCTGATTTTCTCAGATATTACATTTTCACGTTCTTCGCCATGATGGCTCTCGCCGTTTATGCTCTCGCGACTCTCTAAAAACGCCGATCCAGCCGGCACAGACAACGACCGGGCTGCGCCCGGTCGTGTCTGACCTCAATCGATGGGCGAACTTTCTGGATGAGCTTCGTATACGCCTTTCGCATACACCTAGCGACCTTCGCTGTTTTCTTGGGGTTCGCGATTTTCGGCCTCGTCGTAGGCCCTGAGAAGGCCAATGCCGCCGTTCATACGCCCGTGCCGGAATTCATCATCACGACCGCGATGTGGGCTTGGATGCTATCGTGGCTCTGGCTCCTGATTCAGAGTTGGATCATGCTGGTCAGGTCCTGGAAGACAAGAGTCAGCGGCGAGAACGCGAAGCTCTTCCTGATACTTTTCTTCTTCAGTTTCTTTGGCGCGTATTATTTCTATTGG
>Ga0228698_1000786_pt1 | contig 19292 bp, 15 predicted proteins | sample McNCre117_Aug_MG_FD_178015 | JGI IMG/M metagenome (GOLD analysis project Ga0228698, IMG submission 178015) | Freshwater microbial communities from McNutts Creek, Athens, Georgia, United States - 1-17_Aug_MG | ecosystem: Environmental > Aquatic > Freshwater > Creek | place: USA: Georgia...
GATGAAGCAGTGGGAGATGGCCAAGAAGTTCCAAGGCGACCCGCGTGTGCGCTTCTTCATCGGCGATGTACGTGATCGGGAACGTCTTTACCGTGCACTCGACGGCGTCGGCTATGTCGTGCATGCTGCCGCTACAAAAATCGTTCCGACTGCCGAATACAACCCCTTTGAATGCGTCAAAACCAATATCATTGGGGCAATGAATGTGATCGATGCCTGCATTGATAAAGGAGTTAAGCGCGTTGTCGCGCTTTCAACCGACAAAGCCAGTAGCCCAATCAACTTGTATGGTGCCACTAAACTGGCTTCCGACAAACTCTTTGTTGCGGGGAACTCTTACGCAGGGGGGCATGACACCCGATTTGCCGTCGTGCGCTATGGTAATGTCATGGGCTCCCGTGGTTCGGTCATTCCCTTCTTCATGTCGATCAAAGATCAAGGCGTTCTTCCAATTACTGATTCACGCATGACTCGCTTCATGATCACCCTGGAGCAGGGTGTTGAACTGGTTTGGCATGCCTTCGAAGATATGGTGGGAGGAGAGATCTATGTTAAGAAAATTCCGTCGATGAGGGTCACTGATTTGGCCAGTGTAATTGCACCAGAAGCCAAACAAAAGATTGTCGGCATACGGCCAGGCGAGAAGTTGCATGAGCAGATGATCGGCGAAGAAGACGCCTACTACACCTACGAATACCCAGAGCATTATAAGATACTGCCTGCCATTCACGAGTGGGATCAAGATGGCAATCGAATTAAGGATGGTATCAAGGTGCAAGAAGGCTTCAGCTACACCAGCGATAATAACAGCGAGTGGATGCAGCCACATGAATTACAGGCTTGGATCAACGCAAATCACGACAAGATTGGGGCTCTCTGAGTCATGAATCCTTACATTTGGCAGAGCATCACAAAAACCAGTGTTGATGTGGAGTGGGGATGTCATCGCGCTTAGCACTTGGCACCGTGCAGTTCGGCCTGGCCTATGGAATTTCCAATCAAGGCAGTCAAGTTCCTAGCGATGAAGCAGTGGCAATGCTTGCCGCCGCCCGCACCGCCGGCATCGACACTCTGGACACAGCCATCGCCTACGGTGAGGCTGAAAACGTGCTAGGTCGGATTGGTGTGGACGATTTTCGGATCATCAGCAAAGTTCCCGCATTACGCGAGTCAATGAGCGCGGTTGATGATTGGGTTGTTGCCCAAGTTGAAGCTTCACTGGCCCGCCTGAACATTCCACGCCTTGGCGGGCTGATGCTGCATGCACCAGATGATCTATTGGGCCCGTATGGCACGGCCATCGCCCGGGGCTTGCAGCGTGCCCGCGATACCGGCCTTGCTGAACGAATCGGCTTGTCGGTCTACAGTCCAGAGCAGTTGTCCGCGCTGATCGACCGCATCCCATTGGAGATCGTCCAGATTCCAGCCAATATATTTGACCGCCGTTTCGCTGAAACCGGCTGGCTGGATCGCTTGGTCGCCGACGGCGTCGAGGTGCATGCGCGCTCGGTTTTCCTGCAAGGCTTGTTGCTGTTGCCAGCTGAGCGCGTACCGGCTAAGTTTGCGCCCTTTCGCCCGCTGATCGACGGCTGGCATGCCTGGGTTACCAACGAAGCCGCCGGCAGCTCGCCCGTTCAGGCCTGCTTGTCTCACATGGCCTCGTACGCTGGCATCTCCCGCCTAGTTGTCGGTGCAGATAGCCTGGCGCAGTTACAGGACATCATCGCGGCCACCGCTGCGGCGCCCCGTCGGGCGCCCGAGGCGCTGGCCAGCCCTGCCACTCCCCTGATTAACCCCGCCCAATGGAACACGCTCTGAACGCCGTGGCCATCATCCAAGCCCGCATGGGCTCCACGCGCCTGCCCGGCAAGGTGCTCGCCGACATCAACGGCCAGCCCTTGCTGCAGCGTCTAATCGAGCGCGTGCGCGCTACCCCTGGCATCAGCCGCGTGGTGGTGGCCACGACTACCGAGCTGGCCGACGATGTACTGGCCGACTGGTGTACCACCCATGCCGTCCCAGTCTACCGAGGTAGCACAGATGATGTGTTGGACCGTTTCTGGCAGTGCGCTCAGCAACACCCGGCCGAATTCATCGTCCGCGTCACTGCAGACGACCCGCTCAAGGATCCAGCCGTTATCGCCCAGGCCTTGGAGCTGTGCGCCAGCGCGCCCGAGGTAGATTACGCATCCAATACGCTGCAGCCCACCTATCCCGAGGGCTTGGACATCGAAGTCGTGCGGTACCGTACACTCGAACGTGCCGCGCGCGAGGCCACGCGACCTTCCGAACGCGAGCACGTGATGCCCTATGTGTGGAAGCACCCCGATCGCTTCGTGCTGCGCGGCTTCGTCATGCAGCCCGACCTGAGCCACTGGCGCTGGACGGTGGACAAACCCGCCGACTTAGAACTGGTGCGCCTCATCTTTGCCCATTTCTCAGACCAGCCCCTAGTCGGCCACCAGACCGTGATCGCCTGGTTGAACAAGCACCCGGAACTACTGGCGATCAATGCCGGTACCATTCGTCACGAAGGCTATTTCAAGACCCTTGCTGCGGAGCACAAGCGATGACCCAGAACCTGATTCGCCGGATCGGCGCCCAAGAACTCACATACGTGCAAGAGGTGCTGAAGACTGAATTTCGCAGCTCGAGTGGCTCTACCTTTATGCGCCGGCTCGAAGAGGCCTTCGCCAAGCGCTTCGGCTCGACTTACGCCATCAGTTTCGTCAACGGAACGGCCACCATGCATGCAGCGCTGGAGGCCATGGGCGTGGGCCCGGGCGATGAAGTCATCGTTCCGCCGCTGACCATGTCGGCCACGACCTTCGCAGTACTGCAGGCTAATGCGACACCGGTGTTCGCCGACGTCGATCCCGAAACCTTCCAGATCGATCCGATCTCAATCGCCACGCGCATCACTCCGCGCACTAAGGCCATCATCACTGTGGCCCTGTACGGCCTGAGCCCGGACATGGACCCGATCATGGCCCTGGCCAACAAGCACGGCCTCAAGGTTATCGAGGACAACGCAGAGTGCTTCCTGGGTGAGTACAAGGGCCGCCTAGTGGGCACCATAGGCCACTGCTCGAGCTTCAGCTTCCAGAGTTCCAAGCATCTAACCAGCGGCGAAGGCGGCATCGTGCTGACCGAGGACCCCGTACTGGCCGAGAACATTCGCAAGGTGCAGTCTTTGGGCTACGCTGGCGTGGGTGCGACCAAGGCCAAGATCACCAAAAAGGACATCCAGGATCCTGACTACTCTCGACATGTGACCATGGGCTGGAACTACCGCATGCCCGAGCTGTGCTGTGCAGTGGCCTTGGCCCAGACCGATAACATCGATGCCCTGGTGCAGCGCCGCATTGATGTAGCCCACATCTTCAGCGAAGCCACGCAAGAGTTTCACGACTGGTTCGTGCCGCAGAAGACGGATCCCGAGTACGTCAACTCCTACTGGACCTGGGTCTGCCGCAACGAGCATCCCAGCGTGAGCTGGCACAGCCTGCGCGACGCCTTCCTTGAGAACGGCGGCGACGGCGTATACGCAGCCTGGAAGCTGACCTACCTCGAGCCCATGTTTCAGAAGCTGACCTTGTTGGGCCGCGAGCGCTTCATTTCAGCTGAAAACATAGCTGAGTACAAACCGGGCCTGTGTCCGGTGGCCGAGCGCCTGCAGAAGCGCCTGATGCAGTTCAAGACGAATTACTGGGACATCAGCCAAGCCCACCAGCAGGCCGAGATCCTGCACAAGACACTTAAGCAGTTCGTCTGACTCCAAGGCCTGCCGTGACGTCGACCGTGATCGTCTTCGGGGCCTCGGGCCTGCTCGGTGCCAGTCTCGTGCCGGCGCTGCGAGCCCGAGGATACAACGTGCTGGCCCAAGGCCGCAGTGAGGGCGCAGACCTTCGTCTTGACCCGTCCGATAGGGCTGCCGTGGCGACTGCCTTGGCCGTGCACTGGCCGGCAGCCGTGGTCAACCTCGTGGCGGCCACCAATGTCGATCTTTGCGAGACGCAGCCCGAACTCGCCTGGCAGGCCAACGCCGGCATAGTGGCCGCCATCGCAGACGGCATCGCCGCCCTAAGCACCGAGCCTGCCGCACGGCCGCACCTAGTGCATGTCTCAACCGACCAGGTCTATGACGGCCCCGGCCCGCATGCAGAGGACGATGTTCACCCGATCAACGTCTATGGCCTGTCCAAGTACACGGGCGAGCTGCTAGCCGAGCGTGTGGGCGCCACCGTGCTGCGCAGTAATTTCTACGGCCGCAGCCGCTGCGCGGGCCGGATAAGCTTCAGCGATTGGCTTGTGCGCAGCCTGCGCGACAAGGCCCCGATCACAGTGTTCGACGACGTGAAGTTCAGCGCCGTCCACATCGATACCTTGTGTGCCATCATCGCGCACAGCATCGAGCGCCGCCCGGCCGGCATCTTCAACGCCGGCTGCCGCGACGGCATCAGCAAGGCCGGCTTCGCTCTGGCCTTGGCCCGCACACTAGACCTGCCTACCGACAACGTGAAAGTCGGCAGTTCGGCCGACGTGGCCCTGAAAGCCCGTCGCCCGCTCGACATGACCCTCCAGATCTCGCGACTAGAAGCCATCCTTGAGCTGCAATGCCCGGCGATGTCAGACGAAATTGAACACACGTCGAAAGAATATCTGAATGACTGAGACTGTCCCCCCCGCACTGCAACAAGCGCTCAGAGAGCTGGTCATCGACGGCCAACGCATTGGCGAGAACCACCCGACATATTTCATAGCCGACGTCGCTGCCAACCACGACGCTGACTTGGAACGCGCCAAGGATCTGATCTACATGGCCAAGGAGGCCGGTGCAGATGCGGCTAAGTTTCAGCATTTCCGCGCCGAGACTATCGTCTCGGACGAGGGCTTCAAATCTCTGGGGGGTCAGCAGTCGCACCAGGCCAGCTGGAAGAAATCGGTCGTCGAGGTCTACCGCGACGCCTCGGTCAGCACCGACTGGACCGAAACGCTGAAAGCCACCTGCGACAAAGCCGGCATCACCTTCTTCACCAGTCCTTACGACTTCGAGTTGGTCGATCATATCGACCCCTTTGTGCCGGCCTACAAGATCGGCTCGGGCGACATCACCTGGATCGAGATGGTCGAGCATATCGCGTCCAAGCAGAAGCCCTACATCCTGGCCACCGGCGCCTCGACCACGGACGACGTGGCACGTGCGGTTAATGCTGCGCTCGCGATCAATCCTCAGTTCGTTCTAATGCAGTGCAACACGAATTACACGGGCAGTATCGAGAACATGCGCTACGTGCAGCTCAACGTGCTCAAAACCTACCGCTCGATGTACCCGGGCATGATCCTGGGCCTCAGCGACCACACTCCAGGCCATGCCACCGTGCTGGGCGCGGTGACCCTGGGTGCACGCATGGTCGAAAAGCATTTTACCGACGACGTGAACCGTGTTGGACCCGACCACAAGTTCTCGATGGACCCGAAGTCCTGGCGCGAAATGATCGATCGCACCCGCGAACTCGAGGCGGCGCTGGGTACTGGTCTGAAGAAGGTCGAGTACAACGAACTTCAGACCGTGGTACTGCAACGCCGTGCGGTACGCTTGGTGCGTGACCTACCGGCCGGCCATGTGCTCAATCGGGAGGATCTGACCGTGCTGCGCCCGGCACCGACCGGCGCCCTGCTGCCTTACGAGATCGACCTGGCCATCGGCCGCCCACTGCGTACGGCCAAGTCTGGCGGACAGCACTTGTCGCATGCGGATCTGGGGTGAGTATGGATGGCGCATCCTCATTGGCGGGGGGGAGCCTAATCACTGCCCCACGACTGGCGGCAGTGATACCCGCACTCAACGAGGCCCTCAGTATCGAGTCCGTGGTACGTCAGGTGAGCCAGCGTGCACTGGCGATTGTGGTCGATGACGGCTCCTCAGACGACACTGCTGCTCTGGCGCGTACTGCCGGTGCTCATGTTGTAAGCCATCCGATCAATCTTGGCTATGATGCCGCACTCGCGACTGGCTTACGCGCCGCGCTCGCGCTGGGTTGCACCTTCGCCGTGACCATGGATGCCGATGGTCAGCACGATCCGACCCTGCTTGACCGCTTCAGAGCTGAACTCGAGGCTGGCGCCGACTTGGTGGTGGGCCATCGCGACCGCACCCAACGTTGGTCCGAGGCGCTGTTCTGCGTCGTTGGTCGTGCCGCGTGGGGCCTACATGACCCGTTGTGCGGCATGAAGGGTTACCGCCTAGCGGTTCTTGGCCGTGTAAATAATCTAAACACTTATGCGTCTGTAGGTACCGAAATCGCTATACGCCTAGTTAACAATGGCGTTGAACCTCAACATATTCCAGTAAAAACTCGCCCACGCGAAGGACTTTCCCGGTTTGGAAGCGGCATAAATGCCAATATTCGAATCATTAAAGCCCTTTGGATCGGAAGCCTTCTGTCAAAAAAACGGCCTTGACTGCCAAATTCAATTTGGCAGTCTCCACTTTGGCACAGCGCGTGCCTATCGGGGTGGGAGCACCCATCCCATTGACAAAGCCGTTGTTCGTTCGCCATCGCTCACAGCCGCCATCGTGGTTCAGGGCTCCCGCGCCGCCTCGGTCAGGCCCCGGATGACCGGGTACATCACGTAGGACATCACGCTGCGCTGGCCGACCACGATTTCGGCGCTCAGCGTCATGCCCGGGATCAGCGGGGCGTTGCGCGGCAGGTTGTGCAGCTCGTTGTGGTCCAGCGTGGCGCGGCCGACGTAGTAGGGGCTGCTCTGGCCGCCGGTCGGGTCCTTGGCGAACGCGTCCTGACCGAGCTTGTCGAGCTGGCCCTTGATCAGGCCGTGCTTCTGGAACGGGAAGGCGTCGATCTTGATGCGCACCGGGTCGCTGAGCTTGACGTAGCCGACGTCGGCCGAGTTGATCTGCATCTCGGCCTGAAGCGTCTCGCCCAGCGGCACCAGCGTGACCAGCGGCTCGGCCTCGCGGATCACCGAGCCGGTCGAGCGCGCGGCGACTTCGAGCACCACGGCGTCGCTCGGCGCGGAAAGCTCGATCAGCCGGCTGCGCTTCTCGGCCTTCTTGACCTGTTCGGCGACCGAATCGCGCTCGCGCCGTGTCGTGACCAGTTCCTCGGTGATCTTCTGGCGCCATTCGCGGCTGAAGCTGGTCTTCTCGGCCTCGGCTTCGGCCAGCTGGCGCTTGAGTTCGATGCTGCGGTTGCGGGCATTGATCAGGTCGCGCTCGACTTCCTGGCGGTGCTCGCGGCTTTCCAGCAGCTTCATGTTGGACTGGAACTGCTGCTGGGTCAGCTTCTCGTTCATGTTCTCGATCTCGCGCAGCGACTTGACGCGCGCTTCGAGGCTCAGGATGTCGTGGTCGTTGGTCGCCATCGAGGCCCGGACACGCTCGATGCTCTCGTTCAGGCGCGACTGGCGTGCCTGGTAGCTGGCCTGGCGCTCGCCCTGCAGCTGCGACTGCAGCTGCTCGTCGCGGTTCAGACCCTGCGGCTGCAGCGGCTTGCCGGCGAGTTCCTGCTCGACCCGCCTGACTTCGGCGTCCAGGCTCTTGAGTCGGTCCTGCGCCTGGGTCAGGTCGGCCGTGATGAAGGTCGGATCGAGCACCGCGAGCACCTGGCCCTTCTTGACGATCTGGCCTGGCTGGACCCGCAGCTCGCTGACCTGGGCGGTTTCGAGCGGTTGCAGCACGATGTTGGGCTGCGCGGTCACGAGCTTGCCGCGCGCGGTGACGACCTGATCGATCTCGAACACGCTGGCCCAGACGATGGCGCAGACGAACAGCGCGACCAGCAGGTAGAGCGTGGCCGACAGGCCGCCGGGCAGCGGCTTGCGCTCGAGCGCGTCGGCGTCGGGCAGGAAGGAGATGCTCCAGTCTTGCGCCTTGCCGCGTGGCTGGGACGACGCGGGCTTCAGAGGTGGCTGGTTTGCTGGTTCCATAAGTCGGTGTAGGGCTCGCAACGGCCGACCAGTTCCTGGTGGCGGCCGGCGTCCGACAGGCAGCCGCGCTCGAAGACGAGGATGCTGTCGGAGTTGACCAGGGTGGACAGGCGGTGGCTGACGATGATCACCGTGCGCCCGGCCGCGATGCGACCGAGGTTGCGGATGAAGATGGCCTCGCTCTCGGGGTCGAGCGCGCTGGTGGCCTCGTCGAGGATCAGGATGCGTGGCGACGGCAGCAGCGCGCGCGCGATCGCGAGCCGCTGGCGCTGGCCGCCCGACAGGTTGCCGGCGTTTTCTTCCAGCACGGTGTCGTAGCCTTGCGGCAGGCGTTCGATGAACTCGTCGGCGCCGGCGGTCTGGGCGGCGGCGACGATCTGCTCGAAGCTGGCGTCGGGACGCGCCATCGCGATGTTCTCGCGCACGGTGCCCCGGAACATGAAGTTGTCCTGCAGCACCACGCCGATGCTGCGGCGCAGGTGGGCGAGGTCGATTTCGCGGATGTCGATGCCGTCGAAGCGGATCACGCCTTCCTGCACCGCGTACAGGCCCTGGATCAGGCGCGTGAAGGTGGTCTTGCCCGAGCCGCTGCGGCCGACGACGCCGACCACGGTGCCGGGGGCGATTTCGAGCGAAACGCGGTCGAGCGCGGTGGCGGCTGCGCCCGGATAGCGGAAGGTCACGCTGTCGAGCCCGATCCGGCCCTGGAACTTGGGCCGCAGGCCGCCCGAGGACTTGCGCTCGGGCGGGTGGTTCATGACCTCGCCGAGCATGCGCACCGACAGCGCGGTCTCCTGGTACTGGTGGACCAGGCCGACGATCTGCACCAGCGGGCCGACCACGCGGTTCGACATCATCTGGAACGCGATCAGCGAGCCGACGGTCAGCTGCAGGCTGAAGACGTCGAGCGCGCCGAGCGCGATCACGCTGACCATCATCAGCTTTTCGAGCAGGTTGGTCACGGTGCTGGCCGCGATCGACATCCGGCCGACGCCGAAGTGCATCTGGATGCTGGTGGCCGAGTACTGGTCCCAGAGCTTGCGCTGCTTGGGCTCGATCGCCAGCGACTTGACCGTGCGCATGCCATGGATGGTCTCGACCAGCATCGACTGGCGCGTGCCCTCGGCGTTGTAGAGCGCCTGCAGCCGGGTATTGAAGGGCTTGATCAGCACCACGACCACCAGCGCCATCAGCGCCGAGAAGCCGAACACCACGGCCGCGAGCTTGCCGCTGTACGAAACCAGCAGCGGGATGAACAGGATCAGGCCGGTGGCGTCGAGCGCGGTGAAGAACAGCTGGCCGGTCAGGAAACCGCGGATGGCCTGCACCTGCTGCATGTGGCGCACGATGACGCCGGCAGTGTGGCTCTCGAAATACTCGATCGGCAGCGACAGCAGCTTGCCGAAGGTGCGCCGCGCGAGCCGGATGTCGATCACGTTGGTCGCGTGCAGCAGCAGCGTCTGGCGCATGAAGCCGAACGCGGCCTCGAACAGCAGCACGCCGACGATGGCGACCGTCAGCACGGCCAGCGTCGAGTAGCTCTCATGGACCAGCACCTTGTCGATGATCAGCTGCGAGAAGATCGGCATGCCCATGCCGAGCAACTGCAGCATGACAGCGGTGATCGCGATGTCGCGGAAGGCCTTGCGCTGGCGCAGGATCTCGGGGATGAACCAGCGCAGGCCGAAGGGCTGGTTCTCGTCGAGCAGCTTGTGCTGGCGTTTCAGCAGCACCAGCGTGCCCGACCAGTCGGCGACGAAGTCTGCCTGCTCGACCAGGCTGACCTGCTGGCCGGCGCGCGGATCCAGCACGGCCAGCTTCGGTGCGCTGTCGCCGGCGCCCGCCTGCACGCCCGCGACGATGACCGAGCTGCCGTCGCGCCGGCGTGCCAGCAGCGGGAACACGCCCTGGAGCTGGACCAGCTCGGCCCAGTTGCTCTGGACCCGCTGGGCCTTGAAGCCGAGTTCGGTCGCCATGCGCACCAGCAGCTTGTCATCGGGCTCGCTGGCGTCGAGCGCGTACTCGTGCAGCAGCCGCTCGGGCAGTGCCTGGATGCCGTGGTGCTGGGCGATCGCGGTCAGGCATTGGATGGTGGAGTGGCTGTGCGCGAGGTTCATGCCGGGAATCTGGGCTGGAGCGGTGTTCGGTGGCCGGAAAGGGTCGTGCGTCGCGCCCGGGTTGCCTGGTGGGCTTGTGCGGGCTGGTCGAATAAAATTGCGCTTTCCCAAGGAGCGCTGCAGCGTCCGATTATCATTCTTTCCAGAAGCGATCGATCGGCACGTCAGGCTTGGGCCTTCCTGTCATTAACGGCGCTCACCGGATTTTCATTAGGCTTTCCAGGTGAGTGTCGTGTCCGATCTGAATTTTTCCGTGAACGAATCCAAGCTGGCCCCCGCTGTGGCCCAGGCGGCCATGGCCGCCCCTGTCGTCCCGTCCATGCTGCTGTCCGGCCTCGAGCCGCTCGTGATTGGCGCGGGCAGCCTGTTCGTCAACATCGGCGAACGCACCAATGTCACCGGATCGAAGGCGTTCGCGCGCATGATCCTCAATGGTGAGTACGAGCAGGCGCTGGCGGTCGCGCGCCAGCAGGTCGAGAACGGCGCGCAGATCGTCGATGTCAACATGGACGAGGCCATGCTCGACAGCCAGGCCGCGATGGTGCGCTTCCTGAACCTGATGGCCAGCGAGCCCGACATCGCGCGCGTGCCGGTGATGATCGACAGCTCCAAGTGGAGCGTGATCGAGGCCGGCCTGCGCTGCATCCAGGGCAAGGGGGTGGTCAACTCGATCAGCATGAAGGAGGGCGTGGCGGAGTTCAAGCGCCAGGCCAGTCTGATCAAGCGCTATGGCGCCGCGACCGTCGTGATGGCCTTTGACGAGCAGGGCCAGGCCGACACCTACGCGCGCAAGATCGCGATCTGCGAGCGCGCCTACCGCATCCTGGTCGATGAGGTCGGTTTTCCGCCCGAGGACATCGTTTTCGATCCCAACATCTTCGCGATCGCCACCGGCATCGAGGAGCACGACAACTACGCGGTCGATTTCATCGAGGCCACGCGCTGGATCAAGCAGCACCTGCCGGGCGCCAAGGTCTCGGGCGGCGTGTCGAATGTCTCGTTCAGCTTCCGGGGCAACGAGCCGGTGCGCGAGGCCATCCACACCGTGTTCCTGTACCACGCCATTTCAGCCGGCATGGACATGGGCATCGTGAACGCCGGCATGGTCGGCGTCTATGACGAGCTTGACGCCGAGCTGCGGGCGCGCGTCGAGGACGTGGTGCTGAACCGCCGCCCCGACGCCACCGAGCGCCTGCTTGAAATCGCCGAGAGCGTCAAGGGCGCGGCCAAGGACGACAGCGCCAAGTACGCCTGGCGCGCGCTGCCGGTGCGCGAGCGCCTCAAGCACGCGCTGGTCCATGGTCAGAACGAGTTCATCAGCGCCGACACCGAGGAGATCTGGCAGCAGATCCGCGCCGACGGCGGCCGGCCGCTGCACGTGATCGAAGGCCCGCTGATGGACGGCATGAACGTGGTCGGCGACCTGTTCGGCCAGGGCAAGATGTTCCTGCCCCAGGTGGTGAAAAGCGCGCGCGTGATGAAGCAGGCCGTGGCGCATCTGGTGCCCTATATCGAGGAAGAAAAGCGCCAGCTCCAGGCCGCCGGCAGCGATGTCAGGTCCAAGGGCAAGATCGTGATCGCCACCGTCAAGGGCGATGTGCATGACATCGGCAAGAACATCGTGACCGTGGTCCTGCAGTGCAACAACTTCGAGGTCGTCAACATGGGCGTGATGGTGCCCTGCCACGAGATCCTGGCCAAGGCCAAGGAAGTTGGCGCCGACATCGTGGGCTTGTCGGGCCTGATCACGCCCAGCCTGGAGGAGATGCAGTACGTCGCCGCCGAGATGGAAAAAGATCCGTGGTTCCGCGAGCGCGCCATTCCGCTGCTGATCGGCGGTGCGACCTGCTCGCGCGTGCACACGGCGGTCAAGATCGCGCCGCACTACAGTGGGCCGGTGGTCTACGTGCCGGACGCCTCGCGCAGCGTCGCGGTCGCGCAGGGCCTGCTCGGCGACGGGCGTGATGCCTACCTGGCCGAGCTGGGCGCCGACTACGAGCGCGTGCGCCAGCAGCATGCCAACAAGAAGCAGACGCCGCTGTGGCCGCTGGCCAAGGCGCGCGCCAACAGGACGCCGTTGGCCTGGGACGACTACGCGCCGGTGGCGCCGAAGTTCATCGGCCGGCGCGTGTTCAGGAACTTCGACCTTGGCGAGCTGGCGCGCTACATCGACTGGGGTCCGTTCTTCCAGACCTGGGATCTGGCCGGCTCCTATCCCGCCATCCTGCAGGACGAGGTGGTCGGCGAGCAGGCCCGGCGCGTCTTCGCCGACGCCCAGGCCATGCTCAAGAAAATCGTCGAGGGCCGCTGGCTGACCGCGAACGCGGTCGTCGGCCTGTACCCGGCCAACGCGGTCGAGGACGACATCGAGTTCTATGCCGACGAGGCGCGCGCCCAGCCCGTCATGACCTGGCACGGACTGCGCCAGCAGGCCGAGAAGCAGGAGATCGACGGCCCGGATGGCAAACCCGTCATGCGCCCGAGCCGCTGCCTGGCCGATTTCGTCGCGCCCAAGGGCAGCGGCGTGGCCGACTACGCCGGCCTGTTCGCGGTCACGGCCGGCATCGGTGCCGACAAGCGCGCCGCCGCCTTCGAGGCCGCGCAGGACGACTACAGCGCGATCATGCTCAAGGCGCTGGCCGATCGTCTCGCCGAGGCCTTCGCCGAATGCCTGCACCAGCGTGTGCGCACCGACCTGTGGGGTTACGCACCGCACGAGAGCCTGGACAACGCCGAGCTGATCGCCGAGAAGTACCAGGGCATCCGTCCGGCGCCGGGCTACCCGGCCTGTCCCGACCATTCGCCCAAGCGCGACCTGTTCGCGCTGCTCGACTGCGCCGAGATCGGCATGGGCCTGACCGAGAGCCTGGCGATGACGCCGGCGGCGAGCGTCAGCGGCTTCTACCTCGCGCACCCCGAGAGCGTTTATTTCAACGTCGGCAAGATCGGCCACGACCAGCTGGCCGACATGGCGCGGCGCCGTGGCCTGCCGGAAGCCGACCTCGAACGCCTGCTGGCGCCGAGTCTGTAAGCGGTTGGCTGGCGCCGTGTGCGGGCGCGGTGTTCAGGCGCCGTTGCGGCTGGACAGCCCGCGCCGGTACTGCATCGCCTCGGCCAGATGCGGCACCGTGATCGCGTCGCAGCCCGCCAGATCCGCGATCGTGCGCGCCACGCGCAGCGCGCGGTGCGTCGCCCGGCCCGACCAGCCCAGGCGGGTCGCGGCCTTCTGCAGGAACTGGATCGCTGCGGCGTCGAGCGCGGCGTGCGCCTCCAGTGCCTGCCCCTGCAGCAGCTGGTTCGCGTGGCCCTGGCGTGCCGTGGCGCGGTCGCGCGCGGCCAGCACCCGTTCGCGCACGCGCGCGCTGCTCTCGCCGGGTGGCACGCCGAGCAGTTCCTGCGCCGGCAGCGCCGGCACCTCGACCTGCAGGTCGATGCGGTCGAGCAGCGGGCCGCTGAGCCGGCCCTGGTAGCGCGCGATCTGGTGCGGCGTGCAGCGGCAGGGCTGCAGCCGCGAGCCGAGGTGGCCGCAGGGGCAGGGATTCATCGCCGCGACGAGCTGGAACCGCGCCGGAAATTCGGCCTGGCACGCCGCGCGCGAGATCCGGATTGATCCCGACTCCAGCGGCTCGCGCAGCGCCTCCAGTGCGCCGCGCGGGAATTCGGGCAGTTCGTCGAGAAACAGCACGCCGTGGTGCGCGAGCGAGATCTCACCCGGGCGTGGTGGCGAACCGCCGCCGACCAGCGCGACCGCGCTGGCGCTGTGATGCGGCGCGCAGGTCGGACGCCGGCCCCAGTCATTCAGGCGGAAGCGCCCGGCCAGCGAGGCCAAGGCGGCGGATTCGAGCGCTTCCTCGTCGCGCAGCGCCGGCAGCAGCCCGGCCAGTCGCTGCGCCAGCATCGACTTGCCCGAGCCGGGTGAGCCGATCAGCAGCAGGCTGTGGCCGCCGGCAGCGGCAATCTCCAGCGCGCGGCGTGCGCCGGCCTGGCCCTTGACGTCGGCCAGGTCGTGTTCCGTGTGCATGCTCAGGGGTGGGGCGGACTCGATCAGCTGCCAGCCATCGTTCTCTCCGTCGGTTTCGGCGAGCGGACTGCCCTCGGGGGCGAACCGGCGTGCCACGTCGAGCAGATGGCGCGCGCGCCAGACGCGCACATCGCGCACCAGGGCCGCTTCCTCGGCGCTGTCGGGCGGCAGCACCAGTTCGGTGGCCGTGGCCGTCGCACCGTCCTGGCACAGGGCCAGGCCCATCGCGAGCGCGCCCCGGATCGGGCGCAGCTCGCCGCCGAGCGACAGTTCACCGGCGAACTCGTGGCCGGCCAGCCGCCCGGCGTCGATCTGTCCGCTGGCCGCGAGGATGCCGAGCGCGATCGGCAGGTCGAAGCGCCCCGAGTCCTTCGGCAGATCGGCCGGCGCCAAGTTGACCGTGATCCGCTTGTTGTGGGGGAAATCGAGTCCGGCGTTCTGGATCGCCGAGCGCACGCGCTCGCGCGCCTCCTTGACCTCGGTATCGGCCAGGCCGACCAGCGTGAAACTCGGCAGCCCGTTGGCCAGATGGACCTCGACCTGCACCGGTCGCGCCTGCAGCCCCAGCAAGGTGCGACTGTGAACCAAAGCCAGACTCATGGGCAATCTCCCTTTTATGGTGCACGATGGGTCGGCGTTCGGGATCGGTGCGCCTGTTTTTAGTGCATGCTCGCCAGGATCCGGGCCATCGCCCGATCCGCTCTCTCCGTCGCCGACCGTCCCGGGCATCCTACAGCGCCACCGGAAAACAGGGGAGTGGGCGGGGCTGGCGAATGCTGGCACGATAACTGCTTTAAGCACCGTGACGATTTCTTACCTTGAGGAGCTATTCATGAAAAAGACCCTGGTCCCCGTTCTGGCTGCCCTGTCGCTGACCGCCGCGTTCACCATGCCGGTCCATGCCGAGGAGGAGGCCGCATCCTCCCTGTCGTTCAACGCCGGTGCCGTCACCGATTACCGCTACCGTGGCATTTCGCAGACCCGCCTGAAGCCGGCGCTGCAGGGTGGCGCCGATTACGCCGACAAGAGCGGTGTCTACGTTGGCGCCTGGGGTTCCACGATCAAGTGGATCAAGGACACTCCCGGTGCCACCGAGGGGCCGCTTGAGCTTGACCTTTACGGCGGCTACAAGGGCACGGCCGGTGACGTCGCCTATGACGTCGGCTTCCTGCGCTACGAGTACGTCAACAACGACTATGCCAAGGTCAGTGGCGTCAACGCCAACACCAACGAAGTCTATGGCGCGCTGACCTACGGCATCTACACCGCCAAGTATTCGCACGCGATCTCCGACCTGTTCGGTAACTCGAACAGCAAGAACAGCGGCTACCTCGACCTGAGCGCCACGGTCGATCTGGGCTCGGGCTACAGCCTGGTGCCGCACCTCGGTCGCCAGCTGATCAAGAACAATGGTCAGCTCTCCTACACCGACTATGCGCTGACCGTGGCCAAGGATCTCGGCAATGGTCTGAGCGTCACCGCCGCGCTGGTTGGCACCAACGCCGACAAGGCCGTCTATACCTGGGCCGGCAAGGAAGTGGGCAAGTCCGGTCTGGTGCTGGGCGCCAAGTACAGCTTCTGAGCGCCATCACGCGGAGAAACGAACATGAAACTCATCAGCGCCATCATCAAACCCTTCAAGCTCGACGAGGTGCGCGAGTCGCTGTCGCAGATCGGCGTGCAGGGCATCACCGTGACCGAAGTCAAGGGTTTCGGTCGCCAGAAGGGCCATACCGAGCTGTATCGCGGTGCCGAATACGTCGTCGATTTCCTGCCCAAGGTCAAGATCGAGGCAGCGGTGGCCGACGATCAGGTCGAGCGCGTGATCGAAGCCATCGAGAGCGCGGCCCGCACCGGCAAGATCGGCGACGGCAAGATCTTCGTTTTTCCGCTCGAACAGGTCGTGCGCATCCGTACCGGCGAGACCGGTAACGAGGCACTTTGATTCCCCCTTTATCGATCCGGAAGGACTGAAGATGAAGAAATCGTTACTGGCCCTGGGCAGCCTGGGTCTGATGCTGGGGGCGGGTGCCGCCCTCGCGCAGGATGGTGGCGCCGCCGCCGGCGCGGTGGCCCAAGCTGTGGCCGACACGGCTGCTGCAGCGGCCCCCGTGCCGAACAAGGGCGACACGGCCTGGATGATGGTCTCCACGCTGCTGGTGATCCTGATGACCGTGCCCGGCCTGGCGCTGTTCTACGGCGGCCTGGTGCGCAGCAAGAACATGCTGTCGGTGCTGATGCAGGTGCTGGTCACCTTCTCGCTGATCACGGTGCTGTGGTTCATCTATGGCTACAGCCTGGCGTTCACCGAGGGCAACTCCTTCATCGGTGGCCTGGACCGCCTGTTCATGAAGGGCATCTGGGACAACGCGGCCGGCAGCTTCGCCAACGCCGCCACCTTCAGCAAGGGCGTCGTGATCCCCGAGATCGTGTTCGCCGCCTTCCAAGCCACCTTCGCGGGCATCACCTGCGCGCTGATCGTCGGCTCTTTCGCCGAGCGCATCAAGTTCTCGGCCGTGCTGCTGTTCTCGGCGCTGTGGTTCACCTTCAGCTACCTGCCGGTCGCGCACATGGTCTGGTTCTGGATGGGTCCGGACGCCTACGCCAGCAAGGCAGTCGTCGATGAGATGAACGGCAAGGCCGGCCTGATCTGGCAGTGGGGCGCGCTCGACTTCGCGGGCGGCACCGTGGTCCATATCAACGCCGCCGTTGCCGGCCTGGTCGGCGCCTTCATGATCGGCAAGCGCATCGGCTACGGCAAGGAATCGATGGCTCCGCACAGCCTGACCCTGACCATGGTCGGTGCTTCGCTGCTGTGGGTGGGCTGGTTCGGCTTCAACGCCGGTTCGGCCCTGGAAGCCAACGGCTTCGCTGCCCTGGCCTTCATCAACACCCTGGTCGCTACCGCCGCCGCCGTGCTGTCCTGGTCGCTGGGCGAGGCGATGCACCGTGGCAAGGCCTCGATGCTGGGCGCTGCGTCCGGCGCCGTCGCCGGCCTGGTCGCCATCACCCCGGGCGCTGGCAACGTCGGCATCGCCGGCGCGCTGGTGATCGGCCTGCTGTCGGGCTTTGCCGGCCTGTGGGGCGTCAGCGGCCTGAAGAAGCTGCTGGGCGCTGACGACTCGCTCGACGTCTTCGGCGTGCATGGCGTCTGCGGCATCATGGGTGCCCTGCTGACCGGCGTCTTCAACAGCCCGGCCCTGGGTGGTCCCGGCTACGTGGCCGACTGGGTCACCGCCACCGGCATCACCGCTGCCGACTACTCGATCGCGGCCCAGGTCTGGACCCAGACCAAGGCCGTGCTGCTGACCATCGTCTGGTCGGCCGTGGTTTCGGTGGTCTGCTACAAGATCGTCGATCTGGTGATCGGCCTGCGCGTCAGCGAAGAAGCCGAGCGCGAGGGTCTGGACATCAGCAGCCACGGCGAAACCGCCTACAACCGCTGATCCTCCGCTGTCTCGTTCAGCCTTGATGGCCCGTCCGGTTCCTGCCGGCGGGCCTTTTTGCTTTCCGGCCCGCGCCCGCGTTCACAGCGGCGGGCAACGGTGCCACAATGGTCTCACAGGCTCAGAGCGAACGAGGAAGGAGACCAACGTGTTGTACCGTTTCAAGTCCAAGGCCAGTGGCGATCTGGTCATGCTGGAGCCCAGCGGCAAGCAGGTGCTGACCATCGTCGGCAAGGATCCGTCCGGTCCGGGCATCATCCTGCCCGAGCAGATGCCGGGAGCGGTCCAGGCCTTGCGCGATGCGATCTTCGAGGATGAGGCCGAGCACCAGCGCGAGTGCCAGGAGGCGCTGGCACGCGGCGACGAGCAGCCGGATCGCGACCGCATCACGCTGCGCGCGCGCGCGCTGCCCTTCATCGATCTGCTGCAGCACAGCATGCGCGAGAACACCGAGGTGATCTGGGGCGTCTGATGCGCCCGGCGCCGGTGGCCGCAGTCGGGCCGCCCGCGCCGTCGTCAGTCGGCGTACTGGCCGGCGGCGTCGATCACGGTCTTGAGCTTGCTGATCTGGTCGGCCACGAAGGCCTTGTGCTCGGCGGGCTCGATGCGCTTGTCGGTGGCGACGATCGCGCCCAGCGCTTCCTGGTGCTTGATGAACTCGGGGTCTTTCAGCGCGACCTTGAGCGCATCGTTGAGCTTCTTGGTCACGGCCGCCGGCGTGCCCTTGGGCGCGTAGAGGCCGTGCCAGATCGTCAGGTTGAAGTTCTTCAGCCCCATATCGGCCAGCGTCGGATAGTCCTTCAGCAGCTTGTTGTGGCTCAACGGCTTGGCGGTGGTGACGGCGAAGGCCTTGACGCGGCCGCCCTCGATCTGCGACATGGTGTTGGTGGTCTGGTCGCACATGACATCGACCTGGCCGCCCATCAGCGCGGTCATGGCCGGCGCGGTGCCGCCGAACGGCACGGTGGTCATCGCGGTGCCGAGCTTGAGCGCGCTCTGCCACATCAGGCCGCACAGGTGCGAGGCCGAGCCCAGGCCGGCGTGCGCCAGGTTGAGCTTGCCCGAGTGGGTCTTGATGTAGTTCTCGAAGTCGCGGTAGGTGTTGGCCGGCAGCTGCGGCTTGCCCAGCAGCGTCATCGGCACGTCGTTGACGATGCCGAGGTATTCGAAGTCCTCCAGCGGCTTGTAGCTCAGCTTGCGGTACAGCGCGGGCGCCGAGGCCATGCCGATGTGCGTCAGCAGCAGGGTGTGGCCGTCCGGCGCCGCGCGCGCGACCTTGGCCGTGCCGATGGTGCTGCCGGCGCCGGCGGCGTTCTCGATCACGATGGTGGCGCCGCCCAGGGGCTTGCGCATGGCCTCGGCCAGGTCGCGCGCGACGCGGTCGGTTGGCCCGCCGGCCGTGAACGGCACGACGATGGTGATGTTCTTGCTCGGGTAGGTCTGGGCCTGGGCGCCGAAGGCGGCGGTCAGGGTCAGCGCCATCAAGGTCATGGATTTCATGCTTGTCTCCTGTCGTGGGGCGGTGCTGAGTGGTGTTTCCGAGTCCGGCGATCCGTTGACGGGCTGTGTCCGGGCCACCGGACGGCACGCGGGTGCGAAAATGGCGTACTTTACGCACCACGGCGTTTGCCGATTCTGCCATGTCCGACAAGACCCTGACCTTGCCCAAGCGCCCGCAACCGACTGCCAGCAAGGCCGGTCCCAACGTCCGTCCGGCACGGCCGGGCCAGCCGCGCCCACCAGCGTCCGGCGGCG
>Ga0228698_1000787_pt1 | contig 19279 bp, 20 predicted proteins | sample McNCre117_Aug_MG_FD_178015 | JGI IMG/M metagenome (GOLD analysis project Ga0228698, IMG submission 178015) | Freshwater microbial communities from McNutts Creek, Athens, Georgia, United States - 1-17_Aug_MG | ecosystem: Environmental > Aquatic > Freshwater > Creek | place: USA: Georgia...
CGGCTTCTGCGGGGGCCGAGGCGACCGCCGGCCGCGACCTGCCGATCCACGCCCTCGCCCGCGAGGGCAGCCGCGCCGAGCTGGAGGCCCAGCTGCGCGCCCAGCCCACGCTGCGCGACGCCCGCAACGCCCTGGGCGCCACGCCGCTGCACCTGGCCGCGACCAACGGCGACCCCGGCCCGCTGCAGGCGCTGATCGCCGCCGGCGCCCACCCCAACGCCCGCGACGGCGAGGGCCGTACGCCGCTGCACATGGCCGCCTTCGCCACCCGCACCGCCAACGCCCGGCTGCTGCTGCGCGCCGGTGCCGACCCGCTGCTCAAGACCGACGCCGGCCGCGACGTGCTCAGCATGGCGCGGCGGGTGCGGGCCGACGAGCTGGCCGGCGAGGTGTCGCTGTGGATCCTCAAGGGCTGCACGCCGGCGCGGCCCTGCTGAGCGAGAAGGGATCGGTGGTGAACCTGCACCTGCATCTTCTTGCTGCCGCCGCGGCGGCCCTGCTGGTCGTGGCCTCAGCGAGCGCCCGGGCCCAGGGCACCCCGCCGGCCGCCGCCGAGTCGCCGGCCGTGGCCCCGCGCGCCGACCTGCCGCCGGTGACGGTCTACGCCCCCAGCCCCTGCCTGGCCTGCATCGACTGGGCGGACCACCTGCGCCGCGCCGGCTTTCGCGTGACGCTGGAGGAAAAGCCGCAGGCCGAGATGCCGCGCATCAAGCGCTGGCTCAATATCCCGTCCAGCCTGGAGTCGGTGCATTCGGCCCAGGTCGGCCCCTACGTGATCGAAGGCCACGTGCCGGCCGAGGACATCCTCGCGCTGCTGCAGGAAAAGCCCAAGGCCCGCGGGCTGGCGGTGCCCGGCCTGCCGCGCGGCGCCCCGGGGCGCGAGAGCTACAACCCGATCTGCGACACCGCCTGCACGATCCTGGACAACGCCAGCGCCGAGCCGGCGGTGCGCCGCGAGGCCTTCAACACCCTGCTGATCGGCCGCGACGGCAAGACCTCGATCTGGTCGCGGCACTGAGTGCGGCACTGAGCGCGGCACTGAGCCCGCCGGGCTCAGCCGATGCCCAGGCGCCGCGCCAGCAGGCCGCGCGCCCAGGCCAGGTCCTCGTCGCGCGGCTGCGGGTTGTCGACCTGGCGCAGGGTCTGCATCGGCACGCCGTCGCCACGCAGGCGGTATGTGGTGTCGATGCGCAGCTGCTCGGGCGGGTCGGCGTCCAGCCAGACGTGGCACTGGCTGCTGGGCAGCGCGTCGGCCGGCGGCAGCGCCGGGCCGCCGCGCAGGTCGGCCAGGACCTGTCGCGCCGCGGCGGCGCCCAGCTCGGCGGCGATCTGTGCGGTCTTCGGGTAGGCGCCAAAGAGGATCGAGACGCTGTCCAGCCCGTCGCCGGCCAGCCAGGTGTGCGCGTCGTGGGGTGAGCGCAGCGTGGTGGCGTCCACCGCGGCCCAGCGGCTGGGCCGGCCCGCGGCGTCCTGCCCGAGCAGGCCGGCGCTGGCGCACAGCGGGCCCGCGCCCATCGGCGGCAGCAGCAGCGCGTGGTCGAAGGGCAGCTCGCCGTCGTCGGTGGTCACGGTCTGCGCCTGCGGGTCGACGCGGCGGACCTCGCTGTACGGCCGGTGCTCGATGACGCCGCGCCAGCGCTCCTGGAACAGGCGGGTGAAGCGCGGCATGCCACCGCCCGCATCCAGCAGCGTGATCTTCACCGGCAGCCGCTGGGCGCGCAGCCAGCCGGCCAGCAGGATGGCGCGCTCATACGGCGCCGGCGGGCAACGGTAGGGCGCGGGGGGCACCGACAGCAGCAGCTCGGCGCTGCGCCCGCTGCCGCGCACCCGCTCCGCGAAGGCCTGCAGCGCCTGCTGCGTGCGGTCGAGCTCGCCGGCGACGAAGCCGCTCGGGAAGCGGCTGCGCCAGAGCCGCTGCGCCTCGGCCACGGCCTGCGCATCGCCGTCGAACCAGCCGCGGGCGTCCGGCACGGCGCCGGTGGCCAGGATCAGCCGGTCGTAGGGCAGCGCGCCGGCGCTGGACTCGACGACGCGGCGTGCGCGGTCGATGCCGAGGACCTCGGCGCTCAGGAAGCGCGCACCCAGCCGCTCGGCGTGGGCGGCCAGATCGACGCGCGGCAGGCGCTCGGGCGTGCGCCCCACCAGCCAGGGCGTGCTCAGCGGCAGCGAGCGGAAGTCGCGCTCGCGGTCGATCAGCGTCACCTCGGGAACGAGCGTGGGGCCGGAGCGATTGGGGTCGCCTGCTGCGCACAGCGTGTGCAGCGCACTCAGCCCGGCCCAGCCGCCACCGACGATCAGCACGCGCGGCCGCGCGCTGCCGATCGGGGCCGGCGCCTGAGCGCGGGCGCCGGGCAGCCCGGCCGCGGCGGCGGCGCCCAGCAGCCCGGCCAGCAGGGTGCGTCGGCGCGGGCCGTCGCCGGTGGGGGGCATCAGCGCGGCTCCGCGTCCATCCAGCGCTGGATGCGCTGCACCACCTGCGCGACCGGCGTGCCGTAGCCAAAGCGGGTCAGCAGCTGGCCGTCCGGCCCGACCAGGAAGAGCCCGGCCGTGTGGTCGACGGTGTAGGCGTTGCCGTTGGAGTCGGCCGCCGCACCCGGCTCGCGCACGACGCGGTAGGTCACGTCGAAGGCCCGGGTGGCGATGTCCACCAGATCGGGCCGGCCGGTGAGGCCGACGATGCGGGGGTCGAAGGCGCGGGTGTACTCGGTCAGCACCGGCAGCGTGTCGCGCTGCGGGTCCACGCTGATGAAGATCGGCTGCAGCTTCGGCGCGCGCTCGCCCAGCCCGGCCAGCACCTGCTGCATCTCCAGCATCGTGGTGGGGCAGACGTCTGGGCAGGAGACGTAGCCGAAGGCGACGAGCTGGTAGCGCCCGGCGAAGTCCAGCGGCATCAGCGCCCGGCCGCCCGGGCCCTGCAGGATCCAGCGCGGCACGCGCCGCGGCGCCTCGGCGGTGGCGGCGGGTTCGTCGACGACGCCGCTGGCGGCGATCGGCGCTGGCGCTGCAGACGGCGCGGCGGTTTGGGCGAGGGCGGCACCGGCCACCAGCGCGGTCAGCCCGGCGATCAGGGCGTGGCGCGGTGCGCAGAAGCGGGCGGCGCTCATTGCAGCGTCGCCGAAGACGCCGATGACGCCGGGGTGGCTGCGGCCGCCTGGGCCGGCAGCACCTGCGTGAGGCGCTGGGCCAGCGCGTCGAGCCGGGCGGCGCGGGCGGCGGGCTCGGCACAGCCGGCGGCCGAGCGCGTCGCGGCGAGGAAGGCCACCTGCGTGCCGTCGTCGAAGACGGTGGCGTAGCGCACCGTCTTCGGCGCGTGGGCGAGCATCAGCGCCTTGGCGCGGCGCACCGCCGTGGCGTCCTGGCAGGCCAGGGCCTCGCCATTGAGCTGGGCCAGCTCGGCCACGGCCTGCAGGCCGGGGTCGGTGGCGTGGCCCTGGGCCCGCGCGGGGGACGCAGCGCCCAGCGTGGCGGCGAGTGCGAGCAGCAGGGCCGGCAGGGCAGAGCGCAGGGCATGAGGCAAGGGGAGGGCAGGCAGGGTCATGGTCATCGGTCTCCGGTCGGGGCGCGCCCGGGGGCGGGGGCCTCCGGGTGGCGCATGCGCGGCTGCGGGTCGCGCAGCACGCGGTAGGGGCTGGTGAAGGGCGCCAGGCGTTCGAGGAAGTCGAGCAGCTCCAGCGCGGGGGTGTTGCGGAAGAAGGTGGCCGCGGGCGTCTCCATCCAGATGCGGTCGGCGAAGAGCAGCACCTCGTGCGGGCCGTCGCCGTAGCCGTCGTGGTCGCGGTCGAAGCCCTGGTACTCGTCCCAGTCGTTGCCCTGCCAGCGGTGGGCCGAGCCGGCGCCGGGCGCGCTGATGGCCACCGTGGTCAGGTTGGCGGTGAAGCGGTTGTCCGTGAACTGGTCCGCCCCGGCCTCGCCGTAGAAGAACAGGCCGACGAGGTTGTGGGCGAAGTGGTTGCCGCGGATCTGCAGCTGGCCCAGGCCCTCGACCGTGGCGTCGAGCTTCAGGCCGACCGCACAGTGCAGCACCTCGTTGCTTTCGATGCGGCTGCGCGGGCTCTCCTTGAGCACGATGCCGGCGCCGCCATCGGTCAGCGCGTGGGCGATGCGGTTGCCGCGCAGCAGCAGCTCGGGCGAATAGAGCACGACGATGCCGGTGCCGGTGTGGCTCAGGCGGTTGCCCTCGACCCGCAGGCGCGGCGAGAAGACCGCGTGCAGGCCGTAGCGGCCGTCCTCGAAGCGGTTGCCGCGCAGCAGGTTGTCGGGCGAGTTGATCAGCGTGAGGTCGCGCCCGCGCTCGAAGTGGTTGTCCTCGATGCGGTTGTGCCGGCCGTTCCACAGCCGCAACGCGTCGCCACGCAGGCCCGGCGTCAGCGCCTTGCCGGTCACGTGGTTGCTGCGCACCTGCGCGCGCTGGACGCCCTGCAGGTGCAGGCCGAAGAGCACGTCCTCCAGCGTGTTGTCCTCCACCACCGCGTCGTTGCCCAGCAGGTGGAGGCCGGCGTCGATGCGGTCCTGCGAGTCGCCGCTGCCGCGCAGGATCAACCCACGCAGCGTCACGCCGTCGGCCGGGACCACCAGCACGCTGCTGTGGCCGTCGCCCTCGATGATGGCCTGGCGGCCGCCCTCGAGCACGATCGGCCGCTCGATGCGCGCCGGGCCCTGATAGCGCCCGGGCGGCAGGCGCAGCGTGCCGCCGGGGGGCGTGGCGTCGATCAGCGGCTGCAGCGGCGTGGCCGGGCTGGACGGGGCGGCGGGCAGCGCCTGGGCGCTGCGCAGCCCGGTGACGCGGCCGGTCAGCCCCAGCCCGGTCAGCCCCAACCCGAACAGGGCCAGCAGGCCGCCCAGCAGCGCCATCGCCAGGATCCGCCTTGCGCGCAGTGCCACGCCCAGACCCTCAGGCCCCCAGGCCGAGGCCGCCGGTGCCTGTGCCCGTGCCCGTGCCGGACGCAGCGTCGCGGCGGCGCCAGCGCATCAGCAGCACGAAGGCGATCGCGCCGGCGTTCATCAGCAGGGCGTAGACGACGCTGGGCACGCTCATCGCCGGCTGGCGCAGCAGCTCGACGCAGACGACGATGCCGAGTGCGGCGTTCTGCAGGCCGCACTCGGTGGCCACCGCGATGCGGTCGCGCCGCGTCAGCCCGGCCTGGCGGCCCAGCAGCCAGGCGCCGCCCAGCACCGCGGCGTTGAGCGCGAGCGCGGCGCCGCCGACGTCGCCCAGGTGCGCCGCCAGCACCGCCCCCTGCGAGACGAAGGTGGCGGCGACGATGGTCAGGAACAGCGCCGTGGCGATGCGCCCGGTCACTGGCTCGATGCGTGCAACGAAGCGGGGCCGCCAAGCGCGCAGCGCCATGCCCAGCAGCACCGGCAGCGTGGTGAGCAGGAAGACGCTGCGCACCATGCGCGCCAGCGGCAGCTCGATCTGCAGCCCGGCGCCGAGGAAGTGCTGCAGCGAGGCGTCCACCACCAGCGGCAGGCTGAGCATCGCGGCCAGGCTGGTCACGCCGGTCAGCGCGATCGACAGCGCCACGTCGCCGGCGGCTAGGTGCGTCAGCAGCCCGGAGCTCACGCCGCCCGGGCAGGCGGCCAGCACCATCAGGCCCACCGCCATCACCGGGTCCAGCCCGGTCAGCCGCGCCGCCGCCCAGGCCAGCAGCGGCAGCATGAGCATCTGGCCGACCACGCCCACCGCCAGCGCGCGCGGGCGCCGCAGCACGGCGCGGAAGTCGCTCAGCTGCAGCGTCAGGCCCAGGTAGGCCATGATGAAGGCCAGCGCCAGGGGCAGCAGCAGGCCGGTGATCGTGGCGGCGGTCATCGTGGGGTGTCGTGCGGAGCGGGATCAGATCAGCAGGCCGATGGCCAGCAGCAGGCCGAGCAGCGAGCAGGCCTTGGCGGTGGCCGCCAGGTGGCCGTTGAGCCAGGGGCCGGGCGCCTGGGCGCCGAGCGCGCGCACCAACTTGAGCGCCAGCGGCAGCGCGAGCAGCGCCAGGGCCGCCCCGACGTGGCGGCCGAAGTCCGGCGCCAGGGCGAGCGCCACGACGCCCGCGTAGGGCGCCAGCATCAGCCCTGCGTAGACGCGCCGGGCGCGGTCGCGCCCGATGCGCGCGACCAGCGTGCGCCGGCCGCTGCGGCAGTCGCCCTCCAGGTCGCGGTAGTTGTTGACCAGCAGCACCGCCGCGGCCGGCAGGCCGACCAGCGCGCCCGCCAGCCAGGCGGCCGGCGAGGTCTGGCCCGTCTGCAGCCAATGGCTGCCGGCCACCGCGATCAGGCCGAAGAAGAGCAGCACGAAGGCCTCGCCCGTGGCCGAGTGCGAGATGGGCCGCGGCCCGCCCGAGTAGGCCCAGGCGGCGATGAGCGAGGCCAGCCCGGCCGCCAGGATCGGCCAGCCGCCGCGCTCGACGAGGAAGACGCCCAGCGCCAGCGCGCTGCCCAGGCAGACGAAGGTGGCGCGCTTGAGCTGCGCGGCGCTCAGCCAGCCGGCGGCGGCCACGCGCAGCGGGCCGACGCGGCCCTCGACGTCGGTGCCGTTCTCGAAGTCGGCCGCGTCGTTGTGCAGGTTGGTGGCGATCTGGATCAGCAGCGAGCAGGCCAGCGCCGCGGCGAAGGCCCAGCCGTCGCGCAGGCCGCCGACCTCGGCCGCGGCGAGCGCCGTGCCCAGCAGCACCGGCGTGACGGCCAGGCTCAGCGTGCGCGGGCGGATCGCCTGCAGCCAGACCCGCCAGGCCGGCAGCGGCGCGTGGCCGGCGGGGGCCGGGATGCGGCGCGTCGTCGAGGCGGGTTGGACTTTCAAGGGCGACTCCCGAAGTGCAGGGCGGCGATGCCGAAGGAGAGATTCTCCCAACCCACCTCGGTGAATCCGGCCTCGCGCATCAGGCCGGCGAGTTCGGCCTGGTCCGGAAAGCGCCGGATCGACTCGATCAGGTAGCGGTAGGCCTCGGGCTCGCCCGCCACCGCGGCGCCGAGCGCGGGGATCACCCAGCGCGAGTACAGGTCGTAAAACGGCGCCAGCCAGCGCTGCGGGCGGGAGAACTCCAGGCAGACGAACAGGCCGCCCGGCTTCAGCACGCGCTGAACCTCGGCCAGCGCCGGGCGCAGCGCGGTGGCGTTGCGCAGGCCGAAGGAGAGCGTCAGCAGGTCGACGCTGGCGTCGGCAAAGGGCAGGTGCTCGGCCTCGCCCTCGACCCAGGCGATCGCCTCGCCGCCCGGCCGGGCGCGGCCGGCGGCCATCATCGCCGGGCTGGGGTCGCAGACGGTGACGCGCCGGCCCGGGCCGAGCAGCAGCCGGGCGACGTCGCCGGTGCCGCCGGCCAGATCGACCACCTCGCCGGTTCGGTCGGCCACGCGGCGCGCGAGCCGGCGCTTCCACAGCCGGTGGATGCCGCCGCTCATCAGGTCGTTCATCAGGTCGTAGCGCGTCGCCACGGCCTGGAAGACGCGGCGGATGCGCGCGCGCCGCTCGGCGGCGTCGACCGCCTCGGCGCCGAAGCTGCGGTCGATGGCGGGTTCGGCCGTCGGGGTCGGGCGGGTCATGCGAGGGCCTTCTTGACCGCGAGGTCGAGGTGCTCGCGCGTGAGCAGGCCCAGCCGGCGGGCGACCACCGCGCCGCGGCGGTTCAGCGCGAGGGTGAAGGGCAGCCCGGCGCTGCGGTTGCCCAGCGCACGCAGCAGGTCCAGCCCGCCGCCGCGGGTGAGCGCGACGGCGTAGTTGATGTCGTAGGCGCGGGCGAAGTCGCGCAGCGGCGCGGGGTCGCTCTCCAGCGCCAGGCCGATGACCTTGACGTCGCTGCGGCGCTCGGTCAGCGCCACCAGCTCGGGGATTTCCACCCGGCAGGGCGCGCACCAGCGGGCCCAGAAGTTGACGATCAGCGGCTGGTTGCCGGCCAGCGCGGCCCAGCGCAGCGGGCGGTCGTCCAGGTCCCAGAGCGCGGCGGCGAGCAGCGGCTCGGTGGCGATGGGGCCCTCGGGCTCCAGGGCGGCGGCCACATCCGCCGCGGCGGCGCAGACCGCCGGCCCGGCCAGCGCGGCCGCGCAGCCCCCGGCCAGGCGGACCATTGCGCGGCGGCGGTCCCGGCGGTGCAGGGTCACGGCAGGTCCCCGCGGCGGAAGACGACGAAGCCGGCGCCGGCCGCCAGCAGGCCGATCAGCGTCGGGTAGGCCAGCGCGAAGGCCATGAAGCCGTGGGCGCCGAAGTGGTCGAGGATCACGTAGGCGGCCGGGCCGAGCACGATGAGCTGCGGGTCGAACAGCGCCAGCGCCGCGGTGCGGAAGACCTGCAGCGGGTTGATCAGCGCGACGCCGACGGCCACCTCGGGCGCGACGCGGCCCTGGATCATCACGCCCAGCAGGATCAGGTCGAGGAAGAGCAGCAGCGCCAGCCAGAGCAGGAAGGCCGCGCCCTGGGCCACGTCGGTGGAGCGCGCGATCGACGAGATCAGCATGCCGAAGCCGAGGAAGCAGGCCGACATCGCCGCCAGCAGCGCGGTGTAGTAGCCGAACATCGGCCAGGGCACGTCGATGCCGCGCAGCAGCGCGATGCCCACGGCGGCGGCCATGGCCGCGGCCACCGGCAGGAAGACCACCAGCCAGCGGCCGATGAACTTGCCCCAGTACCAGGCGCCCAGCGACACCGGCAGCGACAGCAGGTACTCGAAGACGCCGGCCTCGCGGTCCCCGGCCACCGAGCGCACCGTGGTGATGAGCACGAAGATCGGCAAGATCGCCATCGTCAGCTGGATGTAGGTGACCAGCAGCCGCGACAGGCCGATGAAGCCCAGCACGCGCGACTCGGTCAGCCCGAAGAGGAAGAGCAGCGCGACGATGCCGCCGAAGACCAGCGTGTAGACCGCGAACCAGCGCGAGCGCAGCGATTCGGCGATGTCCAGCCGCGCGGTGCGGCCGAGGCCGGAGCGGGGGCGCTGCGAGCGGGCCGAGGGGGCGGGGGCGGAGGTCGTCATCGGGGCCGTGGCCGCGCCCAGCGGCGGCAGCAGGGTCGGGGTCGGGATTTCGGGGGGCGTCGTCGTGGCGGCGGAAGCCATGCGGGAAGACATGCGGTTCTCCGTTCGGGCGCGGCCTCAGTGGCCACGCGCGAGCACCTGCTCGCTCAGGGTGAGGAACCCCACCGCGCCGGTCTGCACCTCGGCGTGGGCGCCGTAGTTGTAGGCCATCGGGGAGGTCTTGCGGGTGTAGTGGGCCTGGCGGGCGTCGAGCCAGCGCGGCATCGCGCCGCTGCTGGCGCTGTCGGCCACCCACAGGCGGGTGGTGGGCGCGCCCAGCCAGGGCAGGGCGCTGGCCTGGTCGCGCAGCCAGAAGACGGCGCAGCCGATGTCGTCGAACTTCAGCGCCTGGTTGGCGCCCGCGCCGACGATCTCCACCGCGAAGCGGCGGTCCGAGATGATCATGCGGCAGCGGGTGCAGGGGTCGCGGTCCCAGCGGATCGGCGCGAAGCCCTCGGGCCAGCCCTCGTCGCGGCTGCAGCCGGCCAGGCCGGCCGTCAGTCCCACCAGGCCGGTGAGCAGCCCGGTGAACAGGCCGCCGGCCACGCCGGCGGCAAGCAGGCGGCGGCGCGGGGTCACGACGCGGCCCGCTCGCTCATCTGCAGGTCGCTGACCAGCCCGGCGTAGCGCGAGACCATGCCGAGGAAGCGCAGCCGGTCGGCGCCGGCGACCACGCCGTCCCAGATCAGGCCCTCGCCGCGGTCGACGAACTGCCAGCCCGACAGCGCCTTGGCCAGCGCGGCGTCGGCGCGGCGCACGGTGATGCGGCAGCCCAGCACGCTGGCGAGGTCGACGTCCTCGGCGACGCGGTCGTCGAGCACCACCTTGCCCATGTCCAGCTCGATGACGCGGTTCACCAGCGAGGCCACCTCGTTGAGGCGGTGGCTGGAGATCAGCATCGTCGCGTCCTGGGCGCGCTCGGCCAGCAGCTCGAAGAAGACCTTGCGCGCCTGTGGGTCGAGGTTGGCGGCCGGCTCGTCGAGGATGAGCACCTGCGCGTCGCGGCCCAGCGCGATGGCGATCAGCAGCTTCTGCTTCATGCCGCCGGACAGGCGCACGAAGGGGCGCTCCAGGATCGGCGCGGTGTCCAGCCCGAGGCGGGCGGCCAGGTCGACGATGCGCTGCGGCGGCGTGCCGCACAGGCCGGCGGCGAAGTCGATCAGCTGGCCCACGGGCATCTTCAGCGGCGGCGGCAGCTGCGGCACGAAGCCGATCGTGCCCAGCACCGCGGTGCGCTCGTCGCGCGGCGAGCGCCCGTCGATGGTGATCTCGCCGTCGTGGGTGTACTCGCCGAGCAGGCAGCGCACCAGGGTGGTCTTGCCCGCGCCGTTGGAGCCGATCAGCGCGACGCGCTCGCCCGGGCCGATGTCGAGGCGGATGCCGTCGAGCACGCGCGCGCGGCGGAAGGTCTTGGAAACGGAGTCGATGCGGATCATGGCGGGAACAGATCGAAAGGCTGGGCGTGATCCTGCGGGAATGGCTGCGGTTTACCTTGACCTACAACAATTTCGACAGACCCTTGACCTCGAACTTCAGCGAGCCGCTCGGGCAGGTGTCCACGCACAGGCCGCAGCGGGTGCAGTCCGGGCCGATGGGCACCTCGCTGTCCACCGCGCGGCCCTTGATGACGGTGTCGAGCACGTGCGGCACCAGGCAGACCTTGCGGCAGTCGCCCTCGTGGAAGCAGCCCTCGAGCGTGTACTTCACGCGCAGCGGCGAGACGATGCCCACCACGCCGTAGGTCAGCCCGATCGGGCAGGCGTAGCGGCACCAGGCGCGCCGGGAGAAGAAGACCTCGAAGGCCAGCAGCGCGATCACCCACAGCAGCGCCAGCCCTGGGCCGTAGATCAGCGCGCGCGACAGGATGCCGGTGGGCGAGATGGCCTCGTAGACGGTGTAGCCGGTGGCCAGCGCCAGCAGCGCGAAGACCAGCCAGAACACCCCGCGCAGGCGGCGGTCGATCGGCGCATCGGTCACCAGCTTCTTCTCGGCGAGGTAGAGGTGCAGCTTCTCGGCCCACTCGGCCAGCAGGTGGTAGGGGCAGACCCAGGAGCAGAAGGTCCGCCCGCCCAGCAGCGCCCAGCCCAGCAGCACGGTGCCGGTGCCGATCAGCAGGTTCACGATGATGTGCTTGTGCGCCAGCATCACCTGCAGGGCCGAGTTCAGGTCGATCAGGTGAAAGCCGATGAAGCGCGACGCCGTCAGCGAGCCCTCCAGCAGCTGCACGTCCAGCCCGTAGGACAGCACGAACAGCAGGTTGGCGGTGATCAGCGTGGCCCAGCGGCGGTTGCGCCAGGTGTTCTTCTTCACCGCGTGGGCGCGGGCGTGCTTCTTCTCGGCGATGAAGTCGCGGTTGCCCTGCTTGAAGAGGTGGATCTTCTGGGCCGCCGGGCTGATGTCGGCCTCGTCCGGGCGCGTCGGCTCGCGGCCGAACAGCTGCCCGATCTGCTCGAAGAATCGTTTTTGAAGCGGGTTGTTCATGCTCGCCACACCTCCCGCGGCACGACTTCGATGGCCGCCTGTTCGACCGGGCAGACCATCTCGCAGACGCCGCAGCCCACGCAGGGCTCGTGCACCACCGGCTGGCGGCGCTTTGTGCCGTCGGCCAGCGTGAGGGTCTCGATCGAGATCGCCTGCGTCACCGGGCACTCGCGCACGCAGAGGTCGCACTCGGGGACGTCGTAGGGGTGGTCGGCCACGGGAATCGGCTTCCAGCGGTCGACGTCCATGTAGCGCAGGCGGCCCTTGAAGCCGGCGCCGCGGGTCTGGCCCTTGAAGCCCTTGCCTTGCATCGCCAGGCAGCTCTCCGGCCGCGTCAGCCGCGCGATGCCGATGCGCTCGGTCAGGTTCAGCGTCGGCTCCGGGTCCTTCTGCTTGGCCTTGAGCACCGGCTTGGCGGCCAGGCCGGCCCCAGCGCGGGGCTGGAGGAACTCGGGCTTGTGGTAGGTCAGCGCGCCGGTGGGGCAGGCCAGGATGCACTGCACCGCGTCGCAGGAAAAGTCGCAGGCCTGCTCGCGCGCGTCGATGTGGGGCACGCCGACGCCGAAGCCGTCCACCAGATCGGCCAGCCGGATCGCCTGCACCGGGCAGACCTGCACGCACTGGCCGCACTTGATGCAGGAGGCCAGGAAGTCCTTCTCGTCGAGCGCGCCGGGCGGGCGCAGGCGCTGGCGCTGCGCGTAGGCCAGGGGCAGCCAGCCCGACAGCGCCGCGCCCAGCACGCCGCCGCTCAGCAGCACGGTGTGCAGCACGCGCCGCCGGGCCTGGCGCTGGCGCTCCGCCGACAGGCGCTGCGCCGCGCTGGCGGGCTTGGGCTTGGCCGGAGCGGGCGTCGCATCCGGCTGTGGGCCGGGGGGGATCGGATCCGGATCGCTCATCGTCAGCTCCTGACGGGGCCGGTGTGCAGCGTCGGCGCTTGCTGGCGCGGGCGCTCGTCGCGCAGCTGCAGCTCGGGCGAGGAAAAGGGCGCCAGCCGTTCGAGGAAGTCCAGCAGCTCCAGCACCGGCGAGGTCTTGAAGAAGCGCGCCGCCGGGATCTCCATCCAGATCTGGTCGGCGTAGGCGTAGTGCTCGTGCGGCTTGTCGCCGTAGCCGTCGCCGTCGCGGTCGAAGCCTTCGTAGGTGTCGAACCAGTTGCCGAGCCAGCGGTTGCTGGCCTTGGAGCCTCGGCCGGCCTGGGCGATGTCGGTGAGGTTGCCCTCGAAGACGTTGTCGGTGAAGACGTTGCCGCCCAGCTCGCTGGTGAGCTGCACCGCGATGCCGTTGTAGGCGAAGCGGTTGCGCGCGAAGCGGATCGTGGTGTCGGGCTGGAAGGGCGAGATGTCCGAGCCCACGCCGATGGCGCTGTAGATGACCTCGTTGTCCTCGATGGCGATGTCCGAGGCCTCCTTGAAGCCGAAGGCCATGCCCGAGGCGCCGGTGGCGTGCGAGATCAGGTTGTGCCGCGCGATGCAGGCCTCGCTGTACATGAAGTACACGCCCACCGCGTTGTCGATGAAGCGGTTGTTCTCCACCAGGTTGCGGTTGGCGAACATGAAGTGGATCGAGTAACGGCTGCGCCGGCCCTCGTTGCCGCGGAAGACGTTGTCGTTCGAGTACCAGGCGACCACGTCGCGCGTGTCGGTGATCTGGTTGTGCTCGACGCGGTTGTGGTGGCTGTACCAGAGCCGGATGCCGTCGCCGCGCACGCCCAGCTCGGCCTTCTTGGAGCGCACGCGGTTGTCGCGCAGCAGGTTGTCGTTGGACTGCTTGAGGTCGATGCCGAAGAGGCAGTCGGCGATCGTCACATCCTGGATCGTGTTGCGGTGGCCGCGCACGTTCAGGCAGGCGTCGTCGGAGTCGTGCGAATCGCCCGAGCCCGTGAGGGTCAGGTGGCGCAGCGTGGCGCCGCTGGTCTCGACGACGAAGACGGTGCCCTTGTCGCCGCCGTCGATCACCACCTCACCGTGACCGATCAGCGTCAGCGGCTTCTTCAGGTGCACCGGGCCGGCGTAACGGCCCGAGGGGATGTTGACCACGCTGCCTTCGGGCGCGGCGTCGACCAGCGCCTGCAGCGGCTTGAGGCCGTGGATGCGCTGGTCGCGCTGGTACAGCGGGATCAGCTCGACCGGCTTGTCCACATCGACCCGCGGCGCGCCCGACAGGTCGACGGCCTTGGCGGGGCGGCCGTCGTCGTCGTCCGGCCGGTCGGGTTCACCGCGCGGGGCGGCGGTGGCCAGCGCGAGCACGCAGACCGAGGTCAGCGCCGCCAGGCGTTTCAGGTGCGTCCAGCGCGACGGAGACTGCTTCGCGCCCATGGTCACACCGCCCCTTCCTCACGCAGCTGGCGGCGGCGCAGCAGCAGTGCCAGCAGCAGGCAGGCCGAGCTCAGCAGCAGCAGCGCGTAGCCGTAGTGCGGGTAGGAGAAGGTGGAGAACTGCGCCACCTTGCCCTCGCCGAAGACGGTGGGCATGAAGGGCTTGACGGTGAACGCGCCCCAGGGGTGCAGGTTGTGGCCGAAGAACCAGAGCCAGCCGGCGTACTCGACGACGAAGAACACCGGCATCAGCGCGGGCACCAGCGCCATCAGTAGCTCGAAGCGGCGCAGCTTCCACACGCCCAGCCCCACCACCGCCATGGCCGCCACCAGCAGGCCGACGCCGATCTGCGAGTACAGCGTGACGTTGTCGCCCCAGTGGCGGATCTTGTCGGGCTCCTTGAAGAAGGTGCCGGCCTCCTCGACGTAGCTCTTCACGTGGCTGGCCAGGTGGCCGAGCACGAACTGGTCGACGATCGCCCAGGCCGCCACGGCGGCGAAGCCCAGGCCCAGCACCAGCAGGCGCGCGCGCCGCTCGATCACCGCGAAGGCGACCAGCATCACCGCGAAGAAGCCGAAGAAGAACTTCGCCAGCGGCTTTTCCACCGGGGCGCCGGTGGAGATTGGGAACATGCCGACGTAGTGGTTGATCGTGTTCATCTCGTGAACACAGTCCAGGCCCTTGGCGTCGGCGTTGACGTCCTTCTTGGCGTCGAGGATCGGGTTGTAGCGCTCGGTGTCCTTGCCCAGGTCCTCCTGCAGCGTTTCCTTGGCCAGGCGCGAGCCGGCCACCGCGGCCTTGCAGCCGTTGTGCACGCCGTCGACGTGGAAGTGGATGCGGATGCCGTCCGGGAAGGCGTCCTTCGGGTAGTTCGGCGCGGTCAGCGAGACCCACCAGATCGGCGTGAAGTAGGCGAGCACCAGGGCCACCAGGCCGACCAGCGTGAGCAGGCGGATCTGGCGGGTGGTGTTCGAGGGGGTCGAAACGGACGAATCAGCAGGCATGTCGGGGTCCCTCAGACGCACATCCCCTCGGGGCCTCCGGCCGCGCGAGGGGATGCTCATCCGGCTCGGCGGCCGATGGGCGGCCGCTTGGGGGTCTTACTTCTTCTTCGGCGTGGCCGCAGCGGCCGGCTTGGCCTTGCACATCGAGCCCGGCATGGTCAGGCTCGACTGGTAGGCCGAGATCGCCACCAGCTGCTCGTTGGTGTAGGGCTTGATGACCTTGACCATGTCCGGATTCGCGTTGCGGCGCTTGCCGTCGCGGATCTCGGTCATCTGGCGCAGCAGGTACTTGTAGTGCTGACCGGCGATCACGGGGTAGAACTTGTCCTTCTGGCCCTCGCCGTTCTTGCCGTGGCACTCCAGGCACTGCTTCTCGTACAGCTCCTTGCCCTTGGCGACCTGGTCGGCGGCGTCCTTGCCCTCGTACTTGCCGTGGTCGGCCGGGATGCACAGGCTCTGGATGTAGGCGGCGGCGTCGGCGAGCTCCTGCGGATCGGTCAGCGAGATCGCGAAGGGGTACATCGTCGGGTTGTCGCGCAGGCCGGCGCGGATGTCGGCCATCTGCTTGATCAGCACCGTCGAGTGCTGGCCCGCCAGCTGCGGGAAGGTGCCGTCCGGGCGGCCGGCGCCCGAGGGCAGGTGGCAGGCGCCGCAGACCTCGTAGGCTTCCGCGCCTTCCTTGACGCGGCCCTTCTTCTGCAGGGCCTCGACCTTTTCGCCCTCCTGGGCGTTCCACTTGTAGTCCTTGCCCTCGATGCCGTCCTTGTGCGGGGCGGGGGGGCCGGCGAAGGCGACGGTGGCCGTCAACAAGGCGGCGGCCAGCAGGCTGAGTCGTTTCATGGCAGGGCTCCTGGCGTTCAGGGCTTGAGCTTGGAGAGGTAGTCGGCGATGGCCTTGATGTCGTCGTCCGACACCAGGTGCATCACGCCCTTCATCGCGGCGCTGTTGCCGTTGGCGCGCGCACCGCTCTTGATGTCCTGCATCTGCTTTTCGATGTACTTCGCGTTCTGCCCGGCGATGCGCGGGTAGTCCGGCATCAGCGGCTTGTTGCCGGCAGGGCCGTGGCAGGCGTTGCAGGTGCGGTCCTTGTACAGCGCTGCACCGTCGGCGGCGTGCGCGGCAGGCATCCCGACCAGGGTGCCCAGCACGGCACCAACGAGAAGAAGTCTGTTCATGGGCGTGTCTCTTGGATCGATGAGGGAAGGATAGGCCGCCACCCCCTCGGCGGGCGTTGAACCAGTTCAAGGAAACCCGGTGTCCCGGATACACCTTTGGGGGTATGTGGGCGGGGGAACGAAAAAAGGGGCGGATCGCTCCGCCCCAGTCTGGCTGTCAGGGGATCCTGACCCGGTCTTACTTGACCTTCTTGGCCCCGTTCTGCTCCAGGAAGGTCTTGGCGCGCAGGCCCAGGTCGGCCGTCTTGACCTGGTATTGCCAGATCTGCTCGGCCCAGAGGTTGGCGTTTTCCCAGTCCTTCTTCGCCGCAGCCGCTTCGTGCTTGGGCTTGAGGTCCTTGGTCTTGCCGAGCTGGTCGAAGGCGTCGTCCACCATCGCGACCACTTCCGGGAAGTCCTTGTAGTTCACGCTGGTGATGTAGGCCACCACCGAGTCGATCACCGCCTGGGTGTCGGCCACCTTCTTCAGCGTCGCCTTGTAGTCGGCTTCCGTGTAGCTGCCCGCCGCCAGGTTGGTCTTGGACGGCTTCCAGCCCTTGGGCTTGACCAGCAGGTAGCCCTGCATTTCCAGGTGCAGCGCCGAGCAGAACTCGGTGCAGTAGTACGGGTACACGCCTTCCTTGTCGGCCTTGAACTTCACGCTGACGGTCTTGCCGGGCTCGACCGAGGCGTGGGTGTTGAAGGTGGACACGGTGAAGCCGTGGGTCTCGTCCTGCGCGCGCTCCAGGTTGGTCAGGTTGATCGTGACCTCGTCGCCCACCTCGACCTCGATCGTCTCAGGCGTGATGTGCGAGCGGATCAGCGTGCCGAAGACCTCGACCTTGTTGCCCTTGCGGACCGTCTTCTCCTCGCCAGCCTTGACGGCGCCCGGGTGCGGCGCATCGGTGCGGCTGTCGGTGCCAACCTTGTAGCGCACGGCCGGCTTGAGCTTGTTGGCGGCGATCGACACCGCGTAGTGCGGCTCACCCAGCGGCAGCGGCATGTCGTACAGCAGCTGCATCTTGTCGCCGGAGATGTCGATCAGCTGGTGGTTCTGCGGGTGCAGCGGGCCCACCGGCACGAAGCGGTCGATCGCCAGCTTGTTCAGCGCCACCAGGTACTTGCCGCCCGGCTTGGTGGAGTCGCCCTCCATCGTCATCAGGTGGCCGATGTTGTAGTGCACGCTGATCTTGTCGAGCACCTTGCCTTCGCAGTAGTTCCACTTGGCGACCTGCGAGTCCACGTACAGCGAGGTGTAGGCGATGCAGGGCTTGCTGTCGTACTGCGTGTGCAGGGGGCCCAGGCCCAGCGAGACCTGGTTGGCCACGGCGTCCTTGAGCGCGATCACCGGGATGCCGTACGGGTCCTTCGATTCGAACTTGCCGGCCTTGATGGCGGCCTGGATCTTCTCGAAGCTGTAGACCGACACGTGCGTGTCGAGCTTGCCGGCCACGATGATGTTCTTGCCGTCGGGCGTCACGTCCACGCCGTGCGGGCTCTTGGGCTCGGGGATCAGGAAGAGCACGCCCTCCTTGATCGCCGTTTCCATCATCAGCACGTCGTGGCCGTTGATCTTCTTGGCCTTGCCCTGGGCGACCAGCTCGGCGGCCTTCTTCCAGTTGATGACGTGCATGTAGTCGGTGTCCTTGGCGGAACAACCGGCTTCATAGGGCGGGCGGCCCTTCTCGATGCCCCCGACGTAGCGCTCGGAGCAGAAGCTGTTGGTGAAGCTCCAGCCGTCCGACGCGGCCTTGCCGAAGTCCGACAGGTCCTGCGAGTACGGCGGCAGCTCCAGCGAGAAGCTCTTCTTCTCGTCGATGCGCCCGGCCTTGCGGTCGAACTTCCAATAGGTGACGCCGCCGCGGTACTTCTCGTTGAACTCTTCCAGCGGGTAGAACTTCTTGTTCTCCAGCGGCGCGGCGTACTGGGCCGCTTCGATCACGTAGTCGGTGTTCGGGCTGACGAAGGCGCCGCCGTGCTCGGACTTGAAGATCGGGTTGACGACGATCTGCTTGGTTTCGAAGTCGCGCAGGTCGATCACCGCCAGGCGCGGGTTGGCCTTGTCGTTGATGAACAGGAACTGGCCGTCGTACTCGCCGTTGGTCTCGGAGATCGCCGGGTGGTGGGTGTCGCCCCAGGTGATGTCCTTGCCATCGATGCGGCCCTGCTTGAGCACGGCCTTCGAGCTTTCGTCGAAGCCGTAGCCCTGCCAGGGTTCCGGCGTGAAGACGGCGAGGTACTTCAGGATGCGCATCGACGGCACGCCGTAGACGATCACCTGGCCCGATTGGCCGCCCGAGCTGAAGGTGACGAACTCGTCGCGCTTGCCGGTGGGCACGTAGGTCTTGGCGGCGGCGAGCAGGTCTTGCTGGCTCAGGCCGCGCTCCTTCATCACGTCTTGCAGCGACTCGGCCGCCATCGCGCCGGTGGCCAGCAGGGCGGCGCCTGCGATCGTGGCCAGGCGCCAGCGTTGCATCGAGCTGATCTTCATGGTGTTCTCCAGGGTTCGATGTGAGGTCCGCACCACGCGCCACGCATGGGCTGACGAACGGATCACAGCGCGGAAGGAAGTCTCGACTTCGAGGCGAGCCCCCATCCTTGAACCAGTTCAAGTAAAGAAACGAGACCCTGCGTCGGCGGTGTCGGCGCAACACACCGGGGGCGTCTCCCGGCTTAAGCTGCCGTGCCATGCCCCCCTCGCTGTCCCTGCCGACCCGATCGTGGCCCCTTGCCGCGCCGCGCTGGCTGCGCGGCCGGCCGCTCCGGAGTCCCCCGCTTCTGCGCCTCGCGCTGGCTGTCTTGACCGCCGCGGCGCTGGGGGCCGGGGGCGTGGCGGCGCTGCCCTGGGTCACTCAGCAGGCAACGCCCGTGACCGCCTGCGACGCGCTGCGGCAGGCCTGCACCGCGCGCTTCGCGGACGGCACGACGCTGACGCTGCGGCTCCAGCCGCAGGGCCATTCGGCCGGTGCCCCGCTGCGGGCGAGCGTGCAGACCGGCGGCTTCGCACCGCGCAGCCTCACGCTCGACCTGGACGGCGAGACGATGGCGATGGGCCCCAACCACCTCGACCTGCAGCCTGACCCCGCAGGCGCGAACTCGGCCTGGCAGGGCGACGCGGCGCTGTCGGCCTGCCTGAGCGGGCCCATGGGCTGGGTGGCCACGCTGCGCGCGCGCAGCGGACTGGGCGAGCGGGTGGCGCGTTTGCGCTTCGTCAGCGGGGCGCCCTGATACTTCGGGTTTTACGAAGTAGGTGATCGATCGGGTCTGCTGGATCCGAAGGGTTCTGGTCGGTATCGTTCGGCTCTTTCCAACGCCTGCGGCCCTGTGTGCCGTCCCCGAT
>Ga0228698_1000788_pt1 | contig 19268 bp, 18 predicted proteins | sample McNCre117_Aug_MG_FD_178015 | JGI IMG/M metagenome (GOLD analysis project Ga0228698, IMG submission 178015) | Freshwater microbial communities from McNutts Creek, Athens, Georgia, United States - 1-17_Aug_MG | ecosystem: Environmental > Aquatic > Freshwater > Creek | place: USA: Georgia...
CGTTAAAGAGGGAAGCGCTGCTCATAAATCCCAAAACTCGGCGCACAACACCATTGAACTGTCGGTTGATATTCCGCAAGACTTGATTGAGTACTTCAAAGGCTACAAGGATGAGCCGATTGTGGAAGATGATTGGAAAAAAGCAAGAGACCTTTTAGGGTGCGACATCAATGTTTTAAAAGCCTTCGCCAAAGTAGAAAGCGGTGGACGTTCAGCGTATTGGCGTTTGAAAAAAGACGGCAATGTCTATGTGCCCTACATCTTGTATGAGCGTCACAAATTCAGCCGATTAACCAAACATCAATACGACAAGGTGAACCCTGATGTGTCATGGCCCCAAGCGTATGTACGTGCGAACAAGAAAATAGTTGGCAAAACAGTCTCGTCCATTGGCATGACCAACGAACAAGTGCAAGGTTTTTTGGGTGACAAAAAACCACATGCCTACACACATGACAACCGTGTAGATGAAGAACAAGACACCTACAACGGCAACACCTACTTGCGTCTGCTCAATGCCCATCGCCTTGACAAAGACGCAGCACTCAAGGCCTGTTCATGGGGCAAGTTCCAGATCTTGGGGGAGAACCACAAAATCTGCAACAAACCTGACTTGACTGATTTCGTCAAAACCATGTGTTCAGGTGAGAAGGGGCAACTGGCATTGCTGACGGCATTTATTGATAACAATCCCGCAGCGCCGATTCGTGATGCCAATAAAAAAATCATCGGGTGGCACAAGACGCTTCATCAAGCGGTGAAAGATAAAGACTGGCGAATGATGGCCTACTACTACAACGGGCCTGACTATGAAGAAGGCAGCTATCACGTAAAGCTAGAGGCTGCTTACAACGGATACCAGAAAGCAGGTGCGTAATGTTGAAAAAGATGGTTTTTGGCTTAATCATGTTGCTGTGCCTATCAGCATGGGCGACTGTGCAGTTGGGGGATTTGAAGCTACCTAATGTAGATTGGAAAGACACATACTGGCCAGATAAAACAGCAGTCAAAACCGTAGCTGATAGCAAGTTAAATGCTGTATCAACTCGCGCCCCACAGACCCCGATTGGCTTTCGCCTCATTATTGATGATGCGTTGTACTACATCCAACCCACCCTCTTCATGCTCAAAAAGAACGCTGATGAGGTGTGTACGTTTGACTTTAAAAATAGCGATTCCTATCGTTGCGTTGAAGGTCAACCCAATGTCCAAGGCTGCCACCTAATGTTCTTTGATGCACAAGGCAAATGGGTGGGTTTTCACACAATGCAAATCAAAGAAGGGTTTCCACACTATTGCAATGCCATGCCTGCAGTGGGTATTGCCAACAAGTCCAAAAACGAGCTACTCGTCACGATGCAGTATTTTTTGATTGATGGTGCTAACGCGAAAGAGATTGCTGAAATCGGTTCTGGCTGGTTCCGCATGACAAGCCTCTTCCGTGTCAAAGCAGTCAACGGAAAAATTGAAGTTGAGCAAGACGACGCATGCCTTGGCAACCCCAATCGCATCGACAACATTCTTGATGCACGAACGGCCTTGAAGGTTTGTCAAAAGCAAGCCAATCTGTCGCAGAGTCAGCTGATGGCAGAAGTTGATAAACACAATCAAGCCAAAACGGATGCACGTGAACAAGCCGCTAGACAAAAGGCACCGGCTAAATATAGACCTTGGATTGCTTCGGGGTTTACTCTATCGAGCAAGGAGGAACACGATTTTGATAGTGATGGCATTCGTGATGCCGTTTTGGTGTTGGAGTCAATGGATAAATCATTTCGCAGGCTAGTGATTCTTAAGGGTGTCAATGACAACACCTTTGTTAAAACTGGCGAGTCAGATCAGGTTGTTTTTTGCGAGGCGTGTGGAACGAGCATTCGAACAAGCGAAGACCCATTCAAAGAAGTTGTTTTAGGAAAAAATAAATTCACTGTCATTAACAGTGTTCAAGGTGGAGATCACTGGGAGTTGAGCTATTCATTCGCATGGTCACGCATCGACAAAGAGTGGCAGCTCGTTGGCGTAGATCAATACAGCGGAAATCTAACCGACAGCGGTTTTGAGGACAGGTCTTGCACTTTCAAGCCACGAAAAGATTTTGGAAAAATTTCTCTAGAAAATTTTGTACCCGATGGTGACTATTTGACGCCAAGCGCCAAAAAACGTTGCGGCCTAAGTGGGGACTAATCATCATGAAGCGTAAACACTTACGTCAATGGGGCATTCCCCCAAAGCAGTAAACAATTTATGAACCCGTTATTTGCGTGACGACACCACAATGCCGCTGATGATCAACGCAAAAGCGGCGGCGTGATACACCTGCGGCATCTCGCCCAACACGAGGGCCGACAGAGTAGCCGTGAACACGGGAATGAGGTTCACAAAGAAACCTGCAATGTTGGGGCCCACGCGTTGCACGCCCAAGCCCCAGCAGCGGTAGGCCAAGAGTGATGGGCCGACGGCCACATAAATCAGCGCGGCGACCAAAGGCCAGCCCCAGCTGATGTGCACATGGCTCAAGCCTGTCGCACCTGTCCATTCGGCGACGCTGAACGCGCCAGACCAAAAGAGGCCAAACACCATTTGAGAAATTAAGAAGTTGGCCCAATTGCTGCGCGCTTCAGCTGGCTCTTGTGTGCGCGAAAGCAGCCAGCTGTACCAAGACCAACAGGCAGTGGCAATCAACACAAACACATCGCCCAGCACCAAATGCACCTTCGCCAAGGCTTGCCAATCGCCACGGCACAACACCACCAACACGCCCAAGACAGACAACAACGCGCCCGCCATTTGTCGCTTACGTACCGTTTGTTTGAAGCACAGTGCACCCACCAACAGCATGAACACAGGCATGCTCGAGCCCACCAGTGTGACGTTGATGGGGGTCGAAGTTTGCAGCGCGAGGTACAGCAGGCTGTTGTAGCAGCCCACGCCCAGCAGACCCAACAGCGCGTAGTGCTTCCAGTGCCCCCACAAGGGACTGGTGCGTCGCAGCACGCTGTGTGCCAGCGGTAGCAACAGCACAAAGGCCAACGCCCAGCGAAAGAAGTTGAGGGTGAGCGGAGGCATCAACTCCGCAATCATGCGACCCACAATGGCGTTGCCAGCCCAAAGCAGTGGGGGAATCAATAAAAGCGCCGCATTGCGTGGCGTCAAGGTGTGAGGAACAACAGACATAAGGGCAGGACTCTACCTGAGTGCGGGATAACCCATGTGACAGCCGAGCGACTGATTTCATGGCAGGATTCAGCACCTCAAAAAATTACCCTCATCTGGAGCATCATCCCCATGACCAAAGCAGTCATCATTGAAAAAAACGGCGGCCCTGAAGAGCTCAAGCTCGTTGACGTGACCGTGGGCCAGCCTGGCCCTGGCGAGATTCGCATTCGTCACAAGGCGGTTGGTTTGAACTTCATCGACGTGTACCAACGCAGTGGCTTGTACACCTTGCCCATGCCTTTGCAGTTGGGCATGGAAGCCTCCGGCATCATCGAAGCCGTGGGTGAAGGTGTGACCCATTTGAAAGTGGGCGACCGCGCCGCCTATGCCAGCCAGCCACCCGGCAGCTATTGCGAAGAGCGCGTGATGCCTGCGAAGTGCGTGTGCAAATTGCCAGATGCCATTTCGTTTGAAACGGGCGCGGCCATGATGCTCAAAGGCTTGACCGCGCAATATTTGTTGAAGCGCACCTTGCCACAAGGCGGTTTGCATGCAGGCGACTTCATCTTGTTCCACGCCGCTGCTGGTGGTGTGGGTCTGATTGCTTGCCAATGGGCCAAGGCGTTGGGTTATCAACTCATTGGTACCGCGGGCAGCGATGCCAAGTGCGCATTGGCCAAAGCCAATGGCGCCGCCCACGTCATCAACTACAACACCGAAGACTTCTTGGCCCGTGTGAAAGAAATCACAGGCGGCAAAGGCGTGAAAGTGGTGTACGACTCGGTGGGCAAAGACACATGGGACAAGTCACTCGACTGTTTGGCCCCCTTCGGTTTGATGGCCAGCTTTGGCAACGCCTCGGGTGCACCTGCACCCATCGCGCCCGGCATCTTGGGCCCCAAAGGTTCGATTTACCTCACACGCCAAACTTTGTTCAGCCACATCGTCACGCGCGAAAGCACGCAAGAGATGGCCGACGATTTGTTTGAAGCGGTGACCAGCGGCAAGGTGAAGATTCACATCGACCAAACCTACCCCTTGGCCGACATTGCCCAAGCGCACCGCGACTTGGAAGCCCGCAAGACCACGGGTTGCACCATCATCACGTTGTGATGACAGCGCAGGGGTTTCAGGCGCTGGGTTCGGCGTCTTGAAACTTGTCTGCGCGGCAGGTGAGTACCAGCGTATCGCGATGGCCGCCCTCAGCTAAGGGCTGAATGGGGGTGCTTTCGTGGATCACGCGCGTGTCGTCTAACAACATCAAGGACCAAGGCTCGCTGAGTGTGAAGCGTTCGCCTTGTGGGCCGTTGGCTTCAAACACACGGGTCTCGCCGCCTTTGATGTCGGTGCGGTTGACCATGAACACTGCCACAAAGTCCACGCCATCGCGGTGTGCGCCCTCGGGTGTGGGGCGACCGATGCCATCGGTGGTGTCAATGCGGAACTGATGCGCCTCGATGCACCACTTGGTGTTCGTTGTGCCGCGCACTTGCGATGCAGTGTGGGCCAACGCGGTGAGCAGCTTGATCCATGCTGGGGTGGCCACGGTGCTGGCGTGCATGGGTTCAAACCAACGCTCCATGCCGCCGTGCAAGGCGTTGTAGTCCAGCGACTGCCAATGCGCACGGTGCGGTACTTGGGTGAGCGCTTCGTTGTGAAACACAAAGCTGCTGTGGCGGCGGCGGCGGTAGCGGCCACCGTCTTTCAGGTAGTTGTCGGGCGGCATGTCGTCCCAGTCTGGGGACAAAGCCTGCAACTCACTGAGCTGACAACCCGCCCATTGGGCGACGTGATTGGCGCTCAGTAATCCGTAGCCTTTTTGTGCAACCGTGGGGTTGAGTTCGGCAACCGAAACCGTGTTGGGTGAGAGTGTGTGCATGGTCAGTGTCCGCGACGCACGCGCAAGACTTCATCCAAGATCAAACAAGCCGCGCCAACGGTGATACCGCTGTCGGCCACATTGAACGCAGGGAAGTGAATGCCTGCGTGGTAGAAGTCGAGAAAGTCGATGACGTAGCCGTAGAGCACGCGGTCAATCACGTTGCCAATGGCACCACCCAAGATGCATGCGATGGCAAAGCCAAACAGCTTTTGACCCGGATGCTTTTTGAGCATCCACACCATCACGCTTGCAGCCACTAACCCTAAGACGGTGAAGAACCAGCGCTGCCAGCCACCCGCTGAGGCAAGGAAGGAAAAAGCCGCGCCTTCGTTGTGCACACGCACGATGTTGAAAAACTGGGTGACGGGAAAACCTTCACCCAGTCGATACGTGCTGACGATCAGTACCTTGGTGAACTGATCGACCAGCAAGACCACCACAGCAAGGCTCAACCAAAGCCAATACGAAGGGCCATGACCGCTGCTTTGGCGAACGAAGTTGGTGGTGCGTGCCATGTGTGTGCCTTTTCGTGCCATTGCTTAGGCGCAGTGGCGTACTTCGCCTTCGCCGTGCAAGTTGCTGTCGCAACGACCGCACAGGGTGGGGTGAGCGGGGTTGTGGCCCACGTCATCGCTGTAGTGCCAGCAACGTTCGCATTTAGTGGCTTCGCTGGCTTTGACTTCGACCGTTAGGCCTTCGCCTTTTGCCAAGGTGACTTTAGAGGTGATGAACACAAACTTCAAATCGTCGCCCAATGAGGCCAACGCGTCATACGTTGCGCCGTCGCAATGGATGGTCAACTCGGCTTGCAATGAGGCGCCCACCAAACCTTCCGTGCGTTTGTTTTCGATTTCTTTGTTCGCCAGCTCGCGCACTTGTTGCACCTTGTGCCATTTGTCCATCAACGCAGCGTTCGATGCGCCGAGGTCTGTGAAGGTTTCCAAGAAGATGGATTCTGATTTGCCAAATGTGGTCCACGCTTCTTCAGCGGTGAAACTGAGGAATGGGGCCATCCAACGCACAAAAGCGTGGGTGATTTGGTGCAACGCTGTTTGTGCGCTGCGACGTGCGAGCGACTTAGGTGCGGTGGTGTACAGACGGTCTTTGAGCACGTCCAAATAGAACGCGCCCAAATCTTCCGAGCAATACAGCTGCAACTTGGACACCACGGGGTGGAACTCATACGCATCGAAGTGCGCGCGAATTTCAGCTTGCACTTGCGCTGCGCGAGACAGCGCGTACTTGTCGATTTCCAACAACTCGTCAAACGCCACGGCGTCTTTGGCTGGGTCAAAGTCGCTCACGTTGGCCAGCAAGAAGCGCAAGGTGTTGCGGATGCGGCGATACGCGTCGACCACGCGGGCCAAGATTTTGTCGTCGATGTTGAGGTCGCCCGAGTAGTCGGTCGATGCCACCCACAAGCGCACGATTTCTGCGCCCATCTTGTCGCTCACCTCTTGCGGCGCGACGGTGTTGCCCAAGCTCTTGCTCATCTTGCGGCCTTGGCCGTCGGTGGCAAAGCCGTGGGTCAGCAGGCCTTTGTAGGGTGCGCGGTCGTACAAGGCGCAGCCAAGCAACAGCGAGCTGTGGAACCAGCCACGGTGTTGGTCGTGGCCTTCTAAATACAAGTCGGCTTCTGGGCCTTCTTCGTGATACGGCTTGCGGTCGTAGGCATCTTTGTGGCTACCGCGCAGCACGTGTTGGAAGGTCGATCCCGAGTCAAACCACACTTCCAAAATGTCGGTGCTCTTGGTGTAGCTGGCAGCGTCGTCACCGGGTTGGTTGAGGATGTCTTCCACCGTCACGCGGCTCCATGCTTCGATGCCGCCTTTTTCAACGATGTCCGCTGCTTGGTCCATGATGGCCATGGTGCGTGGGTGCAGCTCGCCGCTGTCTTTGTGCAAGAAGAATGGCACGGGCACACCCCAGCTGCGTTGGCGCGAGATGCACCAGTCAGGGCGGTTGGCAATCATGTCGCGCAGACGCGCGCGACCGTTTTCTGGGTAGAAGTGGGTTTGGTCAATTGCGTTCAGCGCCAGTTCGCGCAACGACTTGCTCGACTTGTCGGTGATGAACTTGCCCGTGGTTTTTTCGGTGGTGTTGTCAAACGCATCCATGCGGATGAACCATTGCGCGGCAGCACGGTAGATGACAGGTGTTTTGTGACGCCAGCAATGTGGGTAGCTGTGCGTGATGGTTTGTGTGGCCATCAAGCGGCCTGCGTTTTGCAGCGCTTCCAGAATGACGGGCACAGCTTTCCAGATGTGCTGGCCACCGAAGAGCGGGAAGTCGGCGGCGTATGCGCCGTTGCCTTGCACGGGGTTCAAGATGTCGGTGTACTTCATGCCGTTGGCCATGCATGAGTTGAAGTCATCCACGCCGTAGGCAGGTGCGCTGTGCACGATGCCTGTGCCGTCGGTCTCGCCCACGTAGTCGGCCAAGAACACAGGGGCTGTGCGTTTGTAGCCAGCGTCCACATGTGACAGTGGGTGGTTGAACTCAATGAGGCCGAGCTTGTCGCCCGTGGCAGTGGCGACCACTTTGCCTTCGAGCTTCCAACGCTCCAAACATTTCTCGACCAACGAGGCCGCGCACAAGAACAAACCACGCTCGGTGTCGACCAAGGCGTAGTTGATTTCGGGGTGCATGTTGAGCGCTTGGTTGGCAGGGATGGTCCACGCGGTGGTGGTCCAAATCACGGCGAACGCTTCTTTATCGAGCTTGGGCAAACCAAAGGCAGCAGCCAGCTTCTCGGGTTGGGCGCACAAGAAGGCCACGTCGAGCGTGTCGCTCTTTTTGTCGGCGTATTCAATTTCAAACTCGGCCAACGATGAGCCGCAGTCAAAGCACCAGTACACGGGCTTCAAGCCACGGTAGACAAAACCGCGCTCCATCACGCGTTTGAAGGCGCGCAGTTGGCCCGCTTCGTTGGCGGGGTCCATGGTGCGGTAGGGGCGCTCCCAGTCGCCCAACACGCCGAGGCGTTTGAAGTCTTCGCGTTGTTGCTCGATTTGTTCGGTGGCGAAGGCGCGGCTTTTGGCCTGCATGTCGTCACGGCTGAGTTTGCGGCCATGCAGTTTTTCGATGGCGTTCTCAATCGGCAAACCGTGGCAGTCCCAGCCTGGAATGTATTGCGCGTCAAAGCCGCCCAATTGTTTGGACTTGACGATCATGTCTTTGAGCACTTTGTTCAGCGCGTGGCCGATGTGCAGCTTGCCGTTGGCGTAGGGGGGGCCGTCGTGCAACACAAACAGGGGGGCACCTTTACGCGCCACACGCAGCTTTTTGTACAAGCCTTGCTCGTTCCATTGCTTGGCCCACGCGGGTTCGCGCTTGGGCAAGTCACCACGCATGGGGAATGGGGTGTCCATCATGTTGAGCGTGGCGCGGTAATCAGTGGCTTTGTCGGTCATGGCAGTCTCAGGTCGGAGGCATTAAGAGGGGGCGGGCTGCTAAAACCCAAAAACGGGGCAGCTCGCTAAATCAGGCAGATGTGGGGCCATGTGCAGCAAGAAGGGGCTGCACGCCCCCTCAAATTCGGGCTGCGAGCCAGGCGCGTGCGTCGTCGCAGTCTTTGTGGATGCCCTGCATCAAGGCATCCAGACCGTCGTACTTCAGCTCGTCGTGTAATTTGTGCAGCAGTTCCACGCGGATGATTTTACCGTAGCCCCCCTCAGCGCCTAGGCTGGCAGGCCAGTCAAGGCAATGGGTCTCCAGCAGCACGCGGCCACCGTTGACATCGTTAGGGTCCAGCGAGGGGCGAATGCCCAAATTGGCCACACCCGCCAAAGGCTGCTCGGTCAGTCCATGCACTTGCACCACAAAGATGCCACTGGCGGCAGGCTTCCAGTGGCTGAAGCGCAAATTAAGGGTGCGGCAGTTCAGCTCGCGGCCTAGCTTGCGGCCATGCACCACATGGCCCGAAATGGCATAGGGGCGACCCAGTAACTGAGCCACCTCTTGCATCGCGCCACGGCCCATGGCCTCGCGCACGGCAGAACTGGATACACGCAAACCGCGCACCTCGTAGCTGTTCATACGGGCCACGTCAAAACCCAGCTGTGCACCTGCGGCATCCAGCATGGCGTAATCGCCCGCGCGTTTAGCCCCAAAGCGGAAGTCGTCACCCACCAACACATATTTCACACCCAAGCCTTTGACCAACACCTCTTGAATGAAGGCTTGCGGTTGTTGCGAGGCAAAGGCTTGGTTGAACGGCAGGACCACGCATTGGTCGACGCCGCATGCGCGCAGTTCGTTGAGTTTGTCGCGCAGTGTGGCAATGCGGGCAGGGGCGAGGTCGGGCTGTTGGTGTTGTTCGGCGAAAAAGTCACGGGGGTGAGGTTCAAACGTCATCACGCAACTGGGCACACCACGGTGGCGTGCCTCGTTGTTTAGCAAGGCCAACATGGCTTGGTGACCGCGGTGCACGCCGTCAAAGTTGCCAATGGTCAGGGCGCAAGCCTTGGCCAGTTGTGGGTGATGAAAACCTCGAAAAATTTGCATGGTTTGAGTGTGAGGTGACACACATCAACGTGTCACTTAATAAAGGTATATTGTCTTCGATAGATGTGCATTCCCGATCGGTCGTTTGAGAAGCGAATGGAGGTGAGGTGTGAAGGTCTTGAAACTGTCTGCCCAAGGGCTACCGCAGTCGTGGATATCGCTAGAGCAAGCGGTGATTCACTACGCGGCGGACGAAGTGCGCTGGGAGTCTGGCGGCGAGGTCGCGGTGTTTCATGGTGGTACCAATGCCATCACAGGGCGAGAGTCCATCATCACGGTCAACAGCATCATTGGGACCAAGGGTGTGCCCAACATCAACCCGTTTGATTTGAAATCGGGCCTCACCAACGACAAGCTCTTTACCCGCGACCGCAACATCTGCGCGTACTGCGGCGATCACTTCGTTGAGTCAGAACTCACCCGTGAGCACATTCGTCCTTTAGGGCAACGCGGCCCCAACTCTTGGATGAACGTGGTGACTGCTTGCAAATCGTGCAACCACCGCAAAGGCAACCGCACGCCCGAACAGGCACGTATGCCGCTGCTGTACACGCCTTATGAGCCATCGTTGTGGGAGGACTTCATCTTGCGCAATCGCCGTATCTTGGCGGACCAGATGGAGTTCTTGATGGCGCATGTGCCTAAGAGTTCTAGGCTGTTGGCTTGATTCTGTGTGGTTTAGCTTGAGTTTCTGACGCTCCGCCGAGAAGGGCATGGGAGCTTCCTCATGCTGGAGTACCAGAAATCGTCAGCTGCCCATGCCCTTCTCAGCTGCGAGTTTGCTCACTCGGCTTTCTTAGTTCGCCAGAAGTTCTACCACGGCCTTCGGATAAATCAAATGCTCCTGCGTCAGCACCCGCGCGGCCAGTGTGTCTGCGGTGTCGTCGGGCAGCACGGGCACGACGGCTTGGGCGAGGATGGGGCCGTGGTCTAGTTCGGCGGTGACGCGGTGCACAGTGGCTCCGGCAAATTTGCAGCCGGCTTCGATGGCGCGTTCATGCGTGTGCAGGCCAGGAAAGGCGGGCAGCAGCGAGGGGTGGATGTTGAGCAAGCGGCCTTCGTAGTGCGCCACAAAGCCTGGTGTGAGGATGCGCATGAAGCCGGCCAACACCACGAGGTGAGGCTGGTGTTGGTCGATCTCAGTCATCAAGGCGGCGTCAAAGGCTTCGCGGGGTTGTGGTTCGCCAGCAAATGCTTTGTGGTCGACCACCGCAGTGGCGATGCCATGTTCTTTGGCGAAGACGAGGCCTTTGGCATCGGCTTTGTTGCTGATGACGGCGCTCACTTGCGCGTTGAATTGTTTGGCCCAGTTTTGTGCCTGTGCGGTGCGCACGATGGCGGCCATGTTGGAGCCGCCGCCAGAAATCAAGATGACGATGTTTTTCATTGCCGCGAATTATCGCGGGGCGGGCAGCGTGGCTGCATACAAGGACTAAGTGAGTTTGACGAACCGTGGCTGCAGTACGCCTTCAATCAGCACCTGTTCGGTGAACATGGCCGCAGGGCGCACCCACAGACCGTGTGCGCCATAGAGGGCGCGGTAGACGGTCATGGGCTCTAGCGTTTCGCTGTGGCGGGCGGTGCCAATTACCTCGTATTGGCCGCCTTTGTAGTGGCGGTAGAGGCCGAGTGGGGTTTCTTGCAGTGGGGGCAGGTCGTGATCGTTCATAGGATGGGACAATACACCCTATGCATCCAAAAGCCCTTCTTGAAGCTTGTACTGAGCTTGTTCGCCTCACTTTGAAGTTTGACCATCCGGCTGATGCCGTGGTGTCTAAGTTTTTCCGTGATTACCGTAAAACCTATGCCTTTGGCCCACGCGAGCGTGCGGCGCTGGCTGAGACCGTCTACAACGTCTTGCGCAACAAACTGCGTTTTGACCACTTTGCGCCTTCGGGCTCTGGCCCCAAAGAGCGTCGCTTGGCGATTCTGGGTTTTGCCCAGCACTTGAAAGACCAAGCGCCCGCCAACACCGCGCCCAAAAGCGCCAAGCACGCCAACAACAGCCCGCTCGATTTTTTGATGGGCGCGCTCAACAAACAAGAAGCCGCTTGGCTTGAAGCCTGCGAAGCGGTGAACCCAGCCGATTTGATGGAGCGCCATCGCCACAACATGCCCGAGTGGTTGGTTGAGCCCCTCAAAGCCCAAGTGGGCGAGGGCTTTTGGCCTTTGGTCGAGCGACTCAATGGTGGCGCACCGCTGGACTTGCGTGTGAACACCTTCACCGACAAGCGTGCAGATGTACAGCATGAGTTGAAGCTTGCGGGTATCAAGGCCGTGGACACACCTTTTTCGCCTTGGGGCTTGCGTATTGAAGGCAAGCCTGCGTTGTCTAACCTTGACGCGTTTGCGCGTGGTGCGATTGAAGTGCAGGACGAAGGCTCACAGTTGTTGGCCTTGTTGCTCGATGCCAAGCGTGGCGAAATGGTGGTGGACTTTTGCGCTGGCGCGGGTGGCAAAACGCTGGCGATTGGTGCGGCCATGCGCAGCACGGGTCGCCTGTATGCGTTTGACACCTCGGCACACCGCTTGGAATCTTTGAAGCCTCGTTTGGCACGCAGCAAACTGTCTAACGTGCATCCCTCAGCCATTGCACACGAGCGCGATGACCGCGTGAAACGCTTGAGTGGCAAGATTGACCGCGTGTTGGTGGATGCGCCGTGTTCAGGCCTTGGTACCTTGCGTCGTAATCCTGATCTGAAATGGCGACAGTCGCCCAAAGCGGTTCAAGAATTGACCGAAAAGCAAACCTCCATTTTGGCCAGCGCTGCGCGTTTGGTGAAGTCGGGTGGCCGTTTGGTGTACGCCACATGCAGCGTGTTGCCCGAAGAGAACGAGGCCATTGCCCAAGCCTTTAGCGCTGCACACCCTAACTTTGTACCGTTGTCTGCAGCCGACACTCTGACTGAGTTGAAAGTAGCCAACGCCGCTTCGCTTTGTACGTCAGATGGCTTGTATTTGCGCCTTTGGCCCCATCTACATGCGACAGACGGCTTCTTTGCCGCAGTTTGGGTAGCCAAATAAACCCCAAAACCTTAAAATTGTGGGTTGATCCTACGAATTGAAAGACATGACATGTTGTTACCCAATTGGGCTTGGTTGGACGCTACGTTGAACTGGTTGAGCTATGGCTTGCTGCACTTCTCAGGCTGGCAAGTCTTCGTCGTCACGATGGTGCTCACGCACATCACCATCGCGAGCGTGACCATTTACTTGCACCGCCATTCCGCGCACCGCGCTTTGGACTTGCATCCCATCGCGTCGCACTTTTTCCGTTTTTGGTTGTGGCTCACCACAGCCCAAGTGACCAAAGAGTGGACATCCATTCATCGCAAACACCACGCCAAGTGCGAGCAAGCGGAAGACCCACACAGCCCTCATGTGCACGGCATCAAAACCGTGTTGTTCACAGGCGCTGAGTTGTACCGCAAAGAAGCCGAGAACCGCGAAACACTTGAGCGTTTCGGCCACGGTACGCCCGATGACTGGATTGAACGCAATCTCTACACTCCTCACTCTGTGTGGGGCGTGGCCTTGATGCTCATCATCGACTTGGCCTTGTTCGGCGCTTTGGGCCTGACCGTGTGGGCTGTGCAGATGATGTGGATTCCCGTCACAGCAGCCGGCATCATCAACGGTGCAGCGCACTACTGGGGCTATCGCAACTTTGAAGCTCCTGATGCCAGCACCAATATTTCCCCTTGGGGCATCATCATTGGCGGCGAAGAGTTGCATAACAACCACCACACTTACCCCACATCGGCTAAGTTGTCGGTCAAGCCTTATGAGTTTGATTTGGGCTGGTTGTACATCCGCATTTTGGAAACTTGTGGTTTGGCCACCGTTAAAAAGACAGTGCCTAAGCTGGCTTTTGGCGACATCAAGCCCGTGGCAGATGAAAAGACCTTGGAAGCCGTCATTGCCAACCGCTACGAAGTGATGGCCAATTACGCACGTCAATTGCGTCTGACCATGAACCAAGAGCTGTCCAGCATGTCCCACTTGCCTGCCGATGGTGTGTTGGCAGTTGCCAAACGTTGGATGCACCGTGACGCTGAGAAAGTGCCTGCAGCCGTGGTGGCTCAACTGGCCCAAGCCCGAGCTGCGTTGCCCGATGTGGACACCATGGTGAAGATGCGCGAAGAGTTACGCCAACTCTGGCTCAACACCAACCACAACCGTGCGCAGCTGGCGCAAGACCTGCAAGCGTGGTGCAAACGTGCTGAAGCCAGCGGCATTGCTGCCTTGCAAGAGTTCTCGATGCACTTGCGTGCGGCGCGCGTGTAAACCTACAACGCGCAAGACAAAGGCACCCCAAGGGTGCCTTTTCTTTTGTCTGTCATTTGGTTCAGGCAACAAAAAACCCGCGATCTTTCGAGAGCGGGTTTTTCGTGAGGGCCAGCCTGAATTACTTCAGTTTGGTTTCCTTGTATTCAACGTGCTTGCGAGCTTTGGGATCAAATTTCATGATCAACATTTTCTCGGGCATTGTTTTCTTGTTTTTGCTGGTCGTGTAGAAGTGACCTGTGCCGGCTGTCGATTCCAGCTTGATTTTTTCGCGTCCGCCTTTGGATGCCATGATCGTGTCCTTTCAGTAACTGGAATTAAGCTTGACCGCGCGAACGCAAGTCAGCCAACACGGCGTCAATGCCGTTTTTGTCGATCAAACGCAGAGCTGCGCTAGAGACGCGCAAGCGGACCCAACGGTTTTCAGTCTCTACCCAGAAACGGCGGTATTGCAGGTTAGGCAAAAAACGGCGTTTTGTTTTGTTGTTGGCGTGGGAAACGTTGTTCCCAGTCATTGGGCCTTTGCCCGTTACTTCGCATACGCGTGCCATGTGGACACTCCATATAAACGGCGGTCGTTCCCACGAGCGCCTCACCTCGCCAGAAAGGGTGGCGGTAACCCATCTTCTTCGCTGAATTCAGCAAAGCCTCAAATTGTAACGTCTTTTCAGTGCTCGCCTTGTTCCAAGAAACGTTGGGCATCCAAAGCTGCCATACAGCCTGTGCCAGCGCTCGTGATGGCTTGGCGGTAGATGTTGTCTTGAACGTCGCCTGCGGCAAAGACACCTGGCACGCTGGTCATAGTGGCAAAGCCTTCAGAACCGCTCTTGGTGAGCAAATAACCGTTTTTCATGGCCAGTTGGCCTTCAAAAATGTCGGTGTTGGGGTGGTGACCGATGGCGATGAAGCAGCCTTGCACCGCCACGTCACGCGTGCTCTGATCGTCAGTGCTTTTCAGGCGCACGCCCGTCACACCAGAGGCATCGCCCAGCACTTCATCCAAGACACTGTTGGTTTCCAGCACGATTTTGCCAGCGGCAACTTTATCCATCAGCTTGTCGATCATGATGGCCTCAGCTTTGAACTTGTCGCGGCGGTGGATGAGGTGAACTTTGGAGGCGATGTTGGACAGGTACAGGGCTTCTTCCACAGCGGTGTTGCCGCCGCCGACCACGCTGACCACTTGGTCGCGGTAGAAAAAACCATCGCATGTGGCACAGCCTGACACGCCGCGTCCCATGAACGCTTCTTCAGAAGGCAGGCCCAAATATTTAGCTGACGCACCAGTGCAGATGATGAGCGTGTCGCAGGTGTAAGTGCCGCTGTCGCCTGTCAATGTGAAGGGGCGTTTGCTGAAGTCAACCTTGTTGATGTGGTCAAACACGATTTGGGTGTTGAAGCGCTCGGCGTGTTGTTGAAAGCGTTGCATCAGCTCTGGGCCTTGCACGCCGTGCACGTCTGCAGGCCAGTTGTCCACTTCCGTGGTGGTCATCAGTTGGCCGCCTTGGGCCATACCGGTGATCAACAAAGGCTTCAAATTGGCGCGGGCAGCGTACACGGCGGCGGTGTAACCAGCAGGGCCGGAACCGAGAATCAAAACTTGGGCATGTTGTTGGGTAGACATCTGAAGAGCGCAATCCAAAGAGACAATAAAGGGAAGATTGTAAGAACCTCCCTTTTTCCCCTGACGCTGCATGGTTGCCTCTCAGGTAAGCTCTGCCACTAGACATGACTTACTCGCTCAATACCCTTAAAAACGATCCCCGTGCCTCAGCCGCCGAGGGGGACAACAAACCCACAGGTTTTCGCCGCTTTGCGCAAGAAATTGCGCTGACGGCAGGGTTTGTGTTCATGACCTTTTGGTTGTTGGCACTGCTCACCCAATCTCCGCTGGACCCTGCTTGGACCACTTCGGGTTCGGGAAGCACGGTACGCAACTTTGGTGGACGTTTGGGCGCGTGGTTGGGCGACTTGAGCTTTTTCTTGCTCGGCTATTCCGTGTGGTGGTGCTACGCCGCAGCTTTGGTGGCATGGCTGGCGGCGTTGGCCAACCGTTTACGCGATGAGGACGAGCCTCAACCTGAGCACACGGGCTGGCGCTACACCCGTTTTGCCTTTTGGGCGGGCTTGGCTTTGTTGTTGATTTCGAGCACGGGCCTCGAGTGGACCCGCATGTACCGCTTTGAAGACCGCTTGCCGGGTCACAGCAGTGGTGGCGTGTTGGGGTATTTGGTGGGGCCTTCGAGCTTGAACTGGCTGGGTTTCAATGGCTCGGGTTTAATTTTCATTGTGTTTGGCGTGGTGGGCGCATCGTGGGTCTTTCGTTTTTCGTGGGGACAAACGGCAGAAAACATTGGCGCTTGGATGGACGGCATTGTTGAGGCATGGCGTGAACGTCGCGAGCGCGAAGAAGACGTGGCCTATGGCATGGTGGCCGCACGCGAGCGCGAAGAAGTGGTGATTGAGGAGCGTGTGGAAATCAAAGAGCACCCGCCGATTGCTGTGCACATTGAGCCAGAGGTCATCGAAGTGCCCAAGAGTGCTCGCGTGGCCAAAGAGCGTCAAAAAACTTTGTTCACTGACGTAGCCACAGACTCTCGCTTGCCACAAGTCGACTTGCTGGACGACCCATTGGTGCGTCAAGACACCGTGTCCTCCGAAACGCTGGAAATGACCAGCCGCATGATTGAGAAAAAGCTCAAAGACTTTGGTGTGGAAGTGCGCGTGGTGGCGGCCTCGCCCGGCCCTGTGATTACCCGTTACGAGATTGAGCCAGCCACCGGCGTGAAGGGCTCACAAGTGTTGAACCTCGCCAAAGATTTGGCGCGTTCGTTGTCACTGGTCTCTATCCGTGTGGTGGAGACCATTCCCGGCAAAAACTACATGGCGTTGGAGCTGCCCAATGCCAAGCGTCAGTCCATTCGTTTGAGTGAAATTTTGGGCTCCGACATTTACAACGAGTCCAAATCGATGCTGACCATGGGCTTGGGCAAAGACATTGTGGGTAACCCTGTCGTGGCTGACTTGGCCAAGATGCCACACGTGTTGGTGGCAGGTACGACGGGATCGGGCAAATCGGTGGGTATCAACGCCATGATTTTGTCCTTGCTCTACAAGGCCGAAGCGCGCGATGTGCGTTTGTTGATGATCGACCCCAAGATGCTGGAAATGTCGGTGTACGAAGGTATCCCGCATTTGTTGGCCCCTGTGGTGACCGACATGCGCCAAGCCGCGCACGGCCTGAACTGGTGCGTGGGCGAAATGGAAAAACGCTACAAGCTCATGAGCAAGTTGGGCGTGCGTAACCTTGCGGGTTACAACGCCAAAATTGACGAAGCCGCATCGCGCGAAGAGTTCATCTACAACCCCTTCAGCTTGACCCCTGAGCAACCCGAGCCACTGCAACGCTTGCCACACATCGTGGTGGTGATTGACGAATTGGCGGACTTGATGATGGTGGTGGGCAAGAAGATTGAAGAGCTGATCGCACGTTTGGCGCAAAAAGCACGTGCGGCAGGCATCCATTTGATTTTGGCAACACAGCGCCCCAGCGTAGATGTCATCACAGGCCTCATCAAAGCCAACATTCCTTCACGTATTGCGTTCTCTGTGGGTTCCAAGATCGACAGCCGAACCATCCTTGACCAAATGGGGGCAGAAGCTTTGTTGGGCATGGGCGACATGCTTTACATGGCCAGTGGCACAGGTTTTCCCGTGCGTGTGCACGGTGCGTTTGTGAGTGACGAAGAAGTGCACCGCGTGGTGAATTACCTAAAGAGTCAAGGCGAGCCTGACTACATTGAAGGCGTGCTCGAAGGCGGCACTGTGGATGGCGATGGCAATGCGTCAGGCCCCGATTTGTTTGGCGAAGTGCCTGCGGAAAAAGACCCCATGTACGACCAAGCGGTGGAGGTGGTGTTGAAAAATCGCAAAGCCAGCATCTCGCTCGTGCAACGTCACTTAAAGATTGGCTACAACCGCGCGGCGCGGTTGGTGGAAGACATGGAAAAAGCTGGCATGGTCAGCGCGATGAGCAGCAACGGTCAGCGTGAAATTTTGGTACCCAAGCGTGATGAATAAACTGTTTCAATGTCGTGTGAGTGCTGTGTTTGCAGCATTTGCTTTATGTGTCAATGTGGCGTGTGCGAGCAGCTTGGACACGCTCGAGATTTTTTTGAAGTCCACCAAGAGTGGTCGTGCTGATTTCACCCAAGTTGTCACACCGCCCGCCAAAGCGGCGCAAACCACGGTGCGCAGTAAAACGTCGACAGGGCAGTTTTCATTTGTACGCCCCACGCGTTTTCGTTTCGACTACCTCAAACCTTTTCCACAAGTGATCGTGGCGGACGGTCAAACGCTGTGGTTGTATGACGCAGACCTTGAGCAAGTCACGGCCCGCAAACAAGCGCAAACCTTAAGTAGCACGCCCGCTGCGTTGGTCGCCACAGCGGTGGACTTGGTCACGTTGCAAAAAGAATTCAACCTAGAAGCGCAAGCCGATGCTGAAGGGCTGCAATGGGTGCAAGCCACGCCTAAGAACCGCGAAAGCACCATTCAGTCGGTGCGGATTGGCTTACGTAGCGATGGCTCGCAAGTGAGCTTGGGCAAGTTAGAAATCTTTGATGCCATGGGGCAACGCTCGGTGCTCAGCTTTGAGCGCTTTGAAGTGAACCCCGTCAATCTTGGCGCGGCACAATTTAACTTTGTGACCCCCAAAGGGGTGAGCGTCATTCGTCCTTGATGGCCGAGATCAAGCCCGTATTGCAAGGCTTGCCGCCTTTGTTAAATGCGGACACCCGATTGGTCGTGTTGGGTAGCTTTCCGGGTCTGGCCTCGCTGCGTACGCAGCAGTACTACGGTCACCCACAAAATCAGTTTTGGAAAATCATGGCCTCGCTGTTGGCATCAGACATGGCCGCTGTGCTTGCCTTGCCTTATGCCCAACGGACGCAATGGTTGTTGAGTCAGGGGGTGGGGTTGTGGGATGTCTACGCTGCGTGCGAACGTGAAGGCAGTCTCGATGCCAACATTCAAAACGCACAACCCAACGACTTGCTGAGTTTGCGCACGCGGTGTCCCGCTTTGGTGGCCATCGCGCACAACGGTGCCGAGAGTTTCAAGCACGCCAAACTCACGCGTACTTTGGATTTGCCGGTGTATTCACTGCCATCGACCAGCCCTGCGAATGCCCGTTGGTCGATGGCGCGCAAGTTAGAAGCGTGGCGCGACGTGATGCAATCTGTTGGTTTTTGTACCGATGCATGATTTATCAGATTTGTTTATTTAATGTTTATTTTTGAGTTATAAATACGCACTTAAATTTACTTAAAGAGATGCATAAAGCCATGAAACGTGTTCTGGTCGTCGACGATAACGCTGTCAATCGCAAATTAGCGTTGGCATTGCTTCAGCGTCGCGGTATGCATGTGGAGGAGGC